>OEIU01000858.1_pt1 | contig 23815 bp, 19 predicted proteins | sample 1539221 | NCBI WGS metagenome assembly OEIU01 (sample SAMN03792071, study PRJEB22550) | activated sludge metagenome | feature: wastewater treatment plant; material: activated sludge; isolation source: Wastewater treatment plant of a petroleum refinery complex | place: Argentina: Zarate | collected...
CCACCTTCATCGCCAGCAGCTTCTCGAGGCCGAGCAGCGACGGCGCGGCCTGCAGCGCCTGCTCGGCCCATGCCACGGCCGCCGGTCCTCCGTCGCGCTCGGCGCGCGCGGCCGCCAGTGCCGAGAACGCGTCGATCGACGGATGCTCGCGGTGGACCGCCTCGAGCGCGTCGATGCCCTCGTCGCGCCGTCCCAGTGCAGCGAACGCCGCAAGCCAGCCCGGTGCCACGAGCGCGAGCCAGGCCGGGCTTTCGCGCTCGACGCGACGCCAGGCCTCGATGGCCGCTGCGTGGTCGCCCTCGGCGGCCGCCACTTCGCCGAGCAACAACTGCGGTCGCGGGTGCGCGGGATCGGCACGCACCGCCTGCTCGAGCTCGTGCCGGGCCACCTCGAAGCGCGACAGCGCGTCGCCGGCCAGCGCGTGGGCCGCGAGCTCGCAGCGGAAGTGCGCAATGTCGCGCGCGCGGTTCTCGCCGAGGTCTCGCTGCAGCCGCTCGGCGAGCGCGATGGCATGCGGCCAGTCGCGCACCATCTGTGCGATTTCGAGACGATGGTGCAGGGCCGGCGCGCCGTAGCGGGTGCCTTCGAGCCGGTTGAACGCGTCTTCGGCGCGATCGAGCAGTCCGGCCTTCAGGTAGTCCTGCCCGAGCTCGAACAGCGCGTGCTCGCGCTGCGACGCATCGAGGTCGCCGCGCTCGGCGAGGTTCAGGTGCACGCGGATGGCGCGGTCGGTTTCGCCGCGCCGGCGGAAGAGGTTGCCCAGCGCGAAGTGCAGGTCGATGGTTTCGGGGTCGAGCCGGACCACGTCGATGAACGCGTCGACCGCCTTGTCGGACTGCTCGTTGAGCAGGAAGTTCAGGCCTCGAAAGTACGCGTCCGGCAGGCCGTTGCCGTCGCGTCGGCGCTGGCTGCTGCCGAGTCGCGCCTCGTAGCGCGCCGCGAACCACCCGAGCCCGAAGAACAGCGGGATCGCCAGCAGCCACCAGGTCTCGAACTCGAGCATCGACTCGCCCGGTGGCTCAGACGCCCAGCCCGACCGACGAGCCGGTCGCGGTCTCCTGAACCGACGGCGTCGCCGGGGCCTGGGCCGCCACGGCGGGCCTGCCGGCGTGCTTCAGTTCCTTCGTGAGCCGGGCGATCTCGCGACGGTGCCGGAACAGCGACGGCGCCGCGCCGAGCAGGCCGAGCACCACGCCCGCCGTGAGGAAGACCAGCAGGAACACCACCAGCGGGGCGCGCCAGACCAGGTCGCCCGGCATGAAGCGCAACTCGGCCGGGGCGGTGTTCGAAAGCGCGAACCCCAGCGCCAGCAGGAACAACGTCAGGTTGAATAGCCAGGTGACGACTCGCATCGGCGACTCCGCTCAGGCCAGAAGTGAACAGGACGCTATTCTGACCGACTGGACGGGCGTCGTGGCAAGCCGAAGGGTCGGCCCGGCGCATCGACCGCACGGGCTATTGCCGCGCAATCGCCTGGCCAGGAGGGAGATCCGCCGCGCGTCGCGCGCGACGTCGACGACTCAGCCGGCGCTCTTGTCAGGGCCGCCGTCGACCCGCTCGCGCAGTTCCTTGCCCGGCTTGAAGTGCGGCACGCGCTTCTCGGGCACCAGCACCTTCTCGCCCGACTTCGGGTTGCGCCCCACGCGCGGCGGACGATGCGACAGCGCGAAGCTGCCGAAGCCGCGAATCTCGATGCGCCGGCCGTCGGCCAGCGTGCGCGCCATCGCGTCGAGGATGGTCTTGACGGCGAATTCGGCGTCCTTCGCGACCAACTGCGGATACCGCTCGGCGAGCCGCGCGATCAGCTCCGACTTGGTCATCGTCGGGTGGTCGGCGTCGCCCGCGAAGCCGTCTTCGTCCGGCTGGAATCCCATTTGCCTCATCCGCCTTTCGCGCCCGTGGTCGAGTCGTTCGAGGACCCGGCGGCGCGTCGCCGGCTCGCGGCCGGCGACGCGCCCCGACTCACTCCTTCGGCGTGTCGAGCTTGGCGCGCAGCAGCGCGCCGAGGTTCGTCGTGCCGCTGGCCGCGCCGCTCTCGGCCTGCATCCGCTGCAGCGCCTCGGCGGTCTCGGCCGTGTCGCGAGCCTTCAGCGACAGGTTGATCGAGCGATTCTTGCGATCGACGTTGACGATCATCGCCTCGACCTCTTCGCCTTCCTTCAGGTGGTTTCGAGCGTCTTCCACCCGGTCACGCGAGATCTCGGAGGCACGCAGGTACCCCTCGACGTCGCCGCCCAGGTCGATGACCGCACCCTTGGGATCGACGCTCTTGACGATGCCCTTGACGATCGCGCCCTTCTCGTGGGTGGCCGCGTAGTTGCCGAACGGATCGCCCTCGAGCTGCTTGATGCCCAGCGAGATGCGCTCGCGCTCGGTGTCGATCGCCAGCACCATCGCCTCGACCTCGTCGCCCTTCTTGAAGTTGCGCACCGCCTCTTCGCCCGGGCTGTGCCACGACAGGTCGGACAGGTGCACCAGGCCGTCGATGCCGCCGGGCAGGCCGATGAACACGCCGAAGTCGGTGATCGACTTGATCGTGCCGCGCACCTTGTCGCCCTTGCGGTGGTTGTCGGCGAACTCTTCCCACGGGTTCGGACGGCACTGCTTCATGCCGAGCGAGATGCGGCGGCGCTCCTCGTCGATCTCGAGCACCATCACCTCGACCTCGTCGCCGAGCGCGACGATCTTGCCGGGATTGACGTTCTTGTTGGTCCAGTCCATCTCGGAGACGTGCACCAGGCCCTCGATGCCCGGCTCGATCTCGACGAACGCGCCGTAGTCGGTGATGTTCGTGATCTTGCCGAACATCCGCGTGCCCTGCGGATAGCGCCGGCCGATGCCCACCCAGGGGTCGTCGCCCAGCTGCTTGACGCCCAGCGAGACGCGGTTCTTCTCCTGGTCGAACTTCAGCACCTTGGCGGTGACTTCCTGGCCGACCTGCAGCACCTCCGACGGGTGACGCACGCGACGCCACGCCATGTCGGTGATGTGCAGGAGGCCGTCGATGCCGCCGAGGTCGATGAACGCACCGTAGTCGGTGATGTTCTTGACGACGCCGTGGACGATCGCGCCCTCGTGCAGCGTCTCGAGCAGCTTGGCGCGCTCCTCGCCCTGCGTGAGTTCGACCACCGCGCGGCGCGAGAGCACCACGTTGTTGCGCTTGCGGTCGAGCTTGATGACCTTGAACTCGAGGGTCTTGCCCTCGTAGGGCGTCGTGTCCTTGACCGGGCGCGTGTCGATCAGCGAGCCGGGCAGGAACGCACGGATGCCGTTCGTCATGACGGTCAGGCCGCCCTTGACCTTGCCGGTGATGGTTCCGTCGACGTGCTCGCCGGACTCGAGCGCCTTCTCCAGGCTGATCCACGCGGAAAGCCGCTTGGCGCGGTCGCGCGACAGCCGGGTCTCGCCGTAGCCGTCTTCGAGCGCCTCGATCGCCACCGACACGAAGTCGCCGGCCTTCACGTCGAGCTCGCCACGATCGTCGTGGAACTCCTCGATCGGGATGAAGCTCTCGGACTTCAGTCCGGCGTTGACGACGACGAAGTTGTGGTCGATGCGCACCACCTCGGCGGTGATGACCTCGCCCTGGCGCATCTCCTGGCGCGACAGGGATTCCTCGAACAGCTGGGCGAAGCTTTCGGTCGGGTTTGCAGTTGCGGTTGCAGTAGTCAAAGTGGTTCCAGTGCTTTCAAGACACGCCGAACGGCCGATTCCTGCGCCGGCCGGACGTCGGTCCGGGCCGGTCGCCGGGCGGCAACCCAGCGGAGTTGTCGATCACCCCGTCGCGAGCGACGGGTACCTTCCGCCGCGGAAGCAAGGCCCCCGCGATCCGTGGCGGACCGGATCGCGCCGCGATCGGGCCCTGGCGGGCCCGGTCAGCGGCGCGCGGGATGGCGATAGGCCCTGAGCACCTGCGCGACCGTCTGGTCGATGTCCAGGTGCGTGGAGTCGATCACCACCGCGCCTTCGGCGGGCCTGAGCGGCGCCACGGCGCGATTCGCGTCGCGTTCGTCGCGTTGCTGCAGATCCCGTAAAAGGTCGGCGAGATTAGCAGAAAAACCCTTTTCGATCAACTGCTTATACCTGCGCTCGGCGCGCGACTCGGCAGTCGCGGTCAGGAAGACCTTGAGCGTCGCGTCGGGAAACACGACGGTGCCCATGTCGCGACCGTCGGCCACGAGCCCCGGCGGGCGCCGGAAGCTGCGCTGCAGCCCGAGCAGCGACGCGCGCAGCGCCGGCAGCACGGCGATCCGGGACGCCGCGTTGCCGACCGCCTCGTCGCGAATCGCCTCGGTCACGTCGTGCCCGTCGAGCTCGATGCGGCCGTCGACGAAGCGCGCCGGCAACGCGGCCGCGAGCGCGGCCAGCCCCGCCTCGTCGTCGAGGTCGACGCCGGCACGCAGTGCCGCCAGCGCGCACAGCCTGTAGAGCGCCCCGGAGTCGAGATACGCCCAGCCCAGCACCTGCGCGACGCGCTGCGCGACCGTGCCCTTGCCGGATGCCGTCGGCCCGTCGATCGCGATCAGCGGCACGCCCATCGCCCGGCCGCTCACGCCTGTTCGCGACTTTCGATGCGCAGGCCGGCCCCGCGCGCCAGCGCCTCGAATCCGGGGAACGACGTGGCGACGTTGGCGGTGTCGCGCACCGTCAGGTCGCCCGCGGCGCGCAACGCCGCGATCGCGAACGACATCGCGATCCGGTGGTCGCCATGCGCGTCGACGGCGCCGGACGCGAACACCGTGCCCCGGTCGGCACGGCCCTCGATCACCATGCCGTCGGGCGTCGGTGTCGCATCGACGCCGAGCGCGCGCAGTCCGTCGGCCATCACGGCGATGCGATCGGACTCCTTCACGCGCAGCTCGGCCGCACCGGTCACGACGGTTCGTCCCCGCGCGCAGGCCGCGGCCACGAACAGCGCCGGAAACTCGTCGATCGCGAGCGGCACCAGGTCGGGCGGCACCTCGATGCCCCGCAGCGTGGCCGCACGCACCCGAAGGTCGGCGACCGGCTCGCCGCCGGCCTCGCGCTCGTTGCGCACCTCGATGTCGGCGCCCATCAGCCGAAGGATCGCGAGGATGCCGGTCCGGGTGGGGTTCATCCCGACGTGCTCGAGGACCAGGTCGGAACCCCGCGCGATCGATGCGCCGACCAGGAAGAACGCCGCCGACGAAATGTCCGCCGGCACGTCGATCGCGGCAGCCCGCAGCGGCTGGCCGCCGCGCAACGTCACTTCCGCGCCATTGCGCGCCACCGCGACGCCGAAGCCGCCGAGCATGCGCTCGGTGTGGTCGCGCGTCGGCGCGGGTTCGATCACCGTGGTTTCGCCCTGCGCGTACAGGCCGGCCAGCAGCAGCGCCGACTTCACCTGGGCGCTGGCCATCGGCATCCGATAGCGGATGCCACGCAGCGTGCCGACCGGCAGGATCCGCACCGGCGGGCAGCCCTCGCGCGTCTCGATCCGCGCACCCATCGCGGCCAGCGGCTCGGCGACGCGGCGCATCGGCCGCTTCGACAGGCTTTCGTCGCCGACCAGCGTGGACTCGAACCGCTGGCCCGCGAGCAGGCCCATCAGCAGCCGCATGGCGGTGCCGGCGTTGCCGCAATCGAGCGGCTGCGGCGACGCGCGCAGGCCGTGCAGGCCGACGCCGTGCACGGTCACGCGCCCGGCGCTCGGCCCGTCGATGCGCACGCCGAGCGCCCGGAAGATCTGCATCGTCGAGATCGCGTCGGCGCCCTCGAGGAAGCCGGTGACTTCGGTCACGCCTTCGGCGATCGCGCCGAGCATGACCGAGCGATGCGAAATCGACTTGTCGCCCGGCACGCGAAGGGCGCCGGACAATGCGCCGCCGGGGGCGACGCGAAAGCTGCGGGACATGAAGTTTTTCCTGTGGCGCGCTCCGCGGCGTGGCTAGAGTGCGCTCATGAAGAACGAGGCAGCCATGATTCTACAGAGCGGCGACACCAGCGACTCCACCCGCGAGGCGCCGTTGACCGACACCACGCCGCTGCGCCTTCCCTGCCCGGATGTGATCGACGCTGCGTCGAGGCGCGAGCCGCTCGACGTGCGCGCGCAGCGGCTGTTCGCCTCGCTGCCCTACGCGTACCGCCTTTCCGTCACCCGCCAGCGCTTCCCTCACGTGCTCAACCGCATCGCGGCCGAATGGGGCGCGCCGATGCGATTCCTCGAACTGATGGACGAACTGCTGATGGACCGGCGCGGCAATCGCGAGGGCTTTCCGTTCGATTCGGTGCTCGAACTGACCAACCTTCGCGAGTACTACCTGAACGAAGTGCAGGTCGGCCTGCGCAAACGGCTCGAAGCCCGCCGCAGCCCCTGGTAGCCGCCTAGCCCAGCCGCCTAGCCCAGCCGGCTTCGCCAGCGGCTGGCCGCCGAGAAGATCGCCACCAGCGCATCGCGGTCGCCCGCCTCGAGCGCGACGACGATCGCCTCGTTGCACGCGCGAAAGCGCGCCGCCGAGGCCAGGCAGGCCTCGCGGTTGTCCAGCAGGATGTCGGCCCACATCGTCGGCGACGACGCCCCCACGCGCGTGGTGTCGCGCAGGCCGGCGCCCGAATACTCGAGCGCGCGCTCGGCCAGATCGCCGCCCGCGATCGCCGCCGAGAGCCCGAACGCCACCGCATGCGGCCAGTGCGAGGCTTCGGCGAACACCCGGTCGTGCAGCGCGGGGTCGAGCGTCGAGACCTGGGCGCCGGTCGGCTCGACCAGCCGCTTGACCGCCTCGCAGTGCTGCTGGGGTGTCGTGTCGAGCGGGCACAGCAGCCAGCGCCGGTCGCGGAACAGGTCCGGGTCGGCCGCCTGCGGGCCGCTGCGCTCGGAGCCGGCGATCGGATGTCCGGGCACGTAGCGCAGGAACGCGTCGCCGAGCGCGCGACGCGCGGCGTCGATCACGCTGCGCTTGGTGCTGCCGCAGTCGGTGACGATCGCCTGCGAATCGAGCGCCTCGCGGATCTGCGCGAACAGCGCCGGCATCGCCGTGACCGGAGCGGCGACGACGACGAACGAGGCGCCGGCGACGGCCTCGGCGACGCTGTCGCAGGCCACGTCGAGATGGCCGAGCGCGCGCGCGACGCGCGCGTCGTCGTTCGGCGAATAGCCGGCGATCTGCGCGACCGTGCCGGCGCGCTTGAGCGCCGCTGCCAGCGAGCCGCCGATCAAGCCGACGCCGAGGATCGCGAGCTTCTGGACCGCCGGCGGCACCGCAGGCACCTCAGCGGCCCATCACGCGGGCGAACGCCTCGAGGAACGCGTCGTTCTCGTCGGGCAGGCCGACCGTCACCCTGAGCCAGTCGGGCAGCCCGTAGTTCGCCACCGGCCGCACGATGATGCCGGCTCGCAGCAAGCCCTCGTAGACGGCCGCCGCGTCGCCGACGCGCACCAGCACGAAGTTGCCGTACGACGGCACGTACTCGAGGCCCATTTCACGGAAGGCCGACTGCAGCCGCGCCAGTCCGTCGCGGTTGAGCTCGTAGCTTCGCTTCAGGAACGCGTCGTCGTCGAGGGCCGCGATCGCCGCCGCCTGCGCGACCGAGCTCACGTTGAAGGGCTGGCGCACGCGGTTCATCAGGTCGGTGAGCTCGGCCTGCGCGAGGCCGAATCCGACGCGCAGCCCCGCCAGGCCGTATGCCTTCGAGAACGTGCGCGAGACGATCAGGTTCGGATGGTCGGACAGCCAGCGGGACGAGTCGAAGCGAAGCGCCGGCTCGAGGTACTCGTTGTACGCTTCGTCGAGCACGACGACGACGTCGCGCGGAACCGCCGCGAGGAACGCGGCGATGCGGTCGGCCGGAAGGAAGGTACCGGTCGGGTTGTTCGGATTGGCGATGAACACCAGGCGCGTGTCGGAGGCGATCGCCGCGCGCATCGCGTCGAGGTCGTGCCCGAGCTCGCGCGCCGGCACCACGATCGCGCGCGCGCCGGTCTCCTGGGTGGCGAGCGCGTAGACCGCGAACGAATACTGCGAATACACCGCCGAGCAGCCCGGCTGCAGCAGCGCGTGCGCCGCGAGCTCCAGGATGTCGTTCGAGCCGTTGCCGAGCGTGATCCAGTCCTGCGGGACGGCGTAGCGCTTCGAGATCGCCGCCTTGAGCTCGAATCCGTTGGAGTCGGGGTAGCGCCCGAGGTCGGCGACGGCCTCGGCCATCGCGTCGCGGGCCGATTGCGGAATTCCCAGCGGGTTCTCGTTCGACGCGAGCTTGACGATGCGCTCGGGCTGCAGTCCGTACTCGCGGGCGAGTTCCGAAATCGGCTTGCCGGCCTGGTACGGCGCGATCTTCCTGACGTACTCGGGTGCGTGGATGCTCATGGGCTTCGTTGCCGGGAGAGGTGTCCGCCGGCGGGCCCGGCGGCTGGCGTTCAAGGATAACCGAGTCGCCGGGCGGGGTGCGCCCGCGACGACGCTACGCCGCGCGCGGATACGAGCCGACCACCTTGCAGAACGCGGCGAGCGACTTCAGTTCCGCCAGCGCCGCCGCCACCGGCGGATCGTCGCGGTGCCCGATCACGTCGATGTAGAAGTAGTACTCCCACAGCCCCTGGCGCGCCGGACGCGACTCGAAGCGCTTCATCGAAACGCCGTGCCTGGCGAACGGCTCGATCAATGCGTGGACCGCACCGGCGCGGTCGGGCACCGAGAGAATCAGCGAGGTCTGGTCGCCGCCCGACGGTGCGCACTCGTGGCGGCCGATCACCGCGAAGCGGGTCCGGTTGTTCGGATCGTCCTGGATGCTGGTGGCGACCATCTGCAGGCCGTAACGCTGCGCAGCGTGCTCGCCGGCGATCGCCGCGGTCGCCGCGTCCTCGGACGCGAGCCGCGCCGCCTCGGCGTTGCTGGCCACGGGCACGCGCTCGACGCCCGGCGCGTGCCGGTCGAGCCAGCCCGCGCACTGCGCGAGCGACTGGGGATGCGAGACGATCCGGCGCACCCCCTCCATGTCGCCGCTGCGCGTCATCAGGTTCTGGCGCACCGGTACCGACACCTCGCCGCTGATCGACAGCGGCGACTGCAGGAACAGGTCCAGCGTGCGGTTGACCGCGCCCTCGGAGGAATTCTCGACCGGGACGACGCCGAAATCGGTCGCTCCGGCCTCGGTCGAGCGGAACACCTCGTCGATCGTCGCGCAGGGCACCGCGTCGACCGAGGATCCGAAGTGGCGCAGCAGTGCCTGCTCCGAGAACGTGCCGGCCGGGCCGAGATACGCCACCCGGAGCCGCCGCTCGAGCTCGCGGCACGCGGACACCACCTCGCGCCAGATCGCCTCGATCGCGTCGCCCGACAGCGGCCCCGGATTGATCGCACGCAGCCGCGACATGATCTGCGCCTCGCGCTCGGGGCGGTAGACCGGTGCGTCGGTGCGATGCTTGAGCTCGCCGACCTGCTGCGCCAGCCTGGCCCGCCGGTTCAGCAATTCGACCATCTCCCGATCGACCGCGTCGATCGACGCGCGCAGCGTCTCGAGGTCGACGCCGGGGCGATCGGGCTGCGGTTTCGGTGGCTCGGCCATGGCGGCGCTCGCGGTCCTTCGGGAAGTCGATGAGGTCGATCGTATCAAACGCCCGTCCGGCGGTTCGGTCGGCCGGGCCGCCGGTGCCTCAGCGGCCGGGCATCCACAGCAGCAGCCAGGGCAGCGTCAGCGCGCCGGCCAGCGTCGACAACGTGACGGCGGCGCTGATCTCGCCGACCTGCGCCTCGTAGCGCTGCGCGAACAGGTAGACGTTGGCGCCGATCGGCAGCGCCGCGGTCACCGTGGCGACCGCGAGCGGCAGCGGCGCGACCCGCAGCACGAAGGCCCCGACCAGCCAGACGAGCAGCGGGTGCGCCGCGCTCTTGAGCAGGGTCAGGCCCAGCGCGGTGGCGATCCCCTGTCGAAGGTCGAGCCGGGCGAGCGAGGCGCCCAGCAGCACCAGGCACAGCGGCGCTGCCGCGGACCCGAGCATCGACAGCGTCGTGTCCACCGCAGCCGGCAGGCTCGCGCCCGTGGCCGACCACGCGAGGCCTGCCAGGATCGGCAGTACGACCGGATGCAGCAACGAGGCGCGCACCACCTGACCGAGGCTGCCGGCCGCCGACCGCCAGGAACCCCGCCCGGCCGCGGCGCGCTCGCGCGCAACCGCGCCCATCTCGATCACCAGCGTGCTCAACGTGAGGAAGGTCAGCGCGTGGACAGCGACGATCGTCAGCAGCAACGCGAGCCCCGTGTCGCCGTACGCGATCCTCACGACCGGAATGCCCAGCATGACCGTGTTCGCGAACACCGCGCCGAGCGCCTGCACCACCGCCGCCTGCACGGCAGCGCCGCGGCGCAGCTGCACGGCGAGCACGGCCAGATAGAGCGGCAACCCCGCCCCGTAGTAGGCGAGCGCCGCACCCGGCGACAACCGATCGAACTCGACGCGCGCAATCGCGCCGAACAGCAGCGCCGGCAGGAAGATCAGGAACGCGGCATCGGACAGCGCCTTGACCGCGGGCTCGGCAAGCAGGCCGGTGCGCGCCGCCGCCACGCCGACCAGGATCAGCAGGAAGACGGGAAGCAGGACCTGCGCGAGCGAGGCCACGCCAGCCCCGGCGCGAGCGCGGCGCGTGAGCCGTCAGGCGCCGTCGGCCTGCGGCCCGTCGGCGCCCGGGGCGCCGCCGCTGCCTGCGTCGCCGTCGCCGCCGTCCGCGCCCGAAGCGGCCTCGGCGCCCTCGCCTTCGTGGCCGTTCTCGGCGGCGTCACGCTCGACCACCCTCTGCACGCCGGTCAACGTCGTGCCCTCGTCGACGGCGATCAGCGTGACCCCCTGCGTCGCGCGGCCCATCTCGCGGATCTCGGCCACGCGCGTGCGAACCAGCACGCCGCCGGTCGTGATGAGCATGATCTCGTCGCGCTCGTCGACCAGCACCGCGGCGACGACCTTGCCGTTGCGCTCGGAGGTCTGGATGGCGATCATCCCCTTGGTGCCGCGCCCGTGGCGCGTGTACTCGGTGATCGGGGTGCGCTTGCCGAAGCCGTTCTCGGTGGCCGTGAGCACCGACTGCTGCTCGTCGCCGGCCACCAGCATCGAGATGACCTGCTGGCCGTCCTCGAGCATCATGCCTCGCACGCCACGTGCCGCGCGGCCCATCGGCCGCACGTCGTTCTCGTCGAAGCGCACCGCCTTGCCGGCGTCGGAGAACAGCATCACGTCGTGCCCGCCGTCGGTGACCGCGGCGCCGATCAGGAAGTCGCCTTCGTCGAGGTCGACCGCGATGATGCCGGCCTTTCGCGGGTTCGAGAACTCGGAGAGCGGCGTCTTCTTCACGGTGCCCAGGCTGGTGGACATGAAGACGAAGTGCGACTCGTCGAACGACTTGACCGGCAGCACGACGGTGATCTTCTCGCCCTCGGCCAGCGGGAACAGGTTGACGATCGGCTTGCCGCGCGACGTGCGCGTGCCCTGTGGCACCTCCCAGACCTTGATCCAGTAGACGCGGCCGCGGTTCGAGAAGCACAGGATGAACTGGTGCGTGTTCGCGATGAACAGCTGGTCGATCCAGTCCTCCTCCTTCGTGGCCGTCGCCTGCTTGCCGCGCCCGCCGCGGCGCTGCGCGCGGTACTCCGACAGCGGCTGGCTCTTGATGTACCCGGCGTGCGACAGCGTGACGACCATGTCCTGAGGCGCGATCAGGTCCTCGGTGTCGAGCTCGGTGGCGTTGAGCTCGATCACCGAGCGGCGCGCGTCTCCGTACTCGGCCTTGATCGCCTTCAGCTCGTCGCCGATGATCTGCGTGATCCGCTCGGGACGCGCCAGGATGTCGAGCAGGTCGATGATCTGCTCGATGACCTCGCGGTACTCCTGGACGATCTTGTCCTGCTCGAGGCCGGTGAGCCGCTGCAGGCGCATCTGGAGGATCTCCTGCGCCTGCACGTCCGAGAGCCGGTACACGTCGCCCGACAACCCGACCGCCGGGTCGACGCCCTCGGGCTTGAACGCGGCGATGTCGGCGCCGGCGCGCTCGAGCATCTCGCGCGCGATGCCGGCGTTCCAGCTGCGCGCCATCAGGCGCTCCTTGGCGATCGGCGGCGTCGGCGACGCCTTGATCAGCTCGATCATCTCGTCGACGTTGGCGATCGCGACCGCCAGGCCCTCGAGGATGTGGCCGCGTTCGCGCGCCTTGCGCAACTCGAACGTGGTGCGCCGCGTGACGACCTCGCGCCGGTGCGCGAGGAAAGCCTCGAGCATCTGGCGCAGGTTGAGCAGCCGGGGCTGGCCGTCGACCAGCGCCACCATGTTGATGCCGAACGTGTCCTGCAGCTGGGTCTGCTTGTACAGGTTGTTCAGGACGATCTCGGGCATCTCGCCGCGCTTGAGCTCGATCACCACGCGCATGCCCGACTTGTCGGACTCGTCGCGGATGTCGGAGATGCCGTCGATCTTCTTGTCGTTGACCAGGTCGGCGATCCGCTCGAGCAGCAGCCGCTTGTTCACCTGGTACGGCAGCTCGTCGACGACGATCGCGCTGCGGTTGCCGCGGTCGATTTCCTCGAAGTGCGTCTTCGCGCGCATCACGACGCGGCCACGCCCGGTGCGGTAGCCCTCGCGCACGCCCTGGACGCCGTAGATGATGCCGGCGGTGGGAAAGTCGGGCGCCGGAACGAGCTCGATCAGCTCGTCGATCGTGGTCTCGGGCCGGCGCAGCAGCGCCAGGCAGGCCTCGACGACCTCGCCCAGGTTGTGCGGCGGGATGTTGGTGGCCATCCCCACCGCAATGCCCGCCGAGCCGTTGATCAGCAGGTTCGGGATGCGCGCGGGCAGGACGGTCGGCTCGTTCTCCTTGCCGTCGTAGTTCGGCTGGAAGTCGACCGTTTCCTTGTCGATGTCGGCGAGCATCTCGCCGGCCAGGCGCTGCAGCCGGCACTCGGTGTAGCGCATCGCCGCCGCGTTGTCGCCGTCGACCGAGCCGAAGTTGCCCTGGCCGTCGACGAGCAGGTAGCGCAGCGAGAAATCCTGCGCCATGCGCACCAGCGTGTCGTAGATCGACGCGTCGCCGTGCGGGTGGTACTTGCCCATCACGTCGCCGACGATGCGCGCGCACTTCACGAACGGCCGGTTCCAGACGTTGTTGACCTCGTGCATCGCGAACAGCACGCGGCGATGGACCGGCTTGAGCCCGTCGCGCACGTCGGGCAGCGCGCGCCCGACGATCACGCTCATCGCGTAGTCGAGGTACGAGCGGCGCATCTCCTCTTCGAGGCTGATCGGGAGGGTTTCCTTGGCGAACTGGTCCATGCGGGGCGGATCTCGGAATGCGCGGGCGGAAGGCGCGAAAAGTGTGCAGCTAAACCTTTGAATTTTAACATGCGGGCCCCCCATTCCCGGCCGCTCCGGCCACGCCGCGAACGGGCTGTGCTTAAATCGCGCCGGAAGGCGCGGCTGCCGCGCGCCCGAAGCCGCCACACGCCCGGACCCGCCCTTGCCGAACGCCGTCCTGATCGCCCCGCAATGGATCGTCCCGGTCGGTCCGCCCAGGGCCGATCCCCGCGAACCCGACCCGGCGCACGTCGTCCTTTCCGACCACGCGGTGGTCGTCGAGGCAGATCGCATCGCGGCCGTGCTGCCGCTCGCGCAGGCGCGGCAACGCTACCCGCACGCCGAAACGGTGGCGCTGCCGGGCCACCTGCTCGCTCCGGGGTTCGTGAACCTGCATTCGCACGCGGCGATGGCGCTGCTGCGCGGGGTCGGCGACGACCTGCCGCTGCACCGCTGGCTGAACCAGCGCATCTGGCCGCTCGAATCGCGGCTGGTCGGCACGCAATTCGTGCGCGACGGCGCGCTGCTCGCATTCCACGAGATGCTGCTGGGCGGCGTCACGTGCGTGAACGACATGTACTTCTTCCCGGAAGCCGCGATCGAGGCGGCGTCGACGCTGGGGCTGCGCAGCGTGCACGGCATCATCGTCATCGACTTCCCGTCCGCCTACGCGAGCGACGCCGGCGACTACCTGCGCAAGGGCCTCGAGCTGCGCGACCGGATGCGCGACGAGCCGCTGGTGGGCTTCTGCCTCGCGCCGCACGCGCCGTACACGGTGACCGACGACGTGCTGCGCCGGATCGCGACACTGTCACGCGAGCTCGGCCTGCCGATCCACACCCACGTGCACGAGACGCTCGAGGAGGTCGAGACCAGCGTCGCGCGCCACGGCATGCGCCCGCTCGAGCGCCTGGCCGACCTCGGTGTCGTCGGCCCCGAGCTGATTGCGGTGCATGCGGTGCACATGACCGACGGCGACCTGCGCCTGCTCGCCGAAGCCGGCGCGTCGGTGGCCCACTGTCCGCACTCGAACCTCAAGCTGGCCAGCGGCATCGCGCCGACCACGCGCATGCACGAGCTGGGGATCGGCGTGGGCATCGGCACCGACGGATCGGCCAGCAACAACCGGCTGGACCTGCTCGGCGAGGCGCGCACCGCGGCGCTGCTCGCCAAGGGCCAATCGGGCAGCGCCGAGGCCTGGCCCGCTGCGCGCACGTTGCGCGCGATGACACTCGACGCGGCGCGTGCGCTAGGCCTCGACGACCGCATCGGCTCGATCGAGGTCGGCAAGCAGGCGGACCTGGTCGCGCTCGACCTGTCGGCGGCCGAGCTCGCTCCGGTGTTCGACCCCGTCTCGCACCTCGTCTACAGCTGCGGACGCGAGCACGTGCAGCACGTCTGGGTGGCAGGCCGTCATGTTGTCCGCAAGCGACAAATAACTGACGACGCCGTCAGACTTCAAATCGACGAGGTGGTTGCTCGTACTACCGTGTGGCACAATCGTGTCGGCGAAATTTTGTCAGGTCAGGTCTGAACCCGGGCCCTAATGCGCCTGTCAGCGTCGAACCCAGAATTGCGTTCTACCGAAAGGAGAAACATGAACAAACCGGTCAAACTGGCTTGCGTCGTCGCTGCGGCGATGCTGGCGGCCCCGTTGGTGTCGTTTTCGCAGACCGCCCCCGCCGACAAGACGGGATACACCGTGAGCCCCGACCGTGCGGTCGTGAAGAGCGGTACCGGCCTGTGCGTGCACACGGGCTACTGGACGCCGGCCGACGCGTTCGTCGGTTGCGACGACGACCTGCTGCCGAAGCAGGCTCCGGCGCCCGCTCCGGCCCCCGCCCCGGCGCCTGCCCCGGCTCCCGCGCCCGCTCCGGCTCCGAAGCCTGCCCCGGCCCCGGCCCCGACCAGCGAGAAGGTCACGTTCGCGGCCGACACGTTCTTCGACTTCGACAAGGCCGTGCTCAAGCCCGAAGGCAAGGCGCGCCTCGATGACCTCGTCGGCAAGCTGTCGGGCGTCGCCCTCGAAGTGATCATCGCCGTCGGCCACACCGACAGCGTCGGCACCGATGCCTACAACCAGAAGCTGTCCGTGCGCCGTGCCGAAGCGGTCAAGGCCTACCTGGTCAGCAAGGGCATCGAAGCCAACCGCGTCTACACGGAAGGCAAAGGCGAGAAGCAGCCGGTCGCCGACAACCGCACCCGCGAGGGCCGCGCGAAGAACCGTCGCGTGGAAGTGGAAGTCGTCGGCACGCGCGCGCGTCGCTGATCGCGTCGTCCGGCCGGCTCGACCGGCCGGATGGCCCGGAACCCCGCTTCGGCGGGGTTTTTTTTCGTCCCGTAGAATCTGGGCTCGTCCCATGCCGCACCGGATGCCGTGACCGCCCCCACGCTTGCCAACGTCGACCCCGCCGAACTCGAGAAGTTCCAGGCGCTCGCCTCGCGCTGGTGGGACCCCCATTCCGAGTTCCGGCCGCTGCACGAGATCAACCCGCTGCGGCTCGAGTGGATCGACCGCATTGCGCCGCTGTCGGGAAAGCGGGCGCTCGACGTCGGCTGCGGCGGCGGCATCCTCGCCGAGGCGATGGCGCAGCGCGGCGCGCAGGTGCGCGGCATCGACCTGGCGGAGCGATCGCTGCAGGTGGCCGAACTGCACGCGCTCGAGTCCGGCGCGGCGGTGGAGTACGAGCGCATTGCCGCGGAGGACCTGGCTGCGCGCGAGCCGGGCGCCTGGGACGTCGTCACCTGCATGGAAATGCTCGAACACGTTCCCGACCCCGAGTCGACGGTGCGCGCCTGCTCGCGGCTCGTCCGCCCCGGCGGATGGGTGTTCTTCTCCACGATCAACCGAAACCCCAAGTCGTTCCTGCTCGCGATAGTCGGCGCCGAATACGTGCTGCGCATGCTGCCGCGCGGCACCCACGAATACGAGAAGTTCATCCGCCCGTCGGAGCTCGCGTCGGCGGCGCGCCGCAGCGGGCTGGAGGCCGTCGAGATGAGCGGGATGACCTACAACCCGATCACGAAGCGCTACCGGCTCGACCCGCGCGACGTCGACGTCAATTACCTCGCCGCGTTCCGGCGCAGCGCCTGATGCCGATCGGCGTCGATCGTCCGCTCGCCGTCTTCTTCGATCTCGACGGCACGCTGGCCGACACGGCCGAAGACCTCGCCGCGCCGATCCACGCGATGCGCGCCGATCGCGGGCTCGCGCCGATGCCCGACGAGGAACTGCGGCCTTACGCGTCGATGGGCGCGCGCGGGCTGATCCTCAAGGGCCTGGGCGTTGCACGCGAAGATCCCGGCTTCGAGCCGCTTCGGCTCGAGTTCCTTCGGCGCTACGAGGCGGCCATGCTGGTGCGCACGCGCCTGTTCCCGGGGATGCCCGAAGTGCTCGACGCGCTCGACGAGGCCGGCATTCGCTGGGGCGTGGTCAGCAACAAGTTCGAGCGCTACGTGCGCCCGATTCTCGCCGGACTGGGATTGCTCGAGCGCTCGGTCTGCGCGGTCGGCGGCGACACCACGCCCCATTCCAAGCCGCACCCCGAGCCCTTGCTGCACGGCGCGAGGCTGGCCGCCGTCGACGCGCGCCAGTGCATCTACGTCGGCGACGACCTGCGCGACATCGAAGCCGGCCACGCGGCGGAAATGCTCGCGATCGCCGCGGCGTACGGCTTCTGCGGCGGCGATTCGCCGCCGGAGCACTGGGGCGCCGATCACCTGATCGCGCAGCCGCTGGAGCTTCTCGACCTGCTGCGGCTGCGCTGAAGAACGATCACGACGGAGGAGGCACCCATGCACGACGAGCCGAAGGTTTCACGACGCGCCCTCGCTGCCCGAGTCGCGTTCGCCTGCGCGGCGCTCGCCGCTTCGGCGCTCGTCCCGGCGCATGCGCAGGATGCCTGGCCGAGCCATCCGATCTCGATGATCGTGCCCTTCCCGCCCGGCGGCGTCGCCGACACCGTCGGCCGGCCGGTCGGCGAGGCGCTCACGCGCATCCTCGGGCAACCGGTGGTGGTGGAGAACCGCGCCGGCGCCGGCGGCGGCGTGGGGATGGCCGCCGCCGCGAAGGCGCGGCCCGACGGCTACACGATGCTGATGGCCCTCTCGTCGATCACGATCATCCCCGAGGCCGACAAGGTGCTGCAGCGCTCGCCGATGTACCAGCTCGACCAGCTGGTGCCGATCGCCCGCTTCACCGCGGACCCCACCGTGCTGGTGGTGCGCGCCAACAGCCCGTGGAAGACGGCGAAGGACTTCATCGACTACGCGCGCTCGCACCCGGGCGCGATCACGTTCGGGTCGTCGGGCAACTACGGCACGATGCACGTGCCGATGGAGATGCTCAAGCAGTCGACGAAGACGTTCATGGTGCACGTGCCGTACACCGGCGCCGGGCCGGCGATCGTCGGGCTCCTCGGCGAGCAGGTCGACGCGCTGGCCACCGGGCCTGCCACGATCGTGCAGCACGTGCGCGCGGGCCGGCTGCGCGCGCTGGCGCATTGGGGCGAAGGCCGTCTCGCCGCGCTGCCCGAAGTGCCGAGCTTCCGCGAGCTCGGCTACCCGATCACGTTCCTGCAGTGGTCCGGCCTGTTCGTGCCCGCCGGAACGCCGGCGCCCGTGATCGCGAAGCTGCGCGACGCGGCCAGGCAGGCGGCCGCCGACGAGAAGGTCGTTCGCACCATCGGCACGGCAGGCACGCCGGTGCTCTACCAGGACGCGCCGCAATTCGCGGCCTTCGTCGAGCAGGACGCGAAGGTCATGAAGGCGGTCGTCGAGCGAATCGGCAAGCAGTGAATCGGGGCGCGCGGCCGGCGCCCGCGCGTCAGAGAAAGCGGTCGAGCAGCTTGCGGCTGGCGCGGTCGAGCGAGGCGATGTCGCGCACCAGGTAATGAATGCCGTGGGTGTCGCCGATCAGCAGCGTCGAGCGCGACAGCCGCCGGATCGCATCCTCGCTGGGCAGCACGAAACGGGTCTCGCCGCGGTCGGTCGTGACCTCCCAGGTGCACGGCGTGATGAAACCGGACACCGAGCGGATGCCGCGGATCTCGGGCATGAACTCGCGCGACGCGAGCTCTTCGGCGAGCAGCGCGCGCGTCGCCTCGGGCAAATCGGCCGGGCGCGCGATCCACACCAGTTCGTGCCCGTCTGTATCGACCAGCGACACGCCCTCGTCGGGCGCCGAGATCGGAAACGCGCGCGCAGCCACCGCGCCGACGTGCGTCGTGCCGTCGGCCAGGCGCACCACCAGCCGCCCGAATGCGTCGCGGCTGAGCGCGAACCCCGGCGGCGCGATGGTCGCGAGTTCGCCGGCACCCCGCTGTTCGGTGCTCATGCCTGCTTCGCCTCCCCGGCGATCGCAGGCGCCACCGGCACGTCGCCGGCCTCGCCGTCGCCGTCACCGCTGTCGCTCGCCGCGCCCTCGTCGAGGCGATCGGCCTCGGCGCGACGCTGCTGCGCCTGGTACAGCCGGTAGTAGACGCCCTCGCAGGCCATCAGCTCGTCGTGCGGCCCGACCTCGACCACCTGGCCGCGATCGAGGACCACCAGCCTGTGCGCCTTGCGCAGCGTGCTCAGGCGGTGGGCGATCGCGATCGTGGTGCGCCCCTGAACCAGGTTGTCGAGCGCCTTCTGGATTTCCTTCTCCGTGGCGGTGTCGACGGCCGACGTGGCCTCGTCGAGGATCAGGATGCGCGGGTCGATCAGCAGCGCGCGGGCGATCGAGATGCGCTGCCGCTCGCCGCCCGACAGCGCCTGGCCTCGCTCGCCGACCAGCGAATCGTAGCCGTGCGGCAGGCGCAGGATGAACTCGTGCGCGTGCGCGGCGCGCGCCGCCGCGACGATCTCGTCGCGCGTCGCGTCGGGCTTGCCGTAGGCGATGTTCTCGGCGATGGTGCCGAAGAACAGGAACGGCTCCTGCAGCACCAGGCCGATGTGGCGCCGGTACTCGGCGTTGGGCAACGAGCGGATGTCGACGCCGTCGACGAGGATCGAACCTTCGGAGACGTCGTAGAACCGGCAGATCAGGTTGACCAGCGTGCTCTTGCCCGAGCCGCTGTGGCCGACCAGGCCGATCATCTCGCCCGGCGCGATGTCGAGGTCGATGCCGCGGATCACCGCGCGGTTGCCGTAGCGAAAGCCGATGTTGCGCAACTCGATGCGCCCGTTCACGCGCGGCAGGTGCACCGGATTCGCGGGCTCGGGGACGCTCGAGACGTGGTCGAGGATGTCGAAGATGCGCTTGGCGCCGGCGGCGGCCTTCTGGGTGTGCGAGACGATCCGGCTCATCGAATCGAGCCGCGTGTAGAAGCGGCCGATGTAGGCGAGGAACGCGGTGAGCACGCCCACCGTGATGCTGTTGCGCGAGACCTGCCAGATGCCGAAGGCCCAGACCACCAGCAGGCCGACCTCGGTCGCCAGCGTCACCGACGGCGAGAACAGCGACCAGACGCGGTTCACGCGGTCGTTGACCGCGAGGTTGTGCTCGTTGGCCGCGCGGAATCGTGCCGCCTCGCGGTTCTCCTGGGCGAACGCCTTGACGACCCGGATGCCGGGGATCGTGTCGGCAAGCACGTTGGTCACCTCCGACCAGATCCGGTCGACCTTCTCGAAGCCGTGGCGCAGCCGGTCGCGCACCAGGTGGATCAGCCACGCGATGAACGGCAGCGGAATCAGCGTCACCGCCGCGAGCCAGGGATCGATCGACACCAGGATCGCGGCGGTCATCGCGATCATCAGCACGTCGGTCGCGAAGTCGAGCAGGTGCAGCGACAGGAAGATGTTGAGCCGGTCGGTCTCGCTGCCGATTCGTGCCATCAGGTCGCCGGTGCGCTTGCCGCCGAAATATTCGAGCGAAAGCTTCAGCAGGTGCTCGTAGGTGGCGGTACGCAGGTCGGCACCCAGCCGCTCGCTGACCAGCGCCAGGATGTACGTGCGCGCCCAGCCGAGCACCCAGGCCAGCAGCGCTGCGGCCAGCAACCCGCCGAGGTACGCGGCCACCAGCATGTGGTCGATCGGCTTGCCGTTCTGGAACGGGATCAGCACGTCGTCCATCAGCGGCATCGTCATGTACGGCGGCACCAGCGTCGCGGCGGTGGACGCGAGCGTCAGCACGAACCCCGCCAGCAGCCGGCGCCGGTACGGATGGGCGAACCGCCACAGGCGCAGCAGCGTCCAGGTCGACGGCGGCTCCTCGGATTCGCCGGCCGCGCCTGCCTCGGCAGGCGCTTCGCCGGCGCAGTGCGGGCACGGCACGCCGGGCGCGGGCAGCAGCGCGCGGCAGTGCGGGCAAGTCGCCGAAGGCGCCCCCGCCGCGACGGCAGCGCGCTCGCCACCGAGCCGCTCGAATCGGTCGGCCAGCCGCTGCGCGGCCGCGTGCTGGCCGAGCGTGAACCGCCAGCCAGCGATCCGGGCATCGGCGTCGCGCAACTCGAGTGCACCAACGCCCCCGTGATCCGACAGCTCGAGCGTTTGGCCGGGGTTCAAGGCCCAGCTGTGCCAAGATGAGTGGTCCGCGCCGGCTGCCATCAGCCGCCGCGGCGTGAGGATCAGCAGGCCCGGCGCGTAGCGCAGGCGCTCGTCGAGGTCGAACTCCAGCCAGGCGATCGCCTGTTCGCCGGGTTCGAGCCGGCCCTCGACCTCACCGCGCCACGAGGCGGGCAGCGATGCGTCGGCACTCCGTGGGGCTGCTGCGTCTGCTGTCATGGACATCCTGCCGCGACGCAGGGGTCGCGGGCCGGCAAGCTTACCGCATCCCGGGGTCCCCCCGGGGCATCACCAATGGCGCATCGCGCCGGGACGTGATCGCGAGTCAACCGAAGCCCGCGTCCCGCGTTGATCGACGAAACAGCTTCCGGAACGGTTCATGCTCGCACCCAGCTCCCAGGGATCTCCCGCCGCCGCCCGCAAGGACATCGACATCCTCGAGGTCCGGTTCATCCGCGGGCCTGGTCGCTGGACGTATCGGCCCGTTCTCGAGGCGGTCGTCGACATCGGGGCGCTGGAAGACTTCCCCTCGAACCTGATCCCCGGTTTCCCCGAGCGGCTGGTCGCCTGGCTGCCCTCGCTGGTCGAGCATCAATGCAGCTACGGCGAGCGAGGCGGCTTCGTGCGGCGCCTGCACGAGGGCACCTGGCCCGCGCACATCCTCGAGCACGTCGCGCTCGAGTTGCAGGGGCTCGCCGGCATGCCCGGCGGCTTCGGGCGCGCCCGTGAAACCTCCCGACGTGGCGTGTACCGGGTCGTGATCCGCTCGTTCCAGGAAGAAGTGGCGCTGGCCGCCCTGCATGCGGCGCGCGACCTCGTCATGGCGGCGATCGAAGATCGTGCTTACGACGTCGCCAGCGTGGTCGACGAGCTGCACGCGCTGTCGGACGAGCACTACCTCGGCCCGAGCACCCTGTCGATCGTCGACGCCGCCGACGACCGCTCGATCCCCGCGATCCGCCTGAACGACGGCAACCTCGTGCAGCTCGGCTACGGCGCCCGCCAGCACCGCATCTGGACCGCGGAGACCGACCTCACGAGCGCGATCGCCGAAGGCATCTCGCGAGACAAGGACCTCACCAAACAGCTGCTGCAGGCGTGCGGCGTGCCGATCCCCGAAGGCCGGCTCGTGAAGAGCCCCGAAGACGCCTGGGAAGCGGCCTGCGAAATCGGCGTGCCGGTGGTCGTCAAGCCCTACGACGGCAATCACGGCCGCGGCGTGTTCACCAACGTGATGACGCGCGAGGAAGTCGAGGCGGCCTGGGCCGTTGCGATCGAGGAAGGCAGCGGCGTCATCGTCGAACGCTTCGTGCAGGGCAAGGAACACCGCCTGCTGGTCGTCGGCGGCCGCTTGGTGGCCGCGGCGCGAGGCGAGCCGGCGAGCGTGGTCGGCGACGGCCGATCCACCGTCACCGAGCTGATCGACCTGCAACTGAACAGCGACCCGAGCCGCGGCAGCACCGACGATCGTCCGCTGAACTTCGTGCGCATCGATTCGTCGGCGCGCATGGAGCTGGCGCGCCAGGGCTACGACGCCGAGTCGATCCCGCCGCGAGGCGAGCGACTGCTCATCCAGCGCAACGGCAACGTCGCGATCGACGTGACCGGCGAGGTCCACCCGAGCATCGCCCATGCGGTCGCGGTCGCAGCCGACGTGGTCGGCCTCGACATCGCGGGCATCGACCTCGTGGTCGAGGACATCTCGAAGTCGCTGTACGAGCAGCGCGGCGCGATCGTCGAGGTCAACGCGGGGCCCGGCCTGGTGATGCACCTGAAGCCGTCCGCCGGGACGCCGCAGCCCGTGGGCGCCGCGATCGTGAACAACCTGTTCCCCGAAGGCGACTCGGGCCGGATCCCGATCGTCGGCATCGCGGGCACGCGCAGCGGCACCGCGATCGCGCGGCTGGTCGCCGAGTTCATGCGCCTGGCCGGCACCCGCCCCGGCCTGGCCTGCGCAGAGGGCCTGTACGTCGGCGGCCGGCGGATCGCCGAAGGCGACTGCGCGCACTGGGAGCCCGCGCGCAGGCTGCTGATGAACCGGCGCGTCGAGGCCGCGGTCATCGAGAACGACGGCGCCGCGATCGTCTCCGAGGGGCTCGCCTACGACCGCTGCACCGTCGGCGTGGTCACCGGCATCGACCCCGAGGCGACGGTGCCCGAGTTCGACATCGCCAGCGCCGAGCAGATGTACTCGGTGCTGCGCACGCAGGTCGACGTCGTCCTGCCCGACGGTGCCGCCGTGCTCGACGCGTCCGATCCGCTGGTCGCGAAGATGGCTTCGCTGTGCGACGGCGACGTGGTGTTCTACGACACCGGCGCCGGAAGCCAGGTGGTCGACGCGCACCTCGCCACCGGGCGTCGCGCGGTGCTCGTTCGCGGCGGACGCATCGTGCTGGCCACCGGCGAGCGCGGGGTTCCGGTCGCCGAGCTGTCGCGCCTCGAGATCGGCAGCAACGGCGAGCCTCGCCTCGACGACCTGCTCGCCGCGATCGCCACCGCCTGGGCGCTCGGCATCGGCGCCGACCTCATCCGCACCGGCATCGAAACGCTGTGCACGGTGCGTTCCGAATCGAACGAAACGGTCGTCGCCTGATCGCGCTGCCGCGCGCCCTACTCGCCACCCTGCCATGAACATTTCACGCATCCGCGCGCTGCGCGGCCCCAACCTCTGGACGCGGCGCACCGCCATCGAGGCGATCGTCACCTGCGACGAAGCCGAGCACTGCATCGACCGCCTGCCCGGCTTCGAGGCACGGCTGCGCGCCCGCTTCCCCGAGATCGGCCCGCTGCAGCCGCTGGGCCAATGCCAGGCCGGCTCGATCGCCCACGTGCTCGCGGCCGCGGCGCTGGCCCTGCAGGCACAGGCCGGCTGCCCGGTGAGCTTTGCGCAGACCACGCAGACCACCGAGCCGGGCACCTTCCAGTTGGCGGTCGAATACACCGAGGAATCGGTCGGACGTTTCGCGCTTGAACTGGCCGAGGCGCTTTGCCGCTCGGCGCTCGACGACACCGGCTTCGACCTCGCCGACGCGCTGGCGCGGC
>OEIU01000859.1_pt1 | contig 23811 bp, 19 predicted proteins | sample 1539221 | NCBI WGS metagenome assembly OEIU01 (sample SAMN03792071, study PRJEB22550) | activated sludge metagenome | feature: wastewater treatment plant; material: activated sludge; isolation source: Wastewater treatment plant of a petroleum refinery complex | place: Argentina: Zarate | collected...
CCAGGCGACGCCCGAGGACAAGATGGCCCTGATCCGCGAGGAGCAGGCCAAGGGCAAGCTCGTCGCGATGTGCGGCGACGGCACGAACGACGCGCCCGCCCTCGCCCAATCCGATGTCGGCGTCGCGATGAACACGGGCACGGTCGCGGCGCGCGAGGCGGGCAACATGGTCGATCTCGACAGCGACCCGACCAAGCTCATCGAGATCGTCGAGATCGGCAAGCAGCTCCTGATGACGCGCGGGGCGCTGACGACCTTCTCGATCGCCAACGACGTCGCGAAATACTTCGCCATCATCCCGGCGATGTTCCTCGCCTTCTACCCACAGCTCGCCGCGCTGAACATCATGGGGCTTGCGTCGCCGCAGAGCGCGATCCTCTCGGCGATCATCTTCAATGCGCTCGTCATCGTCGCGCTGATCCCGCTCGCCCTGCGGGGCGTGCGCTACCGTGCCGTCGGCGCCGCCTCGCTGCTGCGCCGCAACCTCCTGATCTACGGCCTCGGCGGCATCGCCGTGCCCTTCATCGGCATCAAGGCGATCGACCTTGCGGTCTCCGCCCTCGGCCTCGCGTGAGGACCTCGCCATGCTCTCCCTGCTCCGTCCCGCCCTCGTCCTCTTCGCCGCCCTCGCGGCGCTGACCGGACTGGTCTATCCTCTCGCCATGACCGGCATCGCCCAAGCCGTCCTGCCCCGACAGGCTTCGGGCAGCCTGATTGAGCGCGGCGGCGCCGTGATCGGCTCGGCCCTGATCGGCCAGTCCTTCGCGAGCGGCCGCTATTTCCACGGCCGCCCCTCGGCGACCACCGCGCCCGATCCGGCCGACGCCTCGAAGACCGTGCCCGCGCCCTACAATGCCGCCTCGTCCGGCGCCTCCAATCTCGGCCCAACCAACGCGGCCCTCGCCGAGCGGGTGAAGGCCGATATCGCCGCCCGGAAGGCGGAGAACCCGGACGCGGCGGTGCCGATGGACCTCGTGACCACCTCCGCCTCCGGCCTCGACCCGCACATCTCGCCCGAGGCGGCCCTGTTCCAGGTGCCGCTCGTCGCCAAGGCTCGCGGTGTTCCGGAGGAGCGCCTGCGCGCGCTCGTCGGCGCGCATGTCGAGGGCCGCGAGCTGGGTGTCCTCGGCGAACCGCGCGTCAACGTGCTGGCCTTGAACCTGACCCTCGATGCGCTGCGCTGATGCCCGCCGATCGCCGCCCGTCTCCCGAGGCGCTGCTTGCGGCGGCTTCGCGCGAGCAGCGCAGGCGGGGGCGGCTCAAGATCTTCCTCGGCGCGGCGCCGGGCGTCGGCAAGACCTACGCGATGCTCGAAGCCGCCCAGGCGCGCCGGCGCGAGGGCGTCGATGTCGTCGTGGGCCTCGTCGAGACCCACGGGCGCGCGGAGACGCAGGCGCTGATGGCCGGCCTCGAGGTCGTGCCGCGCCGGCGGATCTCCTATCGGGGCCGCGCGCTCGAGGAGATGGATCTCGACGCGATCCTCGCCCGCAGGCCCGCCCTCGTCCTCGTCGACGAGCTGGCGCACAGCAACGCGCCGGGCAGCCGCCATCCGAAACGCCATCTCGATGTGGAGGAGCTGCTGGCGGCGGGGGTCGACGTCCTGACGACGCTCAACATCCAGCATGTCGAGAGCCTCAACGACGTCGTCGCCCAGATCACCCGCATCCGCGTGCGCGAGACCGTGCCGGACCGCATCCTCGACCGCGCCGACGATATCGAGGTGATCGACCTTCCGCCCGGCGATCTGATCCGTCGCCTGGAGGAGGGCAAGGTCTACGTGCCGGAGAACGCCGAGCGGGCGCTCAAGCATTATTTCTCGCCCGGCAACCTGACGGCCTTGCGCGAGCTCGCCCTGCGGCGCACCGCCCAGCGTGTCGACGACGAGCTGCTGACCCATATGCAGGCCCATGCGATCGAGGGCCCCTGGCCCGCGGGCGAGCGGGTGCTCGTCTGCGTCGGCGACGACCCGCGGGCGCCCGGCCTCGTCCGGCACGCCAAGCGCCTCGCCGACCGGCTCCGCGCGCCCTGGACGGCGCTCTGCATCGAGACCGCCCGCCTGGCGAGGCAGCCCGAGGCGGCGCGCGACCGCATCGCTGCCGTCCTGCGCCTGGCCCAGAGCCTCGGCGGCGACGTCGTGACCCTGCCCTCGTCCCGGCGTCGCATCGCCGAGGACATTCTCGCCCATGCGCGCGAGACGAACGTGACGCAGATCGTCATCGGCAAGTCGGACCGGCCGCGCTGGTTCGAGACATGGCACGGGTCGGTGGTGCACGATCTCGTGCGCCTCGCGGGCACGATCGGCGTCCAGGTCGTGGCGGGCGAGGCCCTACCGGCGCAGAGGAGCCGGGCCGCGGCAGCGGCGCGCGCGAAGCCGGCGCCCTGGCCCTATCTCGCCGCCCTCGCGGCCTGTTCCGTCGCGCTCGGTATCGCGGCTCTCCTGGCGCCCTGGATCGGGGTCGAAAGCGTCGACCTCATCTTCCTGACGGCGGTCGTCGGCATGGCGGTGCGCTTCGGGCTCTGGCCCTCGCTCGCGACCGTGATCCTGACCTCGCTCGCCTACAATTTCTTCTTCCTGCCCCCGACCTGGACCTTCACGATCTCCGATCCGACCAACGTCGCCGCGCTCGTGCTCTTCGCGCTGGTGGCGGTCGTGGTCTCGAATCTCGCGGCGCGGGCGCGCGACCAGGCGGTCGCCGCGCGCCAGCGGGCGCGCACGACCGAGGCGCTCTACGGCTTCAGCCGCAAGCTCGCGACGTCGGGCACGCTCGACGACGTCCTCTGGGCCACCGCCTACCAGATCGCCGCGATGACGCGGCTGCCCTGCGTGATCGTCCTGCCGGAGAACGGCTCGCTCGCGGTGGCGGCAGCCTATCCGCCCGAGGATACGCTCGACGCGGCCGATCTCGCCGCCGCCAGATGGAGCTTCGAGCACGCGACGCCGGCCGGACGCGGCGCCGACACCCTGCCGGGCGCGCGCCGCTTGTTCCTGCCGCTGCGGACCCCGCGCGGCACGATCGGGGTCGTGGGCCTCGACAGCCGCGGCGGCGAGTCCTTCCTGACGCCGGACGAGCGCCGTCTCCTCGATGCGCTCGCCGACCAGGCCGCCCTCGCCATCGAGCGCGTCCATCTCGTCGCCGATCTCGACCGGGCGAAGCTGACGGCAGAGACCGATCGCCTGCGCCAGGCTCTGCTGACCTCGATCTCCCACGACCTCAAGACGCCGCTGGCGGCGATCTTCGGCTCGGCCGGCACGTTGCGCGATCTCGACAGCTCGCTGTCGCCGGACGCCAAGGCCGAGCTGCTGGCCACGATCATCGAGGAATCCGAGCGGCTCGACCGCTTCATCGCCAATCTGCTCGACATGACGCGGCTGGAGGCGGGGGCGCTCGCCCCGAAGCTCGCGCCCCACGATCTCGGCGAGATCGTCGCTTCTGCGCTACGTCGCCTGCCGGCGATCGTCCGGGCGCGGATTCAACTCGCCCTCGCGCCCGACCTGCCCATGCTGGACGTCGATCCCATCCTGCTCGAGCAGGCGCTCTTCAACCTCCTCGACAACGCCGCCAAATATGGCGGGCCGGCCGGCTCCGTGCGGATCGAGGCCGGGCGCGAGGGGGAGGCCGTGGCGCTGCGGGTGATCGACGAGGGTCCGGGCCTGCCCGAGGGCGACCTCGGGCGCGTCTTCGACAAGTTCTACCGGGTCCGCCGGGAGGACAGCGTGCGGGCCGGGACAGGACTCGGCCTCTCGATCGCGCGCGGTTTCGTCGAGGGCATGCGCGGCCGGCTTGAGGCCGGCAACCGTCGGGACCGGAGCGGGGCCGTCTTCACCGTTACCCTGCCGGTGCCCGCTCCGGGCGGCGACGCATGAGCGCGGGCGCGATCCGAATCCTCGTCGTCGACGACGAGCCCTCGATCCGCCGGCTCCTGCGCACCGGCCTGTCCAGCCAGGGCTACGAGATCGCAGAGGCCGAGAGCGGCGCCGCCGCCCTCGCCGCTCTCGAAGCGGGCGGGACCGGGCTCGTCATCCTCGATCTCGGCTTGCCGGACATGGCCGGCCACGACCTTCTCGCGGCGATCCGCTCCGCCCACCCGGCCTTGCCGGTCATCATCCTGTCGAGCCGCGGCGACGAGCGCGGCAAGGTGGAGGCGCTCGACCTCGGCGCGGACGACTACGTCACCAAGCCCTTCGGCATGAACGAGCTGCTGGCCCGGATGCGCGCCGCCCTGCGGCACCAGCTCCAGGCCGGCGGCGCGCATCCCGTCTTCCGCAGCGGCGCGCTCACGGTCGATCTCGTGCGCCGGCTGGTGATGCGCGGCGAGGCCGAGGTGAAGCTGACCCCGAAGGAGTACGAAATCCTCCGCACGCTGGTGCAGCATGCCGGGAAGGTGCTGACCCACGCCCATCTGATCCGCGAGGTCTGGGGTCACGCAGTCGATCCGCAATATCTGCGCATCTATGTCCGCCAGCTCCGGCAGAAGATCGAGCCCGACCCGGAGCAGCCGAGCATCATCGTGACCGAGACCGGGGTGGGCTACCGTCTCAGGGGTGACTGAACGCCGAGGCTGTCCCGACGGAGGGTCCACGGCATGTCTGCTTTCAGGCCGCTTCCAGCGCCGATCGGAGTAAGTATATTCGAAACGATATGAGAAAGTAATATCATGTCAAAAAGCAAATCACCTGCATATCCGATGATGTAAATCCTGCGGACAGGATACGGCTTGTCGGAACCCGTCTGTCTCTCGTTCGTGCATTGAGCGAAGCCGAGGCGACAATCTTCAGATATGTCGCCTTCTTGGAAGAGTTTGAGGTCGCCGCCCTGATGGGCGCGCGGCCGGAGGAGATCGTCTTCACCGGCGGCGGCACCGAGGCCAGCAACCATGCGATCCGCGGCTTCGCCGCCGTGGCGCCGCCCGGCCGCCGGCACATCGTCACCAGCACCGTCGAGCATCCGGCGACCCGCATCGGCGTCGACGGCGACGCGGTCGTCGATCTCGTGGCCGCTCTACGCGTCCTTCGGCTTGCCTTCAGCAACCGCGCCCATGCGCGTGAAGTCGTCACTATCGGCCAGGCGCTCCTTGCTGGCGGCCCATAGCTCGCCGACGAATTCCGTGACGGGAAGCTTGGCGCCGACCTGATCGGCGAGTTCGCGCGCGAGCCGGACATCCTTGCGCATCAGGCCCATCGAGAAGCCGCTGTCGAAGCGATCCGATAGAATCCAGGTCGGGAAATGCACCTCGCTCAGGAAGGATTTTCCCGAGGCGGCGTTGAGCACGCCCAGGGCCGCCTCCGGATCGAGCCCGGCCGCGGCGGCGAGCTTCAGCCCCTCGGCCGTGGTCAGCATATGGGCTGCGACGAGAAGGTTGTTGACGAGCTTGGCGATGTTGCCCGCGCCGCTGGCGCCCACATGCAGGATCTTGGCGGCCATGGCCTCGATGACGGGGCGGGCCAGCGCGACATCCTCCGGCGAGCCGCCGATCATTATCGCGAGCTTGCCGGTCGCCGCGCCGCTCGGGCCGCCGCTCACCGGCGCATCCAGGAAGCCGATCCCGAGTCCGTCGAGCTTGGCCGCGAGAGCACGGCTGACCGCGGGCTCGGAGGTCGAGGTATCGATGATGACGACCCGCGTGCCACGACGTTTGCCCAACGCGTCGAGATTGGCCGAAACCACCGATTCCACGTCCCGCGCGGTCGGAAGCGAGAAGACGATGAAATCGGCGGCTGCGAACACATCGCCCAAAGAGGGTGCCGCCCTCCCGCCCAAGGCGGCAACCGCCTGGCTCCGCTCCGGGGACAGATCGAAGCCGATGACCTGGAATTCCTTCTCGATCAGCGACTTGGCCATGCCGAACCCCATGCTGCCGAGGCCCACGACGCCGACCGTCCGTCCCACTTCGCTCATGCTTTGACTCCCTGCGTTGCGGCAAGCTCATGCGATCGGGCATTCGGCGAAGCTGCCGAGCCGCCCGGCTCGCCGTCAATCGATCCAGCCTCGCGTGGCGCTTGTCGGGCGGCTAGTAGGCCAGGCGGGAACATCGTGTTCCCCGCTTCGCAACCCTTGGGCTATGCGGACGGAGAATCTATCGGACCTGTCCGGAAGGCCATCATTTCCCGGGCCAGATGCCCTGCCAGCCGCTCCACGGACAGTGGCAGCCGCCGACGGGCCCTGACGATCAGGTGGGCGCATGCATCGCCGAGCGTCGGGTCGGTCAATTCGGAAGCGCCCACGGACCCCGTCGCGAGTTCGGCCGAAACCGCGAACCGGGGAAGGAATGTCACGCCGAGGCCGGCGATGACGAAGCGCCGCAGCGCCTCGATCGACGACGTCTCCAGGACCGGCGCCAGGGCCACGCCGGCATGCGCCGCGACGCGGCTGACGAGATGGCGCACTCCATGCCCCTTGGACAGATGGGCCGCGGGAACATCCAGGCAATCCGCGAGCCAGAGCTGTCCCCGCTCGAGCAGCGGATGCCCGGCACGCGCAATGAGGCAAAGAGGTTGCCTGGAAATCGCTATGGACTTGATCCGGGTTTCGCTGACCGGATCGTAGACAACGCCGATATCGGCTTCGCTATTGGCGACGCGGTTCACCACCTCGTCGGTGCCAGCGAGATCAAAGCTGAAGCGAACCCCTGGATAAATCGCCGCAAAGCCCCGCAATCCGTTTTCGACCAGGTCCGGCACGAACCCTTCGCCCGCGATCAGGCGCACCCGTCCCTGCTGGATTCCCTTCAGGTGATCGAGCTGCTCGGCAAGCAGGTCGCGATCATCGAGCACCCGCCTCGCATGTTCGAGAACGAGCTTGCCGGCATCGGTGAGAACGACGCCCCTGGAGGTCCTCTCGAACATCGAGGAGCCGAGTTGCTGCTCGAGATCCGCCATCTGCCGGCTGACGATCGAGGGTGCCAGACCGAGATACTCGGCCGCGCCGCGAATGGACCCGATTCGCGCGACAGTGACGAAATTCCGGAGTGCCTTCGGATCGAGGGCGTCCATCCCGCGCCGATCTCAACAGATGGGAACGTTCACGGCAAGTCCTCCCAAGGAGGTCTCCTTGTATTTCCGCTTCATGTCCTTTCCGGTCTGGCGCATGGTTTCGATCGCCTGATCGAGCGACACCCGATGGGTCCCGTCACCGTGCAGGGCGAGACGGGCCGCGTTGATGGCCTTCACGGCGGCGACGGCATTGCGCTCGATGCAGGGAATCTGCACGAGGCCGCCCACAGGATCGCACGTGAGCCCGAGATTGTGCTCCAGGGCGATCTCCGCCGCATTCTCGATCTGTTCATTGGTGCCGCCCAGGGCCGCCGCCAGTCCCGCGGCCGCCATCGCCGCAGCCGAGCCGACCTCTCCCTGGCAACCCACATCGGCCCCCGAGATCGAGGCGTTGCGCTTGATGATGGAGCCGATCGCGGCGGCAGCCAGCAGGAACGCGTGGATGCCGTCCCGCGACGCATTCGTGATGAACCGCTCATAATAGCGCATGACGGCGGGGATGATTCCTGCCGCCCCGTTCGTCGGGGCCGTGACGACCCGCCCGCCGGCGGCATTCTCCTCGTTCACCGCCAGTGCGAAGAGGTTGACCCATTCCATCGCCCTGAGCGGATCGCCTTGGTCGAGGCGGTCCCGCTCCAGCAGAGCTTCGTGCAGGCCGGCCGCCCGCCTGCGCACGTTCAAGCCGCCGGGGAGGATGCCGCCTCCCACGAGCCCCCGGTCGATGCACCTGCTCATCGCAGCCCAGACGGCATCGAGACGCGCATCGACCTCGGCTTCGGGCCGGTAGCCGGCTTCGTTCGCCCGCGCCAGGGCCGCGATCGTGAGCCCCGAGGCTTGGCAGATCGCCAGAAGCTCGCCGGCGGAGTTGAAGGGATAGCGGGGCGGTGGCTGCTCCGAAAGCTCAACGGCCTGCCCCTCGACCTGGATAAAGCCGCCTCCGACCGAATAATAGATGCGCGAGAACACGGGCTCGCCGCCCCGGCAAAGCGAAAAGGCAAGAGCGTTCGGGTGCCCTGGGAGAAATTCCTTCATCCGAAAGCGCAGATCGCGGACCGGATCGAAGCTCAGGGAGCGGCCATTCGCCAATTCGACGGTTCTGCGCGCCCGGATCCCGGCAAGAAGACTTGGAATCTCATTGGGATCGACGGTCTCCGGCTCGGCGCCGCACAAGCCGGCGAGCACCGCCGCGTCTGTCCCGTGGCCCACCCCGGTGAGCGCCAGCGAGCCGTAGAGATCGCAAGCAAGCCCGTCCGCATCAGGCAGTTCTTCGTGCAAGGCGATCCAACGCAGGAATTCAGCCGCGGCCCGCATCGGTCCGACCGTATGCGAACTCGACGGTCCGATCCCGATGCGAAACAAGTCGAACATGCCGACGAACGGCGTTCGCAGTTGCCGCCTCCGTGAGCGTCGCACGCCTTTCATACCTCCCTGAAGCATTTTCGAGCGAGGCGAACCCGGCTTACGTCGAGAATCGGAAGACATTGTTCGAACAGGCTCGGTTTCAGAACATACGTTGCTCGCGAAGCGACGCCTTCATGCGGAAGCCAGGCGCGCTTCGATCAAGGCGGTCCACAAACGGGCTCCACTCCCCATGACGGCGTCGTTGAAATCGAACCGCGCCGAGTGAAGGCCCGGATTGTCCCCCTCCTTGCGGCTCCCCAGCCACAGATACGCTCCCGGACAGGCCTGAAGCATGAAAGCGAAGTCCTCGGCGGCCATGCTCGGATCGCTCTCGGCAACGGAAATGCCGTCGACGCCTCCGGCAACCTCGCGGGCGAAGGCCGCGCAACGCGGATCGTTGACGGTCGCCGGATAGCGCCTCTCATAGGTGAGGTCCGCGCGGCAGTTCATGGCATCGGCGACCTTCGCCGCGATTTCGCCAATCCGCCGCTCGAGCATATCGCCGGTCTCGGGATCGAACCACCGGGTCGTTCCCCGAATGACGGCCCGCTCCGGGATCACGTTCCAGGCATCTCCCGAATGAACCTGCGTCACCGAGACGACAGCCGACCGCAGCGGAGAGACGTTCCGGCTGGCGATGGTTTGCAGGGACCCGACGATCTGGCAGGCCGCGACAACGGGATCGTTCCCTTCATGCGGCATCGCACCGTGGGCGCCGCGTCCTTCCACTGCAATCTCGAAGGTCCCGAAGGCCGCCATCATCGCATCGTCCCGCGCGACGCAGGTCCCGACGCTCAAAGCCGGCCAGTTGTGGAGAGCATAAACCTCGTCGGCGGGAAACGTGCGGAACAACCCCTCTTCCACCATGCGGCGTCCTCCGCCTTCATTCTCCTCGGCGGGTTGGAAGATGAACCGGATCGTGCCGTCGAAATTCCTTTCCTCGGCGCATAGTCTCGCGGCGAGAAGCAGCATCGCGGTGTGGCCGTCATGTCCGCAGGCGTGCATCCGCCCGGCATGTCGGGAAGCGTAGGCCGCGCCGGTCTCCTCGTGGATCGGCAGCGCATCGATATCCGCCCGGATCGCTATGCTGCGGCGAGAGCTCCCGTTGCTCAGCGTGCCGACGATGCCGGTGCCGCCGAGGCCGCGATGGACCGTGACCCCGAAGCTCTCGAGATGACGGCCGATGAAGTCGGCCGTCTCGAACTCCGCAAAGCCGAGTTCAGGATTGGCGTGAAGATGACGACGCCAGGCGATCGCCTCTTCGATGTACCGCGCATGGATCATGCTCGCACCCCTTCAAATCGACCTCTCGGCAAGCCCCGTGGGGCTTGTCTCCGCCCGAGCCCGCACCGTGCTTTCGAAGCAGCGCGTCAGGCGCTCCGACGGGCCGCCGCTTCGGGCGCTCGTCCCCGGCCATGAGGACGCCCGCTCGGCCCGGCTGGCAAGTGGCAATCACGGTTTCACGCGTGCCTTTGCCGGATTGCGGCGTCAGGCATGGCAGCCGCACCGATGCAGCGGACCGATACAGCGCAGGATGCAGCCGAATCAGCATCCTCCCGGTAATCCCCCAAGGCTAGATGCCGATCACGGGACTCGCCGTTCCCTGTTTCGCAACGCTGCACGTTCGATGGTATCGAGTTCTCGAAGCGATCATCGGGGAGCGCAGCTCAGCCAGCCTCCCGGGACGAGCGTCGAGGCAATCCCAGGAAGAGACTTCGAAAAAAGTCCTTGCGCCCGGCGGCCGCGCTTGTCGTCCCGTGTTGCGCTTCCCGCAACACGGGGTTCCGCCGCCGACGGCTATGCGACCCGGCAGAGTCACGCAAACAATCAAGCTCGCAGGCTTGGATGTGCGGTCGCAAGAGCACGCGGCGGCGCAGCATTACCGGGAGCGCATCTGACCGTGACGATCGACCCTCGTCTCCAATCCCACCTGCCCTCACCCGTCCTCCAGGGAAAAACGCTCTGGATCGGCGGAGCCTGGCGCGCCGCGGCCGCGGGCGAGACGATCGAGACCTTCGATCCTTCGACCGGCAAGGTTCTCGCCGAGCTGGCACGCGGGCGAAAGGCCGATGCCGAGGCGGCCGCGAGCGCCGCCCGCGAGGGTGCGGCCCGCTGGACCGCCCTCTCGGGCGCCGAGCGCGGACATGTCCTGAGACGGATCGCGGAAGCCGTGCGCGCCCGCGCCGAGAGCTTCGGGCTCCTCGACACGGTCGATAGCGGGCGGCCGATCTCGACCACCGGCGGCCCTTCGGTGGCGCATGCGGCCGCGTTGTTCGACTATTATGCCGGCCTCGCCGACAAGATCCACGGCGCGACCGTCCCGATGGGGCCCGATGCGACCGCGCTCGTCGAGCGCGAGCCCTGCGGCGTGATCGCGGCGATCTCGCCCTGGAACTATCCGCTGGAGAACGCCGTCACCAAGATCGCTCCGATCCTGGCTTGCGGCAACGCGATGATCCTCAAGCCGGCGGAGCAGACCTCCCTGTCGGCGCTGCTGCTCGCGCAAATCGCCCATGATGCAGGTCTGCCGGCCGGAGTTCTCAACGTCGTCACGGGCCTCGGCGCCGAGGCGGGTGCCGCGCTCGTCGAGCATCCGCTCGTCGACAAGGTGTCGTTCACCGGCTCGACCGCGACCGGGCGGCGCATCGCGGCTCTGGCGGGCGAGCCCCTCAAGGGCGTGGTGCTGGAACTGGGCGGCAAGTCCCCGCTGATCGTCTTCGGCGACGCCGATCTGAAGGGAGCGGCCGAGGCTGCCGTCTTCTCCACCTTCATGAATAACGGCCAGACCTGCACATCATGCAATCGCGTGCTCGTCGCCGCCGAGGCACGGGAGTCCTTCGCCCGCCATTGCCGCGAAGCCGCGGCCAAGCTCCGGGTCGGCGATCCGCTGGACCCCGCCACGCAGATTGGCCCCCTGGTCTCGGCCCGACAACTCCAGCGCGTCGAGCAGTACATGGACGGCCTCGCGGATGAGAGGCTCGACATTCCGGGCTACCTCCCGCTCGAAGGGGGGTATTTTCGCAAGCCTGCCATCGTCACGACATTCGACCACGAGAGCCGCTTCGCGCGGGAGGAGATCTTCGGGCCGGTCATGGCCATCCGCAGCTTCGGCGACGACGACGAAGCCTACCGGCTCGCCAACGATACCGAATACGGCCTCGCCGCCTCCGTCTGGACGACGTCCCTGGCGCAGGCCGAGCAGGCGCGGCGCAGGCTCCAGGTCGGCATCGTCTGGATCAACTGCGTCCATGCTCTGTCGCCCGGGACCCCGGTCAGCGGCCACAAGGCGAGCGGGCTCGGCATCGAATACGGCCTCGAAGCCGTGGAGCAGTATATGCGCGTCAAGACAACCGTCACGATGCACGGCGGCTGGCGCAGTCCGTTTGCTTGACAGCACAGGGTCGGTTTTTGCCGTCGCGGGATATTCGCACGAAAGGAACATGACATGAGCAAGGATTTGCTGGCGCTGGGCACGAAGATCCGCGAGGAGGTCATCGGCGAGGCGCGATCAAAGGCGGCGCTGGACGGAGCGACCCCTTTCGATCGTCCCTTTCAGGAACTGGCCCTCAAATATTGCTGGGGCGAGGTCTGGGGGCGCCCCGGCCTGGATCGCCGCACGCGCAGCATCGTGAACCTCGCCATGCTGTCCGGCATGGGAAAGCCGAACGAGCTGAAGATCCATGTCCGCGGCGCCCTGACCAACGGTGTTACCAGGCAGGAGATCCAGGAAATATTTCTGCAAACCTGCATCTATGCGGGTGTGCCAAGTGCGGGTGAAGCCTTCAAGATGGCGCGCGAAGTTTTCGAGGAACCGGAATTCGCCAATCTCGGCTAGCCTCCTGCCGCGCTCACCTATCATTTCAGATCGGAGGACGATAGTCGGCGGTTCGCTTGAAATGTCAATGATGATGACTCAAGTGCATGCATGCCGTTATTGCCTGCACGCTGACAAGCAACGTGCAGCCGGGAAATACTGCCTCGGCGGATCCTGTCGATAGAATACTTTTGCCGACCTGCCACGTACTGGACGGCGACCGCCACGAATCTCCGCAAGGCGCATTTTGACGCCTGCAAATGCTTTTTGGCTATTCTAAGACATGAGCCCTGCCCAATAACGATATTGCCTGCAAATACAAAAGCCCTGTGGAGGGAGGACAACAGACATGAGTGAGCTTTCGAGCCCTATCAGACGTGCTGAAGAGAGCAGATTCTCCGCTCCGATCATCATTTTTGTTAATGTGGCGATGTTGATCGCAGTCGTCATCGCGGAAATGATCGGCAATATCACCGTTCCACTTGTCATTACAAACGTCGTTCTTTTCCCGATCGTCTGGGCGCTGCTCATCGGCGGGGCGATCAGCATCATTCACCGCAACATAGCAACTCAGAGAGCGCAGTCGGTCAGGGCGCAATTTGCTGCGTCGATGCTGATCCAGTCTGCGATTTCCTTCTTCGTCGTCAAGCTGGGTTTCATCATCGGCGAGTCCCTGCCCAAGATTGCGGCGGCAGGCTGGGCTCTCGCTTTCCAGGAATTCGGCCATTTCGTCGGCACGATGGTCTTTGCATTGCCGCTCGCCCTGCTGCTCGGCATCAAGCGCGAGGCGGTCGGCGCGACATTTTCGATCGGCCGCGAATTCAGCGTCGCCATCATCTCCGAGCGCTACGGCATGAATTCGCCTGAAGGTCGCGGAGTGTTGGCCGAATACGTCATCGGCACCGTGTTCGGCGCCCTTTTCATCGCATTCCTGGCGGGCGCCTTGTCCGGCCTGAATATTTTTCATCCAGGGGCCCTGGCGATGGGGGCAGGCGTCGGCTCCGGCAGCATGATGTCCGCTGCCGTAGCGGCGATCACGGCCCAGCATCCGGAAGACGCCAAGGACATTGCCGCCCTCGCGGCCGCGAGCAACCTGCTTACGACGACGGTCGGGACCTATTTCACGCTGTTCCTCTCGCTGCCGATGGCGAATTGGCTTTATTATCGCCTTGAGCCGGTGCTTTCTCCTAAAAAATCCATTTATGTAACGCAGACTTCATCAGCGGAAGTGGACGAAGCGCTGGAATCCATGGTGACGTCCGAAGACGTGCCGCAATGGGTCATGCTGGTCACCCTTTTCGTCTCGGGCGCCGTCGCTCTGATCGGAAACTGGATTGCAACGGGAACCTCCCCGGCCGCGGCGCTCCCCGCCGTGCTCATCATGGGGGCGATCGCGATCATCGGATATGTCGTATATCGACTGCTGGCTTTTCTCCATGTGCCGCTCGTTTGTTGGGTGTCGCTCTTGGCGGTCCTCGCGACGGCACCGTTCTCGCCGACCTCGGCAGTGGTCAGCCCCCTGGCCGCGAAGGTGGGGCTGCTGCCGCTCGTGACGCCTGTGCTCGCTTACGCGGGACTTTCTCTTGCAAAGGATCTCCCCATCCTGAGAAACCTCGGCTGGCGGATCGTGGTGGTTTCACTCGTGGCCAATGCCGGCACCTTTTTCTTCGGAACGCTGATCGCCCAGTTTTTCCATTGAGGTGGCGGGCGAGATCGGCACCGGTGACGCCCGGCGGGGACGCCGCGGCCTTGATGTCGATCCTGACGATCTCCGCATGGGCATGGGGGAGCGCAGGATCGCCGCCTGGAACGTGCCGGGCCGGGTGCCGAGATCGTCGACGAAGTGGCCGCGGCCGCTCAGCAGCGCCGCGTCCATGTGGCTGTCTCGGCTTTCACCGATGGCGCTCCTCTCCTGCCGGCGCGTCACGCGCCTTCCCGGGAAGTCTCGAAATCGACGGCAGAGGAGCGGGAATTGCTTCGAGAGGCCGAGTATCGGCCGGGAAATGAGCGGCTCGGCTTCTTCAGGAGCCGAGCCGCGCCACGATGCGGAATTCGCTCGGCGCGACCGAGCAATTGTCGCGAAAGAAGCGGGTGAAATGGGCCTGGGCGCTGAAGCCGAGGCGATCGCTGATCGAAGCGAAGCTCTCGCCGCTGCCGATGATGGCTCCGACCGCCAGCTCGACCTTGAGCACGTTGAGGAAGACGTGCGGCGTTACTCCCGTCGAGGCTTCGAAGAGGCGGAAGAAATGCGCGCGCGACAGCCCCGCCTCGGAAGCCAGCCGGTCGATGCTCAGCTTCGCCGCCGGATCGGAGCGCATCAGGCCGATGGCGCGTCGCACGCGGTGATCGATCGCATTGGCGCGCGCGAGGTCGCGCAGGCTCGTCCCGATCGAGCGCCAGGGCGTGAAGCGCTCGAGGACTGCGATCATGAGGGCGCTCAGCAGTTCCTCCTGCCACCTGCCGGAGGAAGCCGCGCCGACCATCTCGGCCGCCAGGTCGAGCGCGAGCCGGCGGATCTCCGGGGTCACGATGCCCGTCGAGCGCTCGAAGAAGCCGGGGGCGCCGCTGGCGGCCCAGTTGCTGCGGAAGCCGCGCAGCCAGTCGGGCTCGATATAGAGCGCGAGGATCATCGCGGGTTTTCGCCGCGGATCATGGATATAGGCGTGCGTCTCCCACGCATTCACCAGGACGGCCAGCTCGTCGGTCAGCGGCGCGGCATGCTCGCCGACCTGGAACTGCGTGTCGTCCCCGTCGACCTTGAGCAGGATGTGGCAATGCGGATGGGCATGGCGCACCAGGCTGCGGTCCATGTCGAGGAGCGCAACCCGCCCGAAGATCCCGTGCGCGATGCGCAAGGCGTCCGACACTGTCCTCCCCTTCGCGGCTCGTCTCGAACGCGCCGCTGAAAATAGGATCGCGGAAGCCCATCGGCAAGCATAAGCGCTATATTCAAAATAATACATCGCGCTTCAGACAATATTGTTCGTCCCCGGCCCCTCCGTTTCCGGCGACATGCGTGGTGCCCTGTCGGGCCGGCGGGCTTTTGTGAATTCGAAGAAGAGGATCATGCCGGCTCAACCGTCATTGATCGCCGGCCGCCGTCGTGTAGGGCACGTTTTGTGCCCCAGGTGGCGCAGGCGGATAGGCGTTCCCTTGACGGACGCGGCGATGCGTTCGCGCCAGCGTTTTCCTCGTAACAATGCATTGTCCAAGGCCTCATGAAGATCGTCCGGCCGATCGGTGGCGAGGATGTTGATCAGCAACTCCGGCCTCTGCATCCGGGACCAATAACCCCTGCCCCGTCACCTCCTCATTCCAGTGAGCGCAATCCTGCGGGGGAGCATGTTCCTTGGCGAGCGGGTCGGCGGCATGCTGCTGATCGGGGCGGTCCTGCTTGGCATCGAGCGTGCGGGCGACCCGGATGCCGAGGCTGTAATTCCGGCTGCCCGCATTGTAGCTGCCCCGGAAGGCGATCCGAAGGTTCGAAGGCTGGCTGATCCAAGAGCCGCCACGGTCGCCCCGGAGCGAGCAATCGCCATTCGTCCAGGCTGAGCCGTCGGTCGGGGCACCCATGTAACTCGGATGCAGGCAGTCCTCGACCCATTGCCAGACATTCCCGGTCATATCGTAGAGGCCGAAGGGATTGGGCTCGAAGGAGCCGACCGGCGACGGACTGCGATTGTCCCAGGGCGTGCCGCATGTGACGCAATTGGCGTGGCCTGTCCCGAGGTCGTCGCCCCAATAATATGTGGTCGTGGTGCCGGCGCGGGCCGCGTATTCCCATTCGGCTTCCGTCGGCAGCCGATAGGTCTTGCCCGTCATGCGCGACAGCCAGCGGACGTAGGTCTGCGCATCGTCCCAGGTCACGTTGGTGACCGGAAGCCTACCTCGTCCGAAGCCGGAATCCGGCACGGGCCGGCAACCGCCGACGGCCACGCAGGCGTCCCATTCGTCGAAGGTCACCGCATAGACGGACAAGGCGAATGCCCGCGCGAGCGTCACCTCGTGCCGCGGCCCCTCGTTCCGCGCGCGGTTCCTCTCGCTTTCCGGCGAACCCATCAGGAAGCGCCCCGGCGGGATCACGATCAGGCTCGGACAGTTTTTCGCGCATTCGCGAAAGCTGTCTCCCGGCACGAGGGCTCGCTCCGTCGCCGCGGCCAGCACATGCGGGCTGAAATTGGCCAGCATGTAGGGACGCATCCTCCAGACCCAGTTGATCCGCTCACGCACGTAGTCCTGATTGATCCATAGCAGGAGGCCGCCGATGATGCCGAGGAGCAGGGTGTAGATCAGTGACTGGACGAGGACGCGGCGGCGGCCGGCCGCCGCCTCCGCGGTCCGGCACGCGGCCAGATAGTCGAGATCGAGCGGGCCGAGACCCGCCGCGAGATCGGGCCGCTCGCGCAGCCGGTCGGCGGCCGCCAGCCGATCGGCCGCATGGGCGAGCCACCTGTCCTCCCGGCCGTGGCCGTCCCAATCGCGGGCAGCCCGCCGGACGCTCTCGACGATCGCCAGCAGGCCGGCATCCTCCGCGAGCCAGCCCTGGAGCTGGCCCCATTGTCGCAACAGGGCCTCGTGAGCAGGCTCGACGCTCGGCTCGCCGCGCTGGGTTTCGTCGGCCACGACGAGGCGCTGATCGACGAGATGCTCGATGAGCGGACGCGAGAGCGCCGGAATCTCGGACAGCCGGCTGATCCGGCGCCGCGCGAGGCCGGTATCCGGGTCGATCTCCGCGAGCCACGGGATCATGCCCTGGCGCAACAGGGTGAGTTGCGTCGCCCGATCCTTCGGGAGCCTCGGATCGGAGGCGGTCGCGGCCAGCGCCCGCTCGACGGCCGCTTCGATCGAGCCTTTCATCCGGCCGAGCGCGTCATAATGGGCGAGTTCGAGCCGGCCTCCCGCATGGAACTCCTCGTAGAGGCGCGCGAGAGTGAAGGAGAGAAGCGGCAATGCGTCCTTGGCGCTGCCGCTATCGACATCCGCCAGCAGCGCGTCCACCAGGGCGTCCTCGATTTCGAGAGCCCGCGGGGTTTCTTCGAGACGCCGCGCCGGGCCGCGCACGACATCGACATAGGAGCCGCGGCGCATCGGCGGCAGGCTGACGATGGTATGTCTCGCCTGGGCGCAATCGTCGTCGAGCTGAAGCCGCTCGTAGCTGTCGGATCGAATGGTGAGCGCCGCGATGATCGGCGGCGAATCCCGGCCGAGCAACTCTCGCAGGAGCGCCTGAAACCTGCGAGCCTCCTCCTCCGCCTCGCCCGCATAGAGTTCCTCGGCCTGATCGATCGGGAGGAGGAGGGTCGGCTGCTTCGGCTCGGCGGCTCCGTCGAAGCCCGGCTGCATCTCCTGCGCGGCCAGCGCGCGGAGAAGCGGCGCGAGCCGCTCCGCTCCCCCCATGACGGCGTCGGCGAGATCGGGCCGCGAGAGCACGATCCCGGCGCGGGACAAGGCGGTGTCCAGCGACACGACGAGGCCGCTGTCGCCCGAGATCACGGCACGCTCCGGCCGGATCACGGGCAGGGTCAGGAAGTCGCGGTCGCGAGCCAGCCGCGGGAGGAGACCGGCGCGCAGGAACGACGACTTGCCAGCCCCCGAGGCACCCAGGATGACGAATTGGCGTGGCGGAGTCCTCTCCCGCAATCCCCGCAGCGCATCGAGAGCTTCGATGATCTGCGCATCGCGGCCGAAGAAGATGCCGGCATCCTCGGCTTCCAGCGGAAGCAGGCCGCGATAGGGCGGCCTTGCCGGGTCCCCGGGCGGCGGCCATGCGAAATATCTCGGATCAAGCCCCGCCTCCTCGAGGCCTCGCCTGAGGCGCGCGAGCCCCTCGGCCGAAAAGGAGACCTCTATTTCGTCCTGGGTGATGGGCAGCACGCCTCGAAGGGTAATCCTGTCGCGGCCGACGGCGAGCCGCACCATCTGCCATGTGCCGGTCAATTCCGGCGGCAGGGCATCGGAGGGCAGGTCCTCGATCAGGATGCCGAACAGGCGCTTGTTCAATCGATGCGCCAGGTGAAATTCGCGAAGGCACCACGATGAAGCAAGCCACGCGCGCGTGACGAGGCAAAGCACCGCCTCGCAGCGACTGACCGCCGCAATGAGCGAGCGTTCGAAACGATCGCCGACGGGAATGCCTGCCGCGCGATCGAAATCGACGAAGATTTCGTCCTTCCAACCGGCGGCCGCCAGCCAGTCGAACAGCGCGACGGCCTGCGCATTGTCCTGGCTCGAATGGCTCAAGAAGATGCGTGCCATGGGGTGGGTCCAGCCGCGCAATCTCCAGCATAGACGAATTTTGCGGGGCGACACGCAGGGGCGTGGCTCCCGTGTCGTCCCGGACCCGTCCACGGCGGCAGCGGATCCGTTCGGCAGCCGATCGACTGATGGCTCGCTGCCAACGTGCCGGTTGCCGATCTCGCGGGGGCCATCGTGAAGCTCGGCTCGTATGCTCGGCCCGAGCCTCCAGGGCCTACACAGCGTAGCGAACGAACTTGCAGAGGCGCATTCCTATTCGCCGAAAACGGGTACCGGCGAGCTGGCGCGTGATCCAGCATGTGCGCGAGCGCTTCTCCGACCCATGGAGAAGCGGATGGCATCGTCGAGCGAACCGACACGTTCGGAGCTTGCCGAAGCGAGAACTGCCCCTGGGGATTGTCCTCGATGCGTGTCCCAGCATTCGCGACCTCGGGCGGAGAGGAGAAATTCGCCCCTGGCGCGATTTCCTGGCGACGGTGGAGCTGGCGCGACCGATGCTCGGCATCAGTCCAAGGGCGTGGCAGGATGCACGCGAAGCCCTAGGTGAACTCTAGCCGCCCAAGGTCCAGCCCGGCGCATCCGAGGCCGGGAAGTTGTAGGTGCCGACCATGTCGTCGCAATAGTTTTCCAGGCCGGCGGAGGTCATGAAGAAGCAGCCGATCGGACGGCTCGGCCAGCCGGAGGAGGCCGCCTCGGCCGTGCTCTGGCTGTGCAGCGACACGTCGAGCTTCGTGCTCGGTGTCGCCCTGTCGGTCGATGGCGGCTATACCGCGAATTGACGGCCCGTCCCCGTGCCGATGCAGGGCGATCCGCGAGACGGGCCGTGAAGCTCACAAAGTAAATTGCCTCTTATGAGGTCGCATTGACCCGCGCGACCTCGATGGTGATGTGGGAGAGTTCATGTATCGGCGCGAGGCGTGCCTTGTAGTCTGACGGGTCCCTGGGCTCGCTCGAGACCAGCGAGATGATGGCTGCAGGATGCCGGCATGGTTCCTCAAAAAACGCTATGATAGCACGCCACCTCTCCTCGCGTAGGCCGCCCCGACAGTTGGTTTCGGAATTTCCGCCGTTCAACTGCTCCAGGGATTCATGAGGTTGATCCCGAGCCCCTCGAAATCCTTCGTGTTGCGGGTCGCCAAGGAGAGCTCATGCGCCAACGCAGTCGCTCCGATCAGGCCATCCATTGACGATAGGCCGCGGCCGCTTCGCTTTGCGAAACCCATCAGATCACCCCAGACGAGGGCTACCATCTGATCTACCGGCAAAATCCTATGTTCGAAGCGTTGTGAGAGGTCTCGCGCTAGCCATTCGGCCAGTGTGTCGCGCCGCCTGCCTTCGCCGAGCAGGACGACGCCGCGCCGGATTTCGGCGATCGATATGACGCTGAGGTAGGAGCGATCCTCGTCGAGACCATCCAGCCATAGCGCTCGTCGACCTCGGCTGAGGAGGCAAGCCCGGCGCGCAACGAGTGCCCGGCGAATTTCGATGTCCGCTCGCCTTCGGGCAAATCCGCGCGCACGCCGGCGACAAGAGCCGTACGCTTGACCAGCCGTGCGGCTTGTCCAGGCGTCAATCGATCCGGGCCGACGGCCTTGCCTTCGCCGGTGACGCGCTGGAAGAGGGGACCATGGGCGATTGAGCCAGGTCTGCAGTGCGACAACCGGGCAGGTGACGTCGGACGAGCCGCGGCTGACCTCGACCTCGCGCTACCCAGTCTTGCCGGTGAGCGTGACGGGCAGGCCCTAGTCGAGGATCTCGACCCAGCCGCGGCCGTCCTCGGTATCGCCCCGGTGCAGATCGAGGCCGACGATCTCGGAGCTCCATGCGCGTGCGGTCGAGTTCACGACGCAGACGCGCGATCTCGGCCGCCTGATCGGACGGCGACGCAAACGGGATCGAGCTCGGCGAGGGCCCTCGTCGTGGTCGGGGAGCCGTGCCGTTCAATGACGCCCGCCACTACCGCAACATTGATGGCTGGATGCCCAGCTCGGCAGCGATCTGCATCTGCGGCCGACCACTGTTCTCCAGCAGGGCAACCGCCTCGCGCTTGAACTCGGGGGTGAACTCGCGTCGTGTTTTCGCCATCAAACGCTGTCCTCGCTCACGAGGAGCGTATCAGAGGTGTCCGTGAAACTTGGGGAGGATCAATCGAACAGTCCTCCAAATGGCGAAAAGCCATAGACCAGGGAGGCCCCCTTCTTAGGGGGCAGGCCAACCGGCGGCAACATTGCCGACTGCACCGCAGGCGCTATCGCTTCTCCAATTTCCATTCTATCGCTTTATCGAGATACTAAACTCCCTGACTGAGTCCGCCTGATTGTAAACCCACCAGCAATGTCGGTTGCCTTTTATACCCAATCTGGATGATATAGTAACCGTTGCGGCCCACGAACAATCGTTGAAATCACCGTTGTTTGCGCACGCTTCGTCGGTACCTCCACCGTGGACTTCGCACGTAAGCTGCCTAAGTCGCAGCTTGTGAGGAATTCTATTCGTACAAATCTCGGCCTTTCCGCCGCTTGGGATGCTCGCCTTTGCGAGATAAGCCGCGAATTTTGGATTGTGGGCAGTCTTATTGCATGGCGACACGACCGAAAGGGCACGAAGAGGGCGCCCGCTCATTTCTCGGGCAGCAGCAGGGGCGACAGCAAACCCGCCGCCATCTCGCATGCGAAAGAACTTATTTGCTCTCGCAGCTATTTCTTCGCACTGACGGCGGTCTTCCTTCGGAAGTTCATCCGGTGTTTTACCACTCAAAGGGCCGCATTTTTTCGACCAAGCGACCAACATCTCTTCAACAACCTGGGAGTACGCCGATGTGGAGCCGATAATCAGAAAAGGTATCATTAACTTCATCAAAGAAAGCATGATCTTCATCCAACTCGAATCGGCCGATCATTGTGATAGCGCCGACTTCCACCCGAGCTAAAAGATGCTATTCCCGCCGCGCGCGCTCGGCAAGATTGCATTTCTGCTTGCGGCGCTGTTAAGATAAGTTGTTAGATCACGAGCTATTTGAAGCCCCATCCTGACACGATCGAGCAGCCTACAGGGGTGGCGGCAGCCGATGCCGGTTTGATATCGCAGACGAGCGGCTCTTCGTGCTGACCGCGCGGTTTCATGGGAGGAGGGACATGGGCGCAATCCTTGCTTCGGCGCTGACAGTAGTTGTAATCGCTTCCATGGCGACAACTCCCTCCGTCTCAGCCGCTGCGAGCAAGAAGGTTGTACTCAGCCAGTCTGTCGATAAAGGTTGGCGTCCTGCTCCCGCGCCTCGAATGAAGCCTGCAAAAGGGCTTCGAGAGCCTCGTCCTAAGGATTGGCCGCCATTGCCAGGTAAGCCTGCTCTTCGAAATTTTCAGGGCGTGGAGTGTCAGTATGGCGTTTTTCGCGACACTAGGGGCACGGCTTATTGCAGATAATCATATGATATTCCACTTAACCTTAGGTGATTTGGTCCGCTGGTTATCGAACATTATGGAGCCGGAGAATGGCCGCAATCAGATTTATGGCTCTCTTTCTGTGTATCATTAGCATTGCCATCTCGACTAGATCTGCTCAAGCAGATGTTCTCGGCTGGGTCTATCTTGGTAATATTGACAATGGCAAATGGGATGACCTGTATTTTAAACGTGACGTACCGTCTCCGCCGAAAATGGGAGAGCAGGTGGTCTCCATGAAGCCAGTGAACATTCACGTCTCCCCAATTGCCGAGAAAGATGGCGATTGGGTCAACTCCCCAACTACAGGAACGACGAAGCGGGATGAATTGTATCTGGTTTCGGGTGTTGCTGAAGTCGACGATGGCTATTTCTGGATTCAGATAAGCAGCGTCGATAGGGTCATCAGGTCAAGAGCAAAGCCCTCGCTCGGTGCGGGATGGCCGAAAGAAGTCACTCAGTTGTATCGCTCAAAAGAAGCCTCCTGTAAAAAGGATTGGGATGGCACGGCCTTGAAATATTCCGATAGACACATCGAGGCACTCGATTTAAACGGAGACGGCCGAACTGATTATATCGTCAAGTTCGGCGAAATGGAATGTGTTGGTTCCGGCGGGAGTGTCTTCTGTGGAAGCGGTGGTTGCGATTTAGCTGTGCTCGTTAGCAAGGCCGATGGTTCATACTCAATAGTGTTTAACGACCAAGCTCGTGGTTACGAAATTCTAGACAAAGATCGTTCAAGGAAGAAAATAAGTGTGAGCCTTCACGGTAGCTATTGCGATAAAGCTGGGCACGAGAAATGTTACAAGATCCTTCAGTTTAGCCGTTGATCATTTTGTTTTACTATATATACCAGAAAAGGTGCAGCCGGGTCCGCGCTTATATTCGCACGCCTGCACCTCTTTGACTCTTCGTCCGGATGGCGCAGGGAGGATTTTTACAATACATTCGTCTTCCATTGCTACCACGCCTCCCGCGTCCCCGAGTGTTCGGCTCGATAGCGTCGCATTACATCGCGGTCCGGATAAAATAATTCTAACTGACCGAACGATCCTGCCCGAGCTATCCGTCGTCCTCGTGTCCTCGAGGCGGCGTCCTGGATCGTTCTTGTCTATAAAAACGAGAGTTTCTGCTCGTGCGCCGCCACAAATCACGACAGTGGTGCAAATGGCGAGCAGCGTACGCATAGTTTCCTCCCATTCCATCGCGGTGCGAGATCCGAACCTAAGTGTCGGTGGTCAGATGTACAAGCGCCCTGACTCGCCGGAACGGTGCTTTTCGTTGCGAGCTACCGCGTGAGTAATGAGACCTATGCGCGGATTTTGATAGATGGTGGGGATTTCGCTTTTGCGGTCCTGCTGCTGATGGGTGGCTTTTGTGGCCGAGCCCGTCTCCCCTTTGCGGGGTCAGAGGTCTGCCAGGAGAATGGATCGGGTCCGCTTCAGGTTGTAGGCGATGGTGGTGAGATGAACCTGGACGGCAGCCTTGGGGAGTCCTCGCCATCGCATGTGCCGCAGGCCATGGCAGCGCTTCCATGTTCCGAAAATCTTCTCGATCCTGGCGCGAATGCGATGGATCGGCTGGTTCGATGGATCGGCTGGTTCCAGGCATCGAGACGAGTGCGTGTCTCGGCCTCGTCCCGGCCCCACATGCCGGCGGCGGCAATGCGCGGCACGCCGCCCCTGGCGCGAACCGCGCTGCCGAAATGGGGGCCGCGATAGGCGCTGTCGGCAAACACCCCTTCGGGAGCGTCCGGACCGGCGCGCCCGTCGTTGATGTTGGCCGGCGTGACCGAAACCTTCTCGACCAGGGCGCTGGTCGCATCGGCGCCGACATGCGCCTTGAAGCCATGGACCGTATGCGCTGTTTTCAGGCCACGGCCCTGAGGGACTGGGGCGCGTAGGCCCAAG
>OEIU01000860.1_pt1 | contig 23773 bp, 22 predicted proteins | sample 1539221 | NCBI WGS metagenome assembly OEIU01 (sample SAMN03792071, study PRJEB22550) | activated sludge metagenome | feature: wastewater treatment plant; material: activated sludge; isolation source: Wastewater treatment plant of a petroleum refinery complex | place: Argentina: Zarate | collected...
GGACCACCCGGCGCCACCAACCGCGGCGCCGCGATCCGCGCCGTGGCGTCGTCGGCGCCGAAGGCCGCGGTCGCCGGCCCGAGGTCGCGCTCGCCGGCGCCGGCCCCGGCGAGGCCGGCCGGGTCGACCGGATCGAACGGGAAGGCGGCCGCGCGCAGCGGCATCGCGGCAGCCGGGCCGTCACCCGCCGCCGCCCGGATCGACGTGGCCAGGGGGGCGGCGGTCCGCACCGCGGGGGGACCTCCGAGGACGCCCGCGCCGACGGTGGCCGCGTGCACGACGCGCACCGTCGTCAGCGCGCCGGCCGGCCCGCCCGGCAGGGCCTGGGGCACCTCGACCACCGGCACCACGAGCATGGCGCGCGGCACCTCGGGCGCGGCGATCAGCGGGACCAGCTCGGGCAGGCTCGGCGCGGTGGTGGCGAGCGCCTCCCCCTGGGGCGACGGGGCCTCGGTGGGCGCGAGCTCGCCGCTGGGGAGCAGGGCGACGCCGGGCAGGTCGACCTCGCCGCCGGACGGCGGGGCGGTGGGCCCGGTGTCGGCCGACGTGCCCTCCGAGGGCTGCGCGGCCGGCGGGGACACCGGGTCGGTGGCGGCAGGGTCGGTGGCCGCAGACGCATCGGGCGCGGCCGAGTCCTCGGCGGGGGTCGCCTCGCCCGCGGCGGCGGACGTGCCGGACGACGCCTCGTCCGTCGCGGCCGGCGTGTCGCCGGCCGTCGCGCCCGCGGGCTGCTCGGCGACCGCCGTGCCGCCCGCCGCCCCGTCGTCGGCCCAGGCGAGCGCAGGCGCCAGCAGCGCCATGAGCAGCGCGGCGAGCAGGGTGCCGAGCCAGGCGGGCCGGGGGGCGGAGCGGAGTTGGGTCACGCGTGGACCATGCGGGTCACCCTCAGGCACCTGACAGGGCTGTCACGAGCGCCGCATGATAGACGCGGGTCCGGCCGCAGCCACGGATTTCCGCATGCCAATTTCCCGCTCGTTGCAGGTTTCTCTGCTGACACCGCCAGCACGCTGGAGGCGGTGGGTACGACGGGTCCGCGGCCACCCGCCGCGCGCCGCGTCAGGCGCGGCGGTCCAGCAACTCCTCGGCGTGCCGGCGGGCCCCGGCGTCGCCCGCGCCGCCGCCCAGCATCCGGACGAGCTCCTCGACCAGCGCCTCGTCGGCGACCGGCTCGATGCGGGTGGTGGCGCGCCCGGCGTCGTCGATGCCCTTCACCAGCCGGTAGTGCGCGTCGGCCATCGCCGCCACCTGCGGCAGGTGGGTGATCACCACCACCTGGCGACCGTCGGCCAGCGCCCGGAGCCGGGCGCCGACGGCCGTGGCGGTGACGCCGCCGATGCCGGCGTCCACCTCGTCCAGCACCCAGGTGGCGTCGTCGGCGGCGGCGGCGACGCCGTGGAGGGCGAGCAGCACCCGCGACAGCTCGCCTCCCGACGCGGCGGCGGCGAGCGGCGCCTCCGGGAGGCCCGGGTTGGCGCGCAGCCAGATGACGCACGAGTCGTGCGGCGGGTCGCCGGGGTCCTCGACCAGCTCCACCCGCAGCTCCGCCCTGGGCATCGCCAGGTCGGCGAGCTCCTCCTGCACCGCGTCGGCCAGCCGGGGCGCCGCAGCGGCGCGCGCCTCGCGCAGGGCGGCGGCCAGCTCGACCGCCTCGTCCATGAGCGACTGGTGCTCCTCGGCCAGGGACAGGACGTCGGCGGAGCCCTCGTCCAGGCCGCGCAGCGCCTCCCGGGCCTCGCCGGCCCGGGCGAGCACGGCCTCCGTGCCGGGGCCGTAGCGCCGCGACATGCGCGCGTACACGCCGAGCCGCTCCTCCACCACGTCGAGCCGCCCCGGCTCGGCGTCGAGGTCCTCGAGGTAGGCGCGCAGCGCGAGGACCGCCTCCTGGAGCGCCGCCTGGGCGGTGAGGAGGTCGCCGTGCGGTCCGCGCAGGCCCTCGTCCACGCCGGTCATCGGGGCGACCGCGGCCGCCGCGGCGCCCACCAGGTCCAGCGCGCCCCCCTCCCCGGAGTGCGGCGCCAGCGCCTCGGCCGCCGCCGAGGCCGCCGCCGCGAGTCCCTCCGCGTGGCGCAGGCGCTCGCGCTCGGCCAGCAGCGCCGCCTCCTCGGCCTGGTCCAGCGCGGCCTCCCCGGCCGCCGCCACCAGCTCCTCCAGATCGGCCCGCTCGCGCTCCGCCGCCTCACGCCGGGCCCGCGCCGCGGCCAGCGCCCGGTCGAGCCCGGCCAGCCGGCGTCGCAGCACCCGCAGCCGCTCGGCCTGGGCGACGACCTCGGGACCCGCGAACGCATCCAGCACCGCGAGCTGGCTGGACGGGCTCACCAGCCGCCGGTGCTCGTGCTGGGCGGAGAACCGCACCAGGGCGCGGGCGAGGGCGGCGACGGCGTCGCGGGGGGCGGCCTGCCCGTCGATCATCGCCCGCGCGCGGCCCTCCGCCGGGACGCGCCGCGCCAGCACCACCTCCCGCTCGTCCTCGGCCAGCTCGCGGAGCGCCAGCGCGGGGTCGTCGTCCTCCAGGCGCTCCCAGAAGCCGGGCGGCAGCGCCAGCTCGGCCTGCACCAGCGCCTGCTTCGCGCCGGGGCGCACCGATCCCGAGTCGGCGGGGGCGCCCGTCAGCAGGCCGAGCGCCTGCGCGAGGACCGTCTTCCCCGCCCCCGTCTCGCCCGTGATCGCCGTGAGGCCCCCCGGCGGCGCCAGCTCGGCCCGCTCGATCACGACGAGATCGCGGACCTCCAGGCGGCGGATCACGGCCGGCCGAACTTCTCCCGGTAGCGCCGGAAGAAGGACGCCTCGGGGAACGTGGCCAGGTGCACCTCGGACCCGCCGAGCCCCACCGTGACGGACCGCCCCGGGCCGAGCGCGCCGATGCGCTGGCCGTCGGCCTGGAGCTCGCAGTCGCCGACGAGTGCGCTGTTGGTGACGGTGAGCGTCTCCTCCGCCCCGATCACCAGCGGACGGCTGTCAAGGTGGTGGAGGGCGATGAACGACAGGACGAAGCACCGGACCCGCCACGAGACGGTCGGTCCGCCGGCGGCCAGGTTGTAGGCCGTGGAGCCCACCGGGGTGCTCATGACCACCCCGTCGCAGCGGACGGTGGCGACGACCTCGCCGTCCACCGCGTACGTGAGGTCGGCGATCCGGGACTCCCCGCCCCGGAAGATCGCGAGGTCGTTGACGGCCTCGACCTCGCCGTCCGCCCACTCCGCCTTGAGGGAGGGCAGGCCCAGCACCACGTACTCGCCGGCGAGGGCGCGGCGCAGGTCGCGCTCGAGGGTCTCGCGCTCGATGGAGGCCAGGAAGCCGACCCGGCCGTAGTTGATGCCGATGACCGGCGCGCCGGAGCCCGCCTCGCGCGCCAGCGCCCGGAGGATGCTGCCGTCGCCGCCGAGCACCAGGATCAGGTCCTCGCCGCCCGCGCGCAGCCGCATGCCGTCGGCCGACGAGAACGGGGCGAGCATGCGGTGCTTGACCACCTCGCCGGCGGGGACGAGCACCTGCACGCCGGCGTCCTTCAGGATCGACAGGACCGCCGGGAGCGTGGTGGTGGTGACCGACGGCTCCCGGTGGGTCAGCAGCAGCACGCGCTTGACCGGGACGGCCCGCTCGATCGGGATCGGCACGGCGCTGCCGAGGGGGGCGCCCCCCGGGCTCACCCGGCGTCCTCGGCGTGCACGAACACCTCGCGGTTGCCCTTCGGGCCGGGCACGGGCGAGTCGGCCGTGCCCAGCACCCGGCCCCCCGCCGCCTCGATGACCCCGATCACTCCGCGCACCGCGTCCTCCCGCGCCGCCTCGTCGCGCACCACGCCTCCGGATCCGACGCGTGCGCGGCCCACCTCGAACTGCGGCTTGACCATCACCATGGCACGCCAGCCACTCGCGAGACAGGGCACCACCGCGCCCCAGACCGTGCCGATGGAGATGAAGGACAGGTCACAGGTGACGAGGTCGGGCGCCCACGGGAGGTCGCCGGGCGACAGGTACCGCGCGTTGGTGCGCTCCATGACGGTCACGCGGGGGTCCTGGCGCAGCCCCCAGTCGAGCTGGCCGTACCCGACGTCGAGGGCGATCACCCGCGCCGCGCCGCGGCGCAGCAGGCAGTCGGTGAAGCCTCCCGTGGACGCGCCGAGGTCCAGGGCGTCGGCGCCGGTCACCGCGACGCCGAGGGCGTCCAGCGCGCCCGCCAGCTTGAGCCCGCCGCGGGAGACGTAGCCGTCGTCCCGGCGGACGTCCAGGTCGGCGTCCTCCGCGACGCCGGTGCCCGGCTTGTCGACCGCGCGCCCGTCGACCCGCACGAGCCCGGCCATCACGGCCGCCTGCGCGCGCGAGCGGCTGGGGAAGAACCCCCGGGCCACGAGGGCCTGGTCGAGTCGGGAACGTGCCACGGACGGAGTGTAGAGCCGCCGTCGGCGGCCCCGGCCGGCGTCCCCGGCGGCGGCTGCTACCCCTCGGCGAGAAGCATGCGCGACGGCTCCCCCAGGGCGCGCACCGTCCGCGCCGCCACGCGCTCCGGGGTGAGGCCCACGTCGTCCAGCAGCAGCTCGCGCTTGCCGTGCTCGATGAACCGGTCCGGGAGGCCGAGGCGCAGGACGCGCGCCGGCGTGTCCTCCAGCACCTCGAGCACCGCGCTGCCGAAGCCGGCCATCTCGGCGTGGTCCTCGACGGTCACCAGCAGGTCGTGCCGGTCGGCGAGCTGGCGCATGAGCGCGCCGTCGATCGGCTTGCAGAAGCGGGCGTTCACCACGGTGGGTCGCGCGCCGGTGCCCTCGGCGACGAGGTCGGCCGCCTGCGCGGCGAGCGTGGCGCCGAAGCCGTAGCCGACCAGCGCGACGCCCTCGCCGGCCTCGAGCACCACGCCGCGGCCGATCTCGACCGGCGCGGGACGCTCCGGCAGCGCGACGCCGGTCCCGGCGCCGCGGGGGTAGCGGAAGGCGACGGGGCCGTCGATGCGGAGGGCGGTGTGGAGCATGTGCACCAGCTCCGCCTCGTCCATCGGCGCCATGATCGTCATGCCCGGGATGGACCGCAGGAACGCGAGGTCGAAGCAGCCGTGGTGGGTGGGGCCGTCGTCGCCGACGAGGCCGCCGCGGTCGATCGCGAACACCACCGGCAGGTCCTGGATGGCGACGTCGTGGACGATCGGGTCGAACGCGCGCTGCAGGAACGTCGAGTAGATCGCGCACACGGGCCGGAACCCGTTGATCGCGAGGCCGCACGCGAACACCACGGCGTGCTGCTCGGCGATGCCCACGTCGTACGTCCGCTCCGGGAACGCGGCCATCATGTGCTGCATCCCGGTGCCCTTCAGCATGGCGGCGGTGATGCCCACAACGCGCGGGTCGCGCTCGGCCTCCGCCACCAGGGCGTGGCCGAAGACCTCGGTGTAGTTGGGCGGCCCGGACTTCTTCTTGCCGGCGGCCTTCCCGCTCTCGATGACGAACGGGGTGGCGCCGTGCATCGCCTCGCCGTCGGCCTCGGCCGGCGGGTAGCCGCGGCCCTTGACCGTCTTGACGTGGACGAGCGCCGGGCGGTCCATCTCCAGGGTGGTCCGCAGCGCCTTGCGGACGCCCTCGATGTCGTGCCCGTCGATGGGCCCGATGTAGGCGAAGCCGAGCGCCTCGAACAGCGCGCCGGGCACGAACCACAGCGCCTTGGTGGCGTCGCGGACCTTGCCGCCCAGCTCGCTGGCCCCGGGGAGCCGCGCCAGGCCGCGCTCGAGCTCCTCGCGCACCTTGGTGAGCGTCGGGTCGACCCGCACGCGCTGGAACATCTTGGAGAGGGCGCCGACGTTCTCGGAGATGCTCATGCCGTTGTCGTTGAGCACCACGGTGATCGGCGACCCGAGGGCGCCGGCCTGGTTGAGGCCCTCGTACGCCATGCCGCCCGTCAGCGCGCCGTCGCCGATGACGGCCACCACGCGGCCCTCGCGGCGGGAGTGGCGCAGGCCCTCGGCGAGGCCGGTGGCGTAGCTGATGCTGGTGGACGCGTGGCCCGCGCCCATGGCGTCGTGCTCGCTCTCCGCCCGGCGCAGGAACCCGCTGATGCCGCCGTACTGGCGGAGCGTGCCGAAGCCGTCGAGGCGTCCGGTGAGGAGCTTGTGGCCGTACGCCTGGTGGCCGACGTCCCAGAGGATCCGGTCGCGGGGCGAGCTGAGCTCCGCGTGGAGGGCGATGGTCAGCTCGACGGTCCCGAGGCTGGCGCCGAGGTGGCCGCCCGTCTGGGACACCGTGTCGATGATGACGTCGCGCATCTCGGCCGCGAGGTCGGCGAGCTCCTCGTCGGACCAGTCGGCGATCTCGTCCGGGCGGGTCAGCCCGGCGATGAGCGGGAAGCGGGTCTCGGTATCAGCCATCCATGCACTGTAAACCACGGTTCCGGCGCGCTGCACGCCCCCGGCGGCGTCCCCGGTCGCGTGGGACGAACGTCAGGGTCCCGGTGGCCGAGACGGTCGATCCACCATGCGAAACGCGGGTTCGAAAGGGCTCGACGCGGGCCCGGCGGCGTGATTCGTTCCTGCACATGGGCGTCGAGGCTGCGGAGGACCGGACTCCATCGCTGCGCGACCGCGGGGACGGTGGTCGTCCCGCGCGGACTGGGCCGCGCACGGGGTGGGTGACGAGGGTCCGGTCCCCGCGCCTCCGCCCGGACGCCGGGTAGCCGCCGGACCAGCCGAACCGATCGGCACGGGCCGGCTCCGGATGGCCGGCCCGGCGTCCCTGCCCGGATCGTCCCGGCGAGCCGGGGTCAGGCGAGCATCACGACGCGGAGGGCCGGCAGGGCGCCGTCCTCGTCGCCGGGGGGCGCCTCCGCGATGCCGACCAGGTACGGCAGGTCGGCCCGCAGCTGCATGATGTCGCCGTCCTCCAGGACGCCCCCGGCCAGGACGTAGGTCCCCAGCTCCTTCAGCAGCCGGACGCCGCTCTCGATGAACGCGGTGGGCAGGTTCACCATCGTCAGCTCGGGGTGGCCGGCGTAGATCGACAGGCCGAGGGTCTCCAGCTGGGCGCCCCGGACCGCCGGCCCCTGCGTGAGCCACGGGCGCACGGCGAGCTCGGCCATCTCCGGCCGGTCGTCGCCGCTGCCGATGCCCTGGAGCTCGTCGTGCCCCGCCGCCGCGGGGTCGCTCGGCGGCAGCACCACCACCTGCACCCGCGGGTCGAGCGGGTCGTCCTCGCGGGCCACCGGCCGCTAGTCCACGTCGCGGAGCGCGCGCGGCAGGGTGTCGGTGATCTCCTGCCCCAGCTGGAGCACCTCGTCGGCGAGGGCCCGCAGCTCCGCGGGCGGCACGGCGTCCTCGCCCAGCCGGCGGGCGACCTGCTCCAGCCGGTGGGCCGCCGCCTCCAGGGCGTCCGCCGGGTCCACGGGGCCGGCGGGGTCGGTCACGTGGCCACCTCCGCGTGCTCCGCGGCGATCCTCCCGAGGATCCCGTTCACCAGCCCCGCGGCCTCCACCTGGCAGTAGCGCTTCGCGAGGTCCACGGCCTCGTTGATCGACACCGCCGCCGGGATGTCCGGCCAGTCGAGCAGCTCGTGGACCGCGACGCGCAGGATGTTGCGCTCCAGCGGCGCCAGCCGCTCGGCCGTCCACCCCTCCGCCGCGCCCGTGATCAGCTCGTCCAGGCTCGCGGGGTCCGCCGAGACGCCCTCGGTCAGCGCCCGCGCGAACGGGTCGAGCGGGGTGCCGTCGCGCTCGAGGTTCGCCTCGAGGTCCTCCAGGGGCAGGCCGGTGACGTCGTGCTGGTAGAGCAGGATGACCGCCTGGCGGCGGGCGGCCCTGCGGCCCCCCTCGCGGTCGGCGGTCACGCGACCGTGGCGCCCGCGAGGGTCGGCAGGAACTGCTCGCGCTCCGTGAGGTACGCGGTGGTGTAGCGGCCCTCCGTGAACGTCGCCTCGTGGGCGATGTCCCGCAGCAGCGGCAGCGTCGTGGGGATCCCCGTGATCGACGTCTCGGCCAGCGCCCGCCGCAGCCGCGCCACGGCCCGGGGGCGGTCCGACGCCCACACGCACAGCTTGCCCAGCAGGCTGTCGTAGTGCGGCGGCACCGACTCGCCCGGCTCGCAGTGGGTGTCGACGCGGATCCCCGGTCCCTGGGCGATGCGGTAGTCGTCCAGGCGCCCCGCCCCCGGGCGGAAGTCGCGCGACGGGTCCTCCGCGTTGATGCGGCATTCGATGGCGTGCCCGCGGGCGGGCGCGACGCCGGTCATCGACAGGAGCCCGCCGGCCGCCACGTTGAGCTGCTCGGCGACCAGGTCGAGGCCCGTCACCAGCTCGGTGACCGGGTGCTCCACCTGGAGTCGCGCGTTGAGCTCCAGGAAGAAGAACTCCCCATGCTGGTCGACCAGGAACTCGAGGGTGCCGGCCGAGCGGTAGTTCCACGCCTTCACGGCCCGCAGCGCCGCCTGCTGCATCGCCTCGCGGGTCGCGGCGGGGAGGTGCGGCGCCGACGCCTCCTCCACCAGCTTCTGGTGGCGGCGCTGGATCGAGCACTCGCGGTCGCCGCACACCAGCGCGCCGCCCTGGCCGTCGGCCATCACCTGGATCTCGACGTGGCGGGCGCCCTCGAGCAGCCGCTCCACGTAGAGGCCGCCGTCGCTGAACGCGGCCTCCGCCTCCCGCTGCGCCACCTCGAACGCGTGCGCCAGGTCGGCGGGGCGCTCGACGCGGCGCATGCCCTTGCCGCCGCCGCCCGCCGCCGCCTTCAGCAGGATCGGGAACCCGGCGCGGTCGGCGGCCTCGAGGGCCGCCCGGACGTCCTGCACCGGTCCGTCGGAGCCCTCCAGCACGGGCAGCCCCGCCTCGCGCGCCGCCGCCTTGGCGGCGATCTTGTCGCCCATCCGCTCCATCACCTCGGGGGACGGGCCCACGAAGGTCACCCCCGCCTCCGCGCACGCGCGGGCGAACGCCGGGTTCTCCGACAGGAAGCCGTAGCCCGGGTGCACGGCGTCGCATCCGGTGATCTCGGCGGCCCCCAGGACGTTCGAGATGTTGAGGTACGAGTCGCGCGCCGCCGGCGGCCCGATGCACACCGCCTCGTCGGCCAGGTCGACCGCCAGCGTCTCGGCGTCGGCCGTCGAGTAGACCGCGACGGTGGGGATGTCGAGCTCGCGGGCTGTCCGGATGACCCGGACCGCGATCTCGCCCCGGTTGGCGACGAGGAGCTTCACGGCTCGATGAGGAACAGGAGCTGGCCGAACTCGGCGGGCGCGCCGTCCTCCAGCGCCACCGTCCGCACCGTGCCGGACACGTCGGCCACGATCTCGTTGAACAGCTTCATCGCCTCGATGAGGCAGAGGGTCTGGCCCGCCTCCACCGTCTGCCCCACCTCGCAGAAGGCATCCTGGTCGGGCGCCGGCCGCCGGTAGAACGTGCCCACCATCGGGCTGTCCACCCGCACCAGGCCCTCGTCCGCGTCGTCCTCGGCCGCGCCCTCGCCGGTGGCGCCGCCGCCGCCCGCCGGCGCCGTGCCGGCCACCGCGCGGCGCACCGTGACGCGCGCGCCGGAGATCTCGACGCTCACCTCGGCCTCCTGCGAGGCCTCGACCACGCTCACCAGCGTGTCGAGCAGGTCGCGGTCCACCGCCGGCTGGCCGGGGCGGCTCGCGGCCTCGGCGCCGAGCGAACGCCGCCGCTCCACCACCGGCTCGGTGGCCTCGCCGAACATCGCCCACAGCACCAGGTCCTCGTCGGCCAGGCCCTGCGGAGCCTCCTCGGCCACGGCCGCGCCGTCCCGGCGGGGCGGCTCGCCCGGGTCGTTCTCGCGGGCGACCTCAAGCACCTGGTCGGACACGGGGCCCCGCAGCCGGCCGGACCGGCCGAGGGCGATCGGGATCAACTCCGGCTCGATGTCGGCCCAGCGGCGGCCGTCGATCACGTGCCGGGCGGCCTGCGCCAGGACGGCGGAGCCGAGCGGGTAGGCCAGCGTCGCGGCGCCGACGTCGCGCGCGACGGCGGCCGATTCGTTGGCCACGGCCACGAGGCTGCGCGACAGGCCCAGGCGGCCGAGGCGGGAGATCAGCCCGGCCTCCAGCGCCAGCCGCACCGCGACGGCCGGCCCGAACACGGCCGGCGCCCCCTGGGGCAGCCGGTCGGCGGGCAGCATCGGCCCCCCGACCCGGGCGGCGCGGTCGATCGCGGTGGGCGCGCACTCCAGCGTGCGCCCGCCCCCGACGAGCGCGGCGCGCAGCGTCTCGGCCGACGGCCGGGCCGACACCAGCGCCACCGGCCCGGCGGACGCCTGCACCGCGGACGCCCCGGCCTGCACGGCCGCGGTCGCCGCGAGCGGGGCCAGGCCGCCGGGCGCCTGCACCTGCACCTCGATCGGCAGGCCCGTCGCCTCGGCCGCCCGCGCCACCAGCGCGCCCAGGGCGGCCGGAGAGATGTGGCCGGCGCCGTCGGACATGCACAGCGTCCGCGCGCCCGGCAGGGCCGCCAGGGCCCGCGCCTCGTCCATCCAGCGGGCGTCCGCGATGTCGGGGGCCGGGCCGATGATCAGGGTGGGGACGAACTCGGCGCCCGCCTCCTCGCATGCCCGGGCGACCGGCTCCAGCGCCTCCGGGTCGTTGAGCGGGTCGGTCGCCCGGATGCGGGAGACCCCCGAGTCGGCGGCGCACAGCACGAAGCGGCGCACCAGATCCGGCGCGAGCGGCGCGTCGCCCCACAGGTTGCGCGCGCCCACCACCACGCCGACGGGCGTGCGGTTCGCCTCGCGGAGCACGGCCCGCAGCCGGTCCCAGGGACTCTCCGAGCGCGCCTCCAGGGCCGCCCGCGCGCACCGCGCGTCGAGCGCCTCCAGCACCCGCGCCCCGACCTCCGAGAGCGCGGCGGCGGCGGCCGCGAGGTCGTCGGTGCCCACTGCGGTGCCCCAGGGGAAGGGGGCGAGGTCGCGCAGGGTCGCATCGACGTAGCCGACGGCATCGGAGGGCGGCGTCACAGATCTCCCTTCAGGGGCACGGGGACAGCAGGCTAGCGGGGCTCACGCGCGGGCGGAGTACTCCCGCGTGCGGGTGTCGATCTTCAGCCGGTCGCCCTCGTTCACGAAGAGGGGGACGTCGATCGTGGCGCCGGTCTCCACCTCGGCCGGCTTGGTCACGTTCGACACGGTGTCGCCCTTCACCCCCGGGTCGGTGCGGGTGACGCTCAGCTCGACGAACGTCGGCAGCTCCACCTTGATGGGCGCGTCGCGCACGAACAGCACCTGCACGTCGGTGTTCGGGGCCAGCAGGTCGACGTTCTCGACCAGCGACGCCGCGACGGGCAGCTGCTCGTAGGTGGAGTTGTCCATCAGGTAGAGGTCGTCGCCGTCCCGGTACAGGAACTGCATGGTGCGGCTCTCGGTCGTGACCCGCTCGACCTTCTCGCCCGCGCGGAACGTCTTGTCGACCACCGAGCCGCTGGTCATGTTCTTGAGCTTGGTGCGGACGAAGGCGCCGCCCTTGCCCGGCTTGACGTGCTGGAAGCTGACGACGCTCACCAGGTCGCCGTCGACGTCCAGGACGTAGCCGTTCTTCAGGTCGTTCGTGGTGATCATCCCCATGCGAGTCGCTCCCCCGTCGTTCTCATCTGACCGTCCGCAACCCCTTCGGGGAGTGCGACAGCACCTCGGACCCGTCCTCGGTGAGGATCACGAGGTCCTCGATCCGCACGCCGCCCTCGCCCTCGAGGTAGATGCCGGGCTCGATCGTGATCGCCATCCCGGCCGCCAGCGCGTCGGCCGACTCGGGCCGCACGCCGGGGCGCTCGTGGATCATCATGCCCACCCCGTGCCCCAGGCCGTGGCCGAAGTGGTCACCGTAGCCGCCGTCGGCGATCCGGGCCCGGGCCACCGCGTCCAGCTCGGCGGCGCCCATGCCGCCGCGGGCGGCCGCCATCGCGGCCTCCTCGGCGTCCAGGCACAGCCGGTAGATCTCCTCTAGCCGCGGCGGGAGCGGGCCGGTCGCGACCGTGCGGGTCATGTCCGAGCAGTACCCGTCCACCACGGCGCCGAGGTCGATCACCACCAGGGTGTCGGGCGGGATGACGTCGGCGCCGGGCACGTGGTGCGGCCGCGCCGCGTTGGGGCCGGCGGCGACGATCGTCGCGAAGCTGGGCTCGGTGGCGCCCGCGTCGAGCATCGCCCCGTGGAGGGCGAACGCCACCTCCCGCTCCGTCCGGCCCACGATCCCCTCGGCGAGCACCGCCTCGAGCGCCTGGTCGACCGCGGCGGCGGCCCGGCGCATGGCGTCGACCTCCTCGGCGTCCTTGATGACGCGCAGGCCCTCCACGAGCCCGCGGGTGGGCTCGGTGGCCAGCCCGCCGAGCAGCTCCCGCAGCCGGTCGTAGCGCGCGACGGTGAGGCTGTCGGCCTCGACCCCGATCGCGCCGCCCGCCGCCACGTCGCCCACGCGGGCGGCCACGTCGGCCAGCAGGTCGCGCCGCCCGATGACGACCTCCGCCCCCTGGACCTGCTCGGCCGCCGCCACCTCGTAGCGCGAGTCGGTGAGCAGCACGCGGCCTCCCGTCCCGATCAGCGCCACCCCGTTCGAGCCGACGTAGCCGGTCAGGTAGCGCACGTTGGCGAGGTCGGTCACGATCAGCGCGCCGAGGCCGCGCTGCTCCAGGAGCGCGAGGAGCCGCTGCTGGCGGGGGGTGGGGTTCATGCGAGCTCCTCCCGGAGGCGGTCGAGGGCGTCCCGGTAGCCGTCGGGGCCCTTCCCCCACACGGCGGCCAGGGCGATGTCGCGGACCACGGAGATCCGCCGGTGCGGCTCCCGCGCCTCGACGTCGGACAGGTGGACCTCCACGAACGGCGCGCCCAGCAGCTCCAGCGCGTCGCGGATCGACCACTGGTAGTGGGTCCACGCCCCGGGGTTCACCACCGCGCCGTCCACCGCGCCGGCCAGGCCGTGGACGTGCTCCAGGAACGCGCCCTCGTGGTTGGTCTGGAAGGCGGCGACGGCCATGTCGCGCTCGGCGCCCCAGCCCCGGACCCGGTCCTCCAGCTCGCGGAGCGTCAGCGTGCCGTAGTGCGCCGAGGGCCGGCGCCCCAGCTGGTCGAGGTTGGGGCCGTGGAGCAGCGCGATGCGCAGGCGGGGGGCGCTCACCGGCGCAGCTCCTCGATGGCCGACACCAGGCGGTCGCCCGGGGGGCTCACCTTCAGCCGCACGTCGCCCGGCGCCGCCAGCATGACCATGTTGAGCGCCCCGGCGGCGGCCTTCTTGTCGCGCCCCATCGCCTCGAGGATCGCCGGGGTGGGCACCTCGGGCGCCAGGCGGACGGGCAGGTCGTGCCGGGCGAGCACCTCTGTCGCCCGCGGCCGGACGGCTGGGTCGAGGCCCACGGTCTGCTCCGACAGCCGGAGCGCCGCCAGGAGCCCCAGCGAGATCGCCTCGCCGTGGCGGTAGCGGCTGTAGCCCGCGGCCGCCTCGATCCCGTGGCCGACGGTGTGGCCCAGGTTGAGGGACGCCCGCAGGCCGTGGTCGTGCTCGTCCTCGGCGACCACCCGCAGCTTGTGGCGCACGCAGCGGCGGATGAGCTCGTGCAGGTCGCCCGCCGGGCCGGGCAGGGCGGGCCACGACTGGACCGTCTCCCACAGGTCGCCGCCCTCCAGCAGGCCGTACTTGACGATCTCGGCGAAGCCGCAGGCGAGCTCGCGCGGCGGGAGCGTGGCGAGCAGGTCGGTGTCCATCACCACCAGGTCGGGCTGCCAGATGGCGCCGACGTAGTTCTTGCCCTCGGGCAGGTCGATGCCGGTCTTGCCGCCGATGGCCGAGTCGACCATCGCCAGGAGCGTCGTGGGGACGTGCACCAGGCGGATGCCGCGCTGGTAGCTGGCGGCCACGAAGCCCGCCAGGTCGCCGACCACGCCCCCGCCCACCGCCACGACCGCGTCGTGGCGGCGCAGGCCGGCCTCGGCGGCCAGGCGGGTGAGCCGCTCGAGCTGCGCGAACGACTTGGACCCCTCGCCCGGCGGGACGCTGGCGCTGATCACGCGGACGCCGCCGCCCTGGAGCGCCGCGCGCGTGCGCCGCGCCACCTCGGGCAGGTTGCCGTCGCTCACGAGCAGGACCGTGGTGCTCTCGCGTCCGTCCCAGATCTCGCTGATGCGAGGCAGCAGCCCCGACCCGAGGTGGATCGGGTAGCGGACCGCCCCCCACTCGGCCCACAGCGTCGGCGCCGGAGCGGACACGCTCACCTGCCGACCTCGGCGGCCTCCCGGGCGGCCCAGGCGGCGACGCGCGCCGCGATCGCGTCGACGGGCCCGTCGGCATCGACCGCCAGGTCGGCGGCCTCGCGGTAGTTCGGCTCGCGCGCCGCCAGCCGGCGGGCGAATCGCGCCTCGTCGGTGGCGAGCGGGCGGTCCGAGTCCTTCACCCGCGCCCACGCCACGCCGGGGCTCGCCCGGAGCCAGACCACGTCCGCGGTGCGGCGCAGCAGGTCGCGGGTGCGCGCGCTCTCCACCGCGCCGCCCCCCAGCGCCAGCACGCCGGCGTCGCCGGCCAGGAGGTCGCGGATCACGCGCTCCTCGGTGCGGCGGAACCACAGCTCGCCGCGGCGGGAGAAGATCTCGGGGATCGGCATGCCCGCCTGCTCCTCGATGACCCGGTCGGCGTCGCTGAACGCCCGGTCCAGGCGGTTGGCGACCCGCCGGCCGACCGACGTCTTCCCCGCGCCCATGTAGCCGGTGAGGACGAGCCAGCGGGCCATCAGTGCCCCATGCTCAGCTCGCGATCTCGACGCGGTATCGCTCGACCGCCGCGTCGAGGTGGGCGATCGAGTCGCCGCCGAACTTCTCCAGCAGCGCCTGGGCCAGGACGAACGCCACGGCCGCCTCGGCGACGACGGCCGCGGCCGGGACGGCGCAGATGTCGGAGCGCTCCTTGAAGGCCTGGCGGGGCTCCTTGGTGGCGACGTCCACCGACGCGAGCGGCCGGGTCAGGGTGCTGATCGGCTTCATGACCGCCCGGATCAGGACCGGGGCGCCGTGGGTCATGCCCCCCTCGATCCCGCCGGAGCGGTTCGTCCGGCGGAAGAAGCCGCGGTCGGGATCGTGGAAGATCTCGTCGTGGGCCTGGCTGCCGGGGAGGCGGCCGAGCTCGAAGCCAGCGCCGATCTCGACGCCCTTGATCGCCTGGATCCCCATGATCGCCTGGCCGAAGCGGCCGTCCAGGCGGGCGTCGCCGCTCACGTGGGAGCCGAGGCCGGGGAGCGGATCGAAGGCCCAGACCTCGAAGACGCCGCCGAGGGTGTTGTGGTCCTGGCCGGCCGCCTTGATCGCGGCCTTCATCCGCTCGGACGCCTCCGGGTCGAGGCATCGCACGGGGCTCTCGTCGACGCCGTCGAAGTCGGCGACGCCGAGGTCGTCGCGGAGGGGCACCGCCTCGTCGCCGATCCGCACGACGTGGCTGCGGATCTCGGTGCCATAGCGGCGCAGGATCGCCTTCGCCACCCCGCCGGCCGCCACCCGGGCGGCCGTCTCGCGGGCGCTGGCGCGCTCCAGGATGGGGCGCAGGTCGTCGGTGCCGTACTTGAGCATCCCCGCCAGGTCGGCGTGGCCGGGGCGCGGCAGCGTGATGGGCTCCACCTCGTCGTGCGGCTCCCAGATCGCCATCCGGTCGGCCGCCCACTTGGGGAAGTCCAGGTTGGTGATCTCGAGGGTCAGCGGGCTGCCGATGGTGCGGCCGTGGCGGAGCCCCGACTTGACCTGGACTCGGTCGGTCTCGATCTTCATGCGCCCGCCGCGGCCGTAGCCGAGCTGCCGGCGCGCCAGGTCGGCGTCGATGTCGTCGGGGACGAGCGGGAGGCCGGACGGCAGGCCCTCGACCACCGCGAAGAGCGCGGGGCCGTGGGATTCCCCGGCTGTGCGGTACGTGAGTTGCACGACGCCGCAGTGTAACCCTCATCGGGGATAGAGTGCGCCCAGGATGCCCCGTGTCCGCCCAGCGATCGCCATCGTCGCGGTGCTGTCGGCGACCGTCGTGCCGTTCGCCGCGGCGGCCGACCTCGCGCCGACGCGCCCCGCCGTGACCCTGCGCGCCACCCTGACGGCCTCGACCGGCTCGACCTCCCTGGCCGTCGGCGGTCCGGACCGGTTCGCCGCCCGGCCGCTGGCCGGCGAGATCGGGCCGCTGGGCAGCCTCGTCGTGAACCGCGGCCTGCGGACCGAGTTCCTCGACGGGAGCGGCATCCGGATCGCCCGCACGTTCCCGGCGGCGCCCGACGGCGCCGGGCTGTGGCAACTGCTCTCCCCCTCCTCGGACACGCTCCTCGCCCGCGTGCGGGGCGGCACGGCGAGCCTGACGCCGGCCCGGTTCGCGGGCAGGGCGAGCCTGCGGGGGACGGTGCGCCTGGGCGGGAACGACTGCGCCGGCCTGCGGGGCGGGGTCCGCACCATCGACCTGGATCGCGCGACGCTGCTGCCGCTGCGCGTCCGGACCCAGCGGGCCGGCGCACGGGCGGAGGTCGTCACCGTGGCCCCGCGGGCGCTGAACCGGCCGGTCCCGGCGGCGGCCTTCCGGCTGGCGGGCCCGATCCGCGCCGGCGACCCGCGCCTGGATCAGGGCTTCCGGCGCACGAGCCCCGCCGCCGCGGCGCGCAACCTGCCGTACGCGCCGGCCCTGCCGTCGGCCGCGGCCGTGCCCGGCGGATTCGCCCTGGCGGTGTCCGGGTGGGCGCCCCGCACCGAGACCACCGGCGCCGAGGGCTCGATCCCGCCCGGGCGGTCGCTCTTCCAGGCGGTCTACGCGCGCGGCTGGGAGCGCGTCGAGCTGACCCAGCGCGCGTCCGGCGGCCGCGGCTGGCCGGCCGACCCGTTCGGCGTGGAGTGCGGGCGCCTGACGACCACCCGCGTCACGGTGGACGGGATCCCCGCGACGTTCGGGATCGGCCCGGAGATCGCGCCCCACCTCTTCTGGCGCGACGGCGCCGTCCTGCACACCGTGAGCGGCCCCTTCCCCGCCGCGACCCTCATCCAGATCGCCGAGTCGCTGACGCCCGTCACCGCGTCGTAGCGGTGCCGCTCCCCGTCCTCCCGGCGGCGGTGTTCGGCCTGCCCGAGTGGGCCGGCCGCCTGGTGCTCGTGGGCGTGATCCTGGTGGCGGCCGCCCTGATCCTGGCCGCTGCCGGCTGGCTGATGGCGCGCGTCTCGGCGCGGAGCCACGCCGCCGGCGGCGCACGCATCCGCCAGCGCCAGACGGCGATCACCGCCCTGGCGACGGGCCTGCGGTACGTGATCCTGATCGCCGCGGTCATCGCGATCGCCATCGTGCTGGCGGGCGGGGGCGGCATCGGGGCGATCGGCGGGGCGTCGATCGTGGTGATCATCATCGGCTTCGCGTCACAGCGGCTGCTGGTGGACGTGATCGCCGGCTTCTTCATCCTGTTCGAGGACCAGTACGGCGTCGGCGACGTGATCCGGGTCGAGCCGTTCGGCTACGCCGGTCGCGTCCAGAGCCTCGGCCTCCGGACGACGGTGCTCCACGGCCCCGCGGGGGAGCGCCTGATCGTCCCGAACGGGAACATCACCGCGGTGCGGGTCATCCCGAGCGGCCGGCGCCCGCACCGGATCGAGTTCCTCACCCGCGACCCGGAGCGCCTGGAGGCGATCGTCCGGGAGCTGGCGGGTGCGGTGTCGGGCGGAGGGGGCCCGTGGCGGGCGATGCCGCGGATGACCCGGCGGGCCGCCGACGACGGCCTGACCCGGGTGGTGGCGGTGGTGGACGTGGATGCCGCCCGCGAGGACGCCACCCGCTGGCTCACCGACGCGATCGCGGAGCGGGCGGGTGACGTGCTGGAGGTCCCGCCGCTGCGGTCGGTCGACCCGGCGGCCAGCTCGGACTGATCCCAGCGACGGCGCGGCCGCCGGGCCCTGTGGGGCGCCGGCGGCCGCGGCCCGCCGTTCCTGGCCTCCCCGGGCGTCAGGCCGGGCGGACGTCCACCAGCTTGATCTTGTACGAGCGCTTGGCGGTCGCGTTGTAGAGCGTGATCGACTCGCCCTCCTCCAGCTCGACGGTGTCGGTGCCGTCGGGCAGCAGCCCGCCGCTCAGCTCCAGCGTGACCGAGGTCGTCCCGATCGTCTGGACGACGAACTGCTGCGTGTCCGGCGGGATGGCGTCGCCCTCGCGGGCCACGACCGGCTCGCCGGAGACGTCGAAGTCGGCCTCCATCGCCCGCGGGTTCTGCACCGGGACCGTCGGGTCCGGCGTGGAGCCCGTGTTGGGGTTGGCGGTGGCGTCGCCCGGGACCGGGGTGGCCACGATCGGGTCGCCGTTGATGGGCGTGTCGGCGGGGATCTCCGCTGCCGTGCCCGGCTCGGTGTTCGCGCTCGAGTTCTGGTCGACCTGCTGGTCGAACGCGTCGTGCGGCGTCCCGAACCGGTCGGTGCCGTCGAGCGTCATCCCGAGGCCCTGGGCGTCGACCGAGCCCGGCGTGCCGAGCGCGGCGATCGCCTGGTTGGCCGACTCGGCCGCGCCGACGCCGGAGGCGATCGGCATGGAGGCGTCCGGCAGCGAGGCGCTGTCGCCCGCGGCGGCGTCGCCGCCGCCCCCGCCCCCGCCGCAGCCGGCGAGCATCAGGGCCGCGGCCGCGCAGGCGGCGAGCGGCGCGATGTGGCGTCGGCGGATCACTGGGTACCTCCGGTGCTCGGCGTGGCGACCGCGGGGGCCGGGCCCGCGCCGGTCGTGGTGGCCGCGCCGGCGGCCGGCGCGGTGGTCGTGGTGGGGGCGGCGACGGCCGTGGTCGGCGCGACGCTGGTGCCGGCGGCGGCGCCGCCGGGGACGCTGGAGAAAGCGACGACCTTGGCCGCCCCGAGCCCCTTGTCGTCGCCCTTGGGCGCCCCGCTGGTGCCGTTGGACTCGCCGTCCTGCTGGAGGGTCAGGTCCACGGACGTCGTGGCGAAGAGGCGGCCGCCCACGATCGGGCGGTCCTTCTCGTCCACGGCGACCTGGCGGTGGAGCCGGTACAGGAAGTCGTCAACGTCGAAGAAGCGGCCGGTCACCTTGACCTCGAACTCCGTCCCGCGGATCGAGCCGTAGTCGCTGTAGGTGTTCGTCTTGATGGAGGTGAGCTCCACGTTCGCCCGGTCGGCGAGACGCTGGAGCTGCACCACGACGCCCGGCGTCTCGGTGTTCTCCGGCAGGGCCTTGGAGAGGCGGAGCCGCTCCGCGGTCCGCTTCGCCTCGCCCTTGTCGGTGGCCGCCATGCGGTCGATGGTGTCCTGCAGGTCGTTGGTCTCGTTCTGGACCGCCGCCAGCGCGTCCTTCTGGGTGCCGAGATCAGCCTTGGCCGGCTTGATCGCGAACCAGTAGAGGCCGCCGACGATCGCGATCACGCCGATCACCGCGAGCAGGATCTGGTCGCGCTTGGTCATCTTCATGGCGTGACTCCGGAGGCCGTCGAGGTCGCCGCCGCGCCGTTCACCGGGGTGAGCGTCGAGCGGTCCTGCGCGCGCTGGTCGATGGGGATGTCGATGACGAAGTGGATGACGTCCTTGACGTCGCCCGCCTGCACCTCGCTGGTCGCGAGGCGGGGCTCGCCGAGACCCGGGACCGTCGAGGCCCGCGCCATCAGCAGGGCCACCTGGTCCTGGGTGTACGCGTAGCCGTCGAGGTGGATCCCGCGCGGCACGGTCGAGTTGTTGACGTTCGGGGCGTTCGCCGTCGCGGCCGTGGGGGTCGCGGCGACCTCGGTCTCGCCCTTCAGGTTGGTGAGCCAGACGTCGGCGGGCATGACGGCCGTCAGGTCGCGGATGATCCGCTCCCAGTTGACGCGCCCGGTCACCAGGCCGACGACCGCGCCGGTGCGGACCTCCTGCGCGGCGTCGCGCGCCTGGGCCGCCTGGAAGGCGCCGAGCTGGTCGCGCAGGGCGTCGCGCTGCGCGGTGGCGGTGGCGACGTCGGACTTGACGTCGTTCACCTGGCCGTGAAGCGAGTAGCCCCAGAAGCCCATCCCCCCGAGGAGGGCGACGGCGCCGACCACCGCGAGCGGGGTCTTGGCACCGGCGAAGCCGGGGGTGCGGCGCTCCCGCTGGGGGAGGAGGTTGACCGCCTTCATGACCGCTCCGGCGCGTCGAGCGCCAGGCCGAGGGCCACGGCCGCGCGGGCGGCCACGTCGGGCGACAGGTCGCCCGGGTCGTCGAGCTGCTCACGGGGGTCGCCGATCTCGACGGGGATCCCGAGTCCCTGCTGGAGGTAGCGGTCGATGCCCGTGCAGAGCGCCGTGCCGCCGGAGATCACCAGCTTCTCGACGGGCCGCGCGAAGCTCTGCGACCGGTAGTAGTCGAGCGACCGGCTGATCTCGCGGACCAGCGGCCGGGTGCCGAGCGCGAGCGCGTGCCGCACCTCGGCGACCGTGTCCGGGTCCCACCCGTCCAGCGGCTCGCCGAGCAGCCCGCACGCCGTCTTGACGGCCTCGGCCTCGTCAGCGGGCAGGCCGGTGCGGTCGGCCACCGCCTTGGTGAGGTGGCTGCCGCCGAACCCGACGAGGCGGGTGAAGTGGCAGCGCCGGTCGACCGCGACGATCATGTTGGTGACCTCGGCGCCGACGTGGCAGACCGCCTGGGCCTGCGTGTCGGCCGAGCCCTCGTCGATGACCATCGGCGGGGGCAGGAGCGCCCGCAGGATGGCGAAGGCCTCCAGGTCGATGCCGACCGGCTGGAGGCCGGCCTGGCGGACGGTGGAGACCAGCCCGTCGACCATGTCCCGGTGGGCCGCGACGACGACGTGCCGCTCGCGGTCGCCGGCGTCGTTGCTGAACCGCAGCACCGGCTGCGAGTCCACGACGGTCTGGTCGGGCGGGATCGGGATCTGCTCGGCCGCCTCGAACTCGACGGCGGCGCGGCGCTCGCGCTCGTCGTCGAGGGCCGGCAGCTCGATGGTCCGGACCACGACGCGCTGGTTCGCGACGCCGAGGCGGACACGCTTCCCCGAGAACCGGGCGGTCTTCCAGAGACGCTTAATCTCGGCGGCGAGCTCGTCCGGGCGCACGATCTCTCCGTCGTGCACGAGTCCGGGGGGCAGTGGCTCGACCGCGGCCTTCGCGAGCGTCACGCGCTCGCGGGCGGTCTTCAGCTCGACGCCTGCGATGGCGCTCGAGCCGATGTCGAGGGCTACGACGGTGCTCATGGTGACGACGTCCGTGTCGGGGAGGGCAGGAGTTCCGAGGGGTGGTCAGCCGAGCCGGTCGGCGTACCACCCGATCATCGAGGGACCGAACCACAGCGCGACCAAGGCACCGGTCGCGAGGAAGGGGCCGAAGGGCACGGCCATCTTGCGGGCACGCGAGCCGAAGCGCGCGAGGTAGGCGGCGCCGACGACGGCGCCGACGGCGAACGCGACGAACAGGGCGGGCACGACCGACGCTCCGAGCACCGCGCCCATCAGCAGGGCGAGGTCCGCGTCGCCGTCACCCATGCCGCCGGTGAAGGAGAGCAGGAAGAAGAAGGCGAACGCGCCGGTTGCCGCGACGAGCGGGACCCACCAACGCTCCGGGCGCGCGGCGATCGCCGCCACCAGGCCGAGGGCCGCCGCGGGCACGACGAGCCGGCGGGGGATGAGCCGGTGCTCCAGGTCGATCACGAACACCGGGACGAGGGTGACGCCGAGCAGGGCGGCCGCGAGGCCCTCCCACGTCGGCCCGAAGGTGAGGATCGCCGCCGCGGCGAGCGCGCCGCTGGCGAGCTCGATGGCCGGGTAGCGCCAGTGCACCCGCCCGCCGCAGCCGCGGCAACGGCCCCGCTGGGCCAGCCACGACACGACCGGGACGAGCTCGATCGGCGTCAGCGTGCGCCCGCACGACGTGCAGTGCGAGCGCGGGCTCACGAGCGACTCCCCCGCCGGCCAGCGCGAGGCCAGCACGGTGGCGAAGGAGCCGAGCGCGAGGCCGATGAGGCCCGCGACCGTCGCCCAGTAGGCGGTGGGTGCGCCGAGCAGCATCAGCGGACGATGAACCGGTCGTAGACGAGGACGCCGCGCTGACGGCTCGCCACGTTGGCGAACTTGCGCTGCGCGTCACGCGGCACCCACAGGCGCAGGCGGTGCGTGCCCGGGTCGATACGGCCCGTGCTCACCGTGACCTGGAAGCGCTGCCGGGTGGGCGTGACCTTGCGGATCGTCTGCCAGCCGTCGGAGGTCTTCATCTGGATGACGGCCGGGCGCTTCGGATAGACGCTGCCCTTCACGACCAGGCCCTTCTTCCGCACGACGCGGCTGGTGGCCAGGCGGAAGGTGACGCGCGGCTGCACGTCGATGCCGAACGCCGCGGAGCCCTCCGGGTGGTTCGCCTCCTCGCGCCACACCAGGCGGTAGTCCGCCGAGCGGCTCATCTTGAGGGAGAACGCGAACCGGCCCTGGGGGTTGGTGCGGACGGTCCCGGCGGCCTTGAACTGGTCGCTCGGGTACGTGCGGCGCTCCACGTAGAGGCGCGCCTTGCCGACCCCGGCCCCGTTGTTCTTGAGCTGCCCGCTGACGACGACCGTCTGGCGGTAGTCGACCCGCGAGGGCAGCGTGTTGAGGTTGAAGTCGGGCGGGAAGACGCTGCGGAAGCTGCGCGTGGTCGACCACTGCCCGAGGGCCTCGGAGCCGTAGTTCGCCCGGACGCGCCAGTAGTGGACGCCGGGCGTGGTGATCTGCTCGCGCGGCGGCACCATGGCCGTCTGAGCCGTCTGCAGGAGCGCCGCGCTCGCCCCGAAGCCGGGGTCGCGCGAGACCTGCACGTCGTAGGCGAGGGCACCCGGCACGGGCGTCCACGTCATGAGCGGCGAGTAGACGACGGCGGCGCCGTCGTTCGGGGCCTTCTGCGTCGGCCGCGGGCTGTTGAGGCTGAACGAGCCGACCTTGCTCCACGTCTGCCCGGCGTTGCCGCCGTCCACGGCGCGGACGCGCCAGCTCCACGTGCCCTCGGGCAGGCGGCTCTCGTCGTCGGCGATCGATCCGGGGACGCCGCCGAAGCCGAAGATCCGCGCCTTGCGGGTGGTGCCGGACGCGAACTGCCCGTCGGGGCTGAGCTCGACGTCGAACTTGGCGATGCCGGGAACCGGGCTCCACGACAGGAGCGGCGGCGTGTCGACCACGCCGCCGTTGGCCGGCGAGGAGAGGGTGACGCGGGTCTGCTTGCGGAACTGCGCCGTCGGCACGATCGGGTCGCCCTCGTACACGGCCCAGGTCGGCTCCTCGTCGGTGCCGGTGCCCCAGATGACGCGCCAGTAGTAGCCCGTCCCCGTCTGGTTGTCGGGCAGCGGGTTGCGGCTCACCCACGACGTGTTGGTGGTGACGCGCGACTCGAGGATGGTGTTGAACTGCGGGTCGGCCGCGATGTCGACCCGGTAGATCGTCGCGCCGTTGACCGGCGTCCAGGACATCACCGTCGGGATGCCGGTGTCGGTGTCGCCGGTCGAGCTCAGCGTCGGGACCGCCCCGAGGGGGGTCGGCGCCGTCCAGTTGACCGGGAACTCACCGGTCCAGGTGCCCGGGACCCCGTCGATGACGGGCCGGACCCGCCACCAGAGGTTGCCGACCACCATGTTGCGCGTGCGCTCCTCGGCGAAGGTCGGGACGAACGAGGTGCCGCTGGTGGAGCCCGCGATCTTCAGCGCCGTGCCCGCGTAGGTGTGGGCGACGGAGGTGACCTGGATGTCGTAGCGCTCGGCGCCGTCCACCGGCGTCCACTGGAACAGCAGGTTGCTGGTGGTGGCGTTGAACGCCGGCGAGGTCTGCGTCGGCGAGGTCCAGGCGCGCGTGAAGTCGGTCGCCGTGGTCCAGGGGCCCGGGTTGTCGTTGGGGTCGCGGGCCCGCACCCGCCACGAGTAGGTGTC
>OEIU01000861.1_pt1 | contig 23742 bp, 22 predicted proteins | sample 1539221 | NCBI WGS metagenome assembly OEIU01 (sample SAMN03792071, study PRJEB22550) | activated sludge metagenome | feature: wastewater treatment plant; material: activated sludge; isolation source: Wastewater treatment plant of a petroleum refinery complex | place: Argentina: Zarate | collected...
CCTCGCCTACAACATGCTCCGCGCCATCAACATCACGGCCGCAATCGCCTGAAAGCAAAAGAGGCCCCGGTCAAACCGGAGCCTCCTGTGTTCTCACACAGCCTGGCGAGGCCGGCTTTTCATGTGGCGTGTCCCGAGAACTCACGAATGCAGCTTGGACTTCACCTCGCCGAGCCCCTTGTCGATCAGATCCTGGCCGAGGGGGCCCTTCATCTGCTCGCGCAGGACCGCCTCGGAGACCCTGACGGCCGCATCGGCTGCCGCGTCGCGGACGGCCTGGGCGGCGCTGGCCTCGGCCTGGGCGATCTTGGCTTCCGCGGCCGCCGTGCGGCGGGCCACGAAATCGGTCAGCCGGTCATGCGCTTCCTTGGCGATGCGCTCGGCCTCCTCACGCGCGGCCTCGACCATGGCCGCGGCGTCGCGCTCTGCCGCCTTCGCCCGCTTCTTGTAGTCGGCGAGGACGGCGCCCGCTTCCTCGCGCAGCCGGCGGGCCTCGTCCAGCTCGGCCCGCACGCGGCGCCCGCGCGCGTCGAGCGCGTCGAGCACCTTGTTGAAGGCGCCTGCATAGCCCGCGATCCCCACGAAGATGAGGAACGCGACCATAACCCAGAACTCGGGGGTGAAGAACATGACGGCCTCGAGCTACGGGGCGGCGCGATCGAGGGCAGCCTCGATCGCCGATGATTCGGCCGGACGTCCGGTCAGACGCTCGACGATGGCGCCGGCAGCGTCGCCAGCAATGCCGCGAACGCTCGCCATCGCATCCTTCGTCTTGGACTGGATGGTCGCTTCGGCTTCGGCGAGCTTCCTCGCCAGATCGCCTTCCAGGTCCTTGCGGCGAGCCTCGCCCTCGGCCGTGAGCTTGTCGCGCGTTTCCTGCGCGATGCCCTTGGCCTTGTTGCGGGCCTCCGCCAGCGACGCCTCGTAGGCCGCCGACGCCTCTTCCGCCTGGTTCCGCATCCCCTGCGCCTCGTCGAGGTCGCTCGCGATGCGCTTCGCGCGGTCGTGCAGCACTTCGCCGATCTTCGGCAGCGCATACCGCGACATCAGCACGTAGAGCAACCCGAAGGAGATCGCGAACCAGACGAGCTGGCCGGCGAAGCTGCTCGGCTCGAAGGGCGGGAAGCCGGCCTTGTGGCCGGCTTCATGGCCGGTCGAGGCGTGCGTGGCGGTGGCGTTCGTGGCCGTGGCCATGACGCGCTCTCCCCTCGCTCAGACGGCGAACAGCAGCAGCAGAGCCACCAGCAGCGAGAAGATGCCGAGCGCCTCGGTCACCGCGAAGCCGAAGATGAGGCGGGCGAACTGGCCGTCGGCGGCCGAGGGGTTGCGCAGCGCGCCCGAGAGGTAGTTCGCGAAGATCAGGCCGACGCCCACGCCGGCGCCTCCCATGCCGAGACAGGCAAGGCCGGCGCCGATGTACTTCGCAGCAACGGGATCCATGGTCACGAACTCCTGAGATGAAAGGGTCTTGAGGAAAAGGGGGCCCGAGCGTTCCCGATGCTCAGTGGCCGGGGTGAATGGCGTCGTTGAGGTAGATGCAGGTCAGGATGGCGAAGACATAGGCCTGCAGGAGCGCGACGAGCAGCTCCAGCGCCGTCAGGGCCACGGCCAGCAGCAGCGGCAGCGGCGAGATGACCGCCCAGAACCCCGCCGCGAGCAGCGTGGCGACGAAGCCCGCGAAGATCTTCAGCGCGATATGGCCCGCCAGCATGTTGGCGAAGAGACGGACCGAGAGGGAGATCGGCCGCGAGAGGAAGGAGACCACCTCGATCAGGACGACGAGAGGAAGGATGTAGCCCGGCACGCCCGAAGGCACGAAGAGCTGAAGGAAATGCGTGCCGTGGCGCATGAAGCCGTAGACGATGACCGTGGTGATCACGATCATGGCTAGGGCGAAGGTGATGATGATGTGGCTCGTGACCGTGAACGAATAGGGAATGAGCCCAATGAGGTTCAGTACGAGCACGAACATGAAGATCGAGAAGACGAGCGGGAAGAATTTCATCCCTTCCTCGCCGGCCGATTCCCGGACGGTCGAGGCGACGAACTCGTAGCTCATCTCGACGAGCGACTGGAGGCGCCCCGGAACGAGCGCGCTGGTGCGGGTCGCCGCAAAGGCGGCGGCCGAGATGAGCCCGACCGCACCGAGCATGTAGAGGCCCGATTGCGTCAGCCCCAAAGCCGGAATGATGGGCTGAAGTTGGAATTGATGGATCGGATCGGCCACCGCAGTCTCTTCAGCCTTCGCTTGGTGTCTCGGAGCACAGCGCAAGGCCGCGCCCCCGTGGTTGAACGGCCGCCCCGGCGCAATCTACCTCACCGGCCTGCCGGAGTTCCGGCCGATCGGATCACGTTGTAGACGCCCGCCGCGAAGCCGAGCAGCAGGAAGACGATCAGCCCCCACGGCGATGTGCCGAGCCCCTTGTCGATAGCCCAGCCGAGACCGCCGCCGACGACCACGCCGGCCACGAACTCGGAGGATATCCGAAGCGCTTTCGAAAGCGCCGAAGGGTCGGATGAGCTGGCGCCTCGGGCTGGCCGGGGAGCGGGGGCAGGACGCCTCGCTTCCAGTTTCGCCCCGAGACGATCAAGTCTTCCGGAGAGATCGTCCCCGGAGGATCCTTCCGACACACCATCGCGCCCTGACCGCGCGTCGTCGCCATTCATGGCCAACCCCGCGTGCTGAGGCGCAAAAGCATGTCGGGACGCCCCCCGAAGCCGGCGGCACCATAGTTTCGCCCCGACAGGGTGTCAAGGAACTCGCCAAATAGATAAATGATTGTGCGCGCTGTCTTTTATGACTTCGGCCCGCCGGGGCCCGCGTTTTTCCACGGCGAGGCGCCGCGCCTCAGCCGGCCTCGCGCAGCCGCTCGGCAGCTTCGAGATCGACCGAGACCACCTGCGATATCCCGCGCTCGGCCATCGTGACCCCGAAGAGGCGGTCCATCCGGGCCATCGTGATCGGGTTGTGGGTGATGACGACGAAGCGCGTCTCGGTCTCCCGCGCCATCTGCCGCAGGAGGTCGCAATAGCGCTCGACATTGGCATCGTCGAGCGGCGCGTCGACCTCGTCGAGGACGCAGATCGGGGAGGGATTGGTCAGGAAGACGGCGAAGATCAGGGCGATCGCCGTCAGGGCCTGCTCGCCGCCCGAGAGGAGGCTCAGCGATTGCGGCCTCTTGCCGGGCGGCCGCGCGATGATCTCGAGCCCCGCCTCCAGCGGATCGTCCGAATCCACGAGTCTCAGCTCGGCCTCGCCGCCGCCGAACAGGGTTCCGAACAGGCGGCGGAAATGGCCGTCCACCACCCCGAAGGCGGCGTTGAGCCGCTCGCGTCCCTCGCGGTTGAGGCTCGCGACCGCCTGGCGCAGGCGCTTGATCGCCTCGGCCAGGTCCTCGCGCTCGGCTTGCAGCCTGTCGCGCTTGCCCTCCGATTCGGCCAGCTCCTCCTCGGCTCGCAGGTTGACGCCGCCGAGCCTGTCGCGCTCCGTCCGCAAGGCGGCGAGCCTCGCCTCGGCGGCGGCAGCGTCGAAAGGCGTATCGCCGAACGCCGCCTGGAGGACGAGGTCGCGGGGGGAGACCTGGAACGCCTCCTCGACCTGGCGGCCGAGCTCCGCGAGGCGGCGCTGGAGCGCCTCCGTCCGGGCGGCCGAAGCGGCCCGGCGCTCGCGGGAGGCGGAGAGCGCCTCCAGGGCCGCGCGGGCGGCGCGGGCCGTCTCCTTCGCCTGCCGTTCCGCCCCCGCAAGGCGGTCGGCCGTCTCCGCGCGCCGCCTTTCGGCCTCCTCGCTCGCGGTGAGGAGGGCGCGGCGCCGATGCGCGAAGGTGTCGGGTGCCTCCTGCAATTGCTGCCGCTCGGCCGAGGCAGCGGCCTCGCGCGCGGCGAGTTCCGCCGCGGCGGCCTGTGCGCGCGCCTCCCGCTCCGTCCAGAGCCGCAGATCGGCCGCGAGGGCTTCGCGGCGCTTGCGGGCAGCCTCCTGCTCCCGCGTGTAGGCGCCGAAAGCGGCGCGGCTGTCGGCGACGCGCGCGCGCTGTTCGGCCGCAAGGGTTCTCGCCTCGAGATGGCGGCGCTCGATCTCCTGTGCGTCGGGAAGGGCGGCGAATTGCGCCGCGACCTCGCCGGCGCGCAGGCGCGCCTCGCGCTCCCCCGCCTCGACCCGGCCGAGCGCTTCGGCGAGGGCGGAGAGACGCGCGACGCCCTCGCTTTCCTGCCGCTCGGCCCGAGCCAGGGCCTCCCGCGCCTCGTCGAGCGCGCGGCGGCTGCGCCGTTCCGCCTCGACGGCGGCCGTCTCGCGCCGCGCCGCCTCGCGGACGGCCGCCTCGGCGGCCGAGGCCGTGGCGCGGTTCGCCTCGGCCGCCTTGCGCGCGGTGGCGAGATCCGCTGCGATCCCGGCGAGGCGGTTGCGCTCGGCCAGCCGCCGCGCGGCGGCCGAAGGCGCCTCCGCCGAGGCCGTGAGCCCGTCCCAGCGCCAGAGCGCTCCCTCGCGCGTGACGAGGCGCGGGGCGGGGGCGCGCCTGCCGCAGAGGTCGCGCGCCTGGGCCTCGGTCGCGAGGCCGGTCTGGCGCAGGCGGCGGGCCAGGGCCGGAGGGCCGCTCACGAAGGCGGCGAGCGAGGAAAGTTCGCCCGGAAGCGGCGGGTCGCCCTCGCCCGGGCCGGTGTCGCGCCAGCGCAGCGGAGCGGCCTCCTCGGGCGAGGCGTCCAGGTCCTCGCCGAGCGCGGCGGCGAGGGCGGTCTCGTAGCCCGGCGCCACCGCGACCGCATCGAGCATCGTCGGGAAACGCTTGCCGGGCACGGCGGCGAAGAGCTTGGCGAGGGTGTTGTGCTCGGTCTCCAGCTTCTGGGCGGTCCGGTCCGTCCGGGCGGCCTCGGCGCGAGCCTGCGATTCGGCCTCGCGCGCGGGGGCGAGGAGGCGCCTCGCCTCGCCTGCTTCCTCCTCCGCCGCCATCCAGGCCGCCTCCGCCGTCCCGCGAAGCTCGCGCAAACCGGTCGAGGCGAGATGGGCGCGGCTCGCCTCAAGCGCCGCCTTTTCCGCCCGCAGCCGCTCGGCCTCCCGGGAGGCGCGGCCGGCCCGCTCGCCCTCCGCCGCCTCCTCGCGCCGGAGGGCTTCGCGCCGCGCGGTCCGCTCGGCCAGTTCCGTCTGGACCTCGGCGAGCCGGGTTTCCGCGGCGGCGAGATCCGCCTGTGCCGCAGCGACCTCGCCCTCCAGCGCCTCGCGCCGCGCGAGGTCGTCGCCCGGACCCGCGGCGATCTCGGCGCTTTCCCGCTTGAGGTGCGCGATGGTCTCGGCCGCGTCCTGGCGAAGCTGGGCCTGGCGGGCGGCGTCGCGCGCGATCTCCGCGATCCGCTGCTCCAGGTCGCGCAGGCGCTGGGCCGCGCGCTTCTCCTCGCCGTCGAGATCGCTCTTCGCCTGGGAGATGCGGCGCAGGGCTGCCTCGGCCTCGATCTCCGCCTCGCGGACCGGGCCCAATTCGTGGGCGGCGACGGCCTCCTGCCTCGCCGCCTCCGCCTGGGCCGCCGTCGCCTCGGCGACCGCGCGGACATCCTCGCGCTCGGCCGCCTCGGCGGCGGCGCATTCGCGCTCGGCCGTGGCCCAGCCCGCGGCCGCGATGCGCGTCTCGATCCTGCGGATCTCGCCCGAAAGGTTGCGGTAGCGCGCCGCCTGCCGGCCCTGGCGGCGCAGGCCCTCGACCTGCTGGCCGATCTCGCGCAGCACGTCCTCGACGCGCAGCAGGTTCTCCTCGGCCTGCCGGAGGCGCAGCTCCGCCTCGTGGCGGCGGGCATGGAGGCCGGCGATCCCGGCGGCATCCTCCAGGATGCGGCGGCGGGCCTGGGGCTTGGCCGCGATCAATTCGCTGATCTGGCCCTGGCGCACGAGGGCCGGCGAGCGCGCGCCCGTGGCCGCGTCGGCGAAGAGGAGCTGGATGTCGCGCGCGCGCACCTCGCGGCCGTTGACGTGGTAGCTCGATCCGCGGCTGCGCTCGATCCGGCGCGACACCTCCAGCGCCTCGCTGTCGTTGAAGGCGGCGGGGGCGAGGTGGTCGGCATTGTCGAGGGCGAGGGTGACCTCGGCGGTGTTGCGGGCGGGCCGCCGGGCCGAGCCGGAGAAGATGACGTCGTCCATCCCGCTCGCGCGCATGTTCTTGTGCGAGCTTTCGCCCATCACCCAGCGCAGGGCCTCGACGAGATTCGACTTGCCGCAGCCGTTCGGGCCGACGACGCCCGTCAGGCCCGGCTCGATCAGCACGTCGGTCGGCTCGACGAAGGTCTTGAAGCCGACGATGCGAAGGCGCGTCAGCTTCATGCGCGCGGGCTCCCGGCGGGGCGGGCTCCCCCCTCAGGGGCCGGGGAGCGGCCCGATGATGGTTTCGAAATCCTCAATCGAGATCGCGCCTTGCCTGCGCTGCCCATTGATGAAGAAGGTCGGGGTCGCCTTCACGCCGAAGGCGTCGATCCCGCGTTCCTTGACGGCGTTCACGCCATCCAGAAGCGCCTGGTCATGCAAGACCCTGTCGAAGGATTCCTGTGTGAAACCCGCCGACAGCAGCCTTTGCCGCAGGGCATCCACCGGCTTGTCGGCGAAGGCCCAGCTCTCCTGGGTTTCGAAGAGCAGGCCGGTCAGCTCGTAATAGCGCGCTGGCTCGGAGCGCGCCATCATGAAGGCGAGCGTGGAGAGCGGATCGAGCGGAAAGGGACGCAAGGTGAAGCGCATCCTGCCCGTGTCGATGAAGCGTTTCCTCAACTCCCCGAAGGTGGCCTTGTGGAAATGCGCGCAATGGCTGCACGTCAGCGAGGCATATTCGATCACCGTGACCTTGGCCTCGGGCGGCCCGAGCCACAGATCCTCCAGCGGACCGGGCCGCAAAAGCTCGTCCGGGTCGATCTGCGCGGCCCGGGCGCCGCGCGGGAGGGCGGCGACGAGAGCCCCGGCGAGGAGGGCGCGGCGGCTGCCCGCAAGCGGCATGACGGACCCTTCTGATGTGTTGCGGTGGGCCTGCCGCTCAGGCGCCGAGCAGCGGCTTGATCATCTTCTCCAGCCCCTCGATCGAGGCGTCGCCCTGCTGGCGGACGCCGTTGACGAAGATGGTGGGCGTCGAATCGACCTTGAACACGTCCATGGCGCGCTGGCGGCCGGCATTGATGCCGTCGAGCAGCTTCTGGTCGCGCAGGATTTCGTTGAACCTGTCTTCCGAGATTCCGGCCTGGCGCAGGAGCTGCTTGACGGAGGGAAGCACCTTGGCCGGATCGGCGAGCCAGCTTCCCTGCGTGTCGAAGAGGAGGTCGACGATCGCGTAATATTTCGAGGGGTCCGACCGTGCGACCATGAAGAGCGCCGTGTCGTACTGGTTCAGCGGGAAGGGCCGCAGGGTGAAGCGCACCTTGCCCGTGTCGATATAGCGCTTCTTCAGCTCGCCGAAGGTCGTCTTGTGGAAGTGGGCGCAGTGGCTGCACGTCAGCGAGGCGTATTCGACGATCGAGACCTTGGCGTCGTCGGGTCCGAGCCAGATGTCGCCGAGCGGATCGGGCTTCAGCAGTTCCGCCGGATTCACGTTCTGGGCGAAGGCGGGGGAGATGCCGGCGGCGACGGCCGCGGCTCCCATCAGAACGAGCGTCTCGCGGCGCGTGATCATAAGCTGTCGTCCTCGAAGGTCGCGGAGGAGCTAAGGCGTCGCGCGGGGCGTGGCAAGCCGGCAGGGGAGGCTGCGACAGCATGGCCGAGGCGCGCGAGGGCCGCGCGCAATTCCTCCGCCTGGATCCCCGCGGTGAGCGCGGCGACGCGGCGGCGCTCCTCGGGGCCCGGCGCGGGGGGGAGCGCGCGGGGCCGGCGTGCCTCGCGCCTCACGGGGCCCTGCTTCAGCACCAGGCGGCCGATGCAGCGCCAGCCATAGACGGCATTGATGCGCTCGACGACGAGGCCCGCCATGTGCTGAAGCTCGATGGCGAAAGCCCCCTCGACGCGCACGACGAGCGTCGCCGGCTCGGAGCGCCCGGTCTCGCCGGGGCGCCGGCGCGGCCACTCGACCTTGAGCGGATGGGAGGCGGCGGCAAGCCTTTCCCCCACGAGATCCGGCCAGGATGCGACGATGTCCTGGCCGCTGAAGCCCTGGGCGGCGAGGGCCGGGGCGAGGGTCTTGTCGAGAAAATCGGCCAGGGGGCGCGGGCGGGGCCGTTTCATGGCGCCATTCTACCGGCGCGTGCCCGCCTGTGGAAGCCGCTCATCCCGACCACAGGGCGAGGAGATCGGCGATCCCGGCGGCGCGCCGACCGCGGCGGCGCAGCGCCGCCATCTCCGCGGCGCTCGGGAAACCCCGATAGGGGAGCACGGGAAGGGCCGTCTCCGTGGCCGTGCCTGCGGCGATCTCTCCCAGCACGCGGTCGAGCAGCGGCAGCGCGGCCTCGTGCAGCCGCGCGGCGGCGCCGAGCGCCGTGAGGCCCGGCTCGTCCGCGATTTCGGCTTGGGCGAGCAGGGAGCCGGCATCGATCTGCGGCACGAGGCGGTGGATCGAGACGCCGAGCCGCACGGGGTCGTCGAGGAGCGCGTGGATCGTCGGGACGGGTCCGCGATGCAGGGGCAGCAGCCCGGCATGGACGTTCATGCCGCCGAGCGGAGCCGCGGCGATCGTTTCGGCCGTGAGGATCTGGTCGAAATGGAAGCTGACGATCAGATCCGCCCCGCTCGCGGCAAGGGCATCCCGGAACGCCTCGCCGTTGACGTCCCGCACGGGAACCGCCGCGATCGCGCGCGCCCGGCAGGCGCGGGCGAGGGGCGTGCGGTCGATATCCTCCGGCCCCGTGCGCCGCAGGGTGGCCACAAGGCCCGGCAGGGCGAAGTTCAGTGCGAGATAGGGCAGGATGCGCAGCCCCGACCGGCGCAGATGCCGCCACGTCTGCCCGAGCGCTCCGCCCGCCTGCGCCCGGTAGGGATCGGAGAGGCCGACGAGGACGATCTCGTCCGCATGGGCGGCGAGGAAGCGCCGCACCGCGCGCGCATTGGCCTGGGCTTCCAGGGTCAGGAGGGCGATGCGCAAGGGCCGTTTCGGGATGCTGGACGGGTGCGGCGGCCGGATCGGTCTGCCGCGAGGCGGAACCTACCACGCCCGGTCGAGACGGACACCCGCCATCACCTCAGCCAATGAATGCGAGGCGTTCGAAGCCCTCCCTTGTCATTCCCGGCCGGAGCGAAGCGGAGGGAAAGGGATCCGGGAGGGCTTGCGGACGGCCCTGGATTCCCTTCCCGGCCCTTTGGGCCGCCGGGAATGACAGGGAGGGCATTTCACCCGATCGCCCTGGTCGCACCCCGTCAGGAGGGGCGTTGTCGCGGGTGCCCGGATGGGGCTCGCCCGTCATGCGTCGGGCCCGTATCCTGGCGACATGAACCGCCTTGCCCGCCTTCTCGCCGCCTGCCTGCTGCTCGCGCCCGCGCTCGCCTTCGCCCAGCCCGCCCCGTCCGGGGAGCGGGCGCGTCCCGCCCCGGCCGCGGAAGGCCGCCACCTGCCGGCGGATGTCGCGACCGAGCATGTGCTCGAGCTTCCGGGCCGGACGCTCCGCTTCGAGGCGACGGCCGGAAGCCTTCCGCTGGTCGATCCGGCAGGCGCGGTGCAGGCCGAGATCGGCTATGTCGCCTATCGCCTCGCCGGCGCGGATGCGGCGAGCCGTCCCGTCACCTTCGCGGTCAATGGTGGGCCGGGCGCCTCCTCGGCCTATCTGCACCTCCTCGTCGCCGGGCCCTGGCGCCTGCCGCTGGCGGGGCCGACCGTCAGCCCCTCGGCCTCCCCGGTGACGGTCCCGAACGAGGCCACCTGGCTCGACTTCACCGATCTCGTCTTCATCGATCCGGTCGGAACCGGCTACAGCCGCGCGGCGACGCCCGAGAAGGCCCGCAATTCCTATTCGGTCGAGGCCGATATCTCCTCGCTTTCGGCCGCCGTCGCGCGCTGGCTGCGGGAAAACGGCCGCATGGCCTCGCCGAAATTCTTTCTCGGCGAGAGCTATGGGGGCTTTCGCGGGCCGCTCCTCGCCGAATCGCTCGCGACCGAGACCGGGATCGGCCTGTCCGGCCTCGTCCTCGTCTCCCCGGTCTTCGATTTCGGCTGGCTGTCCGAGCCGCGCTGGAAGCCCATGGGATTCGTTACGACGCTTCCCTCGATCGTGGCGACGATGCGGGAGAAGAAGGGGCCCGTCACGCGTGAGGACCTCGCCGGGGCGGAAAGCTACGCGGCCGGCGACTATCTCGTCGACCTGCTGAAGGGTCCGAACGACCGCGAGGCGCTCGCGCGGATGACCGCCCGCCTTGCGGATCTGACGGGCCTTCCCGCCGATTTCATCCGCTCGCGCGGCGCGCGGCTCGATATGTCGAGCCTGCGCCGGGAGATCGGGCGGGACGAGGGCCGCGTCGCCTCCGCCTATGATACCGGGCTGTCGAGCTTCGATCCCGATCCGACCGCCCCGCGCAGCGAGGCGGAGGATGCGGGCCTCGCCAGCATGCGGGGGGCGCTGACGAGCGCCGCGGTCGATCATCTCTGGCAAAGGTTGCGCTGGCGGGTCCCCAATGCCCGCTACGAACTGCTCAACAACGCCGTGAGCGGCGCCTGGAAATTCGGGAGCGGAAGGGAGCCCGCCGAATCCTTCTCCGAACTACGCCGCGGCCTCGCCCGCGACGCGAAGCTGCGGGTGCTGGTCGCGCATGGCCTCACCGACCTCGTGACGCCCTATTTCGCCAGCGCGTTGCTGCTGCGGCAGATCCCCGATTACGGCGGGGAGCGCCGGGTCGAGCTCGCGACCTATCCGGGCGGGCACATGTTCTACCTGCGCGACGCTTCGCGTCTCGCCTTCCGGGAGGCGGCGCGCGCCCTCTACGAGCGCGCCTTGCAGGCCCGCTCCGCGAATTGAGGGCGCAACCGGACGGGGCGGCGGCCGTTTTCCGAGGACCGCACACCATCGGCAGGATATGCCATGCCTCCCCCCGTCCTCGACCTTGCCGGCCATGTCGCCCTGGTGACCGGGGCCTCGTCGGGCCTCGGGGCGGCGACCGCCAGGACCCTCGGCGCGGCCGGGGCGCGGGTCGTCGTGAACTACAATGCGGATCGGGAGGGAGGCGAGGCGGTCGCCGCCTCCATCCGCGCGGGCGGATCGCAGGCGCTGGCGGTGCAGGCCGATGTCTCGCCGGAGGATGAGGGCGAGGGGCTGCTCGCCGCCGCCCGGGGGGCTTTCGGCACCTTGCACGTCCTCGTCGCCAATGCGGGCCTCCAGCAGGATGCCAGGGCCGAGGAGATGACTCTCGCCCAGTGGCGTCGGGTCATCGAGGTGAACCTGACCGGGCAGTTCCTGTGCTGCCGCGCCGCGATCCGCGAATTCCTGCGCCGCGGCCCCGCGCCGAAGGTGAGCCGGGCCACGGGCAAGATCGTCTGCATGTCCTCGGTCCACGAGGCGATCCCCTGGGCCGGCCATGTCAACTACGCCGCCTCGAAGGGCGGCGTCATGCTGATGATGAAGAGCCTCGCCCAGGAATTCGCCGACCGCCGGATCCGCATCAACTCGATCGCGCCGGGCGCGATTCGCACGCCCATCAACCGCGCCGCCTGGGAGAGCGAGGCGGCCGAGGAGAAATTGCTGCGGCTCATCCCCTATGGCCGCATCGGGGAGCCGGAGGACGTCGCCCAGGCGGCGCTATGGCTCGCCTCGGACCTCTCCGACTACGTCACCGGCGCGACCCTCTTCGTCGATGGCGGCATGACGCTCTATCCGGGCTTCCAGGATAACGGCTGAGGCCGGCCGTTTCGCGTTGCGCTGCAATAGGTCTCGGCCGCGAGGAGTTTTGGCGCCCCGCCTGGACGGAGAGACTCTGCGGCCGAGGCTCCGTCGGTGGGCGAAAGAGCATGGATCGCAAGGCGTTGCGCCTTGCGCAAAGAAAAAGGGCCGCGACGGATCGCGGCCCAAGTCAAGGGAGGAAACGCCCAAGGAGGGCAGCGATGCGGTGCCCGAAGCACGGCATCGCGTGTCTCTATTTATGTTGCATCGCACATAGAATGCAAGGCCTCCGGATCAAAAAAGCGGGATTTTGTGCTCAAACAAGAGGCCGGGCCTGGGCGTTCTTTCCCTCTCCGCCTTCTTCCTGGGCAATCCGGCCGCCCTACCGGCACAGCCGGAACGAGTGGGAGTGCCTCATGATGTCGAGATGGAGATGGCTGTCGTGGAAGGCCGATCCCGGCCCGAGGACGGTCGTGAAGTAATTGCAGGCGGCGAGCCGGATCGTCTGGAAAGCGGGGTCGCGGCCATGGCCCTGGACCGGCAGGCGCCCCCGGGTGGGGGAGTAGGTGGTGGTGATGTCGGGGGCCTCGCCGGTGGCGCGGGGGCTGAGCTTGCCGCCGGGCTGCCTGTTGCGGGTGCGGCATTCCCAGCCGGGGCCGGTGGTGATCGAGACGATGGCGGAGTTGCGGCTGGCGGCCAGGGCGGGCGCGACGGAGCGAAGCCAGTCGCCGAAGCGCAGAGCCATGCGGCAGGAGATGATCGGCTTGTCGGGCAGGATGATCGAGCCGCCCGGCGTGCCGCGCTCGGCGACGGCCGAGATCTGGACCGGGCTCTCGATCGCGCAGGCGGAACTGCCGCCCTGCTGCCCGGCCGGGGCGAAGGTGGTGCCGGCGGCCCGCAGCCGCGAGAAGCAGTCGCCTCCCGCCGCGAAATCCCGGCTGTCGGTCGCGAGCGGCGCCATGCCTCCGAGGGAGGGCGGCCGCTTCGGGGGGAGCGGGATATCCACGACCGGGCTCGGCGGCGCAAGCACCGGCGATTCGGAGCGGGCCGGGGGCGGGGCCGGCTCCTCGGACATGAGCGGATCGAGTTCGGGGGCTGCGCGGAGCGGCTTGATCAGCCAGGACCCGACTGTCGGCCAGGGCAGGGGGGAGCCCGGCGCCCGGGCGGGGTCGAGAATGCCGCGTCCGGCATAGGCTGCCGGCTGCCCGTCGAAGGCGCGCGAGCGGCGGGACGGGGGGGAGGCGGCCCATGCCGTCGCAGCCGAGCCGGCGAGCAGGCATCCCAGAAGGGCGGCGGCGAGGGCGCGCCGACGTGGAGTTGCCCTCATGCGGGGCGTGGCTCCGTTGCCGCGACCTTGCCGCATCTCCATCGCCGGATGTCCAAAAGGTCTCTGAGAACCGGATCGTCGGCCAATACGCCCCCGCTTGCGTCGCGCCTTGAGGAATGCGGCCTGAAAAGGCACCCGCTCGCGGCTTTTTGCGGGCGGCGCGCGATTTCGCAAGGCCGATGGCCGCACGGACGGGGATGCGCGCCGGGAAGAGGTCCGAGCGAGGCCGTCAGCGCGTCGCGGCCGTGATGCCGCCGTCCACGACGATCTCCGTGCCGGTGATGTAGCGCGCCTCGTCCGAGGCGAGGAACAGCGCGGCATGGGCGACGTCCCAGGCATCCCCCATATGGCCCATCGGCACCTGGCCATGGCGCCGGGCGACGAAGCCGTCGTAGTCTCCGCCCGCATAGCGCTCGGCGAGCCGGTTCACGAGGGGCGTATGCATCAGGCCGGGGACGACGCAGTTCAGCCGCACCTTGTCGGGGGCATGGATCACGGCGGAGGTCTTGGTGAGCTGGATCAGGGCGGCCTTGGCGGCGGCGTAGCCGACCTGCGGCTTGCCGATGTACCGCTGGCCCGCGATCGAGGCGACGTTCACGATCGCCCCGCCGCCGCCCTTGCACATGATGGGGATGGCGTGCTTGCAGGCGAGAAAGGCGGTCGTGACGTTGAGCTGGAGCTGCGCCGTCCAGACCTCCTCGGGCATGTCGACCGGACCGCCGGGCTCCGACTGGCCGACATTGTTCACCAGGATATCGAGAGCGCCGTGCTGCTCTCGCACGGCCCGCATGAAGCCTCCCACGGTCACGTCGTCGGTGGCGTCGATCCGGTGGACCTGCGACGATCGGCCCTCCTTCGCGATGAGGCGGTGCGTCTCCTCGGCGGCGGCAAGGTCGATGTCGGTTCCGACGACATGGGCGCCCTGGCGGGCGAAGAGAACGGCGGTCGCCTTGCCGTTGCCCCAGCCCGGCCCGGAGGAACCGCATCCCATCACGACGGCGACCTTTCCCTTGAGGCTCAGCATCCGATCCGCTCCGCGCCGCGAGGATGACAGGCGGCGCCACTTCTCTTAATCCCCATCCCGCGGTCCGCGATACCGCGCCAGAGGCTGTCATTCCTCAGAGACGAAATTCATGGCCGGACATTCCCAGTTCAAGAACATCATGCACCGGAAGGGCCGTGCCGATGCGGTCCGCTCGAAGCTCTTCTCGAAGCTGGCGCGCGAGATCACGGTCGCGGCCAAGATGGGAATGCCCGACCCGAACATGAACCCCCGCCTGCGCGCCGCGATCATCGCCGCGCGGGCCGAGAACATGCCCAAGGACAATATCGAGCGGGCGATCAAGAAGAGCCTCGGGGGAGACGCGGAGAACTACGAGGAGATCCGCTACGAGGGCTACGGCCCGGGCGGGGCCGCCATCATCGTCGAGGCGATGACCGACAACCGCAACCGCACCGCCTCCGACGTGCGCTCCGTCTTCACCAAGGCCGGCGGCAACTTGGCCGAGACCGGCGCTGTCTCCTTCATGTTCGACCGCGTCGGCGTCATCGAATACGAGGCGAAGGCGGCCTCGGACGACGCAATGCTCGAAGCCGCGATCGAGGCCGGCGCGAGCGACGTCGAATCCGACCCCGAGGCCGGCCATACGGTCTATTGCGAGCAGGGCGACCTCAACGAGGTCTCGAAGGCGCTGGAGGCCCGGTTCGGGGAGCCGCGCAAGAGCGCGCTCGCCTGGAAGGCGCAGAATGCCGTCTCCGTGGACGACGAGGCCGGCGAGAAGCTGCTGCGCCTCATGGAGACGCTCGACGGCCATGACGACGTCCAGAACGTCTACGGCAATTTCGAGGTCTCCGACGCTCTGCTGGCCAGGATGGGGTGAGCGGCCCGGTCCGCATCCTCGGGATCGATCCGGGCCTGCGCCGCACCGGCTGGGGGCTCGTGATCGCCGAAGGTAACCGGCTGTCCTACGTCGCCTGCGGCACGGTGGTCTCCTCGGAAAAGGAGGCGCTGGCGACGCGCCTGCGCCAGCTCCATGACGGCCTCGCCGAGCGGGTGCGGGCGCTCGAGCCGGACGAGGTCGCGGTGGAAGAGACCTTCGTCAACAAGGATGCCCAGGCGACGCTGAAGCTCGGCCATGCGCGGGCGATCGCGCTGCTGGTGCCGGCGCTTGCCGGGCTTCCCGTCGCCGAATACGCGGCCAACCTGGTCAAGAAGACTGTGGTCGGAACGGGCCATGCCGAGAAGCGGCAGATCCAGGCCATGATTCGCGTGCTGCTTCCGAAAGCCGACCCCACCTCGCCCGATGCCGCCGACGCCCTCGCCATCGCGGTGACCCATGCCCATCACAGGCGGGCGCGGGCGCTCGGAGCCTGATTCCGCCGCGGTGACGGGGAGGGTGTCGGGCGCAGCGTTGCCGATTTGCCACCATCGCCTGCGCCGTTCCGGGGGTGCGACAATTATTGCGCCCGGTCATAGACCCGTGGCCGTGCCGTAGCCGAAGTCGGTTAACCGACTCGCCAAAGCGCGAATCGTATTCAGGGGGCTGAACCGTGCGCTTTTCTTTCATCGGGCCGAAGCTCGCCGCCTGCGCGGCCTCGCTGGCGGCCGTCGTCGCCGCCGCGCCTGCGGCCCTGGCCGCGGACCTGCCGGCTGCTCCGCCCCAGGCGGTTGCGGTGCCCGCCCTCGACGATTGGAGCCCGTGGATGATCCGCGGCCGCGCCCTTGTCGTCATGCCCGACGAGAGCGCGAAGCTGAGCGCCGCCGGGGCTCCGATCGTCGGCGGAAAGGTCGACATCTCCACGTCGGTCGTGCCGGAACTCGATATCTCCTATTTCTTCACGAAGAACATCGCGGCCGAGCTGATCCTCGGCGTCACGCCGCACAAGGTGAAGGGCGCGGGCACCCTGACCGGCACGCCGATCGGCAATGCCTGGCTGCTGCCGCCGACCCTCATGCTGCAATATCACTTCACCGATCTCGGCCCGCTCAAGCCCTATGTGGGTGTCGGCGTGAACTATACGATCTTCTTCGACGAGAAGGCGCGCGGCGACTTCACCAGCTTCAAGATCAAGGACACCGCCGGCCTCGCGCTCCAGGCCGGTTTCGACTACATGCTCGATGAGCATTGGGGCCTGAACGTCGATGTGAAGAAGATCTTCCTCGAGCCGAAGGTGGCCCTCTATCCCGGCCCGGTGACTGGCAAGGTGAAGATCGATCCGTGGCTGATCGGGGCCGGCGTCACCTACAAGTTCTGAGGCGGGCGCGGCGGGTCGCCCTGTCCGCCCGCTCGGCTGGCGGATAGGAGCCGCCCGACGCTCCCTCTGTCGTCTCCGGCGCGCCGAAGGCGCGGGAAGCTCCCCTTGTCATCCCCGGCCGGAGCGAGGCTGAGGGGAAGAGGATCCAGGAGGGCTCGCAAGCGGCTCTGGATTCCCTTCGCGGCCCTTCGGGCCGCCGGGAATGACCAGGAAACATCGAGGCTCGCCTCTCGGCATCGGGAAGCGGGACGGCTCGCGCTTCCCCATCAAGCGGCCGGGACGCCTTCCGGCCCTTTTCTTTCAGATCCGTCCCTCATGCACGGCGTGGCAGGCGACGCCGTCTTGCAGGGGAGGGCGCTCCGTGCGGCAGCGCTCGTTCGCATACGGGCAGCGCGGATTGAAATGGCAGCCCGGCGGCGGGTTGATCGGGTTCGGAATCTCGCCGCGAACGGGCTCGCGCCGGCGCCCGATATGGGCGAGGTCCGGCACCGCGTCGAGCAGCATGCGGGTATAGGGATGGCGCGGGGCCGCGAACAGGCCCTTGCTGTCCGCCACCTCCACGATCCGGCCGAGATACATGACGCCGATCCGCGTCGCCATGTGCCGCACGACCGCGAGATTGTGCGAGATGAACAGGAAGGTGAGGCCGAGCCGGTCCTGAAGGTCGCGCATCAGGTTGAGGATCTGCGCCTGCACAGACACGTCGAGCGCCGAGGTCGGCTCGTCGCAGACGATGAACTCGGCATCCGAGGCGAGGGCCCGCGCGATCGCGATGCGCTGGCGCTGGCCGCCGGAGAACTGGTGCGGGTATTTGCGCCCGTCATCCGGGTGCAGGCCGACGAAGGTGAGAAGCTCCCCCACCCGCGCGTCGATCGCCGCCTTGTCCTTGAGCAGCCCGAAGGCGCGGATCGGCTCGGCGACGATCCGGTCGACGCGCCAGCGCGGATTCATGCTGGCATAGGGATCCTGGAAGATCATCTGGATGCGGCGGCGCAGCTTCTGCCGATCGGCCTCCGAGGTCCGTGCCTCCATGTCGATGCCGTCGATCCTGACCGAGCCGCCGCTGGTCGGGAGCAGCCCGACCACCATCCGCGCCACGGTCGACTTGCCCGAGCCCGATTCGCCGACGAGCGCGAAGGTCTCGCCGCGCGCGATGTCGAGGCTGATGTCGGAGACCGCGGTCAGGAGCTGCCGCGGCGCGCGCTCGATCATGCGGTTGAGCCAGGGCTTCGAGACGTCGAAGACCCGCTGGAGGTTGCGGACCTCGACCAGGGGCGTTGCGGGGGCCGCGCTCATGCCGCGTCCCTCCGGGCGGCGAAGGCCGGGTCGTAGAGATGGCAGGCCGCCTTGTGGCCGGGGATGGGAGGAGCCCCGGTTCCGGGTTCCTTCAATTCGGGCCGCACCGTCATGCAGGGCGCGAAAGCCTTGGCGCAGCGCGGGTTGAAGGGGCAGCCGGGCGGGATCGCGGAGAGGCGGGGCATCGAGCCAGGGATGGAGGCGAGGCGGTCGGCTGTGTCGGCAAGGGTCGGGATCGCGCCCATCAGGCCCTGCGCATAGGGATGGAGCGAGTGGTTCACGACCTCGGCCACGGGGCCGACCTCGATGATGCGCCCGGCATACATCACCGCCACCCGGTCCGCCGTCTCGGCGATCACGCCCATGTCGTGGGTGACGAGCATGACCGCGGTGCCGTGATCGGCGCACATGCGCTTCAGCACGGTGATGATCTGGGCCTGGACCGAGACGTCGAGCGCCGTGGTCGGCTCGTCGGCGATCACGAATTCGGGATCGGCGCAGAGGGCGAGGGCGATGACTACGCGCTGGCGCATGCCGCCCGAGAAATGATGCGGATAGCCGTCGATCCGGCGTTCGGCGGCCGGAATGCCGACCTCGGTCAGGAGGGCGATGGCACGCTTGCGGGCATCGGCAGCCGAGAGATCGGTATGAGCCTGGATGGTCTCCACCAGTTGCTGGCCTACGGTGTAGAGCGGATTGAGGCTTGTCAGCGGGTCCTGGAAGATCATGCCGATGCGCTTGCCGCGGATGCGGCGCAAAGCCTCGGGCGCGAGATGGTCGATGCGGTCGCCCGACAGCCGCACCTCGCCGGTGGCGATCTTGCCCGGCGGGTCGATCAATCCGATCACGGCCGAGCCCGTGACCGACTTGCCCGCCCCGGATTCGCCGACCACGCCCAGCACCTCCCCCCGCCCGATCTCGAAGGAGATGCGGTCGAGGGCGGTCAGCACGCCGCGGCGCGTATGGAATTCGACCGTGAGGTCGCGGACGTCGAGGACGGGGGTGCTCACTGCAGCCTCGGATTCAGCGCGTCGCGGAGCCAGTCCCCGAGCAGGTTGATGGCGAGGACGAGGATCACCAGCGTCGCGCCCGGGAAGGCGGCGATCCACCATTCCCCGGAAAAGAGATAGCGGTTGCCGATGCGGATGAGCGTGCCGAGCGAGGGCTGCGTGTCGGGCATGCCGCTGCCGAGGAAGGAGAGCGTCGCCTCCGTGATGACGGCGAGCGCGACGTTGATCGTCGCGATGGCGAAGACCGGGCCGATCACGTTCGGCAGGACGTGGCGCACCATGATGGTGCGGGAGGAGAGGCCGATCAGCCTTCCGGCATGGACATAGTCCTTGCCGCGCTCGACCAGGACCGAGCCGCGGACGGTGCGGGCATATTGCACCCAGAAGGACAGGCCGATGGAGAAGACCAGGACGGCCAGGATCACGTAGATGGAAAGCTGCGCCCCCATCACCGACTTCACCATGCCGTCGACGAGGAGGGCGATCAGGATGGCGGGGAAGGTGAGCTGCACATCCGCGATGCGCATGATGAGCGCATCGATCGTGCCGCCGAAATAGCCGGCGATCAGTCCCGCCATGATGCCGAGGGCCGCGGCGAAGACGACCCCGAGCAGGCCGACCGCCAGCGAGACGCGCAGGCCGTAGAGGATGGCCGAGAGGATGTCGCGGCCCTGGTCGTCCGTGCCGAGCACGAAGGGCCATTGCCCGTCGGCCAGCCAGATCGGCGGCAGGCGGGAATTGAGGAGCTCGAGCTGGGCGGGGTCGAAGGGATCCTGCGGGGCGATCAGCGGCGCGAAGAGCGCGGCGACGAGGAGGAGCAGGGTCACGAAAGCCGCCGCCATCGCGACTTTCGAGCTCTTGAAGCTCGCCCAGACGTCGGAATCGAGCGCTCGCGCGAGCCAGCCCATGGGCTGGGCGGGGGCGGGTGGGGCGGTGGCGGGGCCGGCGCTCATGTGGCTTTCGTCGCGACCTGGAGGCGCGGATCGACGACCGAATAGAGGATGTCGACCGCGAGATTGATGCCGACGAAGATCGCCGCGACCAGCAGCAGGTAGGCCGCCATGATCGGGATATCGACGTTCTGCACCGCCTGGAGGAAGAGGAAGCCCATTCCGGGCCACTGGAAGACCGTCTCGGTGATGATCGAGAAGGCGACGATCGAGCCGAGCTGCAGGCCGACGATGGTGATGACCGGGATCAGCGTGTTCTTGAGCGCATGGCCGAAATAGATCGCGCGGTTCGGAAGGCCGCGGGCGCGCGCGAAGCGGATATATTCGGTGCGCAGCACCTCCAGCATCTCCGCCCGCACCAGCCGCATGACGAGGGTGAGCTGGAAGAGGCCGAGCGTGATCGAGGGCAGGACGAGGGCCCTGAGGCCGGAGGCGGTGAGGAAGCCCGTGCCCCCCCAGCCGATCTTGACGACGTCGCCGCGCCCGAAGGAGGGCAGCCAGCCGAGCCGCTCCGAGAAGATGTAGATGAGCAGGATGCCGGTCAGGAAGGTCGGCAGCGAGATGCCGATGAGGGAGACCGCGTCCAGCGTCTTCGCCAGGGTGGTGCCGCGGGTGAGGGCCGAGACCACGCCCAGCACGACCCCGAAGCCGAGGGCGAAGAGGGTGGCGCAGAAGGCAAGCTCCAGCGTCGCCGGCAGGCGCTCGCCGATGAGGGAGGAGACCGGCTGGCGGAACTGGTAGGAGATGCCGAAATCGCCCCGCACCGCCCGCCCGAGATAGCGCACGACCTGGACGGGGAGGGGGTCGTCGAGCCCGAGCGATTTTCGGACCGCGACCCGCTCCTCGTAGGGCGTGTCGAGCGAGACGATCTGGTTCACCGGGTCCCCGGCGAAGCGGAACATCGAGAAGGCGATGACGCCGACCGCGAGGAACACGCCGACGGCCTGGAGGATGCGGCGGACGAGGAAGGCGATCATGCCGTGCTCCTCCCGTTTGGCCGTCGGATCATGGCGGCTCTACTCCTTCACCGCCCATTCGAAGCGGACCTGGTTGTCCGCCCGCTGCTGGATCTTGAGCTTCTTCGACACGCCCCAGGACAGGGGCTGCTGGTGCAGGGGAATGTAGCAGTAATCGTCGATGCAGAGCTGGAATGCCTGCTTGATCATCTGGTCGCGCTTGGCCCTGTCGGTCTCGACCTGCACCTTGTCCGCCAGCTCGTCGAGCTTCGGATTGCAATATCCCCCCACATTCGTGTCGCCGCGCGAACTCTTGGGATCGTTGCGGCAGCCCATGATCTCGTAGAGGACGTTGTGGCTGTCCATGGTGCTGGCCGTCCAGCCGAGCATGTAGAAGGACGTGTTGTAGCCGCCCGACTTGAGGATCTTGGCGAAATACTGCGCCTTCGGCTCGATGATCGGGTTCACCTTGACGCCGATGCGGGCCAGCATGCTGATGATGGCGCGGCAGATGTCGCCGTCATTGACGTAGCGGTCGGAGGGGCAGTTGATGCCCACCTCGAAGCCGTTCGGATAGCCGGCCTCGACCAAGAGCTTCTTGGCGGCGGCCGGGTCCGATTTCTCGCGGGTGAACTCGCCGGAGAGGTCGAACAGCTCCCGCGCCACCATGAGGGGTGTCGGGCTCGACAGGTTGCGCATCACGCGCGACTTGATCACGTCGACGTCGATGGCCTTGAAGAAGGCCTCGCGCACGCGCCTGTCCTTGAAGGGGTTCTTGCCCTTCACGTTCGAATTGACCAGCTCGTCGCGGGCCTGGTCCATCCCGAGGAAGACCACGCGGATCTCCGGGGCGTTCAGCACCTGCGCGGCGCCGGACGACTTGACCCGGTCGATATCCTGCAGCGGCACCGGCTCGACGATGTCGACCTCTCCCGACAGCAGCGCGGAGACGCGGGTCGAGTCGTTGGCGATCGGCGTGAAAACGATCTCGTCGATATTGCCGTCCACCTTGCGCCAGTAGTTCGGGTTCTTCTTGAAGACCGTCTTCACGCCGGGCTGGTGGCTCTCGATGGTGAAGGGGCCGGTGCCCATCGCGTGGAGCGAGGCATAGGTGGGAGTCGTGGCGGCGGCAGGGGTCGGCGCGACCGAATTGTGCTCCTCCGCCCATTTCTTCGACATGATGTACCAGCTGTCCCAGGCGTTGAAGAGAATGGGATTGGGCTTGTCGGTGGTGAAATCGACCGTGAAGTCGTCGACCTTGGTGACCTTCGCGTCCGGCGGAAGCCGGGTGGCGAAATTCGAGCCGGGGGCGCGGACGCGCTCGGCGGAGAAGAGCACGTCGTCGGCCGTGAAGGGCGTGCCGTCGGAGAACTTGACCCCCTTGCGCAGATGGAAGCGCCAGCGGTTCGGCTCGACCAGCTCCCAGGATTCGGCAAGGGCCGGCTGGACCTTGAGATTCTGGTCTCGCCGGATCAGCCCCTCGTAGACATGGGCGTGATGGGCGATCGTCGTCGTTTCGTTGAGGGTATAGGGGTCGAGGGACTTGAGGTCGCCCTGGTTGGCGTAGTTGACCGTGACGGCACCGGCGGGCTGCGCGAGCACGGCGAGCAGGGCCGTCCCTCCGATCGCGGCACCCAGGGCAAGGCCTCTGAATTTCATGACGTTCCCACCTCTCTTCGGGCCGCTTCGCTCGCTTGCAAGGCGTGAGCCATCTTTGCAAGGCGTGAGCCACGTACGCCGTTGCTTGAAAATTAGACAGGTTTCAGAGAGGAGGTCCAGCCCCAAACTGATCGTCCTCTGGAGGGGGCGGAAGGCAATGGGCGATCGTCCTGCGTGACCCCTCGCCGCGATTGCGTTTTCGGGCGCGGCGCGGAAAAGTGAGGCCATGTCCATCCGGCTCGCCGTCGTCCTCGCCGCCCTGTCCGGCATCGCCTTCGCCGGCTCTCCCGCGACAGCCCAGCAGGGCGCGCCCGAGACGCCCCCGGCGGCCGCTCCTCCCGCCGCGCCGCCGGTGGTGGCCGCCCCGCCTCCCGAGCACGGCACGCCCGCGATCGTACTGAGCCCCGAGGAATCGGAGGGCATCATCGGCAAGAGCGTGCGCAGCGCCTCCGGCGAGGATATGGGCCGGATCGTCGACGTGATCATTTCCGCCAACAACCAGCCGCGGGCGGCGGTTATCGATTTCGGCGGGTTCCTCGGCGTCGGCAGCCGCAAGATCGCCGTGGATTGGCGGCTGCTGCAATATTCGCGCACGGGCAAGACCTGGGGCTTCACCTTCGCGCTCAATCGAAACCAGGTGCGGGTCTCGCCCGAATACAAGCCGGGAGAGCCGGTCGTCGTGCTGAGCGGCTCGCCTTCTCCTCCGGCCCCGGCTGCTGCTCCCGCCGCGGCGCCGGTCGTACCGGCCGCGCCGGCCGTACCGGTAGCGCCGGCCGCGCCGGCTCCGCCTCCATCGGCTTCCGCCGAGCCGGTCCCGGCCCCCGCGCCGGAGGCCGCCGAACGGCCCGCGCAGCCGCACTAGAGCACGATCCGAGAAAGTGGATACCGGTTTTTCGAAAAGATCATGCTCAAGCAAAAGGATAGAGCGTGATGGCGCTTCGGCGAGGCGCCATCACGCTCTAGTGGGCCGTCCCTTCCCGGCCGTCCCGGCGCCGCGGTGAACGGGCGGAAACCGGCAGGTCGCCGCCTGCGGCCCTCGCGCCGAAGCGAGAGGAGCCTCGACTGGTTCGCGTTCTTCGTGGCGAACCTCCAGGCGGGGTTCGGGCCTTTCGTCTCGGTCTATCTGACCTCGGAGCGCTGGACCCAGACGGATATCGGCCTCGTCCTCACGATCGGCGGGATCGTCGGCCTCGTGCTCCAGATCCCCGGAGGGGCGGTCGTGGACGCCTCGGAGCAGAAGCGGACCGTCGCGGCCTGGTCGGTGCTCCTCGTCGGGGCGAGCGCGCTCGCCCTCGCGCTCAGCCCCGCCTTTCCGGTGATCCTCGCGGCCTGGCTGGTCCATGCGGCCGCGAGCAGCACGCTGACGCCCGCCCTCGCGGCGATCAGCCTCGGGCTCGCCGGCCACGGCCGCCTCGCGAGGCGCCTCGGACGCAACGCCAGCTTCGGCTCGCTCGGCAATGCCGTCGCGGCGGGGGTGAGGGGGGCGAGCGGGTTTTTTGGCTCGAACAAAGGCGTCTTCATTGTCACCGCCCCCCTCGCCGCGCCCC
>OEIU01000862.1_pt1 | contig 23695 bp, 21 predicted proteins | sample 1539221 | NCBI WGS metagenome assembly OEIU01 (sample SAMN03792071, study PRJEB22550) | activated sludge metagenome | feature: wastewater treatment plant; material: activated sludge; isolation source: Wastewater treatment plant of a petroleum refinery complex | place: Argentina: Zarate | collected...
ATGAATCCGTGACCAAATCCCCAGCCGTACATGCCTACTCCTCTAACTCGTCGATGTCTTGTTCTTTCAGAACCGTGCCCACCGCAATTGCGACGGTCAGCCCCCACACGGCCCACATGAGCGCGAGACGCCAGTCCCGCGGCCCTTTGCGAGTCGCCTGCACCGTGCTCCAGCCGCCGAAGAGCGCGCTGAGCACCGTGCCGCTGAAAATGAACTTCCGCACAGGTCAACGCTACCGTGTTCCCCCGGACGGTACAGGCTCATGGATGCGATACACAGGCGACGCTTAGGCTGGCAGCGTGACCAGAAAGTTCCGCGACCGCGAGGATGCCGGCCGGGCGCTTGCCGCGGCGTTGACGGATGTCGACGGCGGCAGCGCGATCGTGCTCGGCATTCCCCGGGGCGGCGTGCCGGTCGCCGCGGTGGTCGCGCAAGAGTTGGCGGCGCCGCTGGACGTCCTCGTCGTGCGCAAAGTGGGCGTGCCCGGCCACGCGGAACTCGCCATGGGGGCGATCGCCTCCATCGCGGGGGAGGTCGTCACGGTGCGCAACGAGTCGGTGCTCCGCGGGGCAGGATCGGATGCGCTGCTCCGATTCGACGGCGTCGCCGAGCGTGAACGGACAGAACTGGAGCGGAGGCAGGAGCTGTATCGGGCCGGCCGCGAACCGCTGCGGGTTGCGGGGAAGGATGTCATCCTCGTCGACGACGGCATCGCGACAGGCTCCACGATGCGCGCAGCGGTGCTCGCGCTGGACTCCTCGGATGCAGCATCCGTGACCATAGCCGTGCCGGTCGGGCCGGCAGACACGCTCGCCGAATTCGAAACACTCGTCGACCGTGTCGTGTGCGTGAGCGTGCCCGAACCGTTTTGGGCGGTCGGGCAGGCGTACGACGACTTCACCCAGACGTCGGATGACGAGGTGCGGCGGATGCTCGGGGCCGGCTGAGGTCGGGCTCCTCGAGCGTGCCTGCCGCGAGGCGATCGCGGAAGTTGTGGATGGCGTGGTTCCGCAGGACGAGGTCGCCGACGATGTCTGCGGCGGCCGCAACCTGGAGCGAGAGTGTCGCCCTGTGCACCCGCGCCCGCATCACCGTCGCCCCGTCCGCGATGTCCTGCAGCCGCGCGGAACCGAAGCTGCCGATCAGGGGTGCGAGGTCTGCCGCGGGATCGCCGATGCCGGCGCAATCGAAATCGATCAGGCCGGAAACGCGGCCGTTCTCGAACAGGATGTTGTGCAGGCCGAAGTCTCCGTGGACAAACGTGCGCGGCGCATCCGACTCGACATCCAGAAGTCTCGCAATCATGGCCGCGGCCTCCCGGCGCGTCTGCTTATCGTGATCCGAGAGAATCCGCGAAACACGCTCTGGCCATTCCGGGCCACCGCACCATGCCCGGATGGGGCCGACGACATCCGTGGGGATGATCGCAAGTTCGGTGAGCACGTGTGCCAGTGAAGTGCGGACCCGGGACCAGCGGATGTTCGGATCGGCGCTGCCCTCGACAACGGTGGTTCCATAGGCCGACCACTCCGGCATCGAGCTCAGTTCGGTGGTGAGCCGCGGAATGGCGGCAGTGAGGTGCGCGGAGGCGAGCGCATCGAGTGTGCGCATTTCCCGAAGTGCTCGATCTTCGTGCCCGGCGCCCGTGCACACGCGGAGAGCTGTTGAGTTTCCGATTAGGGCAACCTCGTGGAACGCGCCGCGGGTGAACGTTGCGGAAGGCCAGTCGAACTGGGGGAGGCTCGCGGACACGGCTCCCCAGAGTAGGTCTCTCGAGGATTCGGGAATTGCCATGACCCGTCCCCTTCCTCATCCGGTGTGCCAGGAGCAACGATACGGAAGGCCGTGCCGCTGCATTGGTCAACGGCCGGTGTCGTGCGGGCGGCAGTCACTTCGGATAGTTGGGGCTGCTCCTCTCCCGAAACCACCCTGTGGAAAGCTTTTCTCCACCAGTCTTCGAAATCACTTGTAGACGTGTGTTCGAGTTTGAGATAATTTATGCATGTCTACATTCGCACAAACGCTCGTCGAGACCGCCACCGCGGTCGCGGTGTTCGGCGCGGATGTTTCCGACTTCGAGGCGCTGTCCGACGACCGTTTGCTTGAGCTCGCGACCGTGATTGCCGCGCATGAGCGGGCGTTCGGACTGGTGAAAGCACAGCACGCCGCCCAGGTCGCCCGTCGGTCGCGTCGCGAGTTCGGCCACTCGGGTCTTGCCGCCCGCAACGGATTCGCGTCCCCTCAGAAATTCCTGCAGCACGTGGGCAACGTCACGGCGCGCGAGGCCGGCCAGCTCATTTCACTCGGATCCGCGCTCAGCGAGGCGGAGGCTGCTCGCGAGTTGCTCGACTCCGGAATCACCGAGGTGGGCGGAGCGCCGGTCGAATTGCCGTGGGATGCGCCCATCACCGGGGCCCTGGCCAGCGGCCTGCTCAGCGTAGCCGGAGCCGACGCGCTGCGGCGCGGCCTGGGCGATCCTACAGAGGCCATCACCGGCCGGATGCTCGCGGAGCTTGCGGAACGCCTCATTCGGGAGTGCTCCGAGCTGAGCCCGGATCGGCTGCTGAAGGCGGCGCGAGTCGAACGGGAACTCCTCGACCTTGACGGCATCCAGGCCAGAGAACAGGAACTCTACGAGCGAGGCGGCGTGAAGCTCTTCCCCCAGACCGACGGGATGTGGCGGCTGACCGGGCAAATCGACCCCGAATCGGCCGCAATACTGAACACCGCGCTGGACCCGTTCACGAGTCCGCGCAGGGGCGGACCGCGATTCACGCGAACCGAAGACATTGCCCGGGCGCAGGCCATCATCGACGACCCGCGAACCACCGAACGGCTCGCGCTCGACGGACTCCTCGAACTCGTGAAACGGGGATCGGCGGCCGACCCCGCCACAATGCAGTCCGCCATGCGCGCACTGGTCAAAATCGTGAGCACCGTCGACACGGCGGAAGCAGACATCAACGCGGGGGATCCCGCATCCGACACCGGGTTCGGCGTCATCGAAAGCAACGGCGAACTCGTTTCCACGGCATCGGTGCAGCGAGCCCTGTGCGACGGAGACTCTGTCCACGTGACGCTCGACTCGCACGGCAAACCGCTCGACCTCGGCCGCACAAACCGCCTGTTCGACCGCCGCCAACGAGAAGCACTCGCCGTGCGCGACGGCGGATGCCTGTGGCCCGGATGTGATCGCCCACCCGCGTTCACTGAAGCACATCACACGAAACAGTGGAAACGTGACCGCGGAAAACCAACATCGCCGACGGCGTACTCCTGTGCCGGTTCCATCACCTCCAACTGCACAACAATCATTGGGAAATCGCGCGGAGAAAAACCGACTACTGGCTCACGCCACCGCGCAGCGTCGACCCCGCGCAGAACCCCATCCACCTGAAATCGAAAAGCACACTCATCGAACACTTGCGGCGTCGCACCGCCAGCTGACGACACGGTGACCCATCGCGCGACAGCAGCCCGCGACAGGCAGATGCTCACCTGCCGCGGCAGCGTGCGCGCAACGGCAGATCAAAGGCGACACCAGCTTGCGCGCGACGCCAATCGAACCTCCGCAAAACTGAGAATCCGCCCCTAAACTGACCGATCGGACAGTATCTGACCGATCGGTCAGTTATCGTGGGATCATGTCCACCACAGCAGAAGACCTGCGAACGATCGCGCTCGAAGAATTCGCGACCGCAGGCTACGCGGCCACTTCGCTGCATCGCATTGCCGAACTCGCCGGACTCTCCAAATCGAGCGTGCTCTACCACTACGACTCCAAAGACGCGCTCCTCGCCGCCGCCGTACAGCCCGCCATCACCGCGCTCGGCACAATCCTCGACGAACTCGAATCGAAACCGCGTACGAGAGCAACCCGCAACCGATTCATCGAAGAATTCGTCGACTTCCTCCTCGAGCACACCCCCGAAGTGAACCTGTTCATCAACCAGGGGCCATCGCTCGTCGACGTCCCGGTGGTCGACGTCGCCAACGCCGCCGTCGTACGCCTCGCCGAATACTTCTTCACCACAACCACCACCACGGAGGACTGGATGCGATTCGGCGTCGCCCTCGGCGGTGCCGCGTACATGCTCGCATCCCAACGCACCATGGGGTTCGACCCGACACCGCGCGAAGAAACCAGAACGGTGCTCATCGGAATCCTCGGCGAACTCCTCGCCCCCATCCAAACCAAGGGATAAGCAGTGGCAACACTCCTCTACCGGCTCGGCCGGTTCTCATTCCAGCGCCCGTGGCGCGTCATCGCGACGTGGCTCGTGCTCCTCATCGCCATCCTCGGCGGCGGATTCGCGCTCGGCGGCCAATCCCAGGAGTCGTTCGTGATCCCCGGAACCGAGTCGCAACAGGCACTCGACCGGCTCGAAGCGGTCTTCCCCGAAGTTGCCGGAGCGAACGCTGAAGTGGTACTCGTCGCCCCCACCGGGCACCTCGTCACCACCGCGGCATACGAGAACGCGATCAAGAGCATGGCGACCGCCATCCGCGGCATCCCGGGCATCAACTCGGTAACGACACCGTTCGACACGTACGCAGGCAAACAGCTGAGCGACGACAAAACCATGGCGATCACCCGCGTGCAATTCGACGGCGCGTCCACGCAAGTGACGAAAACCACCCTCGCCGACCTCACAGCGACGGCATCCATTGCCAGGGACGCCGGGTTGCGAGTCGAATTCGGCGGTCAGGTCTTCCAGGACACCTCCTTCGGAATCACCGCCACCGAAATCTTCGGAGTCATCTTCGCCGGAATCGTGCTGCTCATCACGTTCGGATCGCTGCTTGCAGCCGGAATGCCGCTCCTCAGCGCCCTCATCGGTGTCGGAATCGTGATCGGCGGAATCACGGCGGCATCCGCCTTCACCACCATCTCCAGCTCGGCGCCGCTTCTCGCCCTCATGATCGGGCTGGCGGTCGGAATCGACTACACGCTGTTCACCCTGTCCCGCCACCGAAACCAATTGGCTGCCGGCGAAGACGTGGAGGAGTCTGCCGCGAAAGCGGTCGGCACAGCCGGAAGTGCCGTCATGTTCGCCGGGGTCACCGTCATCATCGCGCTGCTCGGCCTTCTCGTCGTGGGGATCCCGTTCCTGAGCGTCATGGGAGTTGGCGCCGCCTTCGCGGTGCTCATCGCCATCGGCGTCGCCACCACCCTCCTGCCAGCACTGCTCGCGCTCGCCGGAGAGCGACTGCGCCCGAAACCGGGATCCCGCGCCGCCAAACGAGCGGTCGCGACCGCCACGGGCGGAAAACCGAGCATGGGCCTGCGGTGGGTGACAGGGGTCGTGAAACATCCGATCATCGCGTCCGTGAGCGTCATCGCCGCACTCGGCGTGATCGCGATACCGGCGCTGTCCCTGCAGCTGAGCCTGCCCGACGGCGGCTCGGAGCCCGCCGCCTCGACGCAGCGCCAGGCGTACGACCTCGTCACGAAGGGATTCGGGGCGGGTTACAACGGCCCGCTCATCGTCGCCGTCGACATCACACAGACGACCAACATTATGGGGGACCTCGACGGCATTGCTGCGAAACTCGGCAGTGTCAGCGGGGTCGAGTGGGTCAGTCAGGGCCTTCCGGATGCGGGGCTCGACACCGCCATCATCCAGGTCGTACCGTCCAGCGCACCTGACGCCGAGAAAACCAAGCAGCTCGTTCAGGCGATCCGCGACCTCGCACCAACAATCAAATCGCAGTACGGAACACCCATCTGGGTGACCGGCACCACCGCCGTGGGAATCGACATTTCGAGTCGGCTGAGCGGTGCGCTCATCCCGTTCGGACTCATCGTGGTCGGGTTGTCCATCGTGCTGCTCATGATGGTGTTCCGCTCTGTGCTGGTACCCGTCAAGGCGGCGCTCGGATTCCTGCTGTCCGTCGTCGCAGCATTCGGGGTGACCGTCGCCGTGTTCCAGTGGGGTTGGTTCGGAAACCTCGTCCAGCTCGACAGCGTAGGGCCGATCCTCAGCTTCATGCCGATCCTTCTCATGGCCGTGCTGTTCGGGCTCGCCATGGACTACGAAGTGTTCCTGGTATCCGGCATGCGGGAAGAGTTCGTGCACGGCACCGGCAGTCGCAGCGAAAACGCGAAGGCCGCGATTCCGCGCGGATTCGCGAACGGTTCCCGCGTGGTGACCGCCGCCGCTCTCATCATGTTCTTCGTGTTTTTCGCGTTCGTGCCGGAAGGTTCCGGCATGATCAAGCCCATCGCACTCGGGCTCGCGACCGGCATCGCGTTTGACGCGTTCCTCGTGCGCATGACCCTGGGTCCGGCACTCATGGCGCTCATGGGCAAGGCGGCGTGGTGGATGCCGGCATGGCTCGGCCGACTGCTGCCCAACGTCGACATCGAGGGCGAGAGCCTGCGAGACCATATCGCGGCAACCGAGTGGGCGCGAGGGCAACAGGGGATGGCGATCACTGCCGACGAACTCGTCGCCGGTGCGGAACCGGGTTATGAGGGGCACCGCGTCGGGCCGCTCAGCTTCGCGATCCCCCAGGGTGCGGTACTGCTCGCGAACGGCCCGGCAGCCGATCGGCGGATTCTCGCCGCAACGCTCGCGGGACGCCTGTCCGTCGCGGAGGGGCGCGCGCAGGTTGCCGGACATCCGCTGCCATCCGAACATGATCGTGTCGCACGGCGCGTGGCCATGATCGACGTCGGCGGAACGGAGACGACCGGGTCGAATCGTGATTCGGGCGACGGTTCGTGGCGTGACCCGAGTTGGAGCGACCTTCTCGTCGAACGTTTGAGCGTCACCCTCCCGTGGTACCGCTCCTGGTTGACCCGCCGGGTTGCCACGGAATTGTTGGGACGAGTCTCCGACGCGTTCGCCGCCGCTACGGGCACTGGCGTTTCGCCGAATGCGCCGATCGACGCCAGCGTGGGGATCCGCACCCTGCCGCGATTGGAGCGGGCGGTCGCCCTCGCGAGCGTAGCGCTCGTGGAGTCGCCGGCCGTCGCGATGTTCGATGTGCCGGATGCGTTCGCCGACCCCGCCGACGAGCGGGCGTTTCTTCAGGCAATTTCGGCGCTCGCGCCAGCCGGAACCACGATCGTCGTCGGATCGGCAGCGCCGTTCGCCGACACCGCCATCGACGGCCGCGACATCATCCGACTGGACCTAGAGCAGACCCCCAGCGGTACCGGCGCCCGCCACGCCATTACCCACCCAGCAGGCTTCACGGAAGGCAACAACTCATGAGTACCACCACACGCGCCCGCGCCGCGCTGCGCCGACAGTGGAGCGCGCGTCGAAAGTCGACCTGGCTGAAATGGTTCGGCGTTGCCGCGGTCGTGCTCGTCCCACTCGCGTTCGCCGGCCTGTTCGTGGGGGCGCTGTCGCACGCGGATACCGCCATCGACCGCATCCCGGCAGCCATCGTGAACAACGACACGCTCACCTACACGACCGCCGCCGACGGCTCGCGGTCCCCGGTGTTCGCCGGGCGGCAGCTCGTCACCGAGCTCACCGGAGGAAGTCAAGGGTTCAACTGGCTCGTCACGAACGAGGATGGCGCAAAGAAAGCGCTTGCCTCGGGCGACGTGTATGCCGTGCTGACGATCCCGAAGAACTTTTCGGGTTCGATCCTGTCCCTGAGTTCGAGCAACCCGACCCGGGCCGATCTTGCGATCACGACCGACGACGCGCACAGTTACGTGACCGGTGCGCTCGCGAAGACGGTCGGCGAATCGATGGCGACAACGTTCGGCACCGCGATCACCGCCCAATACATTCAGGGCATGTACTCCAGCATCGGGCAACTGGGCACCTCCCTCGGGGATGCGGCGACCGGTGCCAAGTCGTTGTCCGGCGGAGCAACCGAACTGAGCAGCGGTCTCAGCAGCCTCGCCGGCGGAGTTGCGTCCGCGCACAACGGCGCAGCCGATTTCGCGGCGGGGGTTCGCCAGTACACGCAAGGGGTTGACGGCCTGAGTTCGGGGCTCGCGCAGTTGAACGGAAGCGCGGCGGGACTTGGCGGCATCAGCGCAGGGGTATCCAATTTCACCGGCTCGGTGTCGGCGTTGGCGGCGCAACTCGCCGCGGCAAACGCCACCCTTCAGGCGAATCCCACCGATGCCGCAGCACTGGCGACAGTGAACGCGCTGAGCGCGCAACTGAGCGGCGCAGCATCGGGCGGAGCTTCGCTCGCGGCCCAGACGAACGGTGCGATCGCCGGAGTGACCTCGGGAATTTCGAAGAGCGCGGCGGGGGCGTCGCAACTCGCGGCAGGATCCGCCGGTTTGCGTTCCGGTGCCGACTCACTGGCGTCCGGGCTTGCGGGATTGACGAGCGGTGCATCCGACGCGTCCAGCGGTGCCGTGTCCCTCGCCGACGGCGCCACCAAACTTGCGGATGGCCTCTCTGCCGGGGCCGCGCAGGTGCCGGCATCGAACACGGCGACGGAAGCGACCTCAGCCAAGGTTGCCGCGAGTCCGGTGTCGGTGACGGTCACGCGCGACAACCAAGTGTCCGGGATCGGGCAATCGATCGCCACATTCTTCATTCCGCTGGGGCTCTGGGTCGGCGCGCTCGCCGTGTTCCTCGTGCTTCGCCCTGTGAATCGCCGGGAACTGGTGTCCACGGCGGGGAACGGCCGGCTCGTGTTCGACGTGCTCGCGCGTGCCATGGCGGTGACCGCGGCACAGGCCGTGCTGCTCGTCGCCCTCCTGCACACCATCGTCGGCGTGAGCTGGACGGCACTGCCCGCGACCCTCGGGTTCTCCCTGCTCATGGCGGCGGCGTTCACGGCATTCCACTACCTGCTCACAATCGGACTGGGGCGCGGCGGACTCGTCGTTTCCCTCTTCGTGCTCGCCGTTCAGGTGACGGCGACCGGCGGACTGTACCCGGTGCAGGTGCTCGCGACCCCATTCCAGTGGGTGAGCCCGCTGCTTCCCCTCACCTATGGCGTGTCGGGCATGCAGGGCATCATCGCGGGAGGCGCGCTCGGCCAGGTGCTCGGGGCGGCGGGAGTGCTCGCGCTGTTCGGGATCGCTAGCGTGCTGGTCGGGCTCGTCGCTATCCGGCGCACGCGGCGCGCACAGGCTCTCGGGCTCGTCCCTGCGCTATCGCGATGACCGGAGCGCGGCGAGCGCTCGGCGACCCGCGCGACGGAACGCCCCGACGACATCCTGCGGGTGCGGATGCCAGAAGTAGCCGCGCCGGGCGGTACCGAGGTGCGCCTGAGCGAACGCGAGCGTCTCGCGCAGGAGTTCCAGGCGACCGGCCTCATCCGCCGCTTTCCGCGTGTTGACTTCGGCGACAACCGAACCGGACCAGCCCTGCCGCACCAGATATTCGAGCACTTCGGCCACCGGTTCGCTTCCGCGACCGGGCAGCAGGTGCTCGTCGAAAATTCGACCCTCATCCATCGAACCCGAGCCGTCGCACAGGTGCACGTGCCGCAGCTTCGGACCCATCGCCATCGCAAACTCGAGCGAATCCCGCCCGGACAGCGCCGCGTGCGAGAAGTCGAGTGTCATGGCGTCGCAGTCCATCGTCGTGGGATCGGACCCGGGCGCGTACGCTTTCAGGTTCTGCCGGGCGACCTTCCACGGGAACATGTTCTCCACCGCAACCTCGACGCCGTAGGTGTCGGCGGTTTCGCGGACGATGCGAAGGAAGTCGCGCGCGTACTGGGCCTGCCAGCGGAACGGCGGATGCACGACGACGGTGGACGCGCCGACGGATCGGGCCAGCTCGGCCGACTTCTCGAGCTTGACGCGCGGATCCCGGCCCCACACGAAGTGGGTGAGCAGCAGCACGGGGGCGTGAATGGCCAGGATGGGCTGCTCGTAGCGTTCGGACAGTTCGAGGAGGGCGCGGGCATCCTGCGTCACCTCATCGTTCGTGACCATGACTTCGACGCCGTCGAACCCTGCCAGCCGCGCCAGCCGAAATGCGTTCTCTGGAGAGAGCGGATACACCGCCGACGTGCTCATCCCGATTCGAATCATGTGCGGCCAGTCTAGACGGCAAACCGGGTTTCGGCTGGGATGGTCCACTGCGGGTAACCCCAGAAACGGCTGATAGCGTGACGGCGTAGGCAGGAGCAACCCAGAACGATGTCACAGCGACCAGTCAGGAACGAGCGGCAATACGACTTCATCGTCGTGTCCAACCGGCTGCCCGTGGACAGCGTGGTTGACGGCGACGGCACGCAGGTGTGGGCGCACTCCCCCGGCGGACTCGTGGCCGCGCTGGAGCCCGTCATGCAGCGACACGATGGGGCCTGGGTGGGATGGCCCGGCCGGTCCGGCCTCGACCTGGACCCGTTCGACACCGGCGGGATGAGCCTCATACCGGTCCCGCTGTCCGAGTCGGAGGTCGCCGACTACTACGAGGGTTTCTCCAACGGGACGCTGTGGCCGCTGTACCACGATGTCATCGCCGTGCCCGAGTTTCTTCGCGAATGGTGGGAAACGTACCGGGTGGTGAACCGCCGGTTTGCGGAGCGAACCGCGGAAGTCGCCAGGCGCGGCGCGGTCGTGTGGGTGCAGGACTACCAGCTGCAGCTCGTTCCGAAGCTCCTCCGCGACGCGCGACCGGACCTCACGATCGGGTTCTTCAACCACATCCCGTTCCCCTCCTACGGGCTGTTCTCGCAGCTGCCGTGGCGCACCCAAATCATCGAAGGGCTACTCGGCGCGGATGTGGTCGGTTTCCAGCGCGACGCGGATGCCGGCAATTTCGCGCAGGCGGTCCGACGGCTCAAAGGATTCGCCACGAAGGGTCAGCACATCGCCGTGCCGCTGACTGACCCGAACCCCGGTCGGCGCGCTTCGGGGCCGATCCGCGACGACGGACCGACGCGAACAGTCGTGGCCAGGAAGTTCCCGATCTCGATTGACGCACCCTACTTCCGCGCGACATCCCATCGGGACGACATTCGCGCGAGGGCGAACGAGATTCGCGCAGACCTCGGAAATCCGAAAGTCATCATGCTCGGGGTCGACAGGCTCGACTACACGAAAGGCATCCGGCACCGGCTCCTCGCCTACGGCGAACTTCTCGCCGAAGGCAGAGTGAAGCCCGAAGACGTGATCCTCGTGCAGGTGGCGAGCCCGAGCCGCGAGCGGGTGAAAAGCTACATGGACCTTCGCGACGAGATCGAGGTCACGGTGGGCCGCATCAACGGCGAGTATTCGGCCATCGGCCATCAGGCGATCAGCTACCACCACCACAGCTACCCGCGCGAGGAGATGGTCGCCCTGTACCTTGCGGCGGACGTCATGCTCGTCACGGCGTTGCGCGACGGCATGAACCTGGTGGCGAAGGAATATGTGGCGAGCCGTTTCGACAACGACGGCGTACTCGTGCTGTCGGAGTTCACCGGGGCATCAGATGAGTTGAAACGTGCGGTGCTCGTGAACCCGCACGACATCGATGGGCTGAAGGATGCGATCATGTTCGCGATCGAGATGCCGCCCGCCGAGCGGGCGATGCGGATGCGCAGCATGCGCAAACGGGTGTTCGAGGATGACGTGGAAAAGTGGTCGAGCGGGTTTCTGGACACGTTGACGGCGCACCGCCAGTCGGAGTCGATGTGACCGGCCCGGCGTGGGATGCGGCACTGCGCGTGGCCGAAACGGCAAACCTTTTGGTCGCGGTCGACTTCGACGGGACGCTCGCGCCGACCGTGGACGACCCGGCCACCGCCCGAGCGCTGCCGCGGTCCGTCGCCGCGGTCGCCGAGCTGGCGCAGCTCGACTCGACCGCTGTCGCGTTGGTTTCCGGCCGGCACCTTGCCGGCCTGCGATCCGTCGCCGAAACGTCGCCACAGGTGATTCTCGTCGGATCCCACGGTGCCGAGTCGCTCGTCAACGGCGAGGAGAGCGGTCCAACTCTCAGCGCCAGGGAGCACGACACCCTGGACGCGCTGTGCCGCGGTATTCAGGCGGTGGCCGCCCGGTTCCCGGGCGCCCGCGCGGAGCCCAAACCGTCCGGTTGCGGGCTGCACACGAGGCTCGTGGCGCCGGCCGAGGCGGAAGTCGCGCGCGAGGCCGCGCTGGCCGTCGTGCGCTCGCTCGCGGGTTCTGCGGGCATCACCGAACGGTACGGCAAGGACATCCTCGAGTTCACTGTGCGGTCCGCCGACAAGGGCGCGGCGCTCGGATGGCTCCGGGAACTGACCGCCGCAACCGCAGTCCTCTTCCTCGGGGATGATGTGACGGATGAGGACGGTTTCCGGGCCCTGTCGCCCGGCGATGTCGGAATCAAGGTCGGCGCTGGTGAGACGGCTGCGGAGTTCCGCGTCGCCGACCCGATCGAGGTTTCCGAGCTTCTGGCCGCCGTCGCCACCGCGAGGCAGCGCACACTGGCTGACGGTCAACGCGGCCGCGACTAGTAGGACGACCTAGCACCGAAGAACCCGGTTGCGCGGAAGTTCTAGACTCGGATGCATGCCTGAGCATGACATGAAACCACGATCCCGCGCCGTCACGGACGGCATCGAGGCGATGGCTGCGCGCGGCATGTTGCGCGCGGTGGGCATGGGGGATGCGGACTGGGAGAAACCGCAGATCGGCATCGCGAGTTCCTGGAACGAGATCACGCCGTGCAATTTGAGCCTCGACCGGCTCGCTCAGGCATCCAAGGAGGGCGTGCACTCCGGTGGCGGGTACCCGCTGCAGTTCGGCACGATCTCCGTCTCCGATGGCATCGCCATGGGGCATGAGGGCATGCACTTTTCGCTCGTGAGCCGCGAAGTGATCGCCGACTCGGTGGAAACCGTCATGATGGCCGAACGCCTCGACGGTTCCGTGCTGCTTGCCGGATGCGACAAATCCCTCCCCGGAATGCTCATGGCTGCCGCCCGGCTGGACCTCGCCTCCGTCTTCCTGTACGCGGGAACCATTGCGCCGGGGTGGGTCAAACTCTCCGATGGCACCGAAAAGGATGTCACGATCATCGACTCCTTCGAGGCCGTCGGCGCCGTGAATGCCGGCACCATGTCGGAGCTCGACGCGTACCGGATCGAGTGCGCGATCGCCCCTGGCGAGGGTGCCTGCGGGGGAATGTACACCGCGAACACGATGGCGTGCGCCGCCGAGGCCCTCGGGATGAGCCTGCCGGGCTCCGCGGCTCCGCCCGCCGCCGACCGTCGCCGCGACTACTTTGCGCACCGCTCCGGCGAGGCCGTCGTGAACATGCTTCGCCTCGGAATCACGGCGCGCGACATCCTCACGAAGAAGGCGTTCGAGAACGCGATCGCCGTGTCGATGGCGTTCGGCGGCTCGACGAACGTGATCCTGCACTTGCTCGCGATCGCGCGCGAAGCGGATGTCGACCTCACGCTCGCCGACTTCAACCGCATCGGCGACACGACGCCGCACATCGGGGATTTGAAGCCGTTCGGCAAGTACGTGATGAATGACGTTGACCGGCACGGCGGGGTTCCCGTCGTGATGAAGGCGCTCCTGGATGCCGGGCTCATCCACGGCGACGCCCTCACCGTGACCGGAAAAACGGTGGCGGAGAACCTCGCGGAAATCAACCCGCTGCCGCTCGACGGCGAAGTGATCCGCACCCTCGACAACCCCATCCACCCCACCGGCGGCCTCACGATCCTGCACGGCACGTTTGCCCCGGATGGCGCAGTCGTGAAAACCGCCGGGTTCGACCTCGATGTTTTCGAGGGCCCCGCGCGGGTGTTCGAGCGCGAACGCGCCGCCATGGACGCGCTCGCCGAAGGCAGAATCGAGAAAGGCGATGTGGTCGTGATCCGGTACGAGGGCCCCAAGGGGGGTCCCGGCATGCGGGAGATGCTCGCCATCACCGCCGCGATCAAGGGCGCGGGGCTCGGAAAAGATGTATTACTCTTGACGGACGGCAGATTCTCAGGCGGCACAACCGGCCTGTGCATCGGCCACATAGCTCCCGAAGCGGTGGATGCAGGACCCATCGCCTTCGTGCGCGATGGTGATCTGATACGGGTCGATATCGCAGCTCGCTCGCTCGACCTACTGGTCGAACCGGCAGAGCTCGAAGCTCGCCGCACCGGCTGGGCTCCGCTTCCCCCGCGCTACACCCGTGGCGTTCTCGCAAAATACTCCAAACTCGTGCACTCCGCCGCCGAGGGCGCGATCACGGGGTAGCCGCACGCTCAGCGCTGCACGCCGGGATGCACTCCGACACCGCCGCAGCGAACAACCACAAAGGACACTCAACCCATGCCCACGGAATCGAAGCCCGTGCCAACCAAGCCGAAGGCGACGGATTCGCTCGTCCCGCCGAAGAAGACGGCAGGCACGGCGAAAGCGACGAGCGCCGCAAAACCTGAGATCCTGACCGGCTCCGGCGCGATCCTGCGCACTCTCGAAAATCTGGGAATCAAGGAGGTCTTCGGTCTCCCCGGAGGGGCGATCATGCCGTTCTACGACGAGCTCATGTCGTCAACCACGATCCGCCACATCCTGGTTCGGCACGAGCAGGGCGCCGGCCACGCCGCGGAGGGCTACGCGTCGTCGACCGGCAAAGTCGGCGTGGCCATCGCGACGAGCGGGCCCGGCGCCACAAACCTGGTCACCGCGATCGCGGATGCGCACATGGATTCGGTTCCCCTGCTGGCGATCACTGGCCAGGTGTTCTCGACGTCGATGGGCACGGACGCGTTCCAGGAGGTCGACATCGTCGGAATCGCGATGCCGATCACGAAGCATTCCTTCCTCGTGACCAAACCTGAGGACATTCCGGGGACGATCGCCGCTGCGTATCTCATCGCCTCGTCCGGACGGCCGGGGCCGGTGCTCGTGGACGTCACGAAGGATGCGCAGCAGAACAGCGCACCGTTCGTGTGGCCGCCCACGATCGACCTCCCCGGGTACCGCCCGGTGACGAAGGCCCACGGAAAGCAGATTCAGGCCGCCGCGAAGCTCATCGCGGAGGCGAAGCGGCCCGTGTTCTATGTGGGCGGCGGAGTCATTCGGGCCGAGGCATCCAAAGAGCTGTTCGCGCTCGCCGAAAAGACCGGCGTTCCCGTCGTGACCACGCTCATGGCGCGCGGCGCATTCCCCGATTCGCATAAACAGCATCTGGGAATGCCGGGGATGCACGGGACGGTTCCGGCGGTTCTCGCGCTGCAGGAGGCCGACGTGCTCATCGCCCTTGGGGCGCGGTTCGACGATCGCGTCACGGGAAAGCCGAGCGAGTTCGCCCCCGACGCGACCGTCATCCATGTGGATGTGGATCCGGCGGAAATTTCGAAGATCCGCGTCGCCGATGTGCCGATCGTGGGCGATGCCAAGGATGTCATTGCCGACCTCACGGCGGCGTACGCGGATGCCGTCAAGAAGGTCACGCCGGACATTTCGGCGTGGTGGAAACGCCTGGACGAGCTGAAGGCGCGGTTCCCGCTCGGCTATGACGAACCGGAGGACGGCCTGCTGTCGCCGCAGTACGTCATCGAGCGCATCGGCGCGATCACCGGGCCGGAGGCGATCTACGCGGCCGGCGTCGGCCAGCACCAGATGTGGGCTGCCCAGTACATCAAGTACGAGCGGCCGAACGCGTGGCTGAACTCGGGCGGCGCAGGAACCATGGGGTACGGCGTGCCCGCCGCGATGGGCGCGAAAGTGGCGAACCCCGACCGCACAGTGTGGGCGATCGACGGTGACGGTTGCTTCCAGATGACGAATCAGGAGCTCGCCACCTGCACGATCAACGACATCCCGATCAAGGTCGCGATCATCAACAACTCCTCGCTCGGAATGGTGCGCCAGTGGCAGACGCTGTTCTACAACGGGCGGCACTCGTTCACCGACCTGAACACCGGACACGACACCGTCATGATCCCGGACTTCGTGAAGCTCGCGGAGGCGTATGGCGCTCTCGGCATCCGCGTCACGAAGAAGGAGGACGTGGATGCGGCCATCACGCTCGCGAACGAGACGAACGACCGACCGGTCGTGATCGATTTCATCGTGAGCGCGGATGCGATGGTGTGGCCGATGGTGCCGCAGGGGGTGGGCAACTCGAGCGTGCAGTATGCGCGAGAGAAAGCGCCGGAATGGGAGGAGGAGTAGCGATGAGCCACGTTCTGTCCATGCTTGTTGAGGACAAGCCGGGCCTCCTCACCCGCGTCGCCGGACTGTTCGCCCGCCGCGGCTTCAACATCGAGTCCCTCGCGGTCGGCAAAAGCGAGATCCCGGGGCTGTCCAGGATCACGGTCGTCGTCGATGTCGAGCAGGGCCCGCTCGAGCAGGTGACGAAGCAATTGAACAAGCTGATCAACGTCATCAAGATCGTCGAACTCGACCCGACCCAGACGGTGGAGCGCGAGCACCTGCTTATCAAGGTGAAGGTCGACAACACCACGCGGAGCCAGATTCTGGAAGCCACGAACCTGTTCCGGGCGCGCATCGTGGACGTGTCCACGGATGCCCTCGTGATCGAGGTCACGGGGGACACCGCCAAGACCCAGGCGCTGCTGCGGGTGCTGGAGCCGTACGGAATCCGGGAGATCGCGCAGTCCGGCCTTCTCGCGATGGGGCGGGGTCCCAAGAGCATCACCGAGCGCGTTTACAAAAACTGAATTTTGCTGGTTGAGGGATCGCGCAGCGATCGTCTCGAAACCAACAACCCAGTACCGAATACAACAAAGGAGCACAAACATGGCCGAGATTTTCTACGACAACGACGCCGACCTGTCCATCATCCAGGGGCGCAAGGTCGCCGTCATCGGCTACGGGTCGCAGGGCCACGCGCACGCGCAGAACCTGCGCGACTCCGGCGTCGAGGTGGTCATCGGGTTGAAGCCCGACTCGAAGTCGAAGCAGAAGGCTGAGGAGGCCGGCTTCACGGTGCTGCCGTCGGCGGAGGCGGCGAAGTGGGCGGATGTTGTCGTCATCCTCGCCCCCGACCAGCACCAGCGCGGCCTCTACGCCGCGGACATCAAAGACAACCTCGACAAGGGCGACGCCCTCGTGTTCGGGCACGGCTTCAACATCCGGTTCGGCTACATCGAGGCGCCGGAAGGGGTCGACGTGATCATGGTCGCGCCGAAGGGCCCTGGCCACGTTGTGCGCCGCGAGTTCGAAGCCGGCCGCGGTGTCCCGGTGATCGTCGCCGTGGAGAATGATGCGACGGGCAACGCCTGGCCGCTCGTGCTCAGCTACGCGAAGGGGATCGGCGGCCTGCGCGCGGGCGGCATCAAGACGACGTTCACGGAGGAGACCGAGACTGACCTGTTCGGCGAGCAGGCCGTGCTGTGCGGCGGCGTTTCGCAGCTCGTCCAGTACGGGTTCGAGACGCTCACCGAGGCGGGCTACCAGCCCGAGGTCGCGTACTTCGAGGTGCTGCATGAACTGAAGCTCATCGTCGACCTCATGAACGAGGGCGGCATCGCGAAGCAGCGCTGGAGCGTTTCGGACACGGCCGAGTATGGCGACTACGTGTCCGGCCCGCGGGTTATCGACCCGCACGTGAAAGAGAACATGCAGGGCGTGCTTGCCGACATCCAGTCCGGCGCGTTCGCCAAGCGGTTCATCGCCGACCAGGATGCCGGGGCGCCGGAGTTCAACGAATTGCGCAAGAAGGGCGAGGGCCACCCGATCGAGGCCACCGGGCGCAAACTGCGCAAGCTGTTCGCGTGGGCGCAGAAGGACGATGACTACACGGAGGGCACCGCGGCGCGCTGACGCCTCCGGGAGCGCCGCAGTGAGCACCGTACGGACACGATAGGGTTTCGACATGAGCACGGATCCGGATGAGGATGCCCTGAGCTGGTCGGGCGAAACCGACCCGACGCATGTCGCGGCGCCCGCTGCGGCGAAACCTCAGCTCGCCGGAACACTCGACGAACGCGCTGATGCGGCGAATCCTGTGCTTCTGGTCGTGATGGGAATTCTTGCGGGTGTGTACCTGCTGTTTGCGGTCGGCTGGGGTATCCACGCGTTCACGACGTCGGTGCCGGTGTCCGGCGTGTTCTTCGGCATCATGTACCAGCTCGGCGAAGCGTTCTCCATCGCGAGCCCGTTCCTGTGGGCTGGCGCAGTGTGGCTGCTCGTGAAGAAACCGGTGTGGCGGCTTCTGTGGCTTTTCGTCGGCGTGCTTGTGCTGGCGCCCTGGCCATTCATTTTCGGCGGATAGGGGAGGCAGCGATGGCGAAAAAGAAGGAACCGGTTTCGGCGGACTCTCCTGCCCCCTACCCCGCCGGAGACGGGGCGACAGCCTCGGCGGATCCGGTTGCTTCGGACGGCAAGGGCGGGGCGAGAACCTCGGAGAAGTCCGGCGTCGGCACCGACACGGGGAAGGCCGCCGTCCCCGCCGAAAAGCCAACGCGCAAGCGATGGTTCCGAGCCACCGTCCTCGTGCTCTTCGGTCTGCTTTACGCCTGGGATCTCTTCGCAGCCATCTCCAACATGCTCGGCAAGCTTGATGAGCTGGCCAAGCGAAACGAAGTCAGGACGCTGAACGGGTTCGCACCCATCGATGTTCCCTGGGTGTATCTCCTGGCGAACCTCGTGCTGCCCGTTGTCGTGTTCGGTCTCGCGATTCTGGTGTCGCGCAAGCGGAACGTGGGCATCCTCGCGATCGTCCTGCTCGCCGGGCTGGGGGTCGTGGCCGCGGTCAGCCTGACCCTGATCGCGATCGTCCTGCGCATCGCCTGACCGTCAGGCCAGCAGAGCACCGACCACGAGCAGGACGATCAGCACGATCTGACCGATGAGCCGCGGAATCAGCGGAAACGCGGCCCACCCGAACCGTTCGCGGTGCGCAGCTGCGTAGGCGTTCGCCGGGAACACCGCGACCAGGAACACGATGAGGCAGATCGACGCCGCGATAATAGTCGGCGGGTAGAGCAGCCCGAGCCCGCCGGCAATCTCGCACAGCCCGGTGAAGATCACGAGGTTGCGCGGGCTCGCAATCCCCTTCCATCGCAGCGGGGGAGGAATCATGGCGGCCATGGTGCGCTGAACGGCGGGCAGAAAGTGGGTCACACCCATCCCGATGAACGCCACCGCGAGCAGGATGCGGAGGGCGAGTCCGATGACGCCTGGCGCAACAATGTCCATGGCACCATTCTGCAGCCAGTAGAGTGGTGACCTATCCGGCGCCCCACGGTCGCGGCGCACGTGCCCATTGCCGCAATTGAAGGACGCTCGCCGTGCCCAAGCCCGTCGTACTGATCGCTGAAGAACTCTCCCCGGCCACTGTGGATGCGCTGGGTCCTGACTTCGACATCCGCACCATCGACGGCACGGACCGGGCGGCGCTCCTCGAGGCATTGCCGGAGGCGAGCGCAATTCTGATCCGCTCCGCCACCCGCATCGACCCGGAGGCGATCTCCGCGGGCAAGCAGTTGAAGGTCATTGCACGCGCCGGGGTTGGCCTGGACAACGTCGACGTGAAGGCGGCGACGGAGGCGGGAGTCATGGTCGTCAACGCGCCGACCTCGAACATCGTGTCCGCGGCCGAGCTCGCGATCGGCCACCTGCTCTCCCTCGCACGGTTCATCCCGGATGCGAACCAGTCGGCGAAAGCGGGGGAGTGGAAGCGGTCGGCGTTCACCGGGACCGAGCTGTTCGAGAAGACGATCGGCATCATCGGCCTCGGACGCATCGGAACGCTCGTCGCCCAGCGGCTCGCGAGTTTCGATGCGACGATCATCGCGTACGACCCCTACGTCACGCCCGTGCGCGCGCAACAGCTGGGCGTGCACCTGGCGACCCTCGACGAGGTCATGGAACGCTCCGACTTCATCACGATCCACATTCCGCGCACCCCGGAGACCACCGGTCTGATCGGTGCCGCGGAGTTCGCGAAGGCGAAACCTTCTTTGCGGATCGTGAACTGCAGCCGCGGCGGCATCATCGACGAAGACGCGCTCGTGGACGCCCTGACGTCGCGGCGCATCGCCGGGGCGGGCCTCGACGTGTTCGTGAACGAACCGCCGAACGGGTCCGCGCTGCTCGCGCTCGACAACATCATCCTCACCCCGCACCTGGGCGCATCCACGGACGAGGCGCAGGAGAAGGCGGGGGTTTCCGTCGCCCGCTCCGTTCGGCTCGCCCTCGACGGCGAACTCGTCCCGGATGCCGTGAACGTCGCCGGCGGAATCATCGACTCGTCCGTGCGCCCCGGCATCCCGCTCATGGAGAAGCTCGGACAGGTGTTTGCCGGACTCGCCGACAGCCCGGTCACGAGCATCGACGTCGAGGTGCGGGGCGAAATCGTCGAGTTCGACGTGAACGTGCTGAAGCTCGCCGCGCTCAAGGGCTACTTCACGAACATCGTGAGCGAGTCCGTCTCCTATGTGAACGCCCCGCTCCTGGCTGACACGCGCGGCATCCCGGTGCGGCTCGTCACGGATGCGGTGAGCGACGAGTACCGCAACCTGTTGACGATTCGCGGCGGACTGGCCGACGGCACCGAAATCTCCGTATCCGGAACCCTCACCGGCACGAAGCAGATCGAGAAGATCGTGGAGATCAACGGGTACGACGTGGAGGTGCCCGTCGCCGACCACCTCATCGTCATGATCTACGCCGACCGGCCGGGCATTGTCGCCATTTTCGGGCGCGAGTTCGGCGACGCGGGGATCAACATCGCCGGCATGCAGGTGAGCCGCAAGGTCGCCGGCGGCCAGGCGCTGTGCGTGCTGACGGTGGATTCGCCGGTTCCGGACGGGCTGCTCAGCGCGCTCCGCGCCGAGATCGACGCTGAACTGATGCGCGAAATCGACATCACCGAGTAACAGGCAACAGTCCCTGGAAACTCGGGGAAGCTGAGTCGGAAAATTTTTCCGCCGCCGTGTCGATTTCGTGCCGTTCCCGTTCGTCGTTCTCACAAGAACATCAGGCGGGGCCGCTATGGTCCCCACAATCAAAGGAGATGCCATGTCCGACCAATACCTGCTGCTCATCGTCGGAACCGAGTGGGACCCGGCCACCACGAGCGAAGAGGATTTCGCCACCGAGATGCAGGCGCACGGCGCATTCTCGGCTGCCGTCGCGGAAGCGGGGGCTAAAATTCTCGGCGGCGAAGCGCTCCAGCCGACGAGCACCGGATTCCGGGTCACGCCCTCCCGCGACGGCAAACCCGCGGTGTACACGAACGCTCCGCTCGCCGAAACCACCGAAGTGCTCGGCGGCTACTACGTGATCGAGGCGGACAGCCTCGACCAGGTGAAGGAACTTGCTGCGCTGTGCCCCACCGACGGGTACATCGAGGTGCGGCCCATCGTGGACATGTCCGGGATGTGAGTACCGCGGCCTGGCGGGCGCAACCGCGAGAATGGTGACATGAAACCGGGACCCGCGGCGTCCTTCCGGGACGAGTTCGCTCAGGAGTGGCCCCGCGTCGCCGGGGCCACTCTTCGCGCTTTCGGCGATCTCGAACTCGCGGAGGACAGCGCACAGGAAGCGTTTCTGCGCGCCCACGAGCTCATTGCCGCAGGCGAGTCGATCAGCAATCTCGGAGCCTGGGCGACCACGAGCGCGCGACGAATCGCGATCGACGCCCTGCGTCGCGATGCGGTGCTCCGATCCAAACTTCCCCTCCTGCTTCCCGAGGACTCCGAGTCGCTCGATGCCGAGACGGCGCGGAGTGCGGCCGAATCCCGCCTCGACCTGATCTTCGTCGCGTGCCACCCCGTGCTGTCTGAGGAGCAGCAGATCGCGCTGGCCCTGCGCATCGTGTGCGGCATCCCCACCGTTGACATCGCCGACTTCTTCGAACAGTCGGAAGCGACGATCGCCGCACGCCTCACGCGGGCGCGCAAGGCGGTGTCGCGGGCCGGCGTGCCGTTCGAATGGCCCACGGATGCGGACCGGGTCGGGCGGCTGAATCATGTCCTCACCACGATCTACGGGATCTACACGCTGGGCCACACGGCGCCACGCGGACCATCCCTGGTGAATGCGCAACTGACGCAGCTCGCGCTCACCCTGGCCGACTCGATGGCCGCCGAATACCCGAACGACACCGAGGTCATCGGACTGAAAGCGCTGATCGTCCTGGGGGAAGCCCGCCAGCCCACCCGGGTGGGCGCGGATGGAGTGCCCATCGCCCTCGCCGACGCCGACCGGTCCGCATGGGGTCAGCGCCGCATCCGTGAGGGCCTGGCCCTGGCCGCGAGAGCACTGCCTGGCGGCGGCCGATTCGCCCTTCAGGCCGGAATCGCCGGCATCCACAGTTCCGCGCCGACGTGGGAGCAGACCGACTGGGCGTCGATCGCCACGCTGTACCACGGGCTCAAACGGGTGTGGCCGGCACCGGTCGTGCACCTGGGGAGCATCGTGGCTCAAAGTCACCGGGGGCCCGCTGAATTGGAGTGGGCGGCCTCAGCGCTCAGGAAGCTCCGAACAGGTGCGAGCCCCGACTTCGGGCGGCGCGTCAGCGCGGCGATCGCCGACGTCGAGGAGCGTCGGGGCAATTACGCGGGCGCGCGGAACGCCATCGCCGAGGCGATCAATGGCGAGACCAACGATGCGCTCGTGACGTATTACCGGCACACCGATGCGCGGCTGGCGGACCTGGCCCGCGGGGGCGGACCCAACGACTAGCGGATCGCCGGGCGCGAGAGCGGCCCGGCAGGAAGCCTGCCGGGCCGCGAAGTTGTGCCCCCGTGACGCTTAGAGGAGCGGGTCGGAGGTGCTGCTGTCTGACCGCGTTTCACGCTCGGTCACATGCTCGCCGCGCCCGTCGATGTGACGTACGGTTTCCGTGCTCGAACGCTTCCGCAGAACGAGAATCAGCGAAATGATGAACACGACGACCCCCGCGCCCATCAGAATGTAGCCGATCATGTCGAAGTCGACCCAGGCGTTGTGGAGGTTGATCGCGAACGTTGCGATAGCACCGATCACGAAGAGGGCTATTCCGGATCCAATTCCCATTGTCTCTGTTCCTTTCCCTAGAAGCCCTCACCATTCCGGTACCGCATGTGATTTTCCTGTGTAAAGTCTGGATGCCGCCTGTGTCGGTCCGCCGGATAGGCTCGGTGCCGTGAAGCGACTGCCTGGAAATCTCACCGCGGCCGTCGCGGCATTTCTTCTGGCTGTTCCGCTCGCTGTCGTGCTTGGCGGAGCGGCGATCGACGGGCCGGCGGAGGCCCCAGCAGGAGTGCAGGATTTCACGTTCGACTTGTACTCGGCCGACTACTACCTCGCGCGCGACGCCGAAGGCCACTCGACGCTGCGCACCGTGGAGACGTTCGTCGCGAGATTCCCCGACGTCGACCAGAACCGGGGCATGATCCGCGCCATCCCGAACGACTACGACGGCGTTCCCTTGCACACGACCGTGCTGTCGGTTGTGGATGAGAGGGGCGTCGCAGTGCCGTACGAGGAAACGGTCGCCGGCGGGTTCACCGAACTCGCACTCGGAACCGACGAGTACGTTCACGGGCGCACCACCTACACGATCAGCTACACGCAACACAACGTGGTGAGGGCATTTCCGGACACGAACGACGACGAGTTCTACTGGGACACGAACGGCACAGGGTTCAACCAGCCGTTCGGGTCCGTTTCGGCGCGCGTCCACCTCGACCCGGCTCTCACCGAGTTCCTGACCGGCAACACCGCGTGCTACCGCGGCGCGCAGGGTTCGGCGGACACCTGCCAGATCACCCACGCACAGGATGCCGCTGGCGACCTGTTCACGGCATCCGTGCGAAACCTCGGGCCGGGCGAGAACCTCACCGTGGTCATCGGGTTCACGCTGGGAAC
>OEIU01000863.1_pt1 | contig 23630 bp, 23 predicted proteins | sample 1539221 | NCBI WGS metagenome assembly OEIU01 (sample SAMN03792071, study PRJEB22550) | activated sludge metagenome | feature: wastewater treatment plant; material: activated sludge; isolation source: Wastewater treatment plant of a petroleum refinery complex | place: Argentina: Zarate | collected...
GCCATGTTCACCGAGCAGAAGCCGCCGTGCGCGGCGTAGTTCGGCGTGCCGAACTGGCGTGCGAACAGGCCCGTCAGCGCCTGCATCTGGTCGCGCCCGGTGTACAGCGCGAACTTCTTCGGGTCGGTGGCACGGATCTCGGCCAGCCGCTGCTCGAGCGTCGTGAAAGCTTCCTCCCACGAGATCGGCTCGAACTCACCGGCGCCGCGCTCGCTGCCCGGCTTGCGCTTCAGCGGCTGCGTCAGCCGCGCCGGCGAGTACTGCTTCATGATGCCCGACGAGCCCTTGGCGCAGATCACGCCCTGGTTCAGCGGGTGCTCGGGGTTGCCGTCGATGTAGCGCAGCTTGCCGTCCTCGAGGTGCACGCGGATGCCGCAGCGGCAGGCGCACATGTAGCAGGTGGTGTGCTTGATCTCCTTGTGCGCGCCGGGGCGCGGCGAGGCGATCGGATCGTGCAGCGGCGCGGAAGAGAGGATCTTCATGGGCCGATGTTAGACGCCGCCGCTGATCATAAAAAGTGGATAATTTCGTTCTTCATAATCAAAAAAATGGGTCAGCGACTGCACCTGATCTTGCCCCAACTCGAAGTCTTCGCGGCGAATGCATGTGCCGGCTCGACCCATGCCGCGGCCGAGCAGGTCGCGCGCTCGCAGTCGGCGGCGAGCACCGCGCTCGCGGAGCTCGAGGCGGGGCTTGGCGTGCAACTCTTCGACCGCGTCGGCCGGCGCCTGGTGCTGAACGAGATCGGCAGCGCGCTGCTGCCGCGCGCCGCGGTGGTGGTCGAGCGGGCGGCGGAAATCGAGGCGCTGTTCTCGGCGGCGCGCTCGGCGCCGCTGCGGCTCGCATCGAGCTTCACCATCGGCGAATACCTGCCGCCGCCGCTGGTCTCGCAGTGGAAGGCGGCGCATCCGCACGGACAGGTGCGGCTGGTGATCGCCAACACGCGCCACGTGCTGCAGGCGGCGGCGAACTTCGGCGTCGACCTCGGCTTCATCGAAGGTGCGCGTACCGACCCGGACTTCGTCGTGCGGCGCTGGCTCAGCGACGAACTGATCGTCGTCGCCGCGCCCGGACACCGCTCGCCGCGCGGCGCGCGACGCTGAAGCAGCTCGAGGCCGCGAGCTGGATCCTGCGCGAGCCGGGCTCCGGCACGCGCGAGGCGTCCGACCGCGGGCACGCCGCCGAGCTCGGGCGCGTCGAGGTCGAGCTCGAACTCGGCAGCAACGAGGCGGTCAAGCGCGCGGTGGCCTCGGGGCTCGGCGTCGGCTGCCTGTCACGCCATGCGGCGGCTCACGCGCTGCGCGAGGGCTGGCTGGTCGAGTTGCGCACGCCGCTGCCGGCGATGCGCCGGTCGCTGGCGATCGTGGTGCAGCGGACGAAGCAGCTCGGCGCAGCGGCGCAAGGCTTCATGGCGCATTGCCTGGGCCATGTAGCCCAAAACTCCAGGCGAACCTGTCCCTCGTTCATGTCGATCATCATCGATTCGATGATCGACGCGCCGCGCCGGCAGGCTGCCCATCAGCCGCTCAACCGCCCCTCCCAGCACCCCTTCCAGGCTCACACGTCGTTGGAAACGCGAGCCCGGCTCCAGGCTCATACCTCGTTGGACAAGACTGTCACTTGCATCTCGTGTCGTTACGCGATACACTGGCGCATGATAAGAACCTTTCGGCACAAAGGCCTGCGGGCCTTCTTCGAGAGGGGCACCACGGCAGGCATTCAGGCCGCCCATGCGCCGCGATTGGCCGCGATGCTGCGCCGCTTGAACGAGACTACGAACGCTCAGGGAATGAACCTGCCGGGCTGGGGCCTTCACCCACTGAAGGGGCGCGAACTTAAGGGGCACTACTCAGTATGGGTGAGCGGCAATTGGCGCATGACCTTCGCCTTCGACGGCACCGATGCCGTGCTGGTGGACTATCAGGACTATCACTGAAGAACGGAGAGACGACGATGGCACGCATGTTCAACCCCCCGCACCCTGGCCTGACGCTGCGCGATGACGTGCTGCCCGCGCTGGGGCTGACTGTGACGCAGGCCGCCGCGCAGCTGGGTGTGTCGCGCGTGGCCCTGTCGCGCGTGCTGAATGGCCGCGCGGGGATCTCGCCTGAAATGGCGCTGCGCATAGAGGCGTGGTTAGGCGTGAATCGCGGGGGTGAAGCCCGCCTGTGGCTTGCCGAGCAAAGCGCCTATGACGTGTGGCAGGCCCAGGAACGATTCAAGGCGGCGCCTATGCGCGTGCAGGCGGCGCCTGCACGCGCCTGACCCAAATGTCAGACTACCTGCCCGCATGGGCAACCGCAGCCGAAGCCGGCGCATGGCTTCAGGCGCGAACCGGCGAGCCGTGGCCGCTGGTGCGTTTGCTCGAGTCTGGATTGATGCGCGCGTTCTCGTTGCCGCGGCCGCCTTGCGCACCGGCATCGGCCGGTGTCGTCCTCGCCAGCACCCGCAGCAGTTCCCCGTACCTGCGCAAGATTGAGCGCATCGAAGCTGGGGCGCGCTTCCGCGCGCGCGAGGGGGGTGCGCCGCATCCTCGAGGCCGAGTGCCCGGTGGGCCCGCGCTTCCGCGCGCGCGAGGGGGGTGCACGAAGGGTGAAAGCTTGCACCCTTCTGTTCCCGCCAAAGCGTCTTACATCCGCCGCCACATCGTTCGCCAAAAACAGAAGAGGGTTAGCGGTTCCTAACCTGCTAACCCTCGTGTTTTGGTGCCGGAGGACGGACTCGAACTGTCGACCTTCGCATTACGAATGCGCTGCTCTACCAACTGAGCTACACCGGCGAAAGACGCGCATTGTAGCGGCCCGGCGCGGGCACAATGGCCGCGCCAGCCACCGGAGAGCACGATGTCCGCATCCAAGATCCTCGTCGCGCAGGGCGGCGGCCCCACTGCGGTGATCAACCAGTCGCTGGTCGGCGTGGTGCTCGAGGCGCGGCGCATGCAGGTGGTGGACCGCATCTACGGCGCACACCACGGCGTGCGCGGCATCGTCGACGAGAACTTCATCGACCTGACGCGCGAGACCAGCAACAACCTGGAGATGGTGGCGGCCACGCCGGGTTCGGCGCTCGGCTCCACGCGCGACAAGCCCGACATCCGGTACTGCCGGCAGATCTTCGAGGTGCTGCGCGCGCACGGCATCGCCCACTTCTTCTACATCGGCGGCAACGACTCCTCGGACACGGTGCGCATCGTCAACGAACAGGCGGCGCAGGCGAACTACCCGCTGCGCTGCATCCACATCCCCAAGACCATCGACAACGACCTGGTGTGCAACGACCACACGCCGGGCTTCCCGTCGGCGGCGCGCTTCGTCGCCCAGGCCTTTGCCGGCGCCAATCTCGACAACGCCGCGCTGCCCGGCGTCTACGTGGCGGTGGTCATGGGCCGCAACGCGGGCTTCCTGACGGCGGCTTCGGCGCTGGGCAAGAAGTTCCCCGACGACGGCCCGCATCTGATCTACCTGCCCGAGCGCGACTTCGAGCTCGACCAGTTCCTGGCCGACGTCAAGGCCATGCACGCGCGCCATGGCCGCTGCGTGGTGGCGGTGTCCGAAGGCATCCACGACGCCTCGGGGCGGCCGATGCTGGCGCAGCTGGCCACGGGCCTGGAGCACGACGCGCACGGCAACCTGCAGCTGTCGGGCACCGGCGCGCTGGCCGACCTGCTGTGCGAGCAGATCAAGGCCAAACTGGGCATCAAGCGCGTGCGCGGCGACACCTTCGGCTACCTGCAGCGCAGCTTCATCGGCTGCGTCTCCGACGTCGACGCGCGCGAGGCGCGCGAGGTCGGCGAGAAGGCGGTGCAGTTCGCGATGTGGGGCGATCGCGACGGCTCGGTGGCCATCAAGCGCACCGGCTTCTATTCGGCCGACTACGAACTGGTGCCGCTGGACGCCGTGGCCGGCAAGACGCGGGTCATGGACGACGCCTTCATCGCCGACAGCGGCACCGACGTCACCGACGCCTTCCGGCTGTATCTGCGGCCGCTGCTCGGCTCGGGTATGCCCGATGCGTACCGGCTGCGGCCGGCGCCGGTGGCCAAGGTGCTGCAGCAGGGCGCAAGCCAAGGCCGCGCCGGCACTGGGGCGTGAGCGCAGTCCAAGGTGCAGACGATGTGCAAGCTGCGTGGGCGGCAGGGCCGGTTTCTCGGCGCTGCGGCGTTGCTGGCGTTGCTGGCGCTGCTGGCGCTGGGCGGAGGCGCCACAGCGCAGACCAACCAGAAGCTGATGCAGACCCTGGGCGGCGTCTACGCGCCCGACTGCAGCAGCTACCTGCTGCCGCAGCTGAAGTTCCTGGGCGACACGCTGGTCGTGCAGGACCAGGGCCGGGCGCTGCTCACCGGACGCAAGGTCCGGCCCGCGCCGGCAGGCGCCTTCGGTCCGACCGGGCTGGTGGCCGCACTGACCAGCGAAGTGGCGCCCGGCGAGAGCATGGACTTCGTCTTCACGCGCGACGCGAGCGGGCTGTACGTCACCGTCGACGGCAACCCGCGCGTGATGCAGACGCTGCCCGCTGCCTTGCACGGCAAGCGCATCCGCCACTGCGACCCGAACCGCAACGCCGCACCGGGGGGCGTGCCGGCGGCGCCGCCCAACCCCTGGGACCTGCTGCAGGATCCCGCCTTCAAGCAGGCCTACCTGCGCGCGCTCGGCCCGCTGGCAAGCGAATCCTGGCTGGCCAGACTGTCCGGGCCGGCGTCGCCGGTGCGCACGCTGCAGCTGGCCGGCACCGACTACGAACTGGCGGCGGTGTGCAAGCCGCACGACTGCTGCGAGCACAACCTCGTGCTGCTGTGGGCGCCGGGCACGCGCAGCGTCTACGGCCGCGTCGTGCAGGGGGCGCGCGTCACGCTGATCGGCGCGCCGCCGCCGCCGCTGGCGGCCGAGCTCGAGCGCTTGTGGCAGGCCGAATACCGGCGCTGACAGAGGCGCTGATGAAGGCGCTGGTACCGGCGCGGCTGCCGGCCGCCGCGGCGCATCTTCAGGGCGCCGGCGCGGCCTCGAGATGGTAGGCGGTGGCGCGCTCGACCTCGTTCTTTGAGCCCAGGATCACGCTGACGCGCTCGTGCAGCTTGGTCGGCATCAGGTCCATGATGCGCTGCCGGCCGTTGGTGGCGGCGCCGCCGGCCTGCTCGACCAGGAAGGCCATCGGGTTGGCCTCGTACATCAGCCGCAGCTTGCCGGCCTTGGCCGGCTCGCGCGCGTCCCACGGGTACAGGAACACGCCGCCGCGGCACAGGATGCGGTGCACGTCGGCGACCATGCTCGCCACCCAGCGCATGTTGAAGTCCTTGGCGCGCGGGCCGGTGCTGCCGGCCAGGCATTCGTCGATGTAGCGGCGCACCGGCGGCGCCCAGTGGCGCAGGTTCGACATGTTGATGGCGAATTCCCTGGTGTCCTCGGGGATCCTGACCTCGGCTTCGGTCAGCACCCACGAGCCCATCTCGCGGTCCAGCGTGAACATGACCACGCCGTTGCCCACCGTCAGCACCAGCTGCGTCTGCGGCCCGTAGACGCAGTAGCCGGCCGCGGCCTGGAAGCGCCCGGGCTGCAGGAAGTCGTCCTCGCTGACGCCGTGGTGGTGGCCCACCTTGCGCAGCACCGAGAAGATGGTGCCGATGCTGACGTTGACGTCGATGTTGCTGGAGCCGTCGAGCGGGTCGTACATCAGCAGGTACTCGCCCTGCGGGTAGCGGTTGGGCACGACGTGGATCGAGTCCATCTCCTCGCTGGCCATTGCCGCCAGGTGGCCGCCCCATTCGTTGGCCTCGATCAGCACTTCGTTGCTGATGATGTCCAGCTTCTTCTGCATCTCGCCCTGCACGTTCTCGGTCTCGGCGCTGCCGAGCACGCCGCCGAGCTCGCCCTTGTTCACGGCGATGGCAATGCGCTTGCAGGCCCGCGCCACGACCTCGATCAGCAGCCGCAGCTGCCCGGGGATGCGCCCGTGCTCGCGCTGCTGCTCGACCAAGTACTGCGTCAGGCTGACTCGTTTCATGTGCTTTCCAGGGCCCGGTTGACGATTTCGCGCAGCTCGGCGCTGAGTTCGCTGCGCGCGGCGACGCGCGCGACGGCTTCGCGTGCGCCGCTGCGGTAGGGTTCGGCCAGGTGGCTCCAGCGGTCCATCGCACGCGCCAGGCGGCCGGCGACGCTGGGGTTGATGGCGTCCAGCTCCAGCAGCCGCTCGGCCCAGAACACGTAGCCCGAGCCATCGGCGCGATGGAAGGCGGCCGGGTTGTCGCGGCACAGCGCCACCAGCAGCGAACGCACGCGGTTCGGGTTGCGCAGCGAGAAGTCGGGGTGCTGCAGCAGCGCCTTGGCGCGCACCAGCACCGCGCCCGCTCCGGCGCCGGTGGACGGATCCTCGCTGGCGCGTGCCTGCGCGTCGAACCATTTGTCCAGCACCAGGGCATTGCCGTGCGCCGCGGCATGGAAGTGCGCCAGCGCCGGCTCGGCCAGCGGCGCACGGGCGTGCAGCAGCGCGTTCAACGCCGCCAGCCGCTCGCTCATGTTGCCGGCATCCTTGACCTGCTGGTAGGCGCGGCCCGGCCACACCGGGTTGCCGCTGCGCGCCGCATGGCGGCACAGCATGGCCAGCGCGCGTGCCGCCAGCGAGCGCTGGCCGGCCTGCGCCCGCGCCGGCGCATAGCCGCCGCGCACCTGGTGCTGTTCCCAGGCCCAGGCCCAGTCGGCGTGCAGCTGCTCGGCCAGGTGGTCGAGCAGCTGCTCGCGCACCGCATGGATGCGCTGCGGGTCGGCGCGCGCCAGCTGCTCGGCGACATAGCCTTCGCCGGGCAGCGCCAGCACCATGGCCTTGAAGGCCGGGTCCAGCGAAGGTTCGCGCAGCACGCCGCGCAAGGCCTGCACGTAGGTCTCGTCGGGCAGCGGCAAGGCGTCGCCGTGCAGCGCGGCGAGCAGCCGGCGCAGGCTCAGGCGCTGGCCGGCTTCCCAGCGGTTGAAGGGGTCGCTGTCGTGCGCCAGCAGCGTCAAGAGCGCCGCGTCGTCGAGGCCGTCGTCCAGCACCACCGGCGCCGAGAAGCCGCGCAGCAGCGAGGGCACCGGCTCGGCCGGCACGCCGACGAAGCTGAATTCGCGCTGCGGCTGGTCCAGCACCAGCAGCCGCTGCGTGCCCTGCGGCGCCGTCTCGCCGGCCAGACGCAGCGGCAGCGGCCGGCCGTCGCGGCCGATCAGCGCCATCTCCACCGGGATCAGCAGCGGCGCGCCTTCGTCCTGGCCGCGGCCCGCAGCGGCCGGCGCCGCCAGCGCCTGCGACAACTTCAGCGTGTAGCGCTGCGCCTCGGCGTCGTAGTGGCCGCGCGCAGTCAGACGCGGCGTGCCGGCGCGTGCGTACCACTGCTTGAAGCTGTCCAGCTGCTGCGCCAGCGGCGAGCCCGGGTTGGCGTCGGCGACCGCCTGCGCGAAGTCGTCGCAGGTCACGGCCTGGCCGTCGTGGCGCTCGAAGTACAGCTTCAGCCCCTTGGCGAAGCCGTCGCGGCCGACCAGCGTGTGCATCATGCGCACGACTTCGGCACCCTTTTCGTAGACGGTGGGCGTGTAGAAGTTGTTGATCGCCGCGTAGGCCTCGGGCCGCACCGGGTGCGCCATGCTGCCGGCGTCTTCGGGGAACTGCAGGGTGCGCAGCTGCAGCACGTCCTCGATGCGCTGGACGGCGCGGGTCGAAACCGCCGGAGGGGCTCCGGTGCCGGCGCCGCCGGCCATGTCCATCGAGAACTCCTGGTCGCGGAAGACGGTCAGCCCTTCCTTCAGCGACAGCTGGAACCAGTCGCGGCAGGTGACGCGGTTGCCGGTCCAGTTGTGGAAGTACTCGTGCGCGACCACGCTCTCGATGCCGAAGAAGTCGTTATCGGTGGCGCTGTCGGCGCTGGCCAGCACGTACTTGGTGTTGAACAGGTTCAGGCCCTTGTTCTCCATCGCGCCGAAGTTGAAGTCGTCGACGGCGACGATCATGAAGCGCTCCAGGTCCAGCGCCAGGCCGAAGCGCGCCTCGTCCCAGGCCACCGCGGCGACCAGCGAGTTCATCGCATGCTCGGTCTTGCCCAGGTCGGCGCGCTTGACGTAGACCTGCAGCAGGTGCTCCTTGCCGCCGCGCGTGCGGATCTTCTGCTCGCGCGCCACCAGGTCGGCGGCGACCAGCGCGAACAGGTAGCTGGGCTTCGGAAACGGGTCCTGCCACTTGGCGAAGTGGCGTCCGTGGTCCAGCTCGCCCTGTTCGATCAGGTTGCCGTTGCTCAGCAGCACCGGGTACTTCTTCCTGTCGGCGCGCAGCAGCACCGTGTAGACCGCCATCACGTCCGGCCGGTCGAGGAAGTAGGTGATGCGGCGGAAGCCCTCGGCTTCGCACTGCGTGTAGAAGCCGCCGCCGCTGGTGTACAGGCCGGACAGTTCGGTGTTCTTCTCGGGTGCGCAGGTGTTGCGGATCTCCAGCGTGAAGCTCTCGGCGGCCGGCGGCTGGTCGATGACCAGCAGGCCGCCGTCTTCACGGAAGGACACGCTCTCGCCGTCGGCCAGCACGCGCAGCAGCGTCAGCCCTTCGCCGTGCAGGCGCAGCGCTTGCGGCGGTGCGGCCGGGTTGCGCTCGATGCGCATGCGGCTGCCGACGATGGTCTTGGCCGGGTCGAGGTCGAAGCTCAGCTCGATGCTGCGGATCCAGAAGGGCGGCGGCGCATAGTCTTCGCGCCGCACGAGGGTGGCAGGGCCTTCTCGCATGGGTGGTCAGTTTGAAAAGTCGTGGATGGACAGGCCGCAGCGCTGCGCCGCCAGCGCCTGCTGGCGGTCCGCGGTGGCGAACTCCGTGCAGCCCAGCGCCGTGGCGCAGGCGACATGCAGCGCGTCCGGCGTGGCGAGTGCGACATCGAGCGTCTCGAGCAGCCGCGCTGCCTGGTTGAAGGCTTCGGTCGGGAAGGGCTGCACGACCCACAGCGCGGCGCGCAGGTCGTCGTCGAAGTGGCTGCGCAGCCGCTTCAGGTAGCGGCGGTCGAAATCGCGCTGGCGCAGCCGGCGCATCAGCACCGACTGCATTTCCACCAGCGTCAGCGGCACCAGCACGAACTGATCGTCGGCGGCGATGACGAAGTCGTCGAAGGCCTGCGAGTTCGCTTCGTTCACGTAGCGCTTGACCAGCGCACTGGTGTCAACGTAGGTGCTCACGCTGCCTCAGCGCCGGCTGCGTTCTTCGCGCAGCAGCACTTCGCTGGGCACGGCAACCGCTGCCATGCGCGCGCGGTGTGCCGCCAGCGACTCGACCCGGCGCTTGCGCTGCACCGGCAGGATGCGCGCCACCGGCTCGCCGTTGGATACCAGCAGCAGCTCGTGCTCCCGGGCCAGGGTCTGCTTCAGCTGCGGCATGACGCTGCGCAACTCGCGCACGCTGATCGACTTCACCGTGTCACCGATAAGAGATTTGTGTCACCAGAGTATAGCCCGCGCTACAGGCCCTGCTTCAGGCTGGCCTCGATGAAGGCGTCGAGGTCGCCGTCCAGCACCTTCTGCGTGTTGTTGATCTCGACGTTGGTGCGCAGGTCCTTGATGCGGCTGTTGTCGAGCACGTAGCTGCGGATCTGGTGGCCCCAGCCGACGTCGGTCTTGCTGTCCTCGAGCTTCTGCTGCTCGGCCCGCTGCTTCTGCATCTCGTGCTCGTACAGGCGGCTGCGCAGCATGGCCCAGGCCTCGTCGCGGTTGCGGTGCTGGCTGCGGTCGTTCTGGCACTGCACGACGATGCCGGTGGGTGCGTGGGTCAGGCGCACCGCCGAGTCGGTCTTGTTGATGTGCTGGCCGCCGGCGCCGCTGGCGCGGAAGGTGTCGACGCGCACGTCGGCGGGGTTGATGTCGATCTCGATCGAGTCGTCGATCTCCGGATAGACGAACAGCGACGCGAAGCTGGTATGACGTCCGCCCGAGGCGTCGAAGGGGCTCTTGCGCACCAGCCGGTGCACGCCGGTTTCGGTGCGCAGGTGGCCGTAGGCATAGTCGCCCTCGACCTTGATGGTCGCGCTGCGGATGCCGGCGACGTCGCCTTCGGTTTCTTCCAGCACCTCGGCCTTGAAGCCCTTGCGCTCGCAGTAGCGCAGGTACTGGCGCAGCAGCATCTGCGCCCAGTCCATGGCCTCGGTGCCGCCGGCGCCGGCCTGGATGTCGATGAAGCAGTTCAGCGGGTCGGCTTCGTGGCTGAACATGCGCCGGAACTCGAGCTGCTCTACCGTGTCGCGCAAGCCCTCGGCGAACTGTTCGATGTGCATCAGCGCGTCGAAGTCGTCTTCGGACTTCGACAGCTCGTACAGCTCGGTGTTGTCGGCGAGTTCGCTGCTCAGGTGGTCGATGGTGCCGACCACGGTGTCGAGCGACTTCTTCTCGCGGCCCAGTTCCTGGGCGCGCTTCGGGTCGTTCCAGACGGCGGGGTTCTCGAGTGCGGCGTTGACTTCGTTCAGCCTCAGGGCCTTGCGTTCGTAGTCAAAGATACCCCCGGAGCTGCTCGGTGCGGCTGCTCAGGTCGGCGAGCAGCGTGCCGATCTGGTTGATGCGTTCGATGTCCATGGCGGCGATTTTCTCATGGCGTCCGGCCGCGGCCTAAGATCGGCGCCGGGATGCACGCAGCGAGGATGCCGATGGCACAGGCCGACGAACAGGAAAACAGCCCGCAGATGAAGTCGCGCAGCTACCAGCTGCCGGTCGAGGACACGGCCTTCCTGCTGCGCGACGAGATGCGCGCGCTGCGCTTCGCGCTCGAATACGCCAAGGCCGACCTGCTGCTGCGCGACTGGGGCATCCGCTCGACGGTGATCGTCTTCGGCAGCGCGCGCGTGCCGTCGCCGGAGCAGGCGGCCGGGCTGCGGCAGGCAGGGAAGGCGCCGGAGGAGGCGCGTGGGCCGGCGGCAGCCGCGCGCCAGGCGCGGCACCTGGACTGGTACCAGGCGGCGCGCGAGTTCGGGCGCATCGTCTCGGAGCGCGGCGGTGCGCTGGCGCCCGACCACCGCTGGCGCGACAACGTCATCGCCACCGGCGGCGGCCCGGGCATCATGGAGGCGGCGAACCGCGGCGCGCGCGAAGCCGGCGCGCCGACCGTCGGCTTCAACATCACGCTGCCCGACGAGCAGCACCCGAACGCGTACACGACGCCGGAGCTGACCTTTCGCTTCCACTACTTCGCGATGCGCAAGATGCACCTGGCGATGCGCGCCAACGCGCTGGCCATCTTCCCCGGCGGCTTCGGCACGCTGGACGAGCTGTTCGAGATCGTCACGCTGCGGCAGACGCGCAAGAGCCCGCCGATCCCGATCGTGCTTTTCGACCAGGCCTACTGGACGCGGGTGATCGATTTCGGCGCGCTGGTCGACGAGGGCATGATCGCGCCCGAACACCTGCAGCTCTTCGGTTTTGCCGAGACGGCCGAGGAGGCCTGGGAGCTGCTGGTGCGCCAGGGCCTGCGCGCGCACCGGGCCGAGTGACAGGTCGAGTGATGCGCCGCGGCGCGGCGCGGCGCCGCCGCGTCAAGCGCCGTCCAGGAAGGCTTCCAGAGCGCGCGCCAGCGCCTCGGGCTGGTCGTGGTGCAGCATGTGGCCGGCCGGCGAGACCCGCAGCCGCTGCACCGACGGTACCGCGGCCAACCGCTGCTCGAACTGCGCGCGCGTGTAGCGCCCGCCGTACCAGCCGTCGAACTCGCGGCCGTCGCCCTCGACCCACAACAGCGGCGCACTGATGCGGCCCCAGGTGGCGATGACGTCCTCGGCGCGCGTCAGCACCGGGTTGACGCGCTTGTGCGCCGGGTCGCCGAGGATGCGCCAGCGCCCGTCCCCGCCGCGCCGCGACCAGTGCCCGGCCAGCCACGCAGCCTTGTCGGCGCCGAGCAGCGGGTTGGTCTTCATCAGCCGCGCGGCCACCGCGTCCAGGCTGTCGTAGTCGCGCAGCGCCTGCGGCTGCTTCAGCTCGTCCAGCCATTGGCGCAGCCGCTTCGGCGCATCCTCGGGCCGCGCCGGCGGCATGCCGAAGCCTTCCAGGTTGACGAGGCGGCGGATGCGTTCGGGGCGCACGCCGGCATAGTTCATGACGACGTTGCCGCCCAGGCTGTGGCCGACCAGGTCGATCGGCGCGTCGGGCGACAGCTGGCCGATCAGCGCGTCCAGGTCGCCCAGGTAGTCGGCGAACCAGTAGCAGTCGCCGGGGTTGGAGTCGCTCAGGCCGAAGCCGCGCCAGTCGGCGGCGATCACGTGACGTTCTTCGGCCAGCGCGTCGACGGTGAACTGGAAGGACGCGCCCACGTCCATCCAGCCGTGCGTCAGCAGCAGCGGCGGGCGGTCCGGACGCACCAGCGACGCATCGCCCCAGACGTGCAGGTGATACTGCAGGCCGCGCAGCCGGATGAATTCGCTGCGCGCGGCGCGGCGCGGGGTGTAGGCGGTGGACATGCGCCGCACTATAGGCGGCGACAGGGGGCGGCGACAGGGGCGGCGACAGGGCGGCGATCGGGGCGGTGACAGAGGCCGCGGAAGAGCGCCGCCCTCAGCGCCCTCAGGCCAACGCCATCGTCATCAGCTTCTCCGGCGCCGGCCGCACCGCCACCGCGCCCTCGCCGATGACGCCGGCGATCGCGTTTTCGCGCTTGCTGGTGTCGCGCGGCTGAGGCTCGGCGAGCGCCGCGCCGCTGGGCGTGGTCAATGCCGCCACCAGCGGCGTGACCACGCTCGGCCCGCGCTTGACCACCACCGCCGTCTCGCCCGACACCAGCTTGACGAAGCAGCCCGGCGGATAGACGCCGAACTCCTTGACCAGCGCGGCGGTCATCGAGTTGCCCGGGTCGTACATGAACATCGCGCGGCCGGCGCGGTCGGCGGCCATCGCGCTGCGCGTGGTGCGCGGGCTCAGCTTGGCGGTGTAGATGTCGGCGCGGCGCACCAGCGCGGCCAGGTCGTTGACCTCGCGCCGGCCGGCCGGGTAGCCGCTGCCGTCGGCGGCCACGTGATGGTCGGCCACGCCGTCCAGCCATTCGCGGTCGCTCACGCCGGCCAGCTCGAGCATCGCCACGCTGCGCTGCGGGTGCGACAGGATCGCTTCGCGCTGCTCGGCCGTCACCGGCGCCGCCTGCTCGGCCAGCTGGCCCTGCAGCTCGAGCATCGACACGTTCATCGTCAGCGCCACCTTGAAGACCTTCTGCACCGCAGCGTCGTCCCAGCCCAGCCGGCGCGCCACCAGGAAGGCGGTGATCGCGGCATGGATCGAATGGTTGACGCCGTACTGCGTGTGGCGGTTGCCGTCCTGGCGCAGCACCTGGAAGATCGCCAGGTCCGAATCGCGCGCGATCAGCGCCTGCACCGGCGCGCCGGCTTCGTCCAGCGCTTGCCCGAAGCCCGCATGGCTGCAGTTCTGCAGCGTTTGGCCGACGCGGTCCATGCACTGGTGCCACAGCTTCGGCAGCTGTTCCGGCGCCGCCGTCTGGATCTGCTCCTCGGGCGAGCGCAGCTCGGCGATGTCGACCAGCGCGCCGCGCGTGAACAGCGCCTCCATCTGGTCGAAGGTGTCGACCACCTGCCCGCGTGCCAGTAACAGCGTGTGATCTGCGTTACGGACGTTGAAGGGCAAGGGCCGGCCGACGGCGACGCGGTGCTTGACGCTGGCGAGTTGCGAGAAGGGCATGGCTTTCCTGCGGCGAGGGTTCTGGGCGGCCACCGATGGCGATGGCGCGGGACAGCACAGTCATCGGCGCCGCCGCGGCCGACTTGAGGGCGGCGCGCGGCGCGCGGCGGCAGCGGCAAGACGAGCGTCTTCGGCCTGAAGCGGCATCCGATGCCGGACAATCGCCCCGCAAGGAGTACGCCATGATCGAACTGACCCTGCCCACGATGACCTGCGGCCATTGCGTCAAGACCGTCACCTCGGTGGTGCAGCAGGTGGATGCGCAGGCCAAGCTGCAGATCGACCTGCAGACGCACCAGGTGCGCATCGAGTCGACCCATGCCGGCGACGAGTTTCGCCGCGCGCTGGCCGAAGAGGGCTACGCCGCGGCCTGAGCGGCCCGCGCGGGCTGGGTGTCGATTGCGGGGCGCGAAGGCGCCGGGCTCAGGCGGTGGCGCGGCGCCGCACGCAGTCGATGTAGGCCTCGCCGTCGGGCGGCAGCCCGCTGCGCTGCGACTCCCAGATCATCCGGCCCAGGCATTCCATGACCTCGTGGTGCGCGTCGTGCAGCGAGCCGCGCCGCGCCGCCAGCAACTGCACCGCCTGGCGGATGCCGGTGGGCTGGTCGATGCCGGTCTGCTCGAGGATCGACAGGTGCATCGCCAGATGCAGGAAGGGGTTCTCGCGCGCGTCCTCGACCTGGTAGCTCGCGGCCAGCGCGGCCGCTTCGTCGGCCAGCGTGGCGTGGTACTCGGGATGCGCGTCGATCCAGTGCGCGGCCTGCGCTTCCAGCGGCGTCAGCGGCAGCGCGTCGCGCTGCTTGCGCCAGGTGCCGCAGAAGAACGCGCGCACGTCGTGTTGCGAGGGTTGGAACATGCGGCCATTGTGCGGCTCCGCGGCAACCCTCAGATGACGTAGAAGTCCGCCGCCGTCAGCGCCAGGCCGGTGCCGAGCGTGGCGAACTGCAGTGGCGCGGACGCGGCACCGGAGCCGTCGGCGTCGTAGTACAGCGCGCCGGTGCTGGCGTTGTAGAGCACGAAGTCGTTGGCATCGGCCGCGCGGGTGACGCCGGCGCCAGCGCGCAGCTGGCCCGGCCCGAGCGAGCCGGTCGTGGTCAGCGAGCTGAACACCGCGTTGTCGAGCTGGATCGTGTCGTCGGCGACGATGAAGTCGACGATGCGGTCGACATTGCTCGTTGCGCTGAGCGCGGTGTTGAAGCGGAAGACGTCCAGGCCGGTGCCGCCGCTCAGGCTGTCGTTGCCGTTGCCGCCGACCAGCGTGTCGTTGCCCGCGCCACCGCTGAGCGTGTCGTTGCCGCTGCCGCCGGCCAGCAGGTTGTTGGCGCTGTTGCCGGTGATGGTGTTGGCCAGCGTGTTGCCAGCGCCGTTGATCGCACCCGAACCCGTCAGCACCAGCTTCTCGACGAAGCTGCCGAGGGTGTAGGACACGCTGGAGCGGACCGTATCGGTGCCGCCGGCGTTGACCGTGCCGCCGACCGTGGTCGTCTCGTAGACCTTGTCGCCGCGGTTGTCGACGACGTAGGTGTCGTTGCCGGCACCGCCGAGCATCGTGTCCGCGCCGCTGCCGCCGTTCAGCGTGTCGTTGCCGGCGCCACCGCTGAGCGTGTCGTTGCCGCTGCCGCCGGACAGCAGGTTGTTGGCGCTGTTGCCGGTGATCGAGTTGGCCAGCGAATTGCCGCTGCCGTTGATCGCGTTCGAACCCGTCAGCACCAGCTTCTCGACGAAGCTGCCGAGGGTGTAGGACACGCTGGAGCGCACCGTATCGATGCCGCCGGCGTTGACTGTGCCGCCGACCGTGGTCGTCTCGTAAACGCGGTCGCTTATGTTGTCCACGACGTAGGTGTCGTTGCCGGCGCCGCCGAGCATCGTGTCGGCGCCGCTGCCGCCGTTCAGCGTGTCAGCGCCAGCATCGCCATAGAGCAGATCGTTGCCCGAATTGCCGTTGATCAGATCGTTTCCGCCATAGCCTCGCATGATGTCCGCATACGGTGACAAGCTGATCGAGTCGTTGCCACTCAGGATGCTGGCGATCGCCGCGTAGTCATCTGCGGTGCTGGAGGTATACGCCGCCTCTGCCAAGGACACGGCGCTGTAAGTGAAGTTCTGTACGGCCCAGCCCGATCGCCACGCAGTTCCGCTCCAGTATTCTTCGTAGTACCCCGTGACCGTCCCAGCGGTGACCTTCGAATAGTCGCTGGTGAACTTGACGCCAGTTCCGCCGAAGAAGGTGCCGACATAGCCGCCCGAGTAGTGCTCGAAGTAAACGACATCCTGGTAGCTGATGCCCCCGAACGCGTAGTTGACGTTGTCGGCAAACTCGAAATCCGTCTGGTTAGCGATCAGGCGATTCAGATTCAGGTTTCGATAGTCGAACGCCAGATCAGCAAACATCGTAGCCATGGGAGTACTCCGCTGAGTTGCAGTTTCGCTTTGTCGGACGAATCGCTTCGATCCCCGAAATGGATGTTAGGGCTTGGGCTGTGATGGTCCGAGCCAGCTCCTCGTACTTCGTATGAACTATTGCCGAAGCGCATTCCGGCGCTGGCACAGGAGTGGGGTCGAATTCGATTCGGGTCCGTCGAGAAACCCGTCTTGGACGCTGACAATCTCGGAGTCGACTGGCGACGGAGGTTGCGGCGAAACTCCTCTGACCATGCAGAAAGCGCAACGCCTGCACCGGCGTTGCCTCGGGCGCGGCCGTTGCATCGACACGCGCATGCACAATCGCCGCGGCATCGCGCCGCCTGCGCGAGCGCTTCTTCCGCGATGAAGCTGCTGTTCGTCCACCAGAACTTCCCCGGCCAGTTCAAGCATCTGGCCGCGGCCTTCGCCGCCCTCGACGACGTGCAGGTGGTGGCGATCGGCGAACAGGCCAATCTCGCCGGACTGCCGCCGCCCCCGCGCATCGAGCGGCTGGCCTACTCGGTGGCGAGAGCGCCGACGCAGGGCGTGCACCCGTACCTGCGCAACGTCGAGGCGGCGGTGCTGCGCGGCCAGGCCGTGGCGCGCAAGGCGCTGGAGCTGCGCCAGCGCGGCTTCGTGCCCGACCTGATCTGCGTGCATGCCGCCTGGGGCGAGGGCCTGTACCTGCGCGACATCTTCGCGGCGAGCCGCATCCTCGCCTACTTCGAGTACTACTACCGCGGCAGCGGCGCTGACGTCGGCTTCGACCCCGAGTTCCCGGCGGAACTGGACGATCTGCTGCGCATCCGCACCTGGAACATGACGCAGCAGTCGAGCTGCTTCGCGGCCGACTGGGGCCTGTCGCCGACACGCTGGCAGGCCAGCACCTATCCGGCCGAGATGCAGCAGCGGCTGAGCGTGATCCACGACGGCATCGACACGCGCCGGCTGGCGCCCGATGCCCAGGCGCGCTTCAGCCTGGCCGACGGACGCCGGCTCGGGCCGCAGGACGAGGTCGTGAGCTTCGTCAGCCGCGGCCTCGAACCCTATCGCGGCTTCCATGTGTTCATGCGCGCGCTGCCCGAGCTGATGCGGCGCCGGCCGGCGGCGCAGTTCGTGATCGTCGGCGTCGACAAGCCGAGCTACGGCCGGTCCCCGGCCGACGCGGCCCACTGGCGCGAGAAGCTGCTCGCCGAAGTCGGCGATCGCCTCGACCTCGGCCGCGTGCACTTCACCGGCAAGCTGCCCTACGACGCCTTCGTCAGACTGCTGCAGCTCAGCCGCGCGCACGTCTACCTGACCTACCCCTTCGTGCTGTCGTGGTCGATGCTCGAGGCCATGGCCGTCGGCGCGCCGCTCGCCGCGTCGGCCACCGCGCCGGTCAGCGAGGTCATCGAGCACGGGCGCAACGGGCTGCTGTTCGACTTCTTCGACGGCAAGGCGCTGGTCGAGACGGTGTGCCGCCTGGTCGACGACGCCGAACTCAGGCAGCGGCTGGCCGCCGCCGCGCGCCGGACCGTGGTCGAGCGCTACGACCTGAGCACGGTCTGTCTGCCGGCGCAGGCATCGCTGATGCGCGAGCTGCTGCACAGCGGCCGCGGCCCGGCGGCGCTGTCCGCGCCGTCGGGCGCGTGATGCTGAGCAGCGCCGCCGCGCGGCCATAAGAAAAGCCCGCAGCCAGGGTTGGCGGCGGGCTTCCTTCCGGACACCGGCCCGGCGTGCGGGCGGCGACGGCTTCTCTGCGCCGGGTGACGGGTTCCCTTCGGGCGATGCCCTCCGCCCAATCGTGCGGCCGGTTCTGCGCTTTGACGCCCGGCAGTGTAGGCCGCGCCGCGTGACCGGATCGTGACAACAACCGGGTGTTGCCGCCGCAGATCGGGGCTTCGGGCAAGCAGAGCTGGTCTGCAGCCGGCTCGTGTCGTGCGTCATGGCGCAGCGCCGCGCCCATTCGCCGGTGCCGGCCGCTGCGGTGCGTCGCTACCATAGCCGCACATCCTGTTCGGAGATGCGCATGTCCGTGATCGTGGTCGCCAACCCCAAGGGCGGAGTCGGCAAGAGCACGCTGGCCACCAACCTGGCCGGCGCACTGGCCAGCGAGGGGCATGCGGTGATGCTCGGCGACGTCGACCGGCAGCAGTCGTCGCGCCAGTGGCTGGCGATGCGTCCGGCGCATCTGCCGGCGATCAGCGGCTGGGAGATCGACCACCACGACATCGCGCGTCCGCCCAAAGGCACCACGTACGTGGTGCTCGACACGCCGGCCGGGCTGCACGGCAAGCGGCTCGACGCGGTGCTGCGCATCGCGCACAAGCTGCTGATCCCGCTGCAGCCCAGCCTGTTCGACATCCAGGCCACGCATGCCTTCCTGGCCGCGCTGCGCGAGCACCGGCGCGCGGGCGAGATCCAGCTCGGCCTGGTGGCCATGCGCGTGCGCGAGCACACGATTGCGAACGACCAGCTGCACCAGTACCTGGCGACGCTGAACGTGCCGGTGGCCGCCTGGCTGCGCGACACGCAGAATTACGTGCAGCTGGCGGCGCGCGGCCTGACGCTGTGGGACGTGGCGCCGAGCCGCGTCGAGCGCGATCTCGAACAATGGTCACCGCTGAAGGAATGGATCCGATGAAACACTTCGACAAGTTGCAGCAACTGCAGGCGCAGCTCGGCCAGGAAATCGGCCTCAGCGGCTGGATCACGGTCGACCAGAAGCGCATCGACCAGTTCGCCGAGGCCACCGGCGACCACCAGTGGATCCACGTCGATCCGGTCAAGGCGGCGCAGGGCCCGTTCGGCAGGACCGTGGCGCACGGCTTCCTGACGCTGAGCCTGCTGCCGGAGCTGTTCGCTGCCGCCTTCGACATCGCCGACGTGCGCATGGGCGTCAACTACGGACTGAACAAGGTGCGCTTCACCGCGCCGGTGCCCAGCGGCGGCCGCGTGCGCGGCCGCTTCGTGCTGCGCGAATACCGGCCCATCGCCGGCGGCGCGCAGCTCACGGTCGAGGCGACGATCGAACTCGAAGGCTCGCCCAAGCCGGCCTGCGTCGCCGAGTCGATCTCGCGCCGCTATACATGAAACCTGAAACCTGAAACGGGTGCCGCTGCGAAGCTGCACTACCATGGCCGTCATCAGCGAAGGTCCGGGAGGGCGCGATGAAGGTGCTGCTGGTCGATGACCATCCGTTGATCCTGTCGGCGCTGCAGACGGTGATCAAGGGGCTGGGCGACGACGTCGCGGTGCTCGGCGCCGGCAGCGCGGCCGAGGCGCGCGCGGCGCTGGGCCAGGACGCCGATTTCGACCTGGTGCTGCTCGACCTGGCGCTGGGCGACGCCGACGGCTTCGAGCTGCTGACCGAGCTGCGCGCCGCCTATCCGTCGCTGCCGGTGGTGGTGGTCTCGGCCTCCGACCGCACCAGCGACGTGATCCGCGCCATCGACCTGGGCGCAATGGGCTTCGTGCCCAAGCGCTCGTCGAACGAGCAGCTGTTCGAGGCGCTGCGCATGGTCATGTCCGGCGGGCTGTACGTGCCGCCGATGATGCTCGGCCTGGATGCGCCGCCGCTCGAAGGCGATACCGTGCCCGACGTGATGCGGCCGGTGGGCGCGTCCAGCAGCCGGTCGCCGTATCAGAAGGCGCCGCTGTCGCTGGCCTCGGTGGGCCTGACGCCGCGCCAGAGCGACGTGCTCGCGCTGCTGCTGCAAGGCAAGCCGAACAAGCTGATCGCACGCGAACTGAACGTTTCGGTCGAGACCGTCAAGGACCACGTGGCCGCGGTGCTGCGCGCGCTGGGCGTCAGCTCGCGCACGCAGGCGGTGCTGGCGGTGAGCCAGATGCAGCAGCAGGCGGCGCAGAACGCGCGCCAGGCCCCCGGCACCGACAGGCCATGAACGCGCCGGCCGTCGCGGCGCAGCAGCCCGCCGCACCGCCGGCGGCGGCCACGCCGGAGTCGCCGCGTTTGGAGCCCGCGCCGCCGCAGCGCAGCTTCGACCACCTTCGTGCGCTGTTCGTGCAGACGCCGGCCTCGCTGGTCGGCTACCTGATCGGCTGGAGCCTGATGGTGGCGATGTACTGGCCGCTGGCGCCGCGCGGCCCGATGCTCGCCTGGAGCGGCGTGCTCGCGGCGCTGCTGGCGGTGCGGCTCGCGCACTACCTGCGCTTTCGCCGCAACCCCGATGCCGACGACGCCACGCTGTACCGCTGGCGGCGCAGCTGGAAGGCGCTGGTGCTGCTGCAGGCCGCGTGCTGGGCGGTCGCGGTGTGGCTGTTCTGGCACCTGGGCACGCCGTACCACCGCACCGCGCTGATGCTGGTCATCTTCAGCCTCGGGCTGGCTTCGGTGCAGCTGCTGGCCACCCAGCAGCGGCTGTACATCGCCTTCGTCTGCCTGCTGCTGCTGCCGGCTGTTCTGCGCATCGCCACCGACACCACGCAGCCCTGGCACTGGCAGCTGGCGGGCATCCTGCTGCTGCAGTTCATCGCGCTGCTGGTCATGGGCCGCGTGCAGCGCAGCGCGCTCGACCAGGTGATCCGGCTCAAGGCGCACAGCGAGACGCTGGCGGGGCAGCTGCGCGACGAGATGGCCATCTCCGAGGGCGCGCGCCGTGCGGCGGAGGCCGCCAGCCGCGCGAAGACGCAGTTCTTCGCCGCCGCCAGCCACGACCTGCGCCAGCCGCTGCACGCGATGGGGCTGTTCGCCGAGGCGCTGCGCCAGCGTGCGCACGATCCCGAGGTGGCGGCGCTGGTCAACAGCATCAACGAGTCGGTGGACGCGCTGGAAGGCCTGTTCGGCGAGCTGCTGGACATCACGCGCATCGACACCGGCGGCGTCGACGTCAACCCGGCGCCGGTGGCCATGCGCGAGCTGTTCGCGCGCCTGCGTCTGCATTTCGAGCCGACGGCCTTCGAGAAGGGCCTGGCCTTGAGCTTGCGCGGCGCGCGCCACGTCGCGCACGCCGACCCGGTGCTGCTGGAGCGCATCCTGCGCAACCTGGTCAGCAACGCGATCCGCTACTGCGACGACGGCGGCGTGCTGGTCAGCTGCCGCCCGCGCGGCGGCAAGCTGCTGCTGCAGGTCTGGGACAGCGGCATCGGCATCTCCGAGGCCAGCCTGCCGCGCATCTTCGACGAGTTCTACCAGGTGCAGAGCCAGCGTCCGCTGCAGGCGCACCAGCGCAAGGGGCTGGGGCTGGGGCTGGCGATCGTCGCGCGCCTGGCGGCGCTGATGGACGCGCCGATCTCGGTGCGCTCGCGCGTCGGTCATGGCACGGTGTTCAGCTTCGAGCTGCCGCCGGGCAGGGCGGTGCGCGCGCTCGAGCCGCAGGCCGCGCGGCCGCAGGCGCCGCTGGGGCTGACGCTGCAGGGCCGGCTGCTGCTGGTGGTCGAGGACGAGGCTGCGGTGCGCGAAGGCCTGGTGGTGCTGCTGAAGGCCTGGGGCGCGAGCGTGCTCGACTTCGATGCCGTGGCCAGCCTGCAGGACTGGCTGGCGGCCGGCCCGGCTCAGGCGCCCGACCTGCTGCTGGTGGACTACCGGCTGCCGCAGGGCCGCACCGGGCTGGAGGCCTTGGCCGCCGTGCGCAGCCACTGGCCCGGCCGCAGCCTGCCGGCGATCGTCATCACCGGCAGCACCATCGGCGGCCATGAGGACGAAGCCGCCGAACACGACTTCCACCTGCTCATCAAGCCGGTGCTGCCGAACAAGCTGCGCGCGATGATCGGCTTCAAGCTCGGCGTGCGCTGAGAGGCTGAGAGTCTTTCCCCCATGCCCGCCTTGCACGCCAAAGCCGCCCCGCTCGTCGTTGCAAATGCTCGCCATAGCCCGAGCTATGGCTGTGCTTTGCGCCTAGATCGGGGCGCCTTTGGCGCGCCTTTCGGGCACGGCGGAAAAACTCTCGGCCTCTGAGCGCTCAGCGCGGCGGCGGCGCGCTCGGCCGCTGCTGCGGCGGCGGCAGCTTGGCGACCAGGCATTGCGCGGCCTTCATCGTGCGCTCGCCGGGGAACAGGTTGCCGATGTTCTGCAGGTACAGCTCGGGCGTGATGCGCTTGTAGTACAGGTTCGAGGTCTGGTCGAGCCACACGCCGTACTGCGCGGTGGCATAGCTCGGCGGGTCGTAGCTGCGCGTGATCACCAGCGGCCCGACCTGCAGCGGCGCGCAGTCCACGCTGGCCTGGTCGACGAAGGCGTCGAAGCCGGTCGCGCGGTAGTTGCTGAACTGGTCCGGCGCGCAGCCGGCGAGTCCCAGGACGGCCAGTGCGGCCAGCGTCACCCCCGGGGTCTTGCTCATCGTTCGCTCCTCTTTCGTTGTAGCCGGGAACTGTATCAAGCGCTGCGCGGCACGCGCCCCGCGACCGGGTACTGCGCGTCGGTATAGCCCGGCGTCGACGCATGCCCGGCCGGCACCAGGCCGGCGAAGAAGGCCTCGTCCTCGGCGTCGAAGGGCTGCCGCAGCGCGTCCAGGTAGTCCTGCCATTGCGCCAGCGTGCGCGGACCGCCGATCAGGCCGTGCACCAGCCGGTTGTTCCACACCCAGCCCAGCGCCAGCGCGGCCGGCGTGCGGCCGCGTGAGCGCGCATGCGCCAGCACGCGCTGCGCGAGCCGCATCGATTCGGGGCGGAATTCGGTCTGCATCAGCCGGCGGTCGTTGCGCGCCGCGCGCGAGCCTTCGGGCGGTGGTGCGTCGGGCAGGTACTTGCCGCTCAGCACGCCGCGCGCCAGCGGGCTGTAGGCGACGACGCCCAGGCCGTAGTGCGCGCAGGCCGGCAGCACTTCCACCTCGATCTGGCGCGACATCGCGTTGTACGGCGGCTGGTTGGCGATCGGCTGCGGCAGCTTCAGCGCACGGCACAGCTCGACCAGCTGCGCGACGCGCCAGGCGCGGAAGTTCGACACGCCGTAGTAGCGAAGCTTGCCGGCGGCGATCAACTGCGCCAGCGTGGCCGCGATTTCTTCCAGCGGCGTGCTCTCGTCGTCGCGGTGCAGGTACAGCAGGTCGATCCAGTCGGTGCCCAGTCGTTGCAGGCTGGCGTCGACCGCGGCCAGCATGTGGCGGCGCGACAGGCCGCGCTCGTTCGGGCCCGGGCCGGTGGGATTGGCCAGCTTGGTGGCCAGCACCCAGTGCGCGCGCTCGGCAGCGATCAGCCGGCCGGTGATGCGCTCCGATTCGCCGCCGGCATAGACGTCGGCGGTGTCGATGGCGTTGAGCCCGGCCTCGCGCGCGGCGGCGGCGATGCGCGCGGCCTCGGCAGCGTCGGTGCGGCCGCCGAACATCATCGTGCCCAGCCACAGCTTCGAAACCTTCAGGCCGCTGGCGCCGAGCGCTGCGTAGTCGTCGAGGTTCAGGCTCATCGCGGTCTGCTCCGTTCGGGTCGGCTCGGGCCATGATGCCACCGGCGCTGTAGTACAAGCTTTGCACGCCGATCCACCATCTGCAGCCTCGGAGGGCATCGAATGAGCGGCAAAGTGATGATCCGTGCGGTCGGCAACGGGCCGCCGCTGGTCGAAGCAGGGCTGAACCAGCACTTCAGCCTCACCCGTGAGCGCGCGTGGCCGCTCCAAAGCGCCCGCACCGGAGCGCGATCAGCGCGGAGG
>OEIU01000864.1_pt1 | contig 23616 bp, 18 predicted proteins | sample 1539221 | NCBI WGS metagenome assembly OEIU01 (sample SAMN03792071, study PRJEB22550) | activated sludge metagenome | feature: wastewater treatment plant; material: activated sludge; isolation source: Wastewater treatment plant of a petroleum refinery complex | place: Argentina: Zarate | collected...
GGGGGGGGGGAAGGCGTTTGGGGGGCTCTTTTTTGCCGGTGTTGTTGACCCGCCAATGGGCCATCGCGGTGCAACCGACTGAGCTGTCAGGAATCCGACTTCTTTCCCGCCAGGCCCGACCGGGTACGCGGGTGGTTTATCATCCGCCCTCTTTTTCTGGCCCGCCGCCAGTAGCCAGTCGCCAGCCGCCCCATGCTCCCCTCCCGCGAACTCTTCTCCTACCGCAAGTACTGGGCGTCCCGGTTCGGGACCGCCCCGTTCCTGCCCATGAGCCGGGAGGAGATGGAGGCGCTCGGCTGGGATTCGTGCGACATCATCATCGTGACGGGCGATGCCTACGTGGATCACCCGAGCTTCGGCATGGCCATCATCGGCCGCGTGCTCGAAGCGCAGGGCTTCCGCGTCGGCCTCATCGCCCAGCCCGACTGGCATTCGACCGCCGACTTCGAACGGCTCGGCCGGCCGAACCTGTTCTTCGGCGTCACCGGCGGCAACATGGATTCGATGGTGAACCGCTACACCTCGGACCGCCGCATCCGCAGCGACGACGCGTACACGCCGGGCGGCGCGGGCGGCAAGCGGCCGGACCGGTCGGTGATCGTGTATTCGCAGCGCGTGCGCGAGGCGTTCGGCGAGGTGCCGATCGTGATCGGCGGCATCGAAGCCAGCCTGCGCCGCATCGCGCATTTCGATTACTGGTCGGAGAAGGTGCGCCGCACGATCCTGCTCGATTCGAAAGCGGACCTGCTGGTGTACGGCAATGCCGAGCGCCAGATCGTCGACATCGCGCATCGGCTGGCGAAGGGAACGAAGATCGAGGACATCACCGATCTGCGCGGCACGGCGTTCGTGCGTCAGGGCGGCACGCCGGAGGGGTGGACGGAGATCGATTCGACCAGCATCGACGAACCCGGGCGTTTGAATCCGCCGATCGATCCCTATCTGGATACGACGGCAGCAAAGAATGCCCCCACCCCAACCCTCCCCCGCTCCGCGGAGGAGGGGGCCGAAGCGCGTCCCTCCCCCTGCGCAGCGGGGGGAGGACAGGAGGGGGGCAGCGTCAAGGTAGTGAAGTTCCATCGCCAGGTCCCCACCGCCGACCGCGGTCAGTCCGTCATCCGCATGCCTTCTCATGAGAAGGTCGCGAACGATCCCGTTCTCTACGCGCACGCCTCGCGCATCCTGCATCTCGAAGCGAATCCGGGTAACGCACGCGCGCTGGTGCAGCGCCACGGCAACGTCGACGTGTGGCTGAATCCGCCGCCGATTCCGCTGTCGATGAAGGAAATGGATGCGATCTACGAACTGCCGTACCGGCGCGTGCCGCATCCGTTCTACGGCGAGGCGAAGATTCCTGCATACGAAATGATCCGCTTCTCGATCGCGATCCAGCGCGGCTGCTTCGGCGGCTGCACGTTCTGTTCGATCACCGAACACGAAGGCCGCATCATCCAGAACCGCTCCGAGAATTCGATCATCAAGGAGATCGAGGAAATCCGCGACAGCGTGCCTGGTTTCACCGGCGTGATCTCGGATCTCGGCGGGCCGACGGCGAACATGTATCGCCTCGCCTGCAAGTCGCCGAAGATCGAATCGGCCTGCCGCAAACCCTCGTGCGTGTATCCGGGCATCTGCCCGAACCTCAACACCGATCACACGCCGCTCATCAAGCTGTATCAGCGCGCGCGTTCATTGCCCGGCATCAAGAAGATCCTGATCGGTTCGGGCGTGCGCTACGACCTCGCGGTGGAATCGCCCGAGTACGTGAAGGAACTGGTGCAGCATCACGTCGGCGGCTATCTGAAGATCGCGCCGGAAGCGATCGGCGAAGGCCCGCTGTCGAAAATGATGAAGCCCGGCGTCGGCTCCTACTACAAGTTCAAGGAGCTGTTCGACAAGTACTCGAAGGAAGCGGGCAAGGAGCAGTACCTGATTCCGTACTTCATCGCCGCGCATCCCGGCACCACCGATGAAGACATGCTCGAACTGGCGCTGTGGCTGAAGAAGAACGGCTTCCGCGCCGATCAGGTGCAGGCCTTCCTGCCCTCGCCGATGGCGACGGCGACGGCGATGTGGCACTCGGGCAAGAACCCGCTGAAGAAAGTGACGCACGCGAGCGAAGAAGTCGCGATCCCCAAGGGCCTCAAGGTACGCCGCCTGCACAAGGCCTTCCTGCGCTACCACGACGCCAACAACTGGCCGATGCTGCGCGAGGCGCTGCGACGCATGGGTCGCGCCGATCTGATCGGCAACGGCAAGCATCATCTCGTGCCGATCTGGCAGCCCGCCGGTACGGGCGAGGCGCATGAAGGACGACGCTCGTCACCCGCCCCGAAGGGGGGCGCCGCCAGGAAGCCGATGAAGTTCCGGACGCAGCACACCGGACTCAAGGGCGTGAAGCTGCCGAAGCCCGGATAGGAGGGAGAGGCCGCAAAGACCGCATAGAAGAAAGGTAAAAAAGAAGAATCCCTTCGTTCTTTTACCTTTCTTTTATGCGGTCTTTGCGGCCTCTCGGCTCTCCTCTCCCAAAAAAATGCCCGCCAGAGGCGGGCAAGCTTGGGGATCGAGGATCAACGCGAACAACTGTGTCAAAAACTGTGGCTGAGCTGCACACCACCCCACAGCGAACTGCGATCGGCCTCACCTGAACGCAGCTCCGCGGTCTGATAGTTGAGCGCATAGCTCAACTGGGTGTTCTCGAAAATCTGGGTGACTACGCCCATCCAGATCTCTGCGACCAGCGGCTCGATTTCCGAGTACGAATACGTCACCGCGCTGTCGCGGAACTGGCCCTGCAGGAAGGCGTTGTAAGCACGCGCCTTGATCCGGGCACCCGTGAAGAAATACAGCTCGGGACGTCCGCCGGACTGCGCCGCCACCGGCACCGGCGCGCCGATGTAGTCGGTCAGTTCCGGCGCGAAGCTCCACCACGGCGAATTGAAATGGCCGACGCGCATCGAGATCGCCGCACTCGTCTCGGTGAGATAGCCGACGCTGCCCTGCACCGTGGTCTTCACATCGAGCGTTGCCGACGGATTCGCAATCCACAGGCGATGCCGCGCCAGCGTGTAGCGCGCGGTGGGTTCGCCACCCGCGGAAATCTGGTTGTCGTAGCCGCGCACCGGATCCGAGCCGACCAGTTCGTGAATGTCCGAATGCAGCTCGCCCGCCGCGGCGAGCCCGAGCACGCCGATCGTCAGACTGCTCGACCACGCGCCGCGACCGTCGGCGTCGACGCTCACCCGGCCGTTCGACGTGAACAGCAGGCTCGCATACGGTCGATCGTCGTAAACGGGTAGCGTCGATTCGATGTCGGCCGGCGTGAAGGCGATGAGTCCGAACTGTCGCGCGTGATGGACGGATGCCGCGTCTTGCGGCAGCAGGAATGCGTCGATGCGCTTCAGTAGCGGATCGAGCGAGAGCAGACCATCGCGCGCGGTGTCGCCAGAGATCGTCAGAGCGAAGCCGCCCGTGTAGTCGCGGTCGTGACCGCCGCCTGCGGCGAACAGATCGTTGTCGATCTGCACCCGCACGCCGTCGACTTCATGCGCATCCGCTGCGGACGGAGCCGCCAGTACCGTTGCCGTCGTTGCCAGCCACATTGCTGCCGCGAGCAGCGCCGTCGTCCAGAGAGCCGTTATCCGAATACCCATTGCCATTGCCTGTGCCATCGCACCAACGATCGCCGTTGCGACTCGTTGCCTTCATCCAGCCCTTTTTTTGCAGGCGTGTACTGTCTCTCACCGACCGCACAGCGATAAACGCGGGCGCAGGAATGACATTGATGAACGCTCATGCAGGAATCGTCAGAACGTGCTGTCGATTCGTGCTGAAAGCATGGCGTGATGCGAGCGTCGTGCGTACCGCGGAAGGTCGGATGCGGACACTGGCGATGGTCAGGGGCCGGCAAGCTGGCAACTCGCGGCGTCCCACCGTACGATTTCGCAAGGCTCGAACAACGTGACAGGCCGCGCCGGGACGACACAACAATGGATAAATTCACGTGTATGCAGGCCCTGGTGCGGGTCGTCGAATCCGGCAGTTTTGCCGAGGCCGCGCGACGCATGGGGGTGTCGGCGCCGATGGTCACGAAGTACATCGGCCATCTGGAGCAGTCGCTGGGCACGCGCCTGCTGAATCGCTCGACGCATTCGTTGAGCCTTACGGATTCCGGGCATGCGTACTACCAGCGCTGCGTACAGTTGCTGGAGGACATCGACGACGCCGAAGCCATCGCAGGCGCGCAGAGTGCGTCGCCGCGCGGGTCACTGCGCATGAGCGTGTCGTCGGACTTCGGCGTGAATCACCTGGGACCGGTGCTGCTGGAATATTCGCGCCAGTATCCGGACGTGCGGATCGAGGTGTCCGTCAGCAATCACCTCGTCGATCTCGTCGAGGAAGGCTTCGACCTCGCCGTGCGCATCACCACGCAACTGCGCACCAACCTGGTGGCGCGCAAGCTCGCCATTTCGCAGCTCGTGACCTGCGCGGCGCCTGCCTATCTCGACCAGCACGGCACGCCGCAGATTCCCGAGAACCTGGTGCATCACAACTGCCTGTCGTTCAGCGATCCCTCGCTCGCGACGGAACAATGGCGCTTCGAACGCGAAGGCCGTTCATCGGTCGTGAAAGCCACCGGCAACCTGCGCGCCAGCAGCAACGAACTGCTGAAGCTCGCCGCGCTGCAGGGCCAGGGCATCGTGCTGCAGCCGAGTTTCAACGTGAGTCAGGAACTGCGCGACGGCAGTCTCCTGCCGCTCTTCACCGATTACGACGCCGGCGCACTCGGCATCTACGTCGTGTATCCGAACCGCAAGCACCAGACCGCGAAGGTCCGCAGCTTCATCGATACGCTGGTGGGGCGCTGGGGCAACAACTCCGACGTCGATCCGTTCTGGAGCCGGAAATCCGAATAGCCGCAAGAAGGCGCAAAAATCGCAAGTCGAAAAAATTCATTCCTGCCTTGCGACCTTTGCGCCTTTTTGCGGCCATTGTTCCTTCCGTTATTCCGCCCTCTCCAGTTCCCACTGCGCGAACGGCATATCGCTGCGCACGTGCAGCCCGAATCCCGCGTGAACGAAATGGCGTTCGAGTCGCGTGCGATACCAGTCGGCAGCGCGCAGGTGGATGTCGCCGTCGCTGCACGACAGGTCGGCGTTGCCGCGCCAGTCCTCCTGCGTCGGCGCATGGAAGTACAGCGCGCCGCGCGTGAGCCGGCCGAGGTTCGCCATCGCGCGGACGGCGTCGCGGTCTGACAGGTACTGCAGCACGTCGTAGCACAGCACCAGGTCGAAGCGGCGCGCGGGCCGGTAGGTCGCGAGCGATGCCTGGGTCCAGCCGTGGCGCTTGCAAAGGTGTTCGCTGACCTCGATTCCCGTGTAGCGGGCTGTCGGAAAGGCACGGAGCAGCGGCACACGCATCAGGCCCAGTCCGCATCCGGCGTCCAGGATGGAGCGCACGGGCAATTCCAGATGCTTCATCAGCGCCGCCACGGCATTCGCACGCAGCGCCATTTCCTTGCGGGTGGTCACGCGGGTGCGCGGGTTGACGTAGAAGCGGCGATAGAAACTGGCGTCGAAGCGGGAGGACATTGGAGAGCGCTTGGAAGTTGGTGAGCAAGTGGCTGCGAGCCAGAGGTAGCGAGTGCGCGGATCTTAAGCGAATGCCGCGTCCTGATGCCTTCCGGTTACCGGCTCATCGCTCGCGGCTCGAACCGCTCTCTTGCATTGGCCCTGCCCAACCCCACCTCCCAGCCATGTCCCTTCAAGGTTCCAATCATGGCCATCCGTAATCCGCAGTCATGGATGTGGGCCGAAGCCTGCGAAATGCTCGAGCAGGCGCAGCGCCTGCAGCGACAGTTTTTCCGCTTCGGCCAGATTGCCGAGGCGCAGCCGCGCTGGGAGCCGCCGGTGGATCTGGTCGCGACCGACCATGTCCTCGAAATCACGGTGGCCCTGCCCGGCGTGGCGCCGGAAAACGTCAGGGTACGGATCGATCAGGGTGCGTTGAACGTTTCGGCGGTCCGCGCGTTACCGGTGAATGAACGCACCACGTCGGTCCATCGGCTGGAGATTCCGTACGGCCGCTTCGAACGGCGGATTTCGCTGCCGGCGGGACATTACGAATTGCTGGATCAGGTGTGCGCGAACGGCTGCCTGATCCTGCGACTGGCGCGCTATTGAGCAAGTGGGAGCTGACATGACAGATCTCGATCAGAACAAGACTCAGCCGAACGGCGCTGCGGTGACGGATGACATGCTGCTCATCCTGCCGGTGCGCAACCTGGTGCTGTTTCCGGGCACGGTGGTGCCGGTCGCGGTGAATCGCGAACGGTCGCTGGCGGCGGCCCAGGAGGCAGTGCGCGCGAACCGCAAGATCGGCTTCCTGTTGCAGAAGGAAGCGGACACCGACAATCCCGCGGGCAACGATCTGCATCGCATCGGCACCGTGGCCAGCATCGTGCGCTACGTCACGGCGCAGGACGGTACGCATCATCTCGTCGTGCAGGGCGAGAAGCGCTTCCGCGTGCTCGATTTCCAGGACGGCATGCCGTTCATGGTCGCGCGTGTCGAATACCTGCCCGATCCGACGGCGTTCTCGAATGAGATCGAGGCGCGTTCGCTCAATCTGAAGCGCCAGTCGGCCGAAGCCGTGTCGCTCTTGCCGCAGGCGCCGGCAGAACTCGCCAATGCCATCCAGTCGCTGGAATCGCCGGCGACGCTGGTCGATCTGGTCGCGAGCTTCATGGACGTGAAGTCGGCCGAGAAACAGCAGTTGCTGGAAACGCTCGACCTGCGCGCGCGGCTCGATCGCGTCAGCGAGCTGCTGCAGAAGCGCATCGAAGTGCTGCGCCTGCAGCGCCAGCTCGAAGACAAGACCCGCGAAGCCATCGACGAGCGTCAGAAGGAAGTGCTGCTGCGCGAGCAGATGCGCCAGATCCGCAAGGAACTCGGCGAGGAGGGTGAGTCGGGCGAGGAGATCGGCGAGCTGCGCGAAGCCATCGAGAAGGCCGGCATGCCCGAAGACGCGCTCGAACAGGCGCGCAAAGAACTCAAGCGCCTGGAGCGCATGTCGGATGCGAGTGCCGAATACTCGATGCTGCGCACCTGGATCGATCTCATGATCCAGCTGCCGTGGTCGAAGCTCGACAACGAGTCCATCGACATCGCGCACGCGCGCAAGGTGCTGGACGAGGATCACTACGGCCTCGACAAGATCAAGCGCCGCATCGTCGAGTACCTCGCCGTGCGCAAGCTGAACCCGCAGGGTCGCAGCCCGATCCTGTGCTTCGTCGGCCCGCCGGGCGTCGGCAAGACCTCGCTCGGTCAGAGCATCGCGCGTGCGGTCGGCACGAAGTTCGCGCGCGTCAGCCTCGGTGGCGTGCACGACGAGGCCGAGATCCGCGGCCACCGGCGCACCTATATAGGAGCGCTGCCGGGCAACATCGTGCAGGCCGTGAAGAAGGCCGGCACGCGCAATCCGGTGATCATGCTGGACGAGATCGACAAGCTGGGCGCCGGCATCCACGGCGATCCGGCCTCGGCGCTGCTGGAGGTGCTGGATCCGGAACAGAACAACACGTTCCGCGACAACTACCTCGGCCTGCCGTTCGATCTGTCCAAGGTCATGTTCATCGCGACCGCGAACATGCTCGACACGATTCCGGGGCCGCTGCGCGACCGCATGGAAGTGATCGAGCTGACGGGCTACACCGAGGACGAGAAGGTCGAGATCGCGAAGCGCTATCTGGTGAAGCGCCAGCTCGACGCCAATGGCCTGAAGCCGGAACAGGCGACCGTCACGGACGAGGCGCTGCGCCAGATCGCGCACGACTACACGCGCGAGGCGGGCTGCCGCAACCTGGAACGCCAGATCGGCGCCGTGCTGCGTAACGTCGCGGTGCGCATCGCTGACGGCAGCGTCAGCGAGCAGGTAGTCGATGTGGACGCCGTGCGCAGCATCCTGGGCGCGCCGCGCTTCGAAAGCGAAGTGGCGATGCGCACCAGCGTGCCGGGCGTGGCCACGGGCCTGGCGTGGACGCCGGTCGGTGGCGACATCCTGTTCATCGAAGCCACGCGCATTCCGGGCAATGGCCACCTGATCCTCACCGGTCAGCTGGGCGATGTCATGAAGGAAAGCGCGCAGGCGGCGCTGTCGCTGGTGAAGTCGCAGGCGGAACGGCTGGGCATCGACGCTGCGCTGTTGCGCAGGAGCGATGTGCACATTCACGTACCGGCCGGCGCCATTCCGAAGGATGGTCCGAGCGCGGGCACCGCGATGTTCACGGCGCTCGTCTCGCTGCTCACGGGCAGGACGGTCGCCAACGATGTCGCGATGACCGGCGAGATCAGCCTGCGCGGGCTGGTGCTGCCCATCGGCGGCGTGAAGGAGAAGACGGTCGCAGCGCATCGCGCGGGCATTCGTCGCGTCCTGTTGCCGGCAAGAAACCGCAAGGATCTCGAAGATGTGCCCCAGAGCGTGCGCAATGATCTGCAGTTCGTCTTCTGCGAGCGCGTCGAGGACGTGATCCGCGAAGCGCTCGGCCTCACCTTCGGCGCGACGCCGATCACGGCGGCCGCGTAACTCTTCATGCATGTCATCCCCGCATTCGCGGGGACGACCCTCTGTGCAGTGTGTTGACTGCGCAGCAGCGCACACCGCCTGTGCGCGGAATCACACTTCGTCGAATTAATCATTGCTGAACATGCAGCGCTGCGCGCATGCCTGCGCGCTGGCATGTGCCATGCAACACCCTCAGCATGAATCGCATTGCAAGATCGGCGAGAAGGGAGTAACTAAGGCCCATGTTTCGCACGCACACTCGTGGCATGCGCAACGTTGCGCGATCCGGCTCCTGTTCAAGCGAGTCGTGGTCGCACGCTTACCTCGCTTCGCCGCTGCTGTTCTCCCGTATCGCTCGCCCGCCTGCGCACCGCACTGGCGCAGATTCCGATGGAACCTGTTCCCTCGTGGATCAGTCTTGGTCCTATGGGAGATTGAGATTCCGCGGAATGGCGGCGCACGATGGGTTCGGATGTATCGTGCATTGACACTCAATTCAGTTGGAGGGCGGTTCGATGTCAGACAGCCCGATGGCAAACCCGCAGCGCGGGTCCGCCTCGCAACGCGGCGAGAGCTTCGTTGAATCCCTGAGCGCGTACAGCCGGTTCCACCGTGCGCAGCACTGGTCCGGCACGTTCGGCGAGTTCCTCCGCACCGTCGTTCCCGGCAATGCGCGGCAGCTCGCACGCACCAGCCACGAATATCTCTGGGACATGCTCAACTGGTACGGGCGGCCCGGCACCAATGGCAACAACGGCAATGAAACTGCCGGCGCCAAGGAGCTGTTCAAGCGCGAGCTGTACGGCATCGACGAACCGCTCGGCCGCGTCGTCGACTACTTCAAGGCCGCGGCAGCGGGCTCCGATGTCGGGCGACGCCTGCTGCTGCTGCTCGGCCCGCCGTCCGGCGGCAAATCCACCATGGCCATCCTGCTCAAGCGCGGGCTCGAGGAATACAGCCTCACCGACGAAGGCGCGATGTATGCGTTGCAGGGTTCGCCCATGCACGAATCGCCGCTCAATCTCATCCCGGCCAGCCTGCGCGGCGAGTTCCGCGACACCTACGGCGTCGAGATCCGCGGCGAACTGAGCCCGTGGGCGCGCGATCGCCTGGAGCGCGAGTTCGAAGGCGACTTCCTGCGCATGCCGGTGGAGCGCGTGTTCCTGTCGGAAGCCGCCCGCATGGGTGTGGGTACCTATGCGCCGCACGATCCGACCACGGCCGACCTGGCCGATCTGGTCGGCTCCGTTGACTTGTCCAAGGTCGCCCAGTTCGGCGACGAGGGCGATCCGCGCGCCTGGTCGTGGTCGGGTGCGGTATACGCCGCCAGCCGCGGCGTGCTAGAGATGATCGAAATCCTCAAGGTGAAGCGCGAATTCCTCTACCTGCTGCTGACGCTGACGCAGGAAAAGAACGTCAAGGTGTCGCGCTTCCCGCTGATCTATCTCGACGAGACCATCCTCGCCCACACCAACCTGGCGGAGTTCCACAAGTTCCTGCAGGAAAAGGAGAACGAGGCGCTGCTCGACCGCATGGTCATCGTCAAGGTGCCGTACACGCTCTCTTATACGGAAGAGGCACGCATCTACACCAAGCTCGTCTCGGCCGCGCCGGCGTTCCGCGACGTGCATCTCGATCCGCATGCGCTGCGGCTCGCCTCGGTGTTTGCCGTTCTTACACGACTGATGAAGCCGGAGCGCGAGGGACTGGATCTGTCGAAGAAGGTCCGTCTCTACGCTGGCGAAGCCGTGGAAGGTTTCGCCGAGAGCGAGGTGGGTCGCCTGCGCGCCGAATCGCCGGAAGAAGGTCTCACCGGCGTCAGCCCGCGCTTCATCGTCAACTCGATCTCGAATGCCATCACGCGCAGCGACAAGAAGAGTCTCACCAGCATGGAAGTGCTGCTGGCGCTCAAGGACTCGATCGAGACCGACGCGCGCATGGATGCCAAGGCGAAGAAGCTCTGGATCGACTACCTGGTGCTGGCGCGCAAGGACTTCTACAACCGCTGGGTGAAGGAAGACGTGCATCGCGCGCTGTTCGCCTCGTTCGAGGACGAAGCGCAGCAGCTGCTCGACAAGTACCTGGACGAAGTGGAAGCCTCGCTCGATCACCGCGAGGTCACCGATCCGATCACCGGCGAGTCGCGTCCGGCCGACGAGCGCTTCCTGCGCTCGGTCGAGGACAAGATCAAGGTGTCGGACTCCGGCAAGCTGACCTTCCGCCAGGAAGTCGTGCGCAAGGCGATGGTCGCCTACAAGGCGCACGAGAAGTTCACGCTGAACAGCCATTCGCGCATGCGCGAAGCCATCGAGCAGTACCTGTTCGAGGAACGCCGCGACGTGCTGCGGCTGGTGACGTCGGCGGCGCGGCCCGACGACGAGGCGCGCAAGAAGATTTCGGCGGTGCAGGAACGACTGACCGGCGAGTACGGTTATGACGAACACAGTGCCAAGGAGGCCCTGAGCTACGTGACGACGTTGCTCGCACAGGAGTAGTCCATACGGCAATGGCGTTGCATCAAGGCTGATTGCTGTCTTCTTCCTGTAGGTCAGGCTTTAGCCTGACAGTTCTCAGGCCGGCTGTGACCGAAGGGAATCCCACGGGAAAGCCGGCCCCACAGGAAGAGCCGATCCTTGATGCGGTGCCATTGCATTGATACGGGGGTTTCGGAAGCGACATGAGCGACCCCACTTCAGCAGGCCCGGGCAGCAAGAGCCCGGGCGACGCAGGCTGGTACGACCTGTTCTCCCGCGGCGCACGCGACTGGCTGCGTCACAACGAGAAGGTGCGCGATGCCGTGCGCCAGCATCTGCCGCAGATCGTCGCCGGCGCCGACGTTCTCAGTGGCGGCGCGACCACGGTCCGCGTCCCCGTGCGGATGCTCGAACACTATCGCTTCAGGCTGCGTCCGCCGAACGAACAGGAAGGCATCGGCCAGGGCCAGGCGAAACCGGGCGATCGCATCGGCCGTCCACAGCAGCAGGACAGCGAGCAGCGCGGCCAGGGCGGCAACGAGGAAGGCGGCATCCAGTACACCCTGGAATTCCGCATCGACGACATCGTCGACTGGCTGTGGGAAGAAATGCAGCTTCCCAACCTCGAAGCCAGGAGCGGCAAGACGCGCGAGGACGACTGGACCCGCGAAGGCTGGGACCGACGCGGCGCGCGCTCGCGCCTCGATCGCCGCCGCTCGATCAAGGAATCCATCAAGCGCCGCGGTGTCCAGTCCGCGAGCGGCGCCGAATCGCCCTCCTTCACCGATGACGACCTGCGCTTCCGCCAGCTCGCCAAGCGCGAGAACCCGGCGACGCAGGCGGTCGTGATCCTGCTGCTCGACGTGTCGGGCAGCATGGGCGAGCGCGAGCGCCAGATTTCCAAGACGTTCTTCTTCTGGGCGATCCAGGGCCTGCGTCGTCAGTATCGTCATCTCGATCTAGTGTTCGTCGCGCACACGTCCGATGCCTGGGAATTCCAGGAGGAAGAATTCTTCCGCGTCAGCGGCACCGGCGGCACCGTCGCTTCGGCCGGCTTGAAGAAAGTGCACGAGATCGTCGAAGAGCGGTTCAGCCCGGCGCAGTGGAACGTGTATCTGTTCTACGCCTCCGACGGCGAGAACTTCCCGTCCGACCAGCCGCAGGCACAGGAAGCGCTCGAACAGCTGGCGATCGATTGCAACTACGCCGGCTTCCTGGAAGTCGCGCCGCTCGCAGGCACGCAGCCCGACAGCGAGATCGGCAAGCTGTTCGTCGAGCTCGCGGGCGAGGTGTCGAACGTCAGCGCGTTCCGCGCCAACAGCACGGACGACATCTGGGGTGCGGTAAGGCATTTCTTCGGCAAGGCGGCGGAGGTCTAGGCTGATGACCGAAGACTGGCAAACGCACATCTCGCGCATCGAAGAGCTCGCGCGCAGTCAGGGCATGCGCTACGACCGCGTCGAATTCGAAGTGGTCCCGGAAAGCTTCATGACCGAGATCGCGATCTACGGTCTGCCGGTACGCATGCCGCACTGGTCGTTCGGCGTGCGCTACATCTACCAGCTCATCCAGCACCGCATGGGACTGTCGAAGCTGTTCGAAGTCGTCTTCCCCGGCAATCCCGGTCGCGCCTATCTCGCCAAGAGCAACAGCTACGCCGAGAACGTGCTGGTCACGGCGCACGTGCTCGGGCACGCGGATTTCTCCACCAACAACCTGCTGTTCCGGCGCAGTCAGCAGCAGGTCGGCGAGCACATCGTCGAACAGGCCGCCGCGCATGCGCGCCAGATCGGCGTGGCGATCCAGGAACACGGGCTGGAGAAAGTCGAGTCGGTACTCGATGCGGCGCTGTCGCTCGAACAGCACATCGACATCGATCAGGGCGTGCGCCGGGAACGCTATCCCGAACTGCTGCCCGAACCGTCACAGGCACCCGACAGCGAATTCGCGCGACGCTTCGCCGCGCTCGGACCGGACACCGCGCGTCCGAAGCCGACCGCCACCTCGAAGCGCGCACCGATTCCGCCGCATCCCGAAAAGGACCTGCTCTGGTTCATCGCGAACTACGCGCCCGAACTCGAACCCTGGGAACGCGACATCTTCCTCGCCGTGCGCGAAGAGTCGTTCTATTTCTATCCCGTGTTCGCCTGCCAGATCATGAACGAAGGCTGGGCGTCGTTCTGGCATGCGCGGCTGCTGCGCGAGGCGGATTTCCTGCCGCAGTCAGCGTATGTCGACGCCATCAAGTGTCATTCCGACGTCGTGCGGCCGACGGCGAGCGGCGAGAACGTCGCGCTGCAGACCAATCCCTATCACCTGGGATTTTCGATCTGGGAAAAGATCGTCGAGGAGCGCGGCCTGGAAGGCGCACGCAAGATCATGTGCGAAGACGACGACTTCGCCTTCATCCGCAATCACCTCACCGCGGATCTCGCCAAGGAACTGAAGCTGTTCCATTTCAAGGGCCCGTCGAACGGCACGATGACGGTCCAGGAAACCGACCTGCCCCTGCTGCACGACGCGCTGCTGGCGCCGAAATACGGCTTCGGCGCGCCGACCGTCAGCGCCGCGCGCATCCACGTCGATGGCAAACTGGAACTGGTGCACGATCACATGACCGATGGACGCGGTCTCGATCCCGAACGCGGCCGCAAAGTGCTCGAATACATCGCCCGCGTGTGGCGCCGGCCGGTGACGATCACTACGGTGGATAACGACAAGCGAACGGTGGAACTTGCGGTGTCTCCGCCGCCGGTTGGCTAAGAAGGAAAATGGCCGCAAAAAGGCGCAAAGAACTCAAAAAAGAAGCCACAGGCCGAAGGAAGGGTGCGCCTCATTCTCTATTTTTTGTTTGCGTGCCTTTTGCGCCTTTTTGCGGCCATTCCTCCGCTCACTCGAACGCGTGCCGATGATCCCTGACGAAATCGTCGAAGGAGCGCGGCTCCTGGCCGGTGACGTCGCGGACGACATGGGTGGGAGCGACATTGATGAGGTTGGAAGCACACGCGTCCCAGAGTTCGAGCGTGGCTTCGATCATGACCGGTGCGGCGCCGGCGGCCTGCAGGCGGCCGCGGGCTTCATTGGCGGTGATGTCGACGTAGCGGATCGTTCTGCCGAGCACGTGGCTCATGCGGCTCGCCACTTCCTCGTATGTGAGCGATTCGCTGCCGGTGACGGTATAGGTGCGGCCGGCATGTGAAGGATCGAGCAGCACGGCGGCGCCGACGGCGCCGACATCGCGTGCATCGACGAAGGTCCATTTGCTGCTGCGGAAGGGACCGGCGATCACGTTCTGTTCGGCGACGGCCGGCGCGAACTGCAGCAGGTTCTGCATGAAGAAGGTCGGACGCAGATGCGTCACCTGCATGCCGCTGCTCTGCGAACTGCCTTCGACCTGGCCGAGCCAGCGCAGCGCACGCGCGCAGCACAGGCCGACATTGGCACCGACGCCGGACAACTGCACGAGGCGCGGCACGCCGGCCTTCTTGGCGGCAGCGACGAATCGTCCATGCAGCTCGGCCATGCGCGGCGAAAAACCGGAGGCGAGAAAAGCGGCATCGACCCCTTCGAGGGCGCGCTGCAGGCTGGCTTCGTCGGCGAAGTCACCACGGACGACTTCGATATTGTCCGCGGCGATGCGCAGACGGGCGGGATCGCGCACCAGGGCACGCACCGCAACGGGCTTGCCAGCCAGTTCGGCGAGTACCGCCTGGCCTACGTTTCCCGTTGCACCGGTCACTAGCAGCATCACATCTCCGTCTATCGCACGACTGTCGAGGTTATCGATCCGATCCCGTGGAAGCTCCGATCATCGGCCCTGTCCGGCAGGATTACCCGAAGAACCCAAGGTCGGGCAATAATTTAAGGGCCCCGACCGCCGGGGTAAACGGCGGGCCGGGCGAATAGTCTGGTGCGCGGTCGTCATGAATCCCCGGCCTACAATGCAGTTCAAGTAATCTGGCTGCAAAGATTGGGGAAGAGGCTGATTGAACAACTTCAGCGACATCGTTGCCTATGTCCGCGTCGTCGAAGCCCACAGTTTCGTCGCCGCGGCGCAGACCCTGGGGATGTCCCCCTCGGCCATCAGCAAGGCGGTCAGCCGCCTTGAGGAACGCCTCGGCGCGCGCCTGCTGAACCGCACCACCCGCTCGCTGAGTCTGACCGATGTCGGCGCCAGCTTCTACGAGCGCTGTCGCGAAGCCCTGGCCCAGCTCGATCACGCGGAAAGCGAGGTGTCGGAATCGCGAGGCGTGCCGCGCGGGCGGCTGCGCGTCGACGTTCCCGTCTCGCTGGGTCGCCGCATCATCGTGCCGGCGCTGCCGCGTTTCATCGCGCAGTACCCGGAAATCAGCGTGCACATGAGCATGAACGACCGGGTGCTCGACCTGGTGCAGGAAGGCATCGATGCCGCACTGCGCGTCGGCAACCTCAGCGATTCCAGCCTGGTCGCGCGCCGCATCGGCCAGCTGCGCGGCGTCACCTGCGCTTCGCCGGAATTCATCGAACGCTACGGCGTGCCGAACGATCCGACGGACCTGCCGCCGGAGCACTGCCTGCAGATGTTCAAGGTCGGCAACAACCAGACGCGCGAATGGCTGTTCCGCAAGGGCGATGTCGAGCACAAGATCCTGCCGGCGGCGCGCCTGGCGTTCAGCGATCCGGAATCCGCCGTCGCGGCGGCGGTCAGCGGCGCCGGCTTCGTGCGCAGCCTGGATTTCACGGTCGAAGCGCAGATCGCCTCGGGCCTGCTGCAGCCGGTGCTCGAAGACTGGAACGACGGCGCGTACTGGCCCGTATCCGTGGTCTATCCGCAGCACCGCCAGCCGACGGCGAAGATCCGCGCCTTCATCGATTTCGTGAGCGGACTGTTCCCGCAGACGGAATCGGCCGTCAGGGCGCCGACGACGCGCGCGACGACCGCAGCATCGCAACCTGAATCGCGAGCCCGATCAGCACTGCAACCGATACCGTGATCGCCTCGCGCAGCGAGCTGCTGGTCACGAGCCAGGCGATCAGGACCAGCGCCGTGACTACAGTGAACAGGCCGCCGGGTGCTCGGAACGCATCGGCCTGATCCGGGAAACGCCGGCGCAGCACCGGCACGGCCGCACAGGTCGCCGCGAAGGTCGTGAGGCGCGCCAGCGTCGCGATCGCCACCGCACCGACGAAGGAACCCGACAGCGTCAGCAGCAGCATGACGGCCGCCGTTGCGACGATGGCCAGGTGCGGCGTGCGGAACCGCGGCTGCGGACGCGCCATGAAGGGCGGCAGTTGCGAACGCTCCGCCATCGCGAACAGGATGCGCGGCGCCGCCAGCATCAGGCCGTTCAATGTCCCGGCGATCGACACCAGCGCGGTCGCGGCCATCAATGCGCCGCCCGCTCCGCCGAAGAAATGTCCCGCTGCATCGGACAGCGGACGCTGCGATTCCGCCAGTCCGGGCAGCGTGCCGGTACAGACGATCTGGATCAGGATGTATAGCGGCGCAATGACGGCGAAGGCGACCAGCGCGCCGAACGGCAGCGTGCGGCGCGGATCCTTGATCTCGCCGCCCGGAATCACGGCGGCTTCGAAACCGGTGAACGCAAACACGAGCAGGAACACGGCCGCCGAGAACGAGGTGTAATCGATCTGCACGTCGCTCACCTGAAAATTCGCCGGCTGCACGAACCAGAGTCCGACGGCGACGAACAGGATCAGCGGCACGATCTTGCCGATCGTGAAGAGGTCAGCGATCAGCGCGCCGTTGCGCACACCGGTGACATTGATGGTCGCGAAGACGAGCGTCATCGCGCTCAGCACGACGGCCCGCGGTACGGGCGTCACGGCCAACGGCCAGAAGTGCCCGAGATAGTCGACGAACAGATTCGCCAGCGCCGCGAACGACGCCACGCGCGACACCCACATCAGCCAGCCGACCTGGAAGCCGATCGTCGGCCCGAAGGCTTCGGTCGCATACAGATACGGACCGCCCGTGCCGGTAAAGCGGCTGCCTGCTTCGGCGAAACAGAAAATGATCAGCAGCACCAGCACCGCGCACAGCAGGTACGCCAGGATGCTGTAGGGACCGATCAGCGCATCGACGCGCGAGGGCAGGCCGAAGATGCCGGCGCCGACGATGGAGTTGATGAAGAGAGCGACGAAGTCCCAGCGACCGATGCCGCGAACGAGCCCGGCTCCGGCAGTGCCGGTGGTTTCTTCTGCTGGCTTCAAGGATCCACCCCGTCGGTCGACCGACGGGAATGGTATAGCAGGCGGGATTGGCGTTTCTTCCTGTGGGGCCGGCTTCAGCCGGCGCTGAGGAGTCAGGCTAAAGCCTGACCTACAAGCCTGACCTACAAGGATGGAGAAAGCCGTCTCAATCGCAGTTGAAGCAGATGCGCTGCTGCGACTGCGGCACCTGCGAGGCACGCGCCGCACGCAGTTTCGGCAGCAGCATGGCGATGGCGCGCTGCGCATCGCGGCAGCGCTGACGGCTGGGCGTGAGATCGGTGATGCGGTTCGTGCGTTCATCGACCTCGTCTTCGAACAGCACGGACAGCGTTTCGAGATTGTCGATGGTCTGGTCGATCAGCGTGACGGGATCGGTGAACATGGCGCGCTCCTGATTCGATATACAGGCTGTATGGTTATACAGTCTGTCGAATCCTGGCAAGAGCGGCCGTAACCTGTTGATTTTCTGATGTGCGCGGCCAGCGGCGCCTCAGTACACTCGCACGCAGTTCACCGGAGGATTGGCCGCATGTCGTATCGCCCGCTCGCCGGCGCTGCCGCGCTGTTCTGCACTCTTCCCGCCTTGGCCGACCTCGATCCGGCATCGATCGACGCGGCCGTGAGCCAGGTCGAACCCCAGGTCATCGAATGGCGACGCGATCTGCACGCGCATCCCGAACTCAGCAATCGCGAGACGCGCACGGCGGGCATCGTCGCGAAGCAGCTGCGGGCGCTCGGCCTGGAAGTGAAGACGGGCATCGGTCTCACGGGCGTCGCCGGGCTGCTGCGCGGCGCACAGCCCGGACCGACGATCGCACTGCGCGCCGACATGGATGCGCTGCCGGTGACCGAACAGGTCGACGTGCCGTTCAAGTCCACCGTCACCACTGAATTCCGCGGCGAGACCGTCGGTGTCATGCACGCCTGCGGTCACGACGCGCACGTCGCCATGCTGCTGGGCGTCGCGAAAGTGCTGGCCGCACAGCGTGCGCAATTGCGCGGCCAGATCCTGTTCATTTTCCAGCCCGCCGAAGAGGGCGCGCCCGACGGCGAGACCGGCGGCGCACGACGCATGCTGGCGGAAGGACTGTTCGACATCGCCAAACCCGAAGCGGTGTTCGGCCTGCACGTCATTGCCTCGCTGCCCACCGGCGTGATCGGTTATCGCGCGGGGCCGATGATGGCCGGCTCCGACAGCTTCACGATCAACGTCACGGGACGCCAGACGCACGGGTCGCGTCCGTGGGGCGGCGTCGATCCGGTGGTGACGTCGGCCGCCATCATTTCGGGACTGCAGACCATCGTCAGCCGGCAGATCGACATCACGGACATTCCCACCGTGATCAGCATCGGCGCGATCAAGGGCGGCATCCGCTTCAACATCATTCCCGACAGCGTGGAAATGGTCGGCACGATCCGCACGTTCGACCCCGGCGTGCGCACCGACGTGATCGAGCGCATGAACCGCACCGTGACCAGCATCGCCGCGGCCAACGGCGCCACTGCGACGCTCGACGTGCGCGACAACGCCATTCCGCCGGTGGTGAACGATCCGCAGCTGACGCAGCGCGTCCTGCCCTCGCTCGAACGCATCGTCGGCAAGGACAGGGTCCGCACCATCAGCCTGCAGACCACCGCCGAGGATTTCTCGTTCTACGGCCAGCAGGCGCCGGCGTTCTTTTTCTGGGTCGGCATCACGCCGCCCGATCGCGATGCGGCGACGGCGGCGTTCAATCACTCGCCGCTGTTCTACGTCGACGAATCCGGCATGGCCATCGGCATGCGCGCGATGCTTGCGGTGGCGACGGATTACCTGCAGGGGAAGTAGCACTCTCTTCCTGTGGGGCCGGCTTCAGCCGGCCTGGGATGTCAGGCTGAAGCCTGACCTACAAAAAGAGCTCTACGCCTTGCGTAGCCCCAGGCACAGGAACGCGCTGATCTCGCGCGCGATGTGCTCGATCCGGTCTTCGGCGTGCGTGCCGGTGTCTTTCACCAGCCAGCTCAGGAAACCGGGCATCAGTATGAGCTGGGCCATCACGTCGTCGATGCGGATGCTGCCTTCGGCGCGGCCGATGTTCATGGCATTCATGTAGCCCTCGCTGAGCGCCGCGGCCTGCGGTTCCATCTGCGCCTGCGTTTCTCCTTTCAGGGCTTCGTGCCCGACCAGCGGAGCGAGCGGCGAGAGATCCGCGCGCAGGTAGGCGCGCGTGAGGGCGTGGAACGACGCAGCCAGGGCCTGCACGCGCGTGCCCTCGTACTTCGTCATGCATTCCATGATGTAGAGGAAGATGCGGAAGGCGCGCGAGTAGCAGGTCGCGAGCAGCGTCTGCTTGTCGCCCAGATGGTGGTACAGCGTGCGCTTGGTGGCGCCGACGTGACCGGCGATTTCTTCCAGCGACGTCGAATCGATGCCCTTGCTGTTGAAGAGCCGCGAGGCGATGGCGAGCAGCGTTTCGCGCTTGGCGTCGACGACGGCGTCGCGATCGAACACGCCGATGACGCGCGCGACCAGCGGCGACAGGTTGATGGGCTGGAACGGCGGCATCCCGCGCCGGTCGGTGGCGATGCCTTCGAGCACGAAGCTTTTCAGCGTCGCCGCAATCTGTTCGGAGCGATAGGCATTCGCGGCCGGCGCCCAGAAGCGCATCAGCGGCACCCACGTCACCAGGCTGATGATGGTGGAGGCGCTGATCGCGGTATCGCATTCGCGCATCACGCCGTTGCGCGCACCGGTTTCGAGCACCTTCGCCAGGCGCGTGATGATGGCGTCGTACAGGCCCTGGATGATCTCGTGACGTTCCTGGTTCAGCACCGCAACCTCGGCGCGCGTCGCGATCTCCGGCTGCGTCGGATCGAGCATGCGATCGATGAACAGGCAGACGACTTCGGCTGCATCGCCGCCCAGACGCACGGCTTCGCCGAGATGCCGCGCCATGACTTCGCAGGAACGCCGGTAGCACTGGAAGACCAGGTCTTCGCGATCTTCGATGTACTGATAGAGCGTGGCGCGCGAGACGCCGAGGCTTTCCGCAATGTCGCTCAGCGACGTGAGCGAGACGCCGCTGGCATTCAGGTGCTTGGCTGCTGCATCGAGCATCTGCTCGTGCCGTACCGCAGCCGCACCGGGAAAATTCTGCCGGGCCAGTGCTTCACGACGCTTCTTCATAGGGAACCGGGATTCATCTTCGCAGGATCGTTGTCGTAGTAGAGCATACCGCGGGTCAGCATCGCATCGCAGCATCGCTGCTCGCACGGGGACGGCCATCGATGCGACGGTTTATATTGCATCGCCGTTGCGAATGCGTGCGATGCGTTGACAGAACTCCACATGCGAACAAAGACAGCGTTTGGCTTTCTTGCCGTGCCGCTCGGCACGGCGCCGCTGCTCGTCATCCTGACGTTCAGCGTCCTGCTGTTCCTGGCGTTGAAGGCCACCCTGTTCGGACTTCCGCTGGGGCTGCTGCTGTTCACCGGTTTCCTCAACTACACGTTCGCGCTGCTGGACAGCGTTATCAACGACGATGCCGAGCCGCCGGTGCTGTCGATCGAGATGATGAATCCCGTCAGCGCGCCGCGCTCGCTGGTGCTGCTGGCGCTGGTGCTGGTCGCATTCTTCACCTCGCAGGCGGCGGTCTACTGGTTCGGCGCGGCGCTGGGCGTCATCGCCGGCATCGGGTGCGCCGCGATTCTTCCCGCACTGCTCGCGATCCAGGCCATCACGGGCTCGACCGTGCAGGCCTTCAACGTGCTTACGGCCGTGCGGTTGATCGGGCGTCTCGGCGCCGATTACGCAACGCTCGTGGTGTTCGTCGTCGCCGCGACGTTGATCGGAATGTTCGCGCTGTCATTGGCCATCCTGCCGACCCTCCTGAAGCTCGCGATCGCCATGTATCTCTGGCTCGCCTCGTTCTGCCTGATCGGCGGCGTGGTGCGCGAACGGGGCGACGATCTCGGACTCGAGGATGCCTGGACACCTGAGCGCTTCGAATCAGACGAAGACGCTGATCAGGAGCGTTTACGTACGCAGTTCGTCGATCGCATCTATGCCGAGTGGCGCGGCGGCGCTCATGCCAACGCCTGGCAGAGCGTCATGGAGCGCGTGGGCCAGGGAGCGAATGTTCTGGTCGAACTCGAATGGCTGTACGAACGCATCGCACGCTGGCCCGATCCGCGGCTCGCCAACCGCCTGGCGCGCGAAATCCTGCCGCGGCTGCTCGCGGCGCGACGCAATGGCGAAGCCGTCGACATGGTGCGGGCGCGGGTGCGCGCCGATCCGCAGTTCCGGCTGCAATCGAGCGGCGATCTGCTGCAGATCGTCGGGCTGGTGCGCGATGCCGGCGACCGGCCGACGGCCCGGACCCTGTTGCACGACTTCGACCGGTTCTATCCGGACGACGCAGCACGAACGGCCGCTACCGAGTTGATTCAGCAACTGGAACGCTGATCTTCGAGCAATCCATGCTCAGGGCAGCGCGCACGTCCCCTGGCTACAATCGGCCCATGCAAACGCCAGCCGCCGCCTTCTATACCAGCGCCGCCCGCCTGCAGCTCGAACACGACGACGTGCTCGCCCGGGCCTGGCAGGTGGTCGGTCATGTCGGGCAACTGCAGAAATCGGGCGACTACTTCACGGCGCAGATCGGTAACGAGCCGCTGCTCTTCGTCAACGATCACGGCACCCTTCGCGGCTACTTCAATGTCTGCCGGCATCGCGCCGGTCCGGTCGCGATCGGCTGCGGCCATGCATCGCGCCTGGTCTGTCGCTATCACGGCTGGACGTACGAACTGTCGGGCAGGCTGCTGCGCACGACCGAGATGGAAGGCGCGGATTTCGATCCGTCACAGATTCATCTGCAGCCCGTCGCGGTGCATCTGTTCGGGCCCGTCATCTTCGCGGCGCTCGATCCGGCCACGCCGCCGTTCGATGCGCTGTTTCCCGGCGTCGCCGCGCGCTGCGCGCCGCTGGACATCGACCGGATGCAGTACGTCATGACGCGCAACTACCCGGTGAAATCCAACTGGAAGGTGTACGTCGACAACTACCTCGAGGGTTATCACATCCCGCTGGTGCATCCGTCGCTGAATCGCGAGATCGACTATCGCCAGTACATCACCGAACTCGGCGAACGCTACGTGCTGCAGTACGCGCCGGTGCGCGAAGGCACGGCACAGCTGTACGGCGGCAGCGCCGGCAACCAGGAAGCCGTCTACTACTGGCTGTTCCCCAACATCATGCTGAACATCTACGAAGGCCAGATGCAGACCAATGTGGTGATTCCCGTCGATGCGAATCACACCGTCGTGCGCTTCGACTGGTTTGCGCTGCCGGCAGTGACCGAAGGCGCAGACGCCCAGGCCCGCTGGGACAAACTCGTCGCCTTCAGCGAAGAGGTGCAGGCCGAAGACGCCGGCATCTGCGAAATCGTGCAGAACAACATCGGCTCGCGCGCCTATCGATCCGGTCCCTACTCGCCGAAACGCGAAAGCGGTGTGCATCTGTTTCATACGCTGATGCGCGCGTGGGACTGAAAAGCCCGCCGCCTGTCTGATCGGACCCTTACTTTTTCTCATGTACACATGAGAAAAAGTATTCCTGCCTCGTCTTCATGAATGTCGTGCACCTTCCCGCCTTGGTCGCGGGCCGGGCGATCCCTACAGTGCGATCCCATCAAGGAACCGGATTGGGGAATCGCCATGTTCAAGTCTTCGCGCCCGTTGTCGATCGCCGTCGCACTGCTGCCGCTCACCGCGGCCGGCATCATCCTGTCCGGTTGCAGCAGCGAGGCAGATCCGGTGCCGATGGCGGCCGCGCCTTCTGTCACCGTTGCTGCCGCACTCGAGCGCGACGTCACGGAATGGGATGAATTCACCGGGCGGCTCGAAGCCGTGGAGTCGGTGGAAGTCCGACCGCGCGTGACGGGTTACATCGAGAGCGTCAACTTCACCGAGGGCAGCATCGTCCGCAAGGGCGATCTGCTGTTCGTCATCGACCCGCGTCCCTATCGCGCAGCACTCGACAAGGCGAGCGCCGAACTCACGCGTGCACAGGCGCGCGCCGAACTCGCCGCAAGCGATGTGAAGCGCAGCGAGAAACTGCTCGCGATCAAGGCCGTGTCGCAGGAAGAGTACGACCAGCGCGTCAACAGCGCGCGCGAAGCCAATGCAACGGTCGGCGCCGCGCGTGCCGCCGTGGAAGCGGCGCGACTCGATCTCGATTTCACGCGCGTGACGGCGCCGATCGCCGGCCGCGTCAGCAAGGCCGAAGTCACCGCGGGCAACCTGGTGTCGGCGGGGGCGGGGGGGGCGGCGCTGCGGACCCCGGGCGGGCCGGGCCATCCCCTCTACGGCAGCCTCGAAGGGCGGTAAC
>OEIU01000865.1_pt1 | contig 23615 bp, 31 predicted proteins | sample 1539221 | NCBI WGS metagenome assembly OEIU01 (sample SAMN03792071, study PRJEB22550) | activated sludge metagenome | feature: wastewater treatment plant; material: activated sludge; isolation source: Wastewater treatment plant of a petroleum refinery complex | place: Argentina: Zarate | collected...
CACAGCGCTGCGCGACAGTCGGGGGTGCGAGCCAGCTCAGGTTGCGGTCCGGTTAGGCGTCGGGGTCGGGCCGTCATTCGTATTGCGACCTTCGCCCCGCGTGCCACCGCGTATCTTCGCGCGCCGCCAGAGCTTTCATGCTCGGGGGCGAGCCGGCCGGATCATGAATGGTTAGGGGCGCCGAGGACATCTTGGAAGCCGGAGTGCGAGAAGCGGCTGTCACTTCCCGAATCGCAGCTCGCCCACGCGATGCTTGTTCATGTCCTTCGGCATGGGAAGAGCGGCGGCGATCCCCCCTGCCCGCTCTCTCGGGCATCATGCTTGCGGTCGGCAGGTCGAGATTCCGGTGTCTGCGGCGACGCAACCGGATGAAGTGTCTTGATGGGGGCCGCAACCCAGGCTTGACGGGACGCCTGCCGACATCTACCTCGAGCGGCCGCGATGCTCGGCTTCGGCGCGTGCCCAGCGCTTGTGCGCAGGCCATGCTGCGACCAGCGCAACGGCGCCGATGGCTGACAGCCACCACGGCACCAGCAGCACGGCGACAGCGAGCACGGCGACGAACCCCAGCGCGAGCAGCGCCAGCATGACGTTGGCAACGCAGTTCAGCAGCCTGACCATGACGCGGAGTGTCGCACTGCACAGCACGCCGGCTACCAAACCCGCCGCAGCATGTCGCGCTGCTCGCTGAGCGCCGCGTGCAGTTCCTTCGACAGCGCGCGCAGCTCGACGCAGTGCCCGCCCTTGAAGCCGTTGCGCGGCGTGCGCTCCTTGCCCTCAGCCGTTCGCGGGCCGGTTGACTGTTCCCACGGGCTCCGGGTGCGAATCAGCGTTGCCTGCCGTGCGCGATGCTCCGGCGTCCTGAAGCAGCTCATGCGGTTCCCTTGATAGTCCAGTCGGCGCCGTCGACGCATCCGGCGTTCGCCGCACGCGCGGGCTCCATGCCGTTGTTGATCTGCTGCGGCCCGTGCGCGATGTTCGCCTGCCGTGCGAACACCACGGTCGGATTCTTGATGGGTGCCGGCGTTTCGAGTGCGGCGCGGCACTGGCCCTGCGCCTGCCCGCACAGCATTCCCTCGACGTGTTTCATGGTTCCGGTATGCACGGGCCATGGCGCCATCGGCAAAGACGTCCATGAGCGCGTTGATGTTGTCGCCCTCGTTGACTCGGTGGCGCCGCACCCGTTGACGATGCACGCGACCATGCCCGCGCCGACGGCGATTCGGCTGCCGCTCAGCAATCGCTCGAGCGTAGCGGCAGCGTCGTGCAGCGCGCGCGCTTGGTCATGAACTTGCCGGCGCGCGACGTGCGCAGGTGGCGGCGCGGCGGCAAGCTCGCGCGCCAGGCGCGCGATCTCGTCTGCGACGCGCCGCACTCGGGTATCGTCGGCGCCGGGCAGCGCGCCCGCGTACTGCGCCCATCAGCATCGTGCACCCCATAGTCAGCCGCGTTTGCGCATGGTCGCGCTGCGCACGTCGGCAGGGGTGACGTCAACGGATGGATCGTTCAGGACCACTGTCGCCGTGATTGCCATCGCAACGACAACGGCCGACCCGTCAATGCGATGCACATCGCGCATTAGGGCGCCGAACGCGCGCAAGTATTCGATCTTGGGGTTGTGTTTTCGGCCGGAGATCGCGGCGCCGACAGGTCCGCTTCCGTCCGGCGCGTAGTCCATCCTCGCGGACCATGCCGCGTAGATGAAGCCGAACATTTTCAGTTCGTCGTCGAAAGCGCCAGCCAGGAGCGCATAGACCGGCTGCATGCGGGCATCGTTGACGAGGCGGCGAATGCATGCCAGATCGGCGGCAAGCGCGTCTCGGCGCGCCTTCGCGCTTGTGTATTCGGCGCGATGTGCGCCCAGCGGCAGCAGCCGGCGCACGTCGGCATCAGCACTTTCGAGCGCAGCAGCAAGACCGGCGCCGGAGCCGTCGCTGACGACTCGCTGCGCGTGCGTGCGCACGGCCAATGGCACGTATGCCGGGAACTCCATTCCGCGCACCCCCCAAGCACCCCCGGTAGAAGGTGCCGCGCCAGCCTGCCGGGGAGCAGGTTTTCGGGGACCAGCCTAGGCGCCTGAGTGGTTGTGCGTCGTCGTACGATGCTTCTATGGTGCCGGCCGTCCGATTCGAACGGACGACCTTCCGCTTACAAGGCGGGTGCTCTACCAGCTGAGCTAGGCCGGCACGGCGCAGTGCTGATTCTAGAAGCGCGCTACTTGACGCGCTTCAGCGACGGCCGCGGGCTGGTCGGCTCGGGCGGGTCCGGGGGCTCGGGAGGCGCTGGCGGTCGTGGCTGCGGGGCGGGAGCCGCCGCCTCCTCGGCTTCGCTGCGCGCCAGGCGCAGCCCGCGCACCGCGGAGGGCGGCGCCGCAGCCTCCGGCGCCGCGCCCTCGGGCGCACCGGCCGATGCCGCGGGGATCGGGAAGGCCATGCCCTGCCCGTTCTCGCGCGCATAGATGGCCACCACGTGGTCCACCGGCACGACGATGTCGCGCGCCACGCCGCCGAAGCGCGCCTTGAACTCGATGAACTCGTTGCCCAGCTTCAGCGCGGTGGTGGCCTCGAAGCCGACGTTGAGCACGATTTCGTGGTTCTTCACGTATTCCATCGGCACCTGCACGCTGGCGTCGACGTACACGGCGACGTAGGGCGTGAAGCCGTTGTCGGTGCACCAGTCGTGCAGCGCGCGGATCAGGTACGGGCGCGTCGACGTGCCCTGCGCGTCGTGCCCCGCCGGCGTCGTCGCCACGGTCAGCAGTCCTTCCAAGCGGGCGCCGCGGAACCGGCTTCGCCGGGCCGCTGGCGCCGCCCCCACGGGGGGGAGCGGCGAAGCCGCTTCGGGGGGGGGCTCATTTATTTGCGCATCACCTTCTCGGAAGGCGTCAGCGCCTCGATGTAGGCCGGCCGCGAGAAGATGCGCTCGGCATACTTCAGCAGCGGCAGCGCGTTCTTCGACAGGTCGATGCCGTAGTAGTCCAGCCGCCACAACAGCGGCGCAATGGCCACGTCGAGCATGCTGAAGTCGTCGCCGAGCATGAACTTGTTCTTCAGGAAGATCGGTGCCAGCTGCGTCAGCCGGTCGCGGATCTGCGCGCGCGCGCGCTCCAGCTGCTTGTCGGTGGCCTTGACGCCGCGCGACTCGAGCAGGTTGACGTTGGAGAACAGCTCCTTCTCGAAGTTGAACAGGAACAGCCGCACGCGCGCGCGCGCCACCGGGTCGCCCGGCATCAGCTGCGGGTGCGGGAAGCGCTCGTCGATGTACTCGTTGATGATGTGCGATTCGTACAGGATCAGGTCGCGCTCGACGAGGATCGGCACCTCGTTGTACGGGTTCATCAGCGCGATGTCCTCGGGCTTGGCGAACAGGTCGACGTCGCGGATCTCGAAGTCCATGCCCTTCTCGAAGAGCACGAAGCGGCAGCGGTGCGAGTACGGGCAGGTGGTTCCGGAATAAAGCACCATCATCGGGGCGGGCTCCTGTTCAGCAACGCGGCGATGGGGTCGCCGCCATGGGTTCAAGCGCGGCCGACGGGCCGCGCGCTGCGGGCCGGCACGGCGGCGCGGCCGTGCAGGCGCGCCGCCTTATTTGACGTCTTTCCAGAAGGCGGCGTTGAGCCGCCAGGCGATGACCGTGAACAGCGCCAGGAACAGCAGCACGAACACGCCCAGACGCACGCGTTGGCCGTGGTGCGGCTCGCCCATCCATTGCATGAACGCCACCAGGTCGGCGACGGCCTCGTTGAACTCGGCCGCCGACATCGTGCCCGCCGGACCCGCGGCTTCGAAGCCCTTGAACACCGCATGCGTCTTGCTCGGGTCGTGCGGATCGGTCTCGGTGTCGTAGACGGCGCGCTGCTGGCCCTGCAGTTCCCACATCACGTTGGGCATGGCCACGCTCGGGAACACCAGGTTGTTCCAGCCGGTGATCGTGCTGTCGTCCCGGTAGAAGGTGCGCATGTAGGTGTACAGGTAGTCCGCGCCGCTGCCGCCGTTGCCGGCGCGCGAACGCGCGATCACCGTCAGGTCCGGCGGCGCCGCGCCGAAGAAGTCCTTCGCCTGCGCCGGGTCGAGCGCGACCGTCATCGTGTCGCCGACCTTGTTGCCGGCGAACATCAGGTTGTTCTTGATCTGATCGTCGCTCAGGCCGATGTCGCGCATGCGGTTGTAGCGCATGTAGTTGGCCGAATGGCAGTTCAGGCAGTAGTTGACGAACAGCCGCGCACCGTTCTGCAGCGCCGCCAGGTTCGTGACGCGGTCGGTCGGGAAGCGGTCCAGCGCCGCGCCGCCGCCGGCGGCCTGCGCGCTCGCGGCCAGGCCCAGCGCGACAGCCAAGCCGAGGAGAAATCGTTTGATCATGTTGCTTGTACTCCGTCCCGGACCGGCTTCAGTGGGGGTGGAAGTTCACGCGCTCGGGCACCGGCTTGAAGCTGCCGATGCGGCTCCACCACGGCATCAGCAAAAAGAAGCCGAAGTAGAACAGCGTGCCCACCTGCGACACCAGCGTGCCGATCGGCGACGGCGGCTTGATGCCGAGGTAGCCGAGCACCAGGAAGTTGATGACGAAGATCGCGTACAGCCACTTGTTCCAGCCCGGACGGTAGCGGATCGAACGCACCGGGCTGCGGTCCAGCCAGGGCAGCGGGAACAGCACCATCACCGCCACGCCCATCACCACCACGCCCCAGAACTTGGCATCCAGGACCTTCAGCAGCGCGATCGCCACCAGCGCGCCGGCCAGCACCGCGACCTTGCCCACGCCGGAGAGCTTGGCGCGCAACACCGTCAGCACCGCGGCGATGGCCACGACGCCGACGAAGACGTTGACCATCGGATCGGTCACGGCGCGCAGCATCGAGTAGTAGGGCGTGAAGTACCACACCGGGGCGATGTGCGCCGGCGTCTGCAGCGGGTTGGCGGGGATGAAGTTGTTGTACTCGAGGAAGTAGCCGCCCATCTCCGGCGCGAAGAAGACGATCGCGGCGAAGATCATCATGAACACGCCGACGCCGATCAGGTCGTGCACCGTGTAGTACGGGTGGAAGGCGATGCCGTCCAGCGGGATGCCGGTCTTCGGATCCTTGTGCTTCTTGATGTCCACGCCGTCGGGGTTGTTCGAGCCGACGTCGTGCAGCGTCAGCAGGTGCGCGACCACCAGGCCGATCAGCACCAGCGGCACGGCGATCACGTGGAAGGCGAAGAAGCGGTTCAGCGTGGCGTCACCGACCACGTAGTCGCCGCGGATCAGCAGCGACAGGTCCGGGCCGATGAACGGGATGGCCGAGAACAGGTTGATGATCACCTGCGCGCCCCAGTACGACATCTGGCCCCAGGGCAGCAGATAGCCCATGAAGGCCTCGGCCATCAGGCACAGGAAGATGGCCACGCCGAAGATCCACACCAGCTCGCGCGGCTTCTGGTAGCTGCCGTAGATCAGCCCGCGCCACATGTGCAGGTAGACGACGATGAAGAACGCGCTCGCCCCGGTGGAGTGCATGTAGCGGATCAGCCAGCCCCAGGGCACGTCGCGCATGATGTACTCGACCGACTCGAAGGCCTTGGCCGCGTCGGGCTTGTAGTGCATCACCAGGAAGATGCCGGTGACGATCTGGATCACCAGCACCAGCATGGCCAGCGAGCCGAAGAAGTACCAGGCGTTGAAGTTCTTCGGAGCGTAGTACTCCGACATGTGCTTCTTGTATTCGGCGAAGCCGGTCGGGAACCGGTTCTCCAGCCACACCGTCGCCTGCGTCATTGCCGACGAGCCGGGCGGCGCTTCCTTGAATTCAGCCATGGCTATCCCTGTGAAAGCGAGCGTTGCGTTCAGGCCTTGTCTTCGCCGATCAGCAGCAGCGTGTCGGACAGGTACATGTGCGGCGGTACCTCGAGGTTGTCGGGCGCGGGCTTGTTCTTGAAGACGCGCCCGGCCATGTCGAAGGTCGAGCCGTGGCAGGGGCAGAGGAAACCGCCTTGCCAGTCGTCGGGCAGCGAGGGCTGCGCGCCCGGCGTGAACTTGTCGATCGGCGAGCAGCCCAGATGCGAGCAGATGCCGACGCAGACCAGGTATTCGGGCTTGATCGAGCGCGGGATGTTGCGTGCGTACTCGGGCGTCAGCTCGGCCGGGTTGCGCTTGGAGAACGGGTCGGCCAGCTGGTCGTCGAGCTTGGGCAGTTCGGCCACCTGCTCGGGCGTGCGGCGCACGATCCACACCGGCTTGCCGCGCCATTCGACGGTCATCTTCTCGCCCGGGCGCAGCGCGCTGATGTCGGCCTGCACCGGCGCCCCGGCCGCCTTGGCGCGCTCCGACGGCGCGAAGCTGGCCACGAACGGCACCGCCGCCGCGACGCCGCCGACCGCGCCGGCACCGCAGGTGATGGCGATCCAGGTACGGCGGTCCGAATCGACTTTGGCCTCACTCATGCTTTCCTCTGCTTCAAAGACGACTTCCGGTCAGCGGCGGATTCTATCCGAGCGCTTTGCGGCTCCCGCCGCGATGCGGCGCTGTTAGCCTCGCGCCCGTCCGCGGCCACGGGGGCCCGGAGTCAACGAGGAGAGACTCAGCATGGGATTCGCGACCGAGTTCAAGGAATTCGCGCTCAAGGGCAACGTCATGGATCTGGCCGTCGGCGTCATCATCGGCGGCGCCTTCGGCAAGATCGTCGATTCGGTGGTCAGCGACCTGATCATGCCGCTGGTCGGCAGGGTGCTGGGCGGGCTGGACTTCAACAACTACTACGTCCCGCTGGCCGGGCAGACGGCCACCAACCTGGCCGACGCGAAGAAGGCTGGCGCGGTTTTCGCCTACGGCAGCTTCATTACCGTGGCGCTGAACTTCGCGATCCTGGCCTTCATCATCTTCATCATGGTGCGGCAGATCAACAAGCTGCGCGCTTCGACACCGCCGCCGCCGGAGCCGGCGCCGCCCGAAGACGTGCTGCTGCTGCGTGAGATTCGTGACGCATTGAAGAAATAGCAACGCAGGCCCGCCGCACGGGGCTTCACTGGACGGATCGGATGCCGATGCAGCTCCGATACCGATCCGTCCCATGAACCAGACGCCCGTCACACGTCTGCCCGCGGCCCTCGAGGCTGCTGTGCGGCGCCTGAAACTCGATGCGCGGCATGCCGCCGAGCGCACCGTCAGCAGTCTGGGCGTGTCCGCGCTGGCTTCGGCCAACGTGTTCCAGCGCGAGCGCATGCTGGGCGCGCAGTTCGAGCTGAACCGCAAGCTGTCTGTTTTTTGCAACGGTTTCGACGAACGCCTGGATCAGCGCATCGAAGGCGAAGTGCTGCGCCGCAGCGCCGCCAGCGCAGCGCTGTCCGAGACCGACTGGGATGCGCTGAGCCTGGTCGACAACCAGGAGCTCGAGCTGCAGGTCAGCGCCGAGCGCTTCGGCCTGCACATCGCCCGGGCCTGCGAGGCCGAACAGCGCGAGCTCGACGGCCTGATCGGCGCGCTGCTGCCAAGCGGGGACGAGGCGCCGCGCAACCCGCTGCGGCCCGAGGTCATCGGCCACGCGGTGATCCGCAGCGTCGACGAGGTCACCGACCGCGACGAGCTGCGCAAGGTGCTGGTCGAAGAGCTCGGCCGCTCGCTCGCCGCGTCGATGGCCGAAACCTACGCTGCGATCGTCGCCGCGCTGCGCGCGGCCGGGCTGAAACCGATGGCGCCGAGCTTTCGCAGCTCGGAGCGCAACGCCGGCTTCGGCCGCACCAGCTCGGGCTATGGCCCGTCCAGCCGCCCGGCCGGCCTGGACGACGGCCCGCCCGGCGGACGGCACGAAACGCGCCAAGGCGGCTGGCACGCTTCCGGCCGCGCTTCCCAAGGCGCGGCGCTCGGGCCCGGCAGCGGCCCGGGCGCGTTCGGCGGCCGCGGCGGGACGCCGCTCGGGCAGGTCGATGCCGGGCTGATGACGCTGATCCGCCGCCTGGCGTTCACCGATCTGGGCACCGGCGCGGCGCTCGACGACTCGGGCTTTGCCGCCGGCGCCGGCTGCGGAGTTTCGCAAGCCGGTGCGCTGGAACCCGGTGCGCCGCGGGTCATGGCACCGGTGGCGCCGAACCTGATCCGCACGCACCGCGAGGCGCTGCGCGAAGCTTCCAGCGGCTCGCTCGACCACATGGTCATCGACGTCGTCGGCAGCCTGTTCGACCAGATCCTGTCGGACCCGAAGGTGCCGCCGCAGATGGCGCGCCAGATCGCGCGGCTGCAGTTGCCGGTGCTGCGCGCGGCGCTCGGCGACTCGAGCTTCTTCTCGTCGCGCAAGCATCCGGTGCGGCGCTTCGTCAACCGCATCGCCTCGCTGGGCAGTGCCTTCGACGACCTCGATTCCGAAGCCGGCAAGCGCTTCGTGCAGCGGGTGCGCGAACTGGTGCAGGAGATCGTCGAAGGCGACTTCGACCAGATCGAGGTCTACGAGCAGAAGCTGTCGGCGCTGGAAAACTTCATCGTCGAGCAGTCGCGGCGCGAAGTGCAGGACCAGGCCGGCGCGCCGGCGCTGCTCGCCGAGAAGGAGACCGATCTGCGGCTGCAGCAGCGCTGCACGCAGCAGTTGCAGGCGCTGCTGAAGCCGCTGCCGATGGCCGAGTTCGTGCGCGACTTCGTCACCCAGGTGTGGAGCCAGGCGCTGATGCGCGCGACGCGCCTGGACGGCGCCGACAGCGCGCGCGTGCAGCGCCTGCGCCACGCGGGCCGCGAGCTGATCATGAGCGTGCAGCCCAAGGGCTCGCCCGAGCAGCGCAAGGCCTTCCTGATGCAGCTGCCCGCGTTGATGAAGGAGCTGAACGAGGGCATGGTGCTGATCGGCTGGCCTGAAGCCGCGAAGAAGAGCTTCTTCGGCCGGCTGCTGCCGGCGCATGCCGAGTCGTTGAAGGGCCAGGCCCTGAGCACGCTCGACTACAACCTGCTGGTGCGTCAGGCCGACGCGGCGCTGGGCGAGGCCATGCCCGACGCCAGCGAGTTGCCGCCGCCGGCCCACATGCCGGTGCTGCGCGACGAGCTCATCGTGCCGGCCTTCTCGGCCGAGGAAGCGCAGCGCATCGGCCTGGTCGACGAGGCCACGGTCGACTGGGACGGCAAGGTCGACATCGAGCTCGGCGCCGAAGCCGAGCCCGCGCCCGGCGAGCTGGACATCGCCGGGCTGCCGCAGATGGAGGCGGCGAGCGAGCCGGCCAGCGGCAAGTCGCTGGCCGACCACGTGCAGATCGGCTTCGCCTACCAGATGCACCTCGAAGGCAAGTGGCAGAAGGTGCGGCTGAACCACGTCAGCCCGGGGCGCAGCTTCTTCGTCTTCACGCGCGGCGGCCGGCACAAGCAGACCATGTCGATGACCCACCGCATGCTGGTGCGGCTGTGCGAGACCGGCCGGCTGCGCGCCTTCGAGAACGGCTACCTGATCGAACGCGCCACCGCGCGCGCGCGACGCCAGCTGGCGGCGCTGGGCCACGGCGCCGCGGCCTGACTTTCATGACGCGGGGCAACGCTCCGCAGCATCGAATACTTCCAGATTAACCGGGCTGGCCGCGGCAGCTCAACTGCCGCGCCATGTGCAGCGCGGCCTTCAGGCTGGAGGCGTCGGCGCGTCCGCTGCCGGCGATGTCGAAAGCCGTGCCGTGGTCCGGGCTGGTGCGCACGAAGGGCAGCCCGAGCGTGACGTTGACGCCCTGCGCTACGCCCAGGTACTTGACCGGGATCAGGCCGTGGTCGTGTGTCATCGCCACCACCAGGTCGAATTCGCCCGGGTGATCGGCCGCGTGGCGCGCACGCATGAACACCGTGTCGGGCGCATAGGGACCGCGGGCGTCGATGCCCAGCGCGCGTGCGGCTGCTGTCGCCGGCGTGATGAAGCGCTGCTCCTCGTCGCCGAACAGCCCGCCTTCGCCGGCATGCGGGTTCAGCCCGGCGACGGCGATGCGCGGCTGCGGCTGGCCCCAGGCCGCGGCCGCGTCGTGGGCGATGCAGATCGTCTGCAGCACCGCATCGAAGCTCACCAGCTCCACCGCGCGGCGCAGCGCCACGTGGATGCTGACCAGCACCACGCGCAGCTCGCCGTTGGCCAGCATCATGCGCACCGGCGGCGGCGGCGCGCCGGGTGCCGTGGCCAGCGCCTGCAGCATTTCGGTGTGGCCCGGGTGGCCGATGCCGGCCGCGGCCAGCGCTTCCTTGTGCAGCGGCGCGGTAACCATCGCCGCCGCCTGTCCGCGCAGCAGCAGCTGCGCCGCCACTTCGATGCAGCGCGCCGCGGCGCGGCCGCAGGCCGCGTGCACGCAGCCCCACGGCAGTTCGGCCAGGCCCGGCGGCAAGCCGGGCGGGCACAGCACGCCCAGCGCGCCGGGCGGCAGCTGCGCGGCATCGGCCGGCGCGTCGACCGAGGCCAGCACCGGCTGCAGCCCGGCCGCCCGCGCGGCGCGGCGCAGCACCTGCGGGTCGCCGATGACGAGGGCCTGGGCCAGCGCGCCGTCGGCGAAGGCCTTGACGATGGTTTCAGGCCCGATGCCGCAGGCATCGCCCATCGTCAGCAGCAGCGGCTTCGTGTCCATCGGCTGCATTGTCGCGTCGCCTGCGCCGCGGTGCCCTGGCGCCGATAATCGAAGGTCGCCGACCGATCGCCCGTTCATCCCCCATGTTGCGCAAGCTCTGGCTGCTGTTCGCCCAGACGGTCACCGTCGGGCTGGGGTTGTGGTTCGTGGTCGCGGCGTTGCAGCCGCACTGGCTGCCGGTGGCGGCACAGGCACCGCCCGCGCCGGTGGTGGTGGCGCCGTCCGCACCCGCGCCGCCTCCGGTGGCGGCGGCCGCGTCGGCTGCGCCGCCGTCCGGTTACAGCCACGCGGCCAAAACCGCCGCGCCGGCGGTGGTCAGCATCGTCGCCAGCAAGGCGGTACGCGGCCGCGCCGCACCGGACGACCCGTGGTTCCGCCACTTCTTCGGCAACCGCGGGCCGCAGCAGCCGCAGGTCGGGCTGGGCTCGGGCGTGATCGTCTCGCCGGCCGGCTATCTGCTGACCAACAACCACGTGGTCGAGGGCGCCAGCGACATCGACGTGCAGCTGAGCGACGGCCGCCAGGCGCGCGCGCGGCTGGTCGGCACCGATCCCGAGACCGACCTGGCGCTGCTGCAGATCCAGCTCGACGCGCTGCCGGTGATCACGCTCGGCGACGTGCACGCGCTGCAGGTCGGCGACGTGGTGCTGGCCATCGGCAACCCCTTCAACGTCGGGCAGACGGTGACCTCGGGCATCGTCAGCGCGCTCGGCCGCAACCGGCTCGGGCTGTCGACCTTCGAGAACTTCATCCAGACCGATGCGGCGATCAACCCCGGCAACTCCGGCGGCGCGCTGGTCGACGCCGAGGGCCGGCTGGTGGGCATCAACACGGCGATCTACAGCCGCAGCGGCGGCAGCCTGGGCATCGGCTTCGCCATTCCGGTGGACTCCGCGCGCATGGTCATGGAAGCGCTGCTGCGCGACGGCCAGGTCACGCGCGGCTGGATCGGCGTCGAGCCGCGCGACCTGACGCCCGAACTCGCCGCCAGCCTGCGCCTGCCGGTGCAGCAGGGCGTGCTGATCACCGGCGTGCTGCGCGACGGGCCGGCCAGCCGCGGCGGCATGCGCCCGGGCGACGTGGTGCTGGCCATTGGCGGCGCGGACGTGAGCAACACCGCCGAGCTGCTGGCCGCGGTGGCGGCACTGAAGCCGCGCAGCGTCGCGGCGGTCTCGGTGCAGCGCGGCACGCAGGCGCTGCAGCTGAGCCTGACGGTGGCGCAGCGGCCGCAACTGCAGCGGCGCGACGCCGAATAGCGGCCGGCGATGCTGCTGCGGTCCGGCGCTGCGCCGTTCTGCCGCGCAAGCACGCCTCGGTCAGGCTGCCGCCACCGCCCGCCAGAGCGGGCGGCCTACGCGGCGCCGTCGGCCTTGGTCTGCTGCTCGCTGTCCGGCACCTGCGTGTGCTTGATGAACAGCTTGGCGCACCAGATGCCGAACTCGTAGAGCAGCACCATCGGGATGGCCAGCGCCAGCTGCGACACCACGTCCGGCGGCGTGATGATGGCGGCGACGACGAAGGCGCCGACGATGAAGTAGCCGCGCCACTTCTTCAGCTGCTCGATCGTCACCACGCCCAGCCGCGCCAGCACCACCACCGCCACCGGCACCTCGAAGGCGGCGCCGAAGGCGATGAACATCGTCATCACGAAGCTCAGGTAGGCCTCGATGTCGGGCGCGGCGGTAATGCTCTTCGGCGCGAAGCTCTGGATGAACTTGAACACCTGGCCGAAGACCAGGAAGTAGCAGAAGGCCACGCCCAGGAAAAACAGCACCGTGCTCGAGACGACCAGCGGCAGCACCATCTTCTTCTCGTGGCTGTACAGGCCCGGCGCGACGAAGGCCCACACCTGATACAGCACCACCGGCAGCGCCAGCAGGAAGGCCGCCAGCAGCGTGATCTTCAGCGGCACCAGGAAGGGCGAGATCACGTTGGTGGCGATCATCGTCGAGCCGGCCGGCAGATGCGACACCAACGGCGCGGCCAGCATGTCGTACAGCGGCCCGGAGCCGGGCCAGACCAGCAGCACGCCGAAAGCGATGCCGACGGCGATCAGCGCGCGGATCAGCCGGTCGCGCAACTCGATCAGGTGCGAGACGAAGGGCGCTTCGGTGCCTTCGAGTTCGTCGCGCGGTTCCTGGCCCGGACCGCTCATAAGGCAACCTTCGCGCTTGCGCGCTCCGGTGTGAGCGCTTTGGAGCGGCCACGCGCGCTCACTGGGGCACCCTCGCGCTGCGTGCGGTCCCGCCGAACGGGACGCAGCGTCCCCTTTGGAGCGGCCGGGCGGGGGCGCTCATAAGACAGACTTCGCGCTGATCGCGCTTCGGCATGAGCGCCTTGGAGCGGTCATGCGCGCTCATCGCCGTTTGGGCGGCCGGAAGCGCGCCACGCGCGCCGCGCCGGACTGCGCGTGCGTGCGCACGCCCTGGCGCTGCTTGTACCACTGCGGCGTGGCGCCGCGCTTGAGCCGCCAGCGCTTGTTCGGATGCTTGTACTGCGGCGTCGGCGTGTCCAGCGGCGACGTCGTCGTGCCGCTCGTCGGCGCCGACAACTCCGACCAGCCCGACTCGACCGCCGCCCCGGCCTGCTCGACCTCGGTGCGCACGCTGCTTTCCACGTCGCGCGCGGCATCCTCGAACTGGGTCTTCATCTTCTTCAGCTCGTCCAGTTCGATCGAACGGCTGACCTCGGCCTTGACGTCGGCCACGTAGCGCTGCGCCTTGCCCAGCAGGTGGCCCACGGTGCGCGCCACGCGCGGCAGCTTCTCCGGCCCGATGACGATCAGCGCCACCGCGCCGATGAGCGCGAGCTTGTCGAAGCCGAAATCGATCACGCCGGGGTCAGGACGCGGGCATCAGGACGCGGGCATCAGGATTTGGTCCGCGCCTCGACGTCGACGGTGTTGTTGGCGTTGTTGCTGGGGCTCTTGTTGGCGCCGACCTGCGGCGCCGGCCCGGCTTCCGCCTCGGGCACGCCTTCGGTGCCGCTCTTCATGCCGTCCTTGAAACCCTTGACCGCGCCGCCGAGGTCGCTGCCGATGTTCTTCAGCTTCTTGGTGCCGAAGATCAACACCACGACCAGCAACACGATCAGCCAGTGCCAGATGCTGAACGAACCCATGTCATCACTCCTGAAAACCCAGCCTAGATTCTAGGTTCAACCCCTTGCCCAGGGGCGCGGCCCGCCGATCACGTGCATGTGCAGATGCTGCACCTCCTGGCGCCCGTCGGGCCCGGTGTTGATCAGCGTGCGAAAGCCGTTGACCACGCCCAGCTCGCGCATCAGCCGCGGCGCCAGCGCCAGCATGCGCCCGAGCATCGGCGCGTGCTCGGGTTGCACCTCGTAGTGCGTGGCGATGTGCTGCTTGGGGATGATCAGCACATGCACCGGCGCCCAGGGGTTGATGTCGTGGAAGACCAGTAGTTCCGCGTCTTCGTAGGCCTTCTTCGACGGAATCTTGCCGTCGACGATTCTGCAGAAGATGCAGTCCGGATCGTGGCTCATGTGTCTCGCCCCAGGTCGTTCAGGCCGGCATCGGCTGGTTGGCGTTCAGGCTCATCCAGCCGCGCACGATGCGGTAGAGGAACCAGATCGAGATCACGCACCAGGCGATCCAGCCGGGCGCGAACAGCAGCAGCCACAGCGGCGCGGTGATCAGGTAGAGCCCCGCTGCCCACAGCACGGTGCGGATGCGCCAGCGGAAGTGCGACTCCTGCCAGGTGCCGGCGGCGTCGTCCTTCTTCACCAGGTCGATGACGAAGGCCACGATCAGCAGCGCGATGCTGGCCTGCGCCCCCGGCATCACCGCGCCGACGGCGACGATCAGGTGCAGCAGGTAGCTGATGTGCCCGACATTCTTCAACGAGGTCTCGCGTTCGTCGAGCTGGACGATCTGGTTCATGTGCCCTCACCCTCCCGTGACATGAGCTTGCGCGCGGCGAACTCCTCCAGCCCCGACTGCCCTTCGCGTCGCTGCAGCTCGGCCAGCACGTCGGCCGGCTTCAGCCCGAACTGCGCCAGCAGCAGCATCGAATGGAACCACAGATCGGCCACTTCGCAGACGATCTTGCGCGGCTCCCCGTCCTTGCCGGCCATGACCACCTCGGTCGCTTCTTCGCCGATCTTCTTCAAGATGGCGTCGCCCCCCTTGGAAAACAAGCGCGCGACGTAGCTCTTGTCGGGATCGCCGCCGCGCCGCGCCTCGATGACGCGGGCCAGCCGCGCCAGCGTGTCGTCGCCCCTGCTCATATGTCCGTCATTTGTAGATCCGTTGCGGGTCGAGCAGCACCGGCTCGACCTCATGCCACGCGCCGTTCTGAAAGCGGCGGAAGAAACAACTGTGACGCCCGGTATGACAGGCGATACCCGGTTCGTGGCCGAGCTGCGTCACCTTCAGCAGCAGCACGTCGTTGTCGCAATCGAGCCGCATCTCGTGCACCTGCTGGAAGTGGCCCGATTCCTCGCCCTTGTGCCACAGCCGCTGGCGCGAGCGGCTCCAGTACACCGCCTGGCCGGTGGCGGCGGTGCGCGCCAACGCCTCGCGGTTCATGAACGCGAACATCAGCACGTCGTTGCTGACCAGCTCCTGCGCGATCACCGGCAGCAGCCCCTGCGCATCCCACTTGACTTGATCGAGCCAGTCCATCGGGGCAGTTTAGCTGCGGCGCCGCATCGCTGCGCGATACGAGCCTTCGCTGAAGCGCAAGCGCTTCAGCGTCAGCTTCAGCCATCAGCCCTCGTGCGTCGCACCGCCAAAGCCCCGCTCGGCGGCGAACCATTGCAGCACCGGCACCGTGCCCGGCAGCACCGGCCGCACCTGCACCGGCAGCGACTGCCAGGCCATCGCCTGGCCTTCGCGCATCTGGAACTCGCCCTGCCAGTCGCGCACCTTGCAGAAATGCAGCCGCACGCGCGCATGGGCGTAGTCGACCAGATCGATCTTCCACGGCCGCGCCGCGCCGATTTCGATGCCGAGTTCCTCGTGCAGCTCGCGCCTCAGCGCCTGCTCGACCGTCTCGCCGGCTTCGAGCTTGCCGCCGGGGAATTCCCAGTAGCCGGCGTAGACCTTGCCTTCGGGGCGGCTGGTGAGCAAAAAGTTGCCGGCATGGTCGATCAGGATGCCGACGGCCACCTCCACCGGCACCCGCTGCGCGCTCAAGCTTGGTGCCTTCCCGAATAGTCCTTGGCGAACTGGTAGGCGACGCGCCCGGAACGCGAACCGCGCTCCAGCGCCCACACCAGGCTTTCCTGCCGTGCCGCGGCGATGGCCGGCTCGGCGACGCCGAAGCCGCGCAGCCACTGCGCAACGATCGCCAGGTACTCGGCCTGCGTGAACGGATAGAAGCTGACCCACAACCCGAAGCGCTCGGACAGCGAGATCTTCTCCTCGACCACCTCGCCGGGGTGCACCTCGCCGTCCTCGGTGTGCTTGTAGCTCAGGTTCTCCGACATGTACTCGGGCAGCAGGTGGCGGCGGTTGCTGGTGGCATAGATCAGCACGTTGTCCGAGGCCTGCGCGACCGAGCCGTCGAGCATCGACTTCAGCGCCTTGTAGCCGGGCTCGCCCTCGTCGAAGCTCAGGTCGTCGCAGAAGACAATGAAGCGCTCGGGCCGCTCGGCCACCATTTCGACGATGTCCGGCAGGTCCACCAGATCGGCCTTGTCGACCTCGATCAGCCGCAGGCCGCGCGGCGCGAATTCGTTCAGGCAGGCCTTGATCAGCGAACTCTTTCCGGTGCCGCGCGCGCCGGTCAGCAGTACGTTGTTGGCGCCGTGGCCGGCGACGAACTGCTCGGTATTGCGCAGCAGCCGCTGCTTCTGCGGCTCGACCTCGACCAGCTCGTGCAGCCGGATCCTGGCCACATGGCGCACTGGTTCGATGCGCCCGCCGCCGCTGCGCCGACGGTAGCGGAACGCCGCCGAGGCGCCCCAGTCGGGCGCCGCGAGCGGCTGCGGCAATACCGCTTCCAGCCGCACCAGCAGTGCTTCGGCGCGTGCGATCAAGCTGTCCAGCGTAGGCGAACTCATACAGTCAGTGTAGGGGCTGCGCGGCTCGCCGCGACGGCAGGCAGCAGGCCGACTCTCGCGCCGAAGTGCAAGCATCGGCCGCACGCCGCGGCAGCAACGCCAGGCGCGCGGCGCCGACCCCGGTCTCGAGCACGGCCGCTCAGGCGGTGAGCCGGCGCAGCGCCAGGTCCAGATGCTCGGTCGGCAGCCGCTTGAAGCCCGAGCGCGCATAACGCTGCAGCCGCCCGACGGTGAGCGCGGTCAGCGCCGAGGCCAGCGCCTGCGCATCGACCGTCGGCGTGCTCGAGCCGGCCGCCTCGGCGGCCAGGCGCAGCGTCTGGCGCAGTTGCGACTCGACGCGGTCGAAGAACTGGTTCATGCGCGCGGTCAGCCGCTCATGCTCGAAAACCAGCGCGTCGCCGACCATCACGCGCGTCATGCCCGGGTTCTTCTCGCCGAACTGCAGCAGCACGGTGACGATGCGCTGGGTCTGTTCGGCGCCGCCGGCCTCGCGCTCGGCGATCTGGTTGACCAGCGTGAACACGCTGGATTCGATGAACTCGATCAGCCCCTCGAACATCTGCGCCTTGCTGGCGAAGTGCCGGTACAACGCCGCCTCGCTCACCGAAAGCCGCGCCGCCAGCGCGGCGGTGGTGATGCGCTCGGCGCCCGGCTGTTCGAGCATCGCCGCCAGCGTCTGCAGGATCTGCACGCGGCGTTCACCCGGACGCGGGCGCTTGCGGGTGCGCGCGGCGGCCGTGCCTTCGGGCGCCTCGATCTCGATCGCGCTCTCGGCATCGACCGGCGCCTGGGCCGGTACCTGATCCAGCGCATCGTCCTGCAGCACCTGCGGCTCCTGCACGACCTGGGCGTCTGCCGGGGTCTCGCCGGGATGCGGTTGATCGGACATGGCGTCGGCGTGCTCGGCGTCGGTGGGGGTGCCGGCGCATTCTGGCATAGGGGGCTGTGGCCGAAACGGCCTCAGCGTGCAGGTAAACACTGACTTTTAGCCGGCCCGCCGCAGGCCGCCCGCGCCCTCAGCCCTGCGGGTGCGTCGGGTCGATCCAGCGCACCTGCTCGGGCGCTTCGGCGGGCTCGAGGTCCAGGTTCACCGCCACCGCCTCGCCGTCGCTGCGCACCAGCACGCATTCCAGCGTCTGGTCGGGGTTGGCGTTGATCTCCTGGTGCGGCACGTACGGCGGCACGTAGATGAAGTCGCCCGGGCCGGCCTCGGCGACAAACTGCAGCCGCTCGCCCCAGCGCATGCGCGCCCGGCCCTTGACCACGTAGATCACGCTTTCCAGCGGGCCGTGGTGATGTGCGCCGGTCTTGGCATTCGGATGGATGTGCACGGTGCCGGCCCACAGCTTCTGTGCGCCGACACGCGCGAAGTTGATCGCCGCCTTGCGGTCCATGCCCGGCGTCTGCGCGGTGTTCGGGTCGAGGCGGCCGCCGGGAATGACGCGCACGCCGTCGTGCTTCCAGGCGTCGTCTGCAGGACGGGTCGGCTCACTCATGCGGCAACTCCTGTTCGCTGGCGGTGGCCGCATTGTGCGAGGCGCCGCTCCAGCGCGCGCAACTGCCGCGTCTTCAGGTCCACGTACGGCGGCCGCCTGCTCGCGCGCGTGCCGGCGGGCGCCGCGCCGCGCGTCCAGCGCTGCATCCACACCGTATTCATGCCCACGCGCCTGGCCGCCTTCTGGTGCTGCAGCGTGTCCTCGACCAGCACGCAGCGCGCGGCCGGCACGCGCAGCCGCGCCAGCAGCCGGCGCAGCATGCGCGCGTCGGGCTTGGGCCGCAGTTCGCCGAACATGCGCATGTCCTCGATGCTGATCAGCCCGTCGAAGCAGCGGCCGATGCCGAGCACGCCGATCACCCGCTCGGCATAGGCGCGCGGCGCGTTGGTCAGGATGAACTTGCGACCGGGCAGCCTCCTCAGCGCCGCGAAGTCGCCCGCGTGGCCGCGCACCGCGTCTTCCAGCCCCGGCAGCAGGTGCGTGTGGTGCAGGAAGTGCGCCGCATCCACCGCATGGTGCTTGACCAGCCCGAGCAGCGTCGCGCCGTAGCGCTGCCAGTAGTGGCGGCGCAGCGCGTCGGACTGCTCTTGCGTCAGCTGCAGATGCTGCTGGATGTATTCGCCGAAGGACACGCGCAGCCGCGGCATCGACGCGGTCGAGGCGTCGTGCAAGGTGTCGTCCAGGTCGAACAGCCAGACGCGCGGCTTCATCGCCAACACCGTCGCCAACATCGTCGCCAACAGCCCGCGCCGGCAGGAACTTCGCCCGGCGTCCGATAATCATCCGCTCTCTTCGAGCACGGCGGGAACGGCATCACATGGCTCTTCGGCAGGGCGTTCGGCGCGCGGCGGCGGCGCACCGCCTGGGCGCGCTGTCGATTCTGGCCGCGCTGGCCGGCTGCAGCCTGCCGGCCGGCGTCGCCGGCCCGCCGCCGTCGGTCTACCAGGGTGAACGCTTCCAGTCGGACGAGACCTTCTCGCGGCTGTTCGACGCCGGCGTGCAAGACACCTGCGAGGCGGCACGCCGCGCCTTGCTGAGCCAGGGCTACATCATCGGCGCGGCCCGCGGCGACGCGATCACCGCCGCCAAGCGCTTCCAGCCCGAGGGCGAGGTGCATATCGAGATCAGCTTCCATGTGATCTGCGTGCCCGAAGGCCAGGACGGCGCGCTGGCCACCGCCTACGTGTCGGCGCAGCAGGACCGCTACGCACTGAAGAAGGTGCCCAACAACACCAGCGTCGGCGTCGGCATGTTCGGCTCGATCTCGGTGCCGCTGTCGTCGAGCGAGGATTCGCTGGTCAAGGTCGGCTCCGAGACCATTCCCGCCGGCCCCTTCTACGACCGCTACTTCGCGCTGATGCACCGCCTGCTCGCCGACATGCGCTAGTGCAGTGTTCCACGCTGTCCGGCACCCGCGGACCCGAGCTGCCACCGCGGAACCGGCTGCCGGGCCGCGGGTGGCGCCCCCTGGGGAGAGCGCCGCAGGCGCTTCGGGGGGGTTCAATGGCTGCGGATCATCGTGCCGTAGGCCTGGTCGCTCAGCACTTCGAGCAGCATCGCGTGCGGCACGCGGCCGTCGATGATGTGCACGGTGTTGACGCCGTTCTTCGCCGCATCCAGCGCCGAGCCGATCTTCGGCAGCATGCCGCCGCTGATGGTGCCGTCGGCGAACAGCGCGTCGATCTCGCGCGCCGACAGGTTGGTCAGCAGCTTGCCGTTCTTGTCGAGCACGCCCGGCGTGTTGGTCAGCATCATCAGCTTCTCGGCCTTCAGCACCTCGGCCAGCTTGCCGGCGACGACATCGGCGTTGATGTTGTAGTTCTCGTTGTCGCGGCCGAAGCCGAGCGGGCTGATCACCGGAATGAACTGGTCGTCCTGCAGCGCGCGCACCACGCTCGGGTCGATGGACTCGATCTCGCCGACCTGGCCGACATCGTGCTCGATGCTCGGGTCCTTCTGGTCGACCATGCGCAGCTTGTGCGCGCGGATCAGCCCGCCGTCGCGGCCGGTCAGCCCCACCGCCTTGCCGCCGGCGACGTTGATCAGGCCGACGATGTCCTGCTGCACCTGGCCGGCGAGCACCCATTCGACGACCTCCATCGTCTCGGCATCGGTGACGCGCATGCCCTGGATGAAGGTGCCCTTCTTGCCGATCTTGGCCAGCGCGTCCTCGATCTGCGGCCCGCCGCCGTGCACCACCACCGGGTTCATGCCCACCAGCTTCAGCAGCACCACATCCTCGGCGAAATCCTGCTGCAGGCCCGGGTCGGTCATCGCGTTGCCGCCGTACTTGATGACGATCGTCTTGCCGTGGAACTTGCGGATGTAGGGCAGCGCCTGCGACAGGATCTCGGCCTTGTCGCGCGGCGAAACGTGATCGAGCCGGTGGTCATTGGAAGGCGTGGGCAGGTTCATCGCGACAGCCGCGGTGCGGCGCTGGATCCGGATGCGCGGCATTGTAGGAAACCGGCATCCGCCTGCCGCGGCGGGCACGGCGCTGGGCTATGCTGCGCGCATGAGTGCCTGCGCCTTGCGCCGCCGCGGGCTGCTCGACCGAGCCGGCGATGCACGTACCGGCACCGCCAGCCGCCGCGCCCTGCCGCGGGACCGGCGCCTCGGTTGAACCCGCGGCGCGCGCGCTCGTCCAACCGCGACGGTGCCAGGACAGTGGCGCGTGCCTGGCGCGCCGACAAGCCCACAAATCCACGAATCCACAGATCCACTAATGGACACGCACATTGAAGACGCTGATCGCCACCACCCTGGCGTGCTTCCGGCCGCGACGCCGGCATGAAGGCCACGCTGGACGTCGAGGAGTGAACGCATGAATCGAGCCCATGTCTCGCGCCGCCGCTTTTGCGGCGCCTGGGCCGCGCTGGCCGGTGCGGCCGCGTGGCCGCTGCAGGCTGCCCCAGCGCCGGCGCTGCAGGTGTGGAAGTCGCCGAGTTGCGGCTGCTGCAAGGACTGGATCGCGGTCCTGCAGCGCGAAGGCTTCGAGGTGCAGGTCTTCGACGAGGGCAACAACGCCATGCGCGCCCGGCTCGGGCTGCCGGCGCGCTACGGCTCCTGCCACACCGCGCGCATCGGCGGCTACGCGATCGAAGGCCACGTGCCGGTGCGCGAGATCCGCCGCCTGCTGGCCGAGCGGCCCGTGGCCGTGGGCATCGCCGTGCCGGGCATGCCGATCGGCTCGCCCGGCATGGACGGGCCCGACTACGGCGGGCGCCAGGATCCCTACGACGTGCTGCTGGTGCTGCGCGACGGCAGCAGCCGCGTCTACGCAAGCTACGGACGCTGAAAAAGGAGGTTGCCCGTGACAAGGATAAGGATAAGGATAAGGAACTGGACCACCGCTGCCGCGCTGCTGTGCGCCGTGCTCGGCGCGCAGGCGCAGGCCTACGACGGCGAGGTGATGAAGATCGACAAGGCCCAGGGCAAGGTGACGCTGAAGCACGGCGAGCTGAAGGGCCTGGACATGCCGCCGATGCAGATGGTCTTCCGCATGCAGGATGCAAAGCAACTCGACGCGCTGGCCGTCGGCGACCGCGTCAGGTTCGACGCCGCCAAGGTGGGCGGTGCCTACACCGTGACCGCGATCCGCAAGACGCCGTAGCGCGAGCGGGAGCCGGTACCATGCCCGGCCACCCGCCACCCATGGAGACCGCGCGATGAACCCCTTGCTGAGCCAGCTCGTCAACCATCAGGTGCGCCTGGCCTCGCGCCCGGTGGGCTTGGCCAAGGCCGAGAACTGGCAGTTCACGAGCGAACCGGTGAGCGAGCCGGCCGCGGGCGCGGTGCTGGTGAAGACGCTGGTGCTGTCGCTGGACCCGGCGATGCGCGGCTGGCTCAACGAAGGCAAGAGCTACATCCCGCCGGTGGGCATCGGCGAAGTGATGCGCGCCGGCGGCATCGGCCGCGTGCTCGCATCGAAGAACCCGGCGTTCGCGCCCGGCGACGTGGTCAGCGGCACGCTCGGCGTGCAGGAATACTGCCAGGACGCCGCGGGCACGCCCGGCAGCCGGCTGGAGAAGATCGACCTGGGCCTGGGCACGCCGGCGCAATGGCTCAACGTGCTCGGCATGCCGGGCATGACCGCCTACTTCGGCTTGCTCGACGTCGGCCAGCCGAAGCCGGGCGACACGCTGGTGGTTTCGGGCGCGGCCGGCGCCGTGGGCCAGACCGTGGGCCAGCTGGCGAAGATCAAGGGCTGCCGCGTGGTCGGCATCGCCGGCGGCCAGGCCAAGTGCGACTGGGTGGTCAAGGAGCTGGGCTTCGACGCCTGCATCGACTACAAGGGCACCGCGCCGTCAGGCGTGACCCGATGGGACCCGGTGCGTGAAGGCCTGAAGCAGCACTGCCCGAAGGGCGCGGACATCTATTTCGACAACGTCGGCGGCGAGATCCTCGACCACGTGCTGGCCAGGCTGGCGCCCAAGGCGCGCGTCGTCATCTGCGGCGCGATCAGCCAGTACAACAACACCGCGCCGCTGCAGGGGCCGAAGAACTACCTGTCGCTGCTGGTCCACCGCGCGCGCATGGAAGGCATGGTGGTGTTCGACTACGCCGAGCGTTTTCCGCAGGCGGTTGCTGAGCTCGCCGGCTATCTGCAGGATGGCCGGCTGAAGAGCCGCGAAGACATCGTCGACGGCGGCATCGCGGCCTTCCCGCAGACGCTGAACAAGCTCTTCGCCGGCGAGAACTTCGGCAAGCTGGTGCTGCGCGTCGCCGCCGACTGACGCGGGCGGCGCCGATCGGCCGCTTCCTGCACGCCGACCTCTGCTCGCCGAGCGGCGCTGGCAGGAGCGCCAGCGCCAGCGCCGGCTCGCGGCGGCATCCGCTTGGCGTCAGGCGCGCATCGCTGCGAGTGCATCGGCCCAGCGCCGCAGCTCGTCCAGCAGGCCGCGCGCCGAGGTGTCGATCAACTCGTTCGAGCCGAAATTGCCGCCGTCGTCGAGCAGGCTCGCGACCATCGGCACGGCGACGCCTTCGACCATCGGCATCATCTTGAGCGTGGTCGCATGCAGGCGCGCCATCTGCACCGCGCGCAGGCCGCCCGAAACGCCGCCGTAGCCGACGAAGCCGCAGGGTTTGTAGTTCCACTCGCGGTACACGTAATCGAGCGCGTTGGTGAGTGCGGGCGAGGGCATGTAGTTGTATTCGGGCATCACGAACACATAGGCATCGGCCGCGGCCACGCTCGCGCTCCAGCGCTTGGTGTGCTCATGTTCGTACTGTTGCATGCGCGGGTGCACCGGCTCGTCGTAGAGCGGCAGCTTGAAGTCGGCCAGGTCGACCAGCTCGGCGTCGAAGCCGCCGTGCCGGCGGGCGAAGTCGTGAAACCAGCGCGCGACTGCGGGGCCGACGCGCCCCGGACGGGTGCTGCAGATGATGACGTGAAGCTTTGGCGGCATGGGTTTTGATCCTGGGATGGCGAGCAGGAAAGCATAGCGCGCCGACGCGGGGGTGCCGCTTGGCCGCCGGCATGGCGGCGCACGCCTCAGAGGGTGTAGCCGAAATGTTCTACCCCGCAAGTCTGGTCGCGAGGATACGCGCT
>OEIU01000867.1_pt1 | contig 23599 bp, 27 predicted proteins | sample 1539221 | NCBI WGS metagenome assembly OEIU01 (sample SAMN03792071, study PRJEB22550) | activated sludge metagenome | feature: wastewater treatment plant; material: activated sludge; isolation source: Wastewater treatment plant of a petroleum refinery complex | place: Argentina: Zarate | collected...
TTCAAACGTATTAAATAAATTTTAGAAAGGCAATGAATGTTAGCTGCTTCTTTGTCTTAGAATTTCGAAGAGAAGAATTCCTGTTGCAACAGAAACGTTTAGTGATTGTATTTTCCCTTTCATCGGAATGCGGACAAGATGATCGCATTTATCGGCGGTAAGTTTTCTAATTCCTTTTTCTTCGTTGCCGACTATTAAAGCAATCGGTATTTTGTAATCAACTTTAGTGTAATCTTTTGCTCCTTCAAGATAAGAGCCAACGATCCAGAAGCCATTTTGTTTTAGCTCATCAATAGCTTGAGCAAGATTATTTATTTGTGCAATCTTAACATGCTCACTTGCACCTGCAGATGTTTTTACAACGGTTTCATTTATTGGTGCGGAATTATTTTTTGTAATTATAATTCCATCAACATTACTGCACTCCGCAGTGCGTAAAATTGCACCAACATTGTGAGTGTCTTGAATTGAATCTAAAATTAAAAGGAGAGGGAAAGCCTCACCCAAACCCTCTCCTAAGGAGAGGGCTTTCGAATGTTTCAATTTCGAATATTCAATTATTTCTTGGAGTGAATAAAACTTCTGTTCGGATTTGGATGCTGCAACGCCCTGAGAAATTTTATCTTTGGTAAGCTGTTTAAATTTTTCGAGTGGAACCTGATTAACTTTTATTCCCCTTTTCTTTGCAGCAATACGAATTGCGTTAATGATTCCGCCTTCCTGCCCGAACAAAATATAAACCTGAGAGATTTCTTCGTTCGAATTAAGTGCTTCTAAAACCGGCTTCCTACCGATGATAAGATTCACTTTAAATATTCCTTTGAATAGCTGAAACTTTCTTTATCAATCTCAAAAGTGCAGAATTTTGAATTGTTTTTCTTTTCCGGAAGAAATTCTTTTACAAGTTCAATCTCTTTCTTAAAAATATTAAAGTTTACAAGCGCGCTGTTAATGCTGCCATCCTGTTTAATAATATTTACTGTGTACTCACCGAATAAATCTTCAAAATCAATTTCAATTGTTGCCGGCTGTACCTTTGCCAGATAATCATCTAAAGCAGTTAAGCCGAGTAAACTTATATCAATAGTCTTTTTTTCTTTCCGTGCTTGAGCTGTTATTTTGTAGTTAAGGAAGGAAAACATTTTTATTGTTTCAATGCAAAATCTGTATTTCTGTTTACCGTTTACTCCATCTTTATAAAAATAAATTTTGCAGTTGAATTCAATTTCCGTTTTCTTTTTTGAAGGGATAGATTTTTTAAGTTTATCTATATTCTTTTCCCGGGCTTTGGGAATTTGAGGAACTTCTTTTGGTTTTTTAAGTGCCATTAATTTTTAAGTATAGATATTAATTTTTCAAAATCTTCAATCTTAATTAATTGCTGCTCGCCGTTTGAAAGATTCTTAACATTTAACTCGCCGCGTTTGTATTCATCACCGCCGACAAACACGACAAACTTTGCATTGTATTTATTTGCTTCGCGCATTTGTGCTTTAACGCTTCTGTTTAGATAGTCGTAATCGCAGGATATATTTTCTCTTCTAAGTTTAGAAGAAAGACTTATTAGTTCAAGTTGAAGTTCAGGTTCAGGATTAAGACTATCAGCCGCAGATAAGTCAGGTTCAGATTTTGAATCTGATTTAAGATCAACTCTGATTAAATAAACATCAATTGAATCTTGAGGTAAGTTTAATGATTTTTCATTTTCACACGCAAGCAAAATTCTTTCCATACCTGCTGCAAAGCCAACACCCGGAGTTGGTTTACCGCCAAGTTCTTCAACAAGTAAATCATATCTTCCGCCGCCGCACAAAGCGCTTTGCGATCCAACACTACCGCTTACAATTTCAAAAGTTGTTTTTGTATAGTAATCCAAACCTCTAACCAGCGCAGGATCAACTTCGAACGGAATGGAGACTTTAGTCAAATACTTTTTTACAACATCAAAATCATTTTTACTTTGATCATCCAGATAATCAATTAATAATGGTGCATCCTTCATTATCTGCTGATCAACTTCAATCTTACTATCAAATATTCTTAAGATGTTTGTATCAAATCTTTTTCTGCTCTCTTCGGAAAGATTATTTTTTTTATCCTTAAGAAAATTGCGCAGAACATTTTTATAATTTTCTCTTACTTCAGGAATTCCTAATGAATTAATCTTTACAACTAAATTTTTTAATCCAAGGTTTTTTAAGATATGAAAAGCAATTTGGATCATTTCCGCATCAAGCAAAGGAGAAGTACTACCAAGCGCCTCAGCACCAAACTGATGGAATTGTCTAAGCCGTCCGGCTTGCGGTCTTTCCTGCCTAAACATCGGTCCGATGTAATACAGCTTACTAAGCGATTGCTGAGCACCGAGTGATTGCTCAATAAAAGCGCGTACAACTCCCGCTGTGTTTTCCGGACGCAGTGTTATACTTGTTTCACTTCTATCTTTAAATGTGTACATCTCTTTGCTAACGATATCTGTTTCTTCACCAATACCGCGGGCAAACAATGCTGTTTCTTCAAAAACAGGAGTTCGAATTTCTTTGTAGTTAAAAGTTTTAAATGTTTGATGCAAAAGATTTTCAAGGTAATGCCATCTTGAAATTTCTGAAGGTAAAATATCTCTTGTTCCGGTTATCGCTTTGATCATATTAAATTTTGAATTTTATTTGAGTGAGTAACAATAGATGAAAAAATGTTGAATTGTCATTTCGACCGACCTGCCCGCTGACGCAGTCAAGGCGGGAGGGAGAAATCTGACAAACTCAATAATTAAGATTTCTCCTTTCGCTGGTCGTCTAAATGACCAACATACTACAATTCTAAAAAGTGTTCCTCTTCTTCAGTAAAAAGTTTAATAATTTCATCAGCACTGTTAGCTTCTGTCAATCGATGTCTGAAATCATCCTTATTCATTAGGCGCGAAATTCGGCTTAACAATTTTATGTGTGTGCTAATAAGATTATCTTTTCCTACCAAAAGAAAAATCAGTTGAACAGGATTACCATCCAGTGCATCATAGTCAATTCCCTTTTTTGCCTTACCAAATGCACCAACAATTTCTTTAACTGCATTTGTTTTTCCATGTGGAATCGCAAATCCTTTGCCGACTCCTGTTGACATAACTTTTTCACGATCAAGAACTGCTGCACGCACTCTTTCAATATCTTCTACACGGGGATCATTTTTAAAGAGATTGATTAATTCATTAATCACTTCTTCTTTTGTTTCACCTTTAAGATCAGGGATAATAAACTCTGGTTTTAGTAGTTCACTTACTTTCATTTTATTCAGATTGGATTAATAAGATTTTAAATAATTTCAATTATCTGGCAAGCAATTTAACAATCATAAGATAGTTTTACAATCAGAATATCAGTTATATTGGACATAATGTAAGAGCATCTTTTAAAACGATTAAGGTTTATCCTACAATATTTTGTGATGTTAAAATTTTATGGCACATGACAAAAACAAAACCCTGAAGGTTTCATAGCAAGATTTTAGATATTCTCTTAATTCATCATCGCAGTCAATCTTACAAAAGCATTTTTTGCAAGCTCATAATCAGGACTATTTTCTAAAGCATCAGAATAATATTTTAAAGCTGTGTACCAATCGCCTTTTTTCTCATAAATTCTACCAAGATTATAATAAGGGAAATGGCGCGGCTCATAATTAGGTGCTTCGATAGCTTTTTCGAGCCAGTAAATTGCTTCATCGTGTCTGCCCAGATTTATTAAGTACGATCCAATATCGTTATAAGGATTTCCATAATCCGGATCAAGCTCAATGGCAATTTTACATTCTTCAATCGCTTCTTCAAAACTTCCGTTCAAGCTAAAAGCCCAGCCCAAAAAAGTATGTGCTTTTGGCGTTGGATAAAATCCGATAGATTTTTTATACGCCTCGATGGCAGCTATTATATTTCCGCTTAGATGAAGTTTGTAAGCTTTATCGAAATATTCAGAAGCCAGTAATATCTTTTCTTTATTTATCATAATACAGATGTAACATAAAACAATTAACATTCGATAAATAATTATTTAAAAGAATTTTTTCAATATTATAAAAAATATGTGATGTAAGTCGCTGAATAAAATCAGTTTAATTGTATGATTAAAGAAATTTTCTCGTCTTTAAAAGAAATAATTTCCAAATGAAACTATTTATTAAATAATATGGTTATACCAATAAACTAAAATAAAAGGGAATAAAAATGAGAGATGGAATAGTAAGATCGGATGAATTTGAGGATTTGGATCACGAACACTTCTTATCTTCAATTGATACGCCAATCCGCAGTGATGCTTTTGAGATTGATGATGATCTAAAAATTGAATTGATTGAAAAGAAGTTTAAAGAAATTATGGAAGTGCTTGGGCTTGATTTAACAGATGATAGCTTAAAGGATACGCCGCGTAGAATTGCTAAGATGTATGTTAAAGAGACATTCAGAGGATTAAATCCACAAAACAAACCTGCTGTGACTCTGTTTGATAATAAATATAAATTTAACGAAATGCTTGTTGAAAGAAACGTTTCTGTTTATTCTATGTGCGAGCACCATTTTGTTCCAATTATTGGTAAAGCGCACATCGCATATTTCTCAAGTGGAAAAGTTGTTGGTTTATCAAAGATCAATAGAATGGTTCAGTATTTTTCAAAACGTCCGCAAGTGCAGGAAAGATTAACAGTACAAATTGCAAACGAACTTAAAACAATGCTTCAAACTGAAGATGTTGCTGTAATTATTGATGCCGATCATTTGTGTGTTGCTTCACGCGGTGTTCAGGATGTAAACAGCTCAACTGTTTCATCAAGTTATCATGGTAAATTTTTAAACCACAATGTCCGCGAAGAATTTTTAAGATATGTTTACGATGGTAAAAAATAATATAAAGAATAAATAACTAGGTTTGACCGCTTGTTATTGTAAACCGTTAAAACGTTTTTTTTATCCAAAGAATTATTTAATGGTTAACTGAAGTAAAAATTAATCTGCTCAAAAGTTTTTTATAAATTATTTTACGGGACTTATAAAAAACAAAATAAGTTTTATAATTTTTGAGCAGATTTTATTTCTTTAAATAAAAACTAAATTAATTTTTTAACAGTGATCATCACACGAACACATTAAATTTCCGGAACGGGCTTTTTCAAATGATTCCCTTCCCTCCTTAAAAGCAAAGTACGCTATACCAAGAGTTCCAAGGATATCAAAATATTGTACCGATAAAAGTTCATATAGTCCACTTGACGCAAGTAAAATAAAGGAAAGATAGAAACATGTTTTAGTGCAATTTGCATCAGCAATAATTGCATCCGAATTAAGTGCTTTACCAACTTTTAATTTAGTGGTCATCAGCCAGTACATTGTTATGATTGATATAATTGCAATTATTATCCCCGGGAAAGTTGAAGTTGGTTTAACATCATAAATAACATTAAAAGCTGAACCAATAATAAGTCCTGCAGTAAGAATATAAAAAGCCGTACCTGTAATTTTAAGAGCCGTCACTTCAAATTTGTCTCTTGTTTTAACCTGAGAATATTTCATTCTCAGAATCATATGTAAGATTCCAATTCCCGAAATAACTTCAACGAAGCTATCAACACCAAAACCAAATAATGCAAGAGTTTCATCACCCGCACCAAACCAAATAGAGATTATTCCTTCGGCTATATTATAAAAGATAGTAATTAAGCTTAGTATTAAAGCTGTTCTAAGTAATTTATTCATAATTAAAAATTATTTTTTTTCGATGCATCGTTTTCCATCTTCACTCAAATTTTTTGCATACTTTTCTGGATTCTTGGCAAATTTAGTATCACAACCCGGGCAGCAGAAACCAATCACTTTACCATTGTATTCAACGATTGGTGCTTTAGAATCTACTTCTTTGCCTGTTACCGGACATACTTTATTCCATATTTGTACGCTTGCTGTCTCTTCACTTTCTTTCATCTGCATTTCACTGTTTGATTCATGCTTAGCACAGCAGCTTTTTGAACATTCTTGTTTTTCTTTTTTATCAGTAGCCGGCTGTTCCTGTGCAACCACAAACACACCGAATAATGAAACGATCGCGAATGTTATTAATAATTGTTTTAACATCGTGTTACTCCATTATTTTATGATAAATTTATACGTTCAACAACTTTGCATTTATTGCAACAATAATAGTGCTTGCAGACATAAGAACAGCTCCTAATGCAGGGCTTAATACTATTCCATAATTATAAAGTACTCCTGCAGCAAGTGGAATAGCAATAACATTGTAACCAGTTGCCCAAATTAAATTTTCAATCATTTTTTTATAGGTGGCGCGTGAAAACTTTATTAATGAAATTACATCTTTTGGGTTATTCTTTACAAGAATGATATCAGCAGATTCAACAGCAACATCAGTTCCAGCACCGATGGCTATACCAATATCAGCTTGTGCAAGTGCTGGTGCATCGTTCACTCCGTCGCCGGTCATTGCAACAGTTAATCCACGGTTTTGCACTTCTTTTACTTTCTCAGCTTTTTTGTCTGGAAGCACTTCAGCAAAATATTCATCAAGTTCAAGTTCATCAGCAACCCATTTTGCAACCTGCTTGTTATCTCCTGTAAGCATCATAGTTTTTATTCCTAACTTTTTAAGCTGTATTATTGTATCTTTGGATTCATCGCGGATAATATCTGCTAATGCAATTGCACCTGTTAATTTATTATCAATAAGAACAAATACAACGGTCTTATCCTGAGTAGATAATTTTTCAATCTTTTCTTTTTCTTTAATCTCAATTTTATTTTCTTCAAGATAACCCGGACTGACAACTTTAACAATCTTACCGTTTACCTTTCCTTCTGCTCCTTTGCCCGGTAAAGAATTAAAATCTTTTACCTCAAATTTTTCTTTTGATGAATTAACTATTCCCTGTGCAATCGGATGTTCTGATTCAGATTCAAGTGAAGCTGCATACTTTAATATTTCTTTTTCATCAAAGTTGTTATCAAAAGATATAGTTTCCGTTACTCCAAATTCTCCTTTTGTTAATGTTCCTGTTTTATCAAAAATAATTGCCTGAATATTTCTTGCCTGCTCAAAAGCAGTCCTGTTTCTTATTAACAATCCGTGCTTTGCCGATAGAGCAGTTGAAACAGCAACAACAAGAGGAACTGCTAATCCCAAAGCGTGAGGACAGGTAATTACCATAACTGTTACAGTTCGTGATAAAGCAAAGTTAAAACTTTCTCCCGTAAACATCAGCCAAACAAACATTGTTAATGCACCTGCTGTAATTGCAAATATGGTTAACCAGAATGCTGCTCTGTTAGCAAGGTCTTGTGTTTTAGATTTACTTTGCTGAGCTTCCTGAACCATCTTAACAATCTGAGAAAGGAAAGTTTCATCGCCGGTTTTTTCAACTTCAATTTTTAAAGAACCTTCACCATTGATTGAACCGCCTATAACAGTATCACCTTCACTTTTGGAAACAGGTTTTGATTCACCGGTTAACATTGATTCATTAATTGATGATTTACCTTCAAAGATTTTTCCATCGGCAGGAATTTTTTCTCCCGGCTTTATTAATAATTTAGCTTCGTGCTTTAGTTCGGAAACCGGAACATCAGTAACATTCCCGTCGTCATCAATTTTGTGGGCTGTATCCGGCATAAGTTTCGCAAGTTCTTCAAGCGCTTTTGATGCGCCCATTATAGATTTCATCTCAATCCAGTGACCGAGCAGCATGATGTCAATCAAGGTTGCCAGCTCCCAAAAGAAATCTTCTCCTTCTACCCCAAATACAATGGCACTGCTGTAGAAATATGCGACCGAAATTGCAAGAGCAATTAAAGTCATCATTCCGGGCTGTCGTTTCCTTATCTCATCGTAAATTCCTTTTAAAAACGGCCAGCCTCCGTAAAAGTAAACCACTGATGATAAAGCAAACAAAACATACATATCTCCGGTAAATCGAAGAGAATCTTCAAGCCCAAAGAAATGATGTATCATAGGTGAGAGAATAATAATCGGGATTGTAAATGCAATTGAAATCCAGAACCGTTTCTTAAAACCTTCAATCGTATGTCCCTCATGTTCAGAACGACTATGACCGCTGTGCTCATCCTTTTTGTGATTTCCCGCAGAGTGGGATTTCTTTTCGTTCAACATCTTTTCATGTGAAATTTGATCATTATGTTTTGAATGATCCATTTCCGAATGATTATGATGCTGATGTTCGTTATTCATATAACACTCTTCTTTTATTTATTTTACTTTTCCCGCAGCTAAAATAATTTATAGAAATACCTGCTCCGTTACATTTAAATGAAAATCTTTTATAAAATTTTCAGAAGGTTTGGTTTCAAACCTTCTGAAAACTACTAGATAACCTATTTTTATTTTCTAACTAGAGAAGTTATGTTGCTTATTAATTGATGAGATTCGAGAGCTTATTTTTTCATGGTCTTAGTGGAATCCATTTTCATTTTGTGATCCATCATTCCGTCTTTCATCATACCTTTATCATTCATCATCTTCATCATCATTTTGTGCATTTCCGGATTATCCATCATTGTTTTACACATTTGCATCATGCCTTCTTTATCATTCTTGCACTTATTCATCATCAAATTCATCATCTGCATTCTCATAGTGCTGTCCGCAGCAATTTTATTCATGCATTCCTGCATATCTTCATTTTGCAACATCATCTTACTTTCTTTCTTTTCAGATGGTTTTTCCTGCGCATTGGTTATCATTCCAGCTGCTAAGAAGACTGTTAAAATTGATATTATTAGGAAATTTTGCTTTAACATTTGATCACCTTTTTATTTTAGTTTGTAAAAAAATTATTACTTTAGGATTTATTTTGAACAAGTTGAAACTTTCATAATGACAGCATTCCATTTAATTTAAAACTATAATTAGAAAGCTTCGTCCCAGTATTAAAATATAATTGAACATTTTCTCTTTGCTTTTTCTGCAACCTCCTTTCTGTATTTTTAATACAAATATTTATGCGAAGATAATATTGTTGATTTGTAATCAACCTGTTAAACAACTTTGAAACCATCGCTCACTTTATCTTTCCTCAATCTATATCCATTTGAAAGACTAACTGCCAAGAAAAATCCTCGCATCCGTTAAGTGATTTTTATTTACAAAAAATATTTTGATACTCCGTAGAATTCAGCCAGTTACTGGAGTGATTTGAGATAATTCATCAAATCCTGCAAATCCTCGTCACTCATTTTCCAGCGCGGCATATCTTCTTTAAGTTTATCGCCATCGGGATGCTTACCTTCTTCAACGGCACTGCGAAATGTTTCAAAATTATAATCAACATTTTCACCATGTTCTTCCATATCCATTTGTTCTTCATGATGCCCACCAGATAATGCAGACCACCTAATATCAGGCGCATCCATAGTTTTCATATTCATATTATGCTTACCTCCACGGGCATCGATGCCATGGCAGGATACACAAGCAAGGTTTCCACCCATCATCATCATACCTGAGGCAGGACCACCTTTATAAGAAATAGGTGTGCCGCGTTCACTCGTGGCAGTAAAGTAGATGCGCTTCCCGTTGGAATCAAATGATCCAACACCCCAATTCGTTCCATTGCCTTTACCTTGATCAGATTGAGAATTACATCCTGCTAAAAGGACTGTAATAATCAACACAAAGATTATTTTGAATTGATTAAACATAATTTATAGTCTCCTTTTGAATTTTGTTTTATGTGATTGCTACAATGCTTCAGTAAAATTGTACTTTATACACTATCAATTACTCTTTGCAGTCGTTGCCGGATTTCATTCGCAATTTCTCCTAACTTAGGATTATCAATTGCCTGCATCGATGCAACAGGATCAACCGCCGCGATTTCCACTCCATTTTCTTTTTGCTGTACGATAACATTGCAGGGCAGCATAATGCCAACCTTGTCTTCAGCTTGCAGTGCTTTATAAGCAAAAGGAGGATTGCAGGCACCAAGAATTTTGTATGGACGAAATTCTACATCCAATTTTTTCTTTAATGTTTCCTTTACATCAATTTCAGTTAAGATACCGAAACCCTCATTCTTTAATGCTTCAGTTACTTTTTCAATTGCTTCTTCAAATCCCAAAGCAGATTTTTTTGAAAAATAGTAAGACATGATTATTCTCCTATCAAATTAATTAAATTAAAAAACTATGTTAAATCTTTTTTCATTCTTTCAAATTCTTCTTTACTAATCTCTCCTTGAGCATATCTTTTCTTTAGAATATTTATTGCAGAATCCTGTTGTGGCAATTGTGTATCCCGTTTGTTTTTGTTCATTTGATTTACAATCACCCAACCGATTACTATTAAAATAAGCAGCCAGAAAATCCAGCCATACCACATACCACCCATAAAACCATCATGAAACATAAATTCTCCTTGATGAAAGATTACCTGTAATATTTTAAAATAATAATTCAGAAGATTCAATAGTGCCAAAGGATGAAAATAGGACTACATCTTTTGGTCCAGTAACTTCCATTCAGTAACCGGATATTTTGTAGTGAACTTTACAGCGATCAAAAAAACAAATTTTGTTGGGAACTAAAGCGCTACATTTTATTTTTATTGTTAATCCTTTTCTCTTAGTACTAATACTTTTTATTATCCTGTTAATAAAATTACTCCTGGAATTTTTTCCAGGAGTTATTAAATGAATTATGTTATCTGATTAGTTGCATTTTTTTAACTTTATAAAAATTATCAGTCTTTAACTGATAGAAATACACACCTGAAGATAGACCTTGTGCATCAAATCTGATTGAATAGTTGCCCGCTTCATAATTTCCATTAACTAATTCAGCTACTTTTTTTCCAAGAATATTAAAAACGGTTAATTTAACTCCTGCTTTCTGCGGAAGAGAAAATTCTATTACAGTTGACGGATTAAAAGGATTGGGATAATTTTGTTTAAGGTTATAATCTTTTGGTAACAAATTATTTTCAGTTTCAACTGTTGTCGCCGAAGATGGTATGATAACATAATATGAATACAAATTTGATTGAGATATAGTAATTGTATTAGCTGTTGAATTTATTGTGAGTCCTGATACAGTATTCCAATTCCCATTATTATCCATATATCTACAAGTCAACTGATTCATTGAAAGACCCCTATTATTTAATGAATCCTGTGAGATATGAAATACTATTTGAACAGGCTTCATCATTGTCATCATTCCATTATTCATTGATCCCATTTGCATCATAGTCTGCCCAAATGGATTAAACATATCAAGATGATATCCCATCAATGATTGACCCATAATTGTTGTTGGGATACTGTCCGGCATCATCTGCTCAAACTGGCAAAATAAAGAATCAGGCCATTGCATCCCTCCACCCATCATTCCTGAGCCCATCGAATTTGGCGAAAGACGTATATGTGAAAGACTATCAGTCGGACAAAATATATGAGTTGAATCAGAGTCTGTTTTATGTATCCATCCGCCTGACCAAGATTCTACGCCAAGTGTATCACGCCATAAATGTCCATCAATAATATATACACTTAACATTGGTGGTATCATTGTTGTTATTTTAATACCACTAAGTACGACATTCTGTCCATCAATTGGTTTGGCTGTACCATTCTTTGGTTGATACCAGTATGGTCCGAAAAACAGTTGATAATTTTTACTGCCGTTGCCTACTGTATCTAGATAATAATTTGCCGGACGCATACTCCGCATATAAAATGAAGTTGTAAAAGATGTATCAACAATTATTTTTCCGCTCACCGAGTAAAAAGATATAGTACCACGCCAGTCCATCATCCCTCTTCCGTTATGATACATCCCATCATCCCAGGACTGAGCTTGTAGTGAGAAGATTAGCATAACATTAAAAACAAAAACATAAACGATGTTAGCAAAACACTTTTTCATAAATAGCCTCTCTTTTTAATGATCTTTGATTTAGCGCCTTATTTATTTTCTGATCAAGTTACAAATTCAACGCTGATTGAATTATTTAATTTAGTTACCAGTTAATTAGCAGCCCCTATTCAAACGAGTTTCAAGGATGTATGTTTATTTTCTCAAATTTCTTTTCATTTGGTCATTTTGTTCTTTTCTAATTTTTCCTTTCTCAAATTTTTTTAAGTATATCTAAAACTGATTCTTGTATTATAGATTATTATTTTAAATTTAAATTTTAAAAACCAACCATCTTATCAAAAGTAAATTCATCACTTTGAGCCAATCAAAAAGTATATTATTCAAACTTAGTTAAATACCTCATTGATTTTATAAAGAAGCTGCTTGTCAGCACTTCTCGCAATTATCTATTTCATAAGTTAACTCTAACTGAATTGTCAGATGCTCAATTCCAAATTCATTTTGCAATTTTTTATTTATAGTTTCAAGCAATTGATTATCAGCCGGAAATTTTTCTAAAACTAAATGAGCAGTCAAAGCAGTTTCGGTTGAACTCATTCCCCAAATGTGCAAATCATGTATATCTTTAACATTCGGCAAAGAGGTTAAATATTGTTTCACTTTAGATACATTTATTTTATTCGGCACAGCATCCATTGAAAGCATAAACGAATCTTTCAAAAGTTCCCAGGTACCGATGGCGATAACAAAAACAATAACCAGACTTATTGCCGGATCGAGCCACAGCCAATTTGTATAAGTTATAACTAAACCGGCAGCCACAACTCCAAGCGAAACTCCGGCATCTGCAGCCATATGTAAGAATGCGCCTTTAATATTTATATCATTCTCTTTTCCCTTTAAGAAGAGAAGAGCGGTAAGCGTATTAATCACAACGCCGATTCCGGCAACAATCATCATAGTTGTGCCTTGAACCGGTTCCGGGAAAATAAATTTTCTTACAGCTTCAACCGTAATTGCACCGATTGCAGCATATAAAATTATTGCATTAAAAAGCGCAGCTAAGATAGTTGATTTACGTAAGCCGTATGTTCTGGTTTTTGTCGGAACGGATTTAGCAAGATATGCCGCTCCCCAGGCAAGCATTAATCCTAAAACATCACTTAGGTTATGCCCGGCATCAGCAATCAACGCCATCGAATTTATTTTCAAACCGAAAACAAACTCAACAATAATGTAGATTATATTTAGTATGATTCCGAAAGCAAACGCTTTGTTGTAATTAAACTTCTCGTGTGAGTGATTATGATTGTGTTCCATATTAATTTTTAACTTTAGTTATCTTATGATAAAGCCATTCCCAAAGGAAAGCATAACACCTTATGTGATAAAATATCCAGCAATACCTAAAATAACAAGAATAATTCCGGTAATTGTTTTTTCGTAATGTTCAAGGAAATGCGATTTAATCTTTTTTACGCCTTTCATTCCAAGCCATACAAGCAGTAACATTCCGACTATAGTAATAAAAGTATAAATGACCGATACAGCTATTATCCCTTCCCAGCCGAGTTTGCTTGCAACAAAAAAGTAAGCTTCTATTTCCAAACAAGGGGAGAAGAACATTGAAATTGTAAGCGTAAGAATTATTGCTGTAGTAGTTTTCTTTTTAACATCATCAATGTGAATATCGTGATGGTGATGATGATATCTGTTATCCTTTATACTCAAAAAAAGATAAATTATTCCCAGAAGTATCAGTATGCCCGGTGCAATTACTCCTACTATAAATGAATAGGAACCGGATAATTTGTAACCAAAAAATCCTACAATTATTCCAATTATTATTGTGCTTAGCGTATGTGAAAAACCGGTGATAGCAGTAATGCCCATCGTTAATTTTTCATTCCACTTTTCCGATTTTGAAAGAGCAACTAATGGTATCCAATGATTTGGAATTGATGCGTGAACAATGCTAAGTAAAAACGCTCCAACTATTATTTGTGATAAACCGTTCATACAAAAATGTCTTTTAAATTATTCATAGTCGAGTAATTCTATTATCCTTTAGTTATTTCCAAAGCCGGCAATAACTTAACCGGATTCCTCAAAGTAAACACAACCGGGCAGCGTTCTAAAGCTAATTTTTCTGCCTCTTTTATTTTTCTTCCGGTGCATCGCTTACCACAATTAATTTTACACGGACTTCTTCCATAATAGGTTCTTCGCTTATACCAAATACTTTTGAGAAATTCACATCGGCTTCTACCTTGGTAGTTAATTTTTTTAATTTGATGCCGAGCATAGCAGCCATAGTTGCGAATGTTCCTGTATAACAGGATGCTAATCCATAAAAACAATAATGCATCGGACCCGGCAGCGAACAGCTTCCTCCCATAAATGTTGGATTATCAACTTTGAATTCTGTTTCTCCACCTTCAAATTTTATCTTTGATACGAATTGAGTATTGCCTTCCTCAAGTATCCATTCACCTTCAACACCCTGCGTTTTTCTTGCAAGTGAAAAATCATTCATTATTTTTTCTTCAAACGCTTTAACACCTTCAATATTTACGTTATTAATTTTGTTCATTTTTTATTTCTCCTAAGTTATTTGTTTGTTGTTTTGTTGTCAAAGATAGTTCTTTATTTTATAACAGAAATATTTGAAGCGACCAAACTATTCTCGTGCATATGCCCTAACACTTCGACGACTTCTGCATTAGCAATCTCTGAAGGTATAGGTTCGTGTGAAGTGATTTTTACCTCAACATTATTTTTATCGCTTGCATAAAAAGAAGTAATATTTCCGTTTGCATCTCTTTCAAAACCTTTAGATTTAACTATTGCCACACTTATCTCCTGGTTAATTTCACTGCCAGGGCTATATTTACTGAATGATCCTATTTCATCCGTTGAGGCGAAATAGGTAAAATACATTATGGCTATAACTACAATAAAGATAGCGGGTAAAATTAATTTGGATATTTTCATTTATTCATTCCAACTGTTGTTTAATATTAGATTCAAAAAATATATTTATACTTAATGTTAAAGAAGAATTTGGATTTTGCTTTGCAATAGTAAACGCCTCTCCAAATTCAAGCTCAGCTTTATTTTTCTGCCCTTCCATTTTATAAAGAACGCCAAGTAAGTAATGACCTTCAGCCTGAGATGAATTCTCCGTTTCATCCAGCTTAGCATATTTGATCGCTTTATCATAGTCATTCTTTTTAAAGTAAACATCGGCGAGCAGCAGTTCCATTCTGTTGAACCGCAATCCAATTGACTGCATTTCATTTATAGCAGTAAGAACGTTATCATATTCTTTGAGAGACCAGTAAGCAAGGGCTTTACCAAGGCGGCTTTCATTATCAAATTTTTCTCTGCCCAAAGCACGCTCAAAAGATTCAATCGCTTCGCTGAACATATCATTCTGCAAATAAATAATTCCCAATTGCCGGATTGAGTTTGGGCTTGTTGAGTCAAGTTCTGCTGCTTTATTAAGATTGATAACTGCATTATCAAGCCGATTCATTAAACTGTATAGAATGCCAAGGTTGTGATAAGCTCTTGCTTTTTTGGGATGAAACTTTGCTGCTTTCTCAAAATAGCTGAGTGATTTTTGCAAATTTCCTCCGCCTTCGGCGGACTGATAAATCACTCCAAGATTAGTCAGCGCATCATAATTTGTGCTGTCGGCTTCAAGAACCTTTTCATAATAATTTTGAATATCATCCAAGTAATTTCCTTTTGTTAGACTTTGATCGTTTTGTTGAGCTATCAAGCTTCTGCCGGAAATTATCAACAGTAAAAAGTTAAAGACAATCAATAAACGCAAACAGATATACATTTTGTAACTCCAATCTAAGTTTTGAAATTATATTGCTTCTTCGCCTCGTTCATTCGTTCTTATCTTTACTACATTTTCTAAATTAGTAACAAATATTTTCCCATCTCCCGGATTGCCGGTGTGTGCTGTTCTTTGAATAGTATTTACTATTTCATCAACTAAATCATTATGCACAACAATTTCAATTTTTACTTTAGGGACTAATTGATGCAGCTTTTCGCTTACAGTTTCCTCTGTGTTTTTGCCTTTAGATTTTCCAAATCCTTTAATCTCTGAAATTGTTATTCCCGGGAGCCCTTCAACTTTGTGAAGTGCGGTAATAACATCATCTAATTTGAACTGTCTGATTATTGCTTTTATTTCTTTCATCTTGTGCTCCTTGTTTGAATTTTGCTTTAGTTAAAGCCACCAAGACTCAAAGACACAAAGAACGCATAAAGATTTTTAATTACATTTCACCTTCAGTAACTTTAATTGCAAACCACTTGTACAAAGCCGGTACGACTAATAATGTTAAAGCGGTTGAAGTAATTAATCCACCGATTACAACTGTTGCAAGAGGTCTTTGCACTTCGCTTCCGATACCGGTTGCAAACAGAAGCGGAATCATTCCGAGTGCGGCGGCAAGCGCTGTCATTAAAACCGGTCTTACTCTTAAACAAGCTCCTTGAATCGAGGCATCATCAACGCTGAATCCTTCCATTCGTAACTGGTTTAAATATGTTACTAATACAATACCGTTGAGCAATGCAATTCCAAATAGAGCTATAAACCCAACGGAAGCCGGTACTGAAAGATTCTGTCCGGAAATCCACAAGGCAACAATTCCACCGACTAAAGCCAACGGTATATTTAAAAATATCAGCAGAGAATTTTTCAGAGAATTAAAGCTTGAGAAAAGCATAATGAAAATTATAAACAGTGTAATCGGAACTACAACTGCTAATCTTGCATTAGCTTCCTGCTGCAGTTTAAACTGACCGCCCCACGTTACAAAATATCCCGGCGGTAGCTTAACTTTACTGTCAATTGCCTTCTTTCCTTCTTCAACAAATGAAACTATATCACGTCCGGTTACATTACACTGGATGGTAATAAATCTCTGATTACTTTCGCGCGTTATCTGGCGCGGTCCAACTACTTCCTTAATTTCTGCTAACTGGCTTAACGGCACCTCGATACCTGATGGCGATTCAATTAATAATGCGCCGATAGAATTCATATCTTTCCTGAACTCCTCATCAAAGCGCACATAAATATCGAAACGTTTAACATCTTCAAATATTTGTCCGGCAGTTTCACCTCCAATTGCAGTTCTAACTACCTGCTGAACATCTTCAACGTTTATTCCGTAACGAGCAATCTCGTGACGATTAATTACAATACTTAATTGCGGCGCACCGGATACTTGGTCAACTTGAACATCTGCTGCACCTTTAACATTTCTTATTTGGGCAGCAATTTCATCAGCTTTGTTTTTTAATACTTCAAGATCAGTTCCGAAAAACTTAATTGCTAATTCAGCTCTTACGCCTTCAAGTAATTCATCAACGGACATTTGAATTGGTTGTGTGAAGTTTGTTAGAACACCGGGAATCTCACCAAAGTCATTTCTGATTAATCCTTCAAGCTCCTGCTGTGTTGCATTATTTCTCCATTGTTCTCTTGGCTTCAGCAAGATAAACATTTCAGCGCTATTCACCGGATCTGTATGAGCGCCAATTTCACCTCTGCCTATTCTTGTAACCACGCCGGTAACTTCCGGTATTTTCATTAATCTTCTTTCAGCAATAAGTGTAAGTCGTGTGCTTTCTGTTAAAGATATAGAAGGAGCCATAGTCATCCTTAATATCAATGTTCCTTCCTGAAGTGTCGGAGTAAATTCAGAGCCCAATCGTGGAAATATTAGCGCTCCTATGATTAATAAAATTACAGCAAGTGCAATCGCCGCTATCCTTGTATTAACAAAGAATGTTACTAATGGTTTATAAATCTTTATCAATAGTTTAAGTATCCAGATTTGCTCTTCCTCATTTTCACCTTCATTGTGCTCGGATGCAAAATCTGCTGATTTCTTTTTGAGATGTTTTTTCCCTGACGGGATACGCATCAAGAATGATGAGAGGACCGGAGCTACGAAAACTCCGAACAGCAAAGAGCCAAACATTGCAAGTGCAATTGTATAAGCAAGCGGCTTAAATGTTTTTCCTTCAACACCCTGAAGTGTGAATAGCGGAAGAAAAACAATTATGATTATTATTACTGCAAATGTAATTGGTCTGATAACCTCTTTAGCAGCTTTTGCAATTATATGAATCTTTGATTCACCCGGCGCACCTGCACGCAGCAGACGGTCGGTATTTTCAACAATAACCACAGCGCCATCCACCATCATACCGATTGCGATAGCCAAACCGCCGAATGACATAAGGTTTGCAGAGATGCCAAAAAATTTCATTCCAATCATTGCAAATAAAACGGAGAAGGGAATTGCAATCGCTACAACTATGCTTGGTCTTATCGCACCGAGGAACACCATCAAGATGATAACTACCAATACAATTCCTTCGAGTAGTGCATCGGTTACAGTTTTTACAGCAGCTTCAACAAGAGTTTTTTGCTGGTAGTAGGGAACTATTTTTATTCCTTCGGGAAGTGCTTTATTTATTTCAGCAAGTTTATCTTCAACTGCCTGTATAACCGTTGAAGAGTTAGTCCCGAATAATTTAACTACCATCCCGGCAACAACTTCGCCAGTACCATTGCTTGTTTGAACTCCGCGTCTTATAGCGCCGCCTGTTCTTACATTTGCAACTTCGTTTAAATAAACCGGGATTCCATCTTCAGATTTTATTACTATGTTTTCGAGATCTTCAATATTAGAAGTTAGTCCGGTTGAGCGTACAATAAATTCTTCTGCATTTTTTTCTAAGAATTGTGCGCCAACATTTAGATTGTTCGCTTTTATTTTATCAACTACATCGTTTACAGTAATATCATAACGAAGTAAAGAGTTGGGATTAACAACAACCTGGTATTGTTTTTCCCAGCCGCCTATTCCAAGAATTTCAGTTACACCCGGCACCGTTTGCAATTGATATTTAACCAACCAATCTTGTATTGTTCTTAGTTCTTCTAAGCTGTATTTGCCGGTTTCATCTTCCAGATAATAAAAAAGAATTAACCCCATTCCGGTAGAAATTGGTCCCATCGAGGGTTCGCCAAAACCTGCGGGAATTTGTTCGCGGGCTTCTGTAAGCCGTTCATTAACAAGCTGTCTAGCAAAATAAATATCTGTTCCATCTTCGAAATAAATATTAACAACAGACAGCCCGAAATTTGAAACCGATCTGATAAGCTGCAAATTTGGCAATCCGTTCATCGCAGTTTCAACCGGATATGTTACATATTTTTCAATTTCTTCCGGAGCTAATCCTTCAGTTTGTGTAAAGACTTGCACAAGTGCCGGTGAAACATCCGGGAAAGCATCAATCGGGAGCTGCTTGTAACTTAAATATCCGGCAGCCATTACTATAATTGCAAGAACAGTAATTAAAAGCCGGTTGCGTAAAACATAATCTATTATTTTATTCATATTCTTTCCTATAATTAATGTTCATCGCCGCCGAATGATTCTTTTAGAATTTCGGCTTTGAGAGTGAATGAACCTTTCGATACATACTGCTGACCAGCCTGAAGCCCGGAAGTAATTTCAACAGTCACATCGTTTTGCATTCCTAACTTCACCTGCTGAGGGAAGAATTCATCTCCGCTTTTAATAAATATAACGGTTTTATCTTCAAGCGTTTGAAGCGCAGATTTTTCAACAACAATCGGCACCATCTTTTCGCTTACAAATATTTTAGCTGATACAAACATTCCCGGGCGCCATTTGCCCGATGTATTATTTAATATTACTCTTGCAGTTGTCGTTCTTGTTGCTTCATCAACCACTGGACTTACATAAGATATTTCCCCTTCAACTCCTTTTTCTTCTGAACCGAAAGAGACCAAAGTGCGCTGTCCAAGTTTTATTTTATTAATATCTCTTTGATAAATATTAAGTGTTGCCCATACTTTATCGAGGTTAGCAACAGTTAGCGCAAGTTCTTCTCCGCCTACTAAATCGCCTTTTGCCATATGCAATTCGATAATTGTCCCGTCCATTAAAGATTGAACTTCATAAGTAGTGAGACTTTCGTTGCTTTCAATTAATGCAAGAACATCTCCTTGTTTAACATCTTCTCCAACTGTTTTATAAACTTCCTTTACTATACCGGAATAACGCGGGATAAGATGAGAAAGACGCGACGGTTCAGCTTTAATTTCACCAGTAACATCAATATGATTTGTAATCACTCCTGCTTTGGCTTCATTAATTTCAATGCCAAATTCTTTTAGGTCAACATCCGTTAGTTTTATCATTTCATTATGTGCAGTGTTTTTTCTTGGCACATCTGTTTTACTGATTTCTTCTTTTGGTTCATCACTCGAACAGCCAATAATGAAAAAAATTTGTAATACTGTCATTACTATTAATCCTTTTAATCGCCCCGATGAGAGGGGTTTCACTTCGTTCAACATTTTTTTATTCTCCATAAATTCATTCATAGTTTTTTATTTTAAAAAAGATTTTCCTGTTATGTTTTCTAATTCAATAATTGATTTATAATAATCCGATAACTCAAACAGATATTGAGCCTGTGCATCGAACAAGGTTCTCTGCGCATCAAGTAAATCAATAAAAGCAAATCTTCCCTGTGAGTATCCCTGTCTTGTAATATCAAAAGCTTTTTCTGATTCCGGTAAAATATTTTCTCTTAACTGCACAGCATTGTTGTAAGCACTTGAAAGATTATTAAATGATGTATTAAGAGATGATATAACCGACAACTTTTGGGAATTTATTATCTCATCCATTTGTTGAATTCTTACTTCAGCAGCTTGAATGTTTCCCTGATTCCTGTTAAAAAAGGGAAGTGGTAATGAAAGCCCTGCAACAAAGGAATTAGTTTTAAGTTCATTTAGATATCTGACCCCAGCGCTTACAGTTAAATCCGGTACTGCTTGTGATTCTTCTAACTGAAGCTGCGCTTTTCTAAAATTAGTTTCGTTATCAAGATTTTTAATTGAAGGGATATTTTCCAAATCTCCTAAAATATCTTCCTTGTTTGGCGGTGCGAACAATTTCTCAAACAAATTTGTTGAAGGAACATAATTTTTGTCAGTGATTCCGAGTAATGAATTTAATTTTGTCTGAGCCGATTCATAATTCCTCTGCAGCCGCTGAAGTTCTATCCTGCTGTTTATCAAAGCTACTTTTACTTTTGATTCTTCAGCGGGAGAAGTTCTTCCGGCTTTTACCCTTTCGGAAATTGTCTTTAATATCTCTTCATTTATTTTAATGAACTTTTGCTGAAGCTCAATCTGGTTTTGAGCTTTGTACAAATCAAAGAATGTAGATTTTACATTTGCAATCACATCCAACTTGATTAATTCAAGATTGCCCTGAGTCGAGTTAATCTGACTTTCGGCAAGATTAACACGATTGTCTCTTTTCCCACCAAGCTCAAACAACTGGCTTCCTGAAAGAGTAAATTGACCTCCCTTTATTCCGCTTAATTCATTTCTGCCGAGAAAATCCTCAACTTCAAAATCAGCTTCTGGGTTTGGAATTAATCCTGCCTGAATTTTTATTCCTTCCAAAGAAGAAATTTCGTATTTAAATGCTTTTAAATTGGGATTATTAGATAAAGCCGAATTGACGGCTTCCTGTAAAGTTATTTCTTCTTGCTTTACTTTGATTGAATCATCTTGCTGTGCAATATTTATTTGATTAAAACATATCAGCAAGAGAATTGATGCACTAATGAAACGCATTATTTCTCCAAATATTATTTTGATTTATTTGTTCCGCATTAAGCGGGGAATACAATTATCCCGTAAAGGGATTTCGGATAGGAAATGGGTGTGTTTAAATCAGAAAAGTATTATTGAATAGGTAAAGATCGAAAAAAAGATTGGCTTTTAAATTTTTATTTTCTTTTTCAAAAGAAGTTTGGACCATCTGCGTTTCAAATTTTTCGAAACAATGAAAACAGATAACATCACTAAACTTAATTAGCGGTAGTTTTTGTTGTAGAATATTTGAATGTGAATTTACATTCTTGACCAATTCACAGTAATCGTGCGAGCCGTGATTGCTCTCATCAAAATCAAATAACCCTGCTTCAGAATGCAGAAAAGTAAAACTAATTATTGATAGTAATATAACTGCAACTACTTTTGTTCTGAATGCTGTCGTAATAATTTTATGTGTTAGAAATTTATTCAAGCATTTCCTTAGAATGTTTAGTTGCTTCATTTACAATTTTATTTACGTGCTCATCATCCAACGAATAGTAAACCATTTTTCCTTCTTTGCGATGGCTCACTAATCTTGTATTTTTTAACAATCTTAATTGATGAGAAATAGCAGAAACAGAAACATTTGTTAAAGCTGCAATATCACAGACACATAACTCTTGTTGAGCAAGAGAAAGCAAAATTTTTAATCTTGTAAAATCGCTAAGACTTTTGAAAGTCTCGGATAGTTCAGTTATCAGAGAATCATCCGGCAATTTTTTCTTGACTGCTTTAACTTTCTTCTCATCAATAAAATTAATTTCGCAAACTATGTTATTATCATTAGTCATAATACTTGAGCAATTGTTCAAATGAAATATAGTATTTCTATCGAATTATGTCAAGTCATCTTCATATGAATAGCAATCCTTTTAATTAAGCTTATTTTTATTTAATGCGTATGTTCATCCGCTTCATCACTTTCGCCTGTTGTTTCGTCATCAAGAACCTGGTATTGTTCCTTAGTCAATGTCGCAAGATTTTTTGTAAATGCTACAATTGCCCAGATCATATCGTCAGTATGTGTTAGTCCAAATGCAGGCATACCCGACATCTTTAATCCATTTTTAGTTATCCAGAAAAGCTGCTGAGGAGTCCATTCTTTAGCAGCTTTAGAAAGCATTCTCGGATTAGGGTAAAGCCCTTCAGCAAATTCACTCTGTTTTATTCCTGGCGCACCATGACAGCTAACACACATCTCTCTAAAATGAACGAAACCCATCTTCACTAGAGAAGTATCTGAAAGATCAGGCATTTTTATTTTATCATCTGCATTATGTTTAATTGAACTTTCCCTTACAGTACTCATCATCCATAGAGTCAGCTTGTCGTGATGAACCATCGCACTGATGTTATACATACCGGAATAAATGAAAATAAGGTATCCTAAAATTAGAAGGACTATTACACTAACTGCACCGATTAAATATTTCATGATCACCTCGATTATTTTTATTTAAAAAAATTTATCTACAGCAATCTTTCCCTTTGCTTGCTTTCTGGAATTTTCTAAAAGCAATGAAAACAACTACTGCTATAAACATTAAGCCCACGATAATTTTCATAATTATTTTTCCATTACTTTATATCCACTGTCTATCAAATTCTTTTTTGCTTCTTCAAGTGCAACCTCTTTTAACTTCATCCCACACAATGGACATTTACCCGGTTCATCGGAAATAACATTCCAATCCATCATATCCTGATAAACCTTTCCATCTTTATTTTTATCAATCGTTTCTAAATCAATTATGCCACTACGAACAATTGTAGAATCTGCTTGATTCTTTTCCATATTCATTGATTGATGATCCGGAGTTTTATTATTCTTAGTACAAGAAATAAAGATTGATAAAAAAATTATCCCGCTTGCAAGAATACCTATTTGAAGAGTTTCATTTAACCTGGTTTTCATATTACGTACCTTTCTATTAATGATTTACATTTCTTATTAATTA
>OEIU01000868.1_pt1 | contig 23565 bp, 20 predicted proteins | sample 1539221 | NCBI WGS metagenome assembly OEIU01 (sample SAMN03792071, study PRJEB22550) | activated sludge metagenome | feature: wastewater treatment plant; material: activated sludge; isolation source: Wastewater treatment plant of a petroleum refinery complex | place: Argentina: Zarate | collected...
CAGCACGGTCGGATTGTCGCGAATCTGCGTCCGCGGAGGCTGCGCCATCCGAGGGACGTGGGGGCTATACACGAGGTCGCGGGGCGGGGGAAGGGGCGAAGAGGTGCGGTATTATTGATCGTTTCAAGCCGGACTGTGGGGGGGCTTGAGGTAAGAATTGCTAAAAATCCCAATTAGGAAATTTATCGCGACTAAGCGGAATAATTTCCGACAAGAAGCAGTGAGACAGCCCAAAGAGGCTTATTGTTCCGACGGGCTTTTGATCGGTAGTCACACGCACATATAAGGGTATTAAATTGCTTTTTGTGTTTGTGAATAGGATACGATGATCTGTGTGGCAATTTCCAAATGTAAATTCTTTTGCGTGTATTAAATAATTAAGTGCATCACTGTATTTTTCTATCCAATCGCTTGGGTCATTTTTTGATATAGTAACTGGCATAATCTTAATTGAAGATAATTTTTTAACGTCAATGCCGCATAGCTGATTTACGCGACGAGCGTGAAACGCAAATTCAAGAAGAACTCGTGTCACTTCCTGGACGTATGAATCAATCCATTCTCCTGGGAAAATCGCTCCAGAAAAAGCAAATAGCTGTAAGGCCTTTGTTTTTGCAGATTGAATATGTATCTCTCCTAAGTGGCGTATGTTAGTCATGGCTATGTATTCGATTTTGATTTATACATTTTTAATATGCATTTTTGTTTTTGAAAACATAGAGCGGGGGCTTATTCGTCGCGGTCCGGCAGCGTGTCCTTAATCGTGCGGGAGAGGGCGCCTGCCGCCTTCTCGTGCTGGGCGGCGTTCCTGTTGATGACCTGCTCGCCGCGATAGAGGGTTCTCCAGAATCCATCCTCGTGGGGAGGAGCGACGGTGAAACCTGCCTCTTCCAGCTTCCTGTCCACGGCGGCGTCGAACACGGACTCCAGGCCCGCCTCGCGGAGCGCGGCCTTCGCCTGCTCGATGCCTGCCACCAGAAGCTCGAGGACGAATTCCTGCTTGTTGCAATCCAGGATCTCGGTGACGGCATCCAGCTCAGCAATGCGCGGCGCATCGACCCTGACACAGACGTTTCGAAGAAGCTCCTTGTGCTGCGCGAGTATCATCGGGAACGCGTTGGCTCCGAAGGGATTGCCGTATTGTTCGATACGCTTTCGAGCTAGGACCTTCATCTTGACGAAATCTGAAAAGCTTTCGTCGGTGGGGCCAGGCCGATAGCCCATGTCCCGAAGCTTCTGCGCGTTGAGCTTTCTGGCGCCCGAATGGCTCATGGACATGCCGAATCCTCCAAGGTGCCTTTGAAAACGCTCATTTGCATGTAAAAATTTGCGATTTCAATGGAAATATGAAAAACTGCATGCCATGGGGCGAGGCCAAGCTGACGCGGCAAGCCCTCTCGACCTAAGAGTCCCCATGTCCATTCCCAAGAATACGATCTGCCTGTGGTACGACAAGGACGCCGAGGCAGCTGCCCGGTTTTATGCGCAGACCTTTCCCGATAGCGCTGTGAAGGCCGTCCACCGCGCGCCCGGCGACTTTCCCAGCGGCAAGGCGGGGGACGTGCTGACGGTCGAGTTCACCGTCCTCGGCATTCCCTGCCTCGGGCTCAATGGCGGGCCGCTCTTCCGGCACAGCGAAGCCTTCTCCTTCCAGGTCGCGACCGACGACCAGGAGGAGACGGACCGCTACTGGAACGCCATCGTCGGCAATGGCGGCCAGGAGAGCGCCTGCGGCTGGTGCAAGGATCGCTGGGGCATTTCCTGGCAGATCACGCCTCGTGCGCTGACCGAGGCGTTCATGGCCGGGGGCGAGGAAGCGAAGCGCGCTTTCGCCGCCATGATGACCATGCGCAAGATCGACGTCGCCGCGATCGAGGCCGCCCGGCGCGGCTGAGGGCGCCTGTCATCCCGACTCGTCGCCGTGCTCTATCCGGTTTACGCATCGCGCCTGCCGCCCACGCCCCTCTCCCCGCCGCAAGCGGGGGGAGGGGGATGGATTTCCCGTCCCGCGAGATTGCCATAAGGTCGGCCGCCGCCGCACGGGGCGTCGGGGAGGGGCTCATGTCGCGTTTCGGACCCGTCGCGGCGGTGGCGCTTCTGTGTTTGCTGCCGCAGCGCGGCGAGGCGTTCGAAGGCGCGATCGATCCGGCCGCGCCCCCGCCGCGCGCCTCGGCCGTGCCGGTCCCGCCCGAGCGGATCGACGCCGCGATCGCCAGGCTCGACGAATTGGCCGCCGACCTGCTGCGCAAAGCCGGCATTCCCGGCCTCTCGGTCGCGGTCGTCCGGGACGGGCGCGCGGTCTACGTGAAGGGCTTCGGCCTGCGCAAGGCTGGCGAGGCGAGGGCCGTCGATGCCGACACCGTCTTCCAGCTCGCCTCGGTCTCGAAGCCGGTGGCGGCGAGCGTGGTCGCGGCGCAGGTCGGCCGCGGCGTCGTGCGCTGGGACAGCCCGGTGGCGAAGCTCCTGCCCTGGTTCGCCTTGTCCGATCCCTGGGTGACGAAACAGGTCACAGTCGGCGATCTCTTCGCCCATCGCTCGGGCCTGCCCGACCATGGCGGCGACATGCTCGAGCAACTCGACTACGAGCGCCCGGACATCCTCAGGAGGCTGCGCCATCTGCCGCTCGCGCCGTTCCGGGCGCATTACGCGTATACGAATTTCGGCCTGACGGCGGGGGCGGAGGCGGTCGCAGCCGCATCCGGGCGCGACTGGGCGACGCTGTCCGAAGAGGCGATCTACCGCCCGCTCGGCATGACGCGAACCAGCTCGCGCTTCGAGGACTTCGAAGAGCGAGACAACCGCGCCGTCAACCATGTCATGGTCGAGGGCTCCTACCAGCCGCGCTTCCAGCGCAAGCCGGATGCGCAATCGCCTGCCGGCGGGGTCAGTTCGTCCGCCAACGACATGGCGCGCTGGATGGCGATGGTGCTTGCGGGCGGCACGGCGGAGGGCAGGCCGGTCGTCGAGGGGGCGGCGCTGCTGGAGGCCCTGCGACCGCAGATGCTCTCCGCGCCGCCGCAGACGGCGGCCGATCGCGGCGGCTTCTACGGCTTCGGCATGGGCGTCGGGGTCACGCCCTCGGGCCGCGTGATGCTCTCCCATTCCGGCGGCTTCGCGCTCGGCGCGGCGACCTATCTCCAGTTGATCCCTTCGCTCGATCTCGGGATCGTCGTCCTCTCCAACGCCGCCCCGACCGGCGCGGTCGAGGCGCTGGGGGCCGAGTTCGCCGACCTCGCGCAGTTCGGCTCCGTCACGCGCGACTGGTACGCGGCCTATGCCGGGCTCTACGCCCCGATGAGCCGGCCTTTCGGTTCGCTGGTCGGGAAGGAGCCCCCGGCCCGGCCGAAGCCGCCCGCCGACGACGACGCCTATCTCGGCTTCTACGCCAACGCCTATTTCGGCGATGCGGTGATCGCCCGCAAGGGCGGCAACCTGATCCTCGTCATGGGGAACGAGGGCGCGAAAGTGTATCCGCTGCGCCATTGGGACGGCGACACCTTCGTCTTCGCGCCCGAGGGCGAGGACCCGCCGCCCGGTTCCCTGTCCCGGCTGGATTTCCAGCGGGCCAAGGGCAAGGCGAGCGCGCTGCGGATCGAATATTTCGCGGAGGATCTGACGCGGGGGCTCTTCAAGCGCGAGTGAACGGGCGCGGCTCAGTCGGCGATGCTGTCCCGGCCCTCGATCGCCATCATGGTGGCCGTCAGGAGGGCGACGAGGCGCGCCTTGCCCCCGCTTTCGGCGAAGACCCTGGCCTGGGCGAGCGTCAGCGTGCGCCCCGCCTTGACCACCTCGCCCTGCGCGACGATGCGCTCGCCCGCCGCAGGCGCCAGGAGGTTGATCTTGAACTCGGTCGTGAGCACGCCCCGGCCCGGCGGCATCAGGCTGAGGGCGGCATAGCCCGCGGCGCTGTCGGCGATGGCGCTCACAGCCCCGGCATGGACGAAGCCGTGCTGCTGCGAGAGGTCCGGCCGCGGGACGAGGGCGATCTCGACCCGCCCCGGCGAGACCTCCCCGAGGCTCGCCCCGAGGGTGCGCATCAAGCCCTGGCGGGCGAAGCTCGCCCGAATGCGCTCTTCAGTCGGTTCCATCCTCCTCCGGGATCTCCATGTCGAGCAGGGCGGAGCTGAGGCTCTTGCCGTGGGCGTCGATGGCGAGGGAGCGGGTGACGCCGCCGCCGAGGGCGTCCTTCATCACGAAGTTCAGGGCGCCGAGCGAGGGCAGTTCGTAGCGCAGCACCTCGCCGTGGACGATGCCGGCGAAATGCGCGCGCACCCGCTCGGCCGTCACGTGCCGGACGAGGCGCGGATAATCCTCAGGCCGATAGGCGATGACCGAGATGTTGGAGGTGTTGCCCTTGTCGCCGGTGCGCGAATGGGCGAGCGCGCGCAGCTTCATCCTCAGCTCTCCAGCATGGTGACGGCGGGGCTCGTCAGCCCCTCGGGCACGAGCACGGACAGGACGGCCACGATCTCGCGAGCGGATTTGACCGCGCCGCCCCCGCCGGCCGGGCCGTTGGTATAGAGCGTCTCGACCTCGTTGCCGATCCTCACCGCCTCCGCCAGCGACTCCGTGCGGCCGGCGACGCGGATGCGCACCTCCCAGGGATCGGAGGAGGCCGAGCGCGCCGCCCCGTGCAGCGAATCGACGCCCATCAGGTCGTAGCGTGCCTCGCTCATGCGGACGCCCGAGAGGGCGAGCCGCTCGCGCACGATGTCCAGCGCCAGCCGCCCGCGCGCGAGCGCGCCCGGGCCGGCATAGGAGATCTGCCCCTCGCCGACGAAGCTGTCGACATAGCCGACGGAGGTCTTGAGAAGCCCCGTCTTCGGATGGCCCGTGCCGCCCTCGACCCGCACCCGGTCGGGGCCGATTTCCTCGACGCGCAGTTGCGAGAAATCGGCGACGACGTCGGGCTGGAAATATTTCTCCGGGTCGTGGACCTCGTAGAGGATCTGCTCCTTGCAGGTGGCCTCCGTCACGGCGCCGCCCGAGCCTTCCACCTTGGTCACAACGACGCTGCCGTCCTCGCCGACGATGCCGATCGGAAAGCCGAGCCGGCCCAGCCCCTCGATGTCCTTCAGGCCCGGATCGGCGAAATAGCCGCCCGTCACCTGCCCGGCGCATTCGAGGAGATGGCCGACCACCGTGCCCTTGCCGAGCTTGTCCCAGTCGTCGAGCGACCAGCCGAATTCGTGGATCAGCGGCCCGAGATAGAGGGCGGGATCGCCCACCCGCCCCGTCACGACGACGTCGGCGCCCCGCGCCAGCGCCTCGGCGATCGGCCGGGCGCCCATATAGGCGTTGGCCGAGACGACGCGGTTGCCGAGATCGGCGATGCGCCCGCCCGTCTCCTCGATCCGGTAGTCGCCCGAACGGACGGCCTCCAGCACGTCGTCGCCCGTGACGGCGGCGACCTTCAGCCCCTTGATGCCGAAGGAGCGCGCCACCTCGCGCACCTTCTCCGCGGCGGCGAGAGGGTTCGCCGCGCCCATGTTGGTGACGAGCTTGATGCCGCCCTTCGCGCAGAGCGGCAGCACCGCCTTCATGCGCTCGACGAGAAGCGGATCGTAGCCCGAGGCCGGGTCCTTCAGCTTCGCCTGCTGGGCGAGGGCGATGGTGCGCTCGGCGAGGCATTCGAAGACGAGATAGTCGAGGCCGCCCTTCGCGGCGAGTTCCACGGCGGGCTCGATGCGGTCGCCGGAATAGCCGGCGCCGGCGCCCATGCGGATGGTTCGCATCGCGGTCTCCTCAGCTCAGCACGCCCGTCGCGAAGGCGACGAGGGTCATGACCAGGGTGGTCCCGAAGGCCCATTTGAAGATGAAGCGCTGATGGTCGCCGAGATCGACTCCCGACAGGCCGATCAGGATGAAGGTCGAGGCGGTCAACGGCGAGAGCGGGAAGCCGGTCGTCATCTGCCCGAGGATCGCGGCGCGGCCCATCGCGGCGGGCTCGACGCCGAAGGAGGCGCCGGCCTGGGACAGGATCGGCAGCACGCCGAAATAAAAGGCGTCGGGCGTGAAGACGAGGCTCAGCGGCATGCTGAGGATCGCCACCAGGACCGGAAGATAGGGGCCGAGCGAGGTCGGCACGATCGCGACGACCGACTGCGCCATGGCCTCGATCATCTTCGTTCCGGTGAGGATGCCCGTGAAGATGCCGGCGGCGAAGATCATGGTGCAGACCGTCACGACGTTCTCGGCATGGCCGAGGATCATCCTCTGCTGCTCGGGCCATGTCCGGTAGTTCACGGGAAGCGCGATCGCGAAGGCGACCATGAACAGGATCTGGAGCGGCATGAGGCCGACGAGGAGCGCCACCACGAGGATCACGGTCAGGACGAGGTTGAACCAGAACAGCTTCGGGCGGCGCTTGGCGACCTGCTCCTCGGTCAGGTGCTCGTCGAAATCGTGGGTGACGTCCAGGATGCCGACCCTCTTGCGCTCGCCGCGCCCGAGCCACCAGGCCACGAGAAAGACCCAGGCGACGCCCGCCACCATGGCCGGGATGACGGGCGTGAAGATCGTCGCCGAATCCTTTTGCAGCACCCCCATGGCGCGGGCGGTGGGGCCGCCCCAGGGCAGGATGTTCATCACGCCCGCCGCGAGCGCGACCGTGCCCGACAGGACGAGCCGGCTCATGCCGAGCCGCAGGTAGACGGGCAGGAAGGTCGAGACCGTGATCATGAAGGTCGTCGCGCCGTCGCCGTCGAGCGCCACCATCATCGTCAGGATGGCGGTGGCGATCACCACCTTGAGCGGGTCGCCCCCGACGAGCTTGAGCAGGCCCTTGATGAGCGGATCGAACAGCCCGACATCGAGCATCATGCCGAAATAGAGCACGGCGAACATGATCATGATGCCGACCGGCGCGACGCGGATGAGGCCGTCGGCCATCATCTTGCCGAGCTGCGGGGCGAAGCCGCCGAGAAGCGCGAAGACGAGCGGGACGAGAATCAGCGCGACCAGCACGGAGAGCCGCTTCGTCATGATCGCGGCGAGAAAGACGGCAATCGTGCCGAAGCCGAGCGCGGCCAGCATGCGTTTCCTCCCGGACGTGGGACTATGCGTCCTCTGTGGCCAAAGCTTTGCCCGCCGGCTGCCCAGAACACAATCAAATTTCCGGGCGGCCGGGCCGATCGGCTGAAGTACCCCCTGTCATCCCCGATCGCCCTGCCTGGGCTTGCAGAGTCCTCGCCGCCGAACAGAGGTGATGACACGGCGGCCCGAGCCGTTATGGTCCGCCCGATTCCGGCCGGAGCCCCGCATGTCCCTCACCGTCGCCGTCCAGATGGATTCGATCCGCTCCATCCGAATCGCGGGCGATACGACCTTCGCGCTCCTGCTCGAGGCGCAGAGGCGCGGCCACCGGCTGCTGCACTACACGCCCGACCGCCTCTCCATGCGGGACGGCATCGTTTCGGCGCGGGTGGAGGACCTGTCCGTCCGCGACGTCGAGGGCGACCACGCGACGCTGGGCGCGCCGGCCCGGATGAACCTCGCCGAGGCCGACGTCGTCCTGATGCGCCAGGACCCGCCCTTCGACATCGCCTATATCACCGCGACCCATCTCCTCGAGCGCATCGCGCCCTCGACGCTGGTGGTGAACGACCCCGTCAGCGTCCGTAACGCGCCGGAGAAGATCTTCGTCACGCAATTCCCGCAGCTCATGCCGCCGACGCTGATCACGCGCGACAAGCAGGAGATCGAGGCGTTCCGGCGCGAATACGGCGAGATCGTCATGAAGCCGCTGCACGGCCATGGCGGGGCGGCCGTCGTCCGCATCCTGCCGAAGGACCCCAATTTCGGCTCCCTCTTCGACCTCTTCTCCGTGACCTTCCGCGAGCCCTGGGTGGTGCAGCAATTCCTGCCCAGGATCACGGAGGGCGACAAGCGCATCCTCCTCGTCGACGGGGAGGCGCTCGGGGCGGTGAACCGCGTGCCGGCGGAGAACGACCTGCGCTCCAACATGGTGCGCGGCGGGGCCGCGAACGCGACCGAGCTGACCGAGCGCGAGCGCGAGATCTGCGCGACGATCGGGCCCGAGCTGAAGGCGCAGGGCCTCCTCCTCGTCGGCATCGACGTGATCGACGGCAATCTCACCGAGATCAACGTCACCTCGCCGACCGGCATCCGCGCGATCAGGAAGCTCGGCGGCCCCGATATCGCGGTGCCGGTCTGGGACGCGATCGAGGCGCGGTGTCCCCGCGGCTGACGGGCCTGCCCCGACCGGGCATCCCGCCTCCCGCGGAGGGAGGTTTCCTGCCGGGCTCGCGCCGGGAGGCGCTGCGGCTCGCCGCCGCGGCCGTCGCCGCCGCCCTCGCATCCCCGGCCTTCGCGGAGGAGGCTCCCGCCTGCGACGCGAGGGAGCCGCTACGGGCCTCGCCGGATTTTCGCTCCGTCCTGCGCTTCGTGGCCGGCGAGCGGCCGTTTCGCCGGGGCTCGTATCGCCTCGAAGGCGTCCAGGAAGGCGACAGCTTCGTCATCCACAATTACGGGCATGGCGGGGCGGGCATCACCATGAGCTGGGGCTGCGCGCTCCAGGCGAGGCGCATCTATCTCGATTACGAGCAGCGCAGCCGCTTTCCCGGGATCGCCGTCCTCGGCGCGGGCGCGATGGGGCTCACCGCCGCCGCCCTCCTCGACGAGCTGAGGCTCGGCCTGAAGATCACGATCTATGCCGCCAGCTTTCCCCCGCATACGACCTCCGACATCGCCGGCGGGCAATGGCTGCCGGCGAGCGTCGCCCATGAGGGGCGGGGGGATCACGAGCAGATCCTGCGCGATTCCTTCCGCATGCACGAGGCGAGGGGAGGCGGGTTCGGCGTCTTCCGGCGGCGCAATTTCGTGCTCCAGCCGACCTCCGGCTTCGACCGCCTGCCGCGCGACCTCCTCCCGGGGCCGCGCTGCCTTGCCGCGCTGCCCTTCTCGCGGCTCGGCGGGCCCGGGCGCTCCTTCGAGACCCTGCTCGTCGAGCCGCCGATCTTCCTGCGGCGGCTGCTCCGGGACCTGCGCCGCTCGCCGAACATCCGCATGGTCCGGCGGCTTTTCGCCTCGCGCGAGGAGATCGCCGCCCTGCCGGAAAAGGTCGTCGTGAACTGCACCGGCCTCGGCGCCGGAAGCCTCTGGGGGGACGAGGCCATGGTCCCCGTCAAGGGCCAGCTCGTGCTGCTTCCGCCCCAGCCGAAGCTCAACTATCTCCTCAGCGGCTATTCCTGCCCCTCGGGCGAAGAGGGGCGCGAATGGCTGCAATACCTGTTCCCGCGCCATGATTGCGTCGTGGTGGGCGGGACCTTCGAGCGCGGCCGGAGCGGCAGCCCGGATCCGGCCGTCTGCCGGGAATTGCTGCGCAGGATGGCGCGTCTTTTCGCGGGGGACCGGAACGCCTGCGAGGCGGCTCCCTTTCCGTCCTGAGGGCCTATTCGATCTCGAACATGGAGCGCAGAAGGCGCTGCTGCTGCGAGACCGGGCTGCGGGCGGGGGTCGAAATCCCCTCGCCGAGGAGCCTGTCGAGATGCACGACCCGCGCATGCAGGCGCAGGGACTGGGCGATGAGGGTGCGGATGGCCTCGGGCATTTCCTCGAACTGGTCGTCGGGAAGGGGGCGCTCCTGGGGGGCGAGCTTGACGCGGTCCCTCTCGCGCCGCGCCTGGGCCGGGGTGATCTCGCCTTCGGCGAGCGCGCGCTGGACGAGAAGCCAGGAGGCGACCTGCATGAGGCGCGTGGTGAGGCGCATGCTTTCGCTGGCATAGGCAAGCGCCGCCTTGCGCGAGAGCCGGTTGGATTCGGCGCGCCCGTCGCCGTCGAGATAGCAGGCCGTGGTCTCGACGAGCGCCATCCCGTCACGAAACAGCGTCTTGAACGATTCCGACTTCACGAACGTCGCGCCGAACGAGAGAGGCGCAACGGCCTCCTCGACCCGGCCGCGCCCGATGCGATCCACTTCCATCGCCATATGTACGTCCCCATGCCCGGCCGTCCCGATTGATACGGTCGATCCCGGGCCTTCCCGCCGACAGCAAGCCTAGCGCCGCCGCGGGCCGGGCGCCTCGTTAAGTCTTCATCAAGGTTAACATGGGGCCGGCCGGGAGGGCGGGCGTCGCCCGGAGAGCCAAAAAAAAGCCGCCCGGTGAGGGGCGGCGAAAGGTGTTCAACAGGGAGGCATCAAACAGAGTGGCGGGCCACTCGAGATCCAGAAGACTGGACGGCTTCGTTATGGATCGGAAACCTTAAAGATAAGTTAAGCCCGGCCAGCCGCTGCGCCGAAAGGGCACAGGAAAGGGCACATGGGCGCTGTCCTTCTCCGAAAGCGCGTGCCCGGGGGGCGGGCTCAGCGGAAGAAGGCGTCCGCCGCGGCGCGCGAGGCGCGCTTGCGCTCCTTCTCGGCGCGCAGCCGCTCCATCTCCTCCGCGAGGAGCGCGATGCGCTCGTCCAGCTCGTCGACCGAGACGGCCGAAAGGTCGCAGCCGATCTCGTGCGCGACCGGCTTCCCCGGCCTTGCCTCGGCATCCTCTTCCCGCATCGCCGCCTCCCGCCGAAAGCCCTTTGCGCCGCCCCGCGGCCTCGCCTATATAACGCCCATTCCGCAATCACCGGGAAGTCGGCGCTTCGGACGAGGTCTTGTCTGAGCACGGCGGAAATGCGTCCGCCCCGCCGACGCCGCCCTGAGGAGAACCGTCATGTCGCAAGCCCCGCTGATGCCGAAGGCGACGGCCGTGTGGCTCGTGGAGAACACCTCGCTGACCTTCGAGCAGATCGCCGAGTTCTGCCACCTGCATCCGCTCGAGGTGAAGGGCATCGCCGACGGCGAGGTCGCGGCGGGAATCAAGGGCGCCGACCCCACCGGCAACGGCCAGCTCACGCGCGAGGAGATCGACCGCGCCCAGGCCAATCCCGATTACCGGCTCCGCATGTCGGTCTCGAAGGTGAAGCTCCCCGAGATGAAGACGGTGCGGCGGGGCGCCCGCTACACGCCCGTCTCGCGCCGCCACGACCGTCCCAACGCCATCCTCTGGCTCCTGCGCAACCATCCCGAGCTGAAGGACGCGCAGATCATGCGCCTCGTCGGCACCACCAAGAGCACGATCGCCCAGATCCGCGACCGCACCCACTGGAACTCGGCGAGCCTCCAGCCCATGGACCCGGTGACGCTCGGCCTGACCTCGCAGATCGACCTCGACTTCGAGGTGCAGCGCGCGGCCAAGGACCGGCCGGCCCACGAGGTCGCCGAGGCGGGCCAGACGCTGCTGCCGGCCGAGGTCACGACGGCCGCGGGCGCTTCCGAGCCCGATTTCCACGACCTCTCCAGGGCGCGCGACGGGCACGAGAAGATCGACGTCGAATCCGTCTTCGCCAAGCTCAAGGGGCTCAAGCGCGAAGAGCCGGACGAGGAGTGAGAGCCATGGAACTGCGTCGTCTCGGCCGCTCGGAACTGTCGGTTCCCCCGCTCTGCTTCGGCTGCAATATCTTCGGCTGGACCGTCGACGCGGCGACGTCCTTCGCCCTGCTCGACCGCCTGCTGGAGAGCGGCCTCACCTTCCTCGACACGGCGGACGTCTATTCCCGCTGGGTGGCGGGCCACGAGGGCGGCGAATCGGAGGCGATCATCGGGCGCTGGATGAAGGATCGCGGCTGCCGCGACCGCATCGTCCTCGCCACCAAGGTCGGCATGGAGATGGGCGAGGGCAAGGTCGGGCTGAGCCCGGCCTATGTCGCGCGCGCGGTCGAGGACTCGCTCCGCCGTCTGCAAACCGACCGGATCGATCTCTATCAGTCGCACAAGGACGACCCCGACACGCCGCAGGCGGAGACGCTCGGCGCCTATCAGCGCCTGATCGAGGCCGGCAAGGTGCGGGTGATCGGCGCCTCGAACTTCTCCGCCGGGCGGCTTCAGGAGGCTCTCGCCCTGTCGGCCACGCAGGGGCTGCCGCGCTACGAATCGATGCAGCCCGAATACAACCTCTACGACCGCGCCTCCTTCGAGGGAGCGCTGCAGCGCGTCTGCGCCGAGAACGATGTCGGGGTGATCGGCTATTTCTCGCTGGCGGCCGGGTTCCTGACGGGCAAGTACCGCTCGGAGGCCGATTACGCCAAGAGCCCGCGCGGCGCCCGCTCCATTCCGAAATACATGAATCCGCGCGGCCTGCGCATTCTCGGCGCCCTGGACGCGGTGGCGGGCGAGACGGGAGCGGCGCCCGCCACGGTCGCGCTCGCCTGGCTGATGGCGCGGCCCGCCGTGACCGCGCCCATCGCCAGCGCGACGACGCCCGCGCAGATCGAGGCTTTGCTCGCTGCGACGCGCCTGAAGCTGTCGCCCGCGCAGACCACCCTCCTCGACGAGGCGAGCGCTCCCTGAGCGGAGCTTCCTGCCGGGAAGCCTCGCCAGTGGCGGCGGCGGCCTGCTAAGCTCGCCGGAAGCCGGGCAGGAACACAGCCGATGTCGCCGCAGAAGCCTCTCGCGGGAATCCGCGTCCTCGAACTCGCCCGCATCCTGGCCGGGCCCTGGTGCGGGCAGGCCCTTGCCGATCTCGGCGCCGACGTCGTCAAGGTCGAGCGTCCGGGGGAGGGGGACGATACGAGGAGCTGGGGTCCGCCCTTCGTCGAGACCGCGGGCGGGGAGCGGGGCACGGCCGGATATTATCTCGCCACCAACCGCGGCAAGCGCTCGATCACGGTCGAGATGGACAAGCCGGAGGGACAGGAGAGGATCCGCTGCCTCGCCTCGAAGGCCGATATCCTCATCGAGAATTTCAAGGTGGGGGGCTTGCGGAAATACGGGCTCGACTATGGGAGCCTGTCGAAGGTCAATCCGCGCCTGATCTATTGCTCCGTCACGGGGTTCGGGCAGGACGGCCCCTATGCCTCGCGCGGCGGCTACGACTTCATGATCCAGGGCATCGGCGGGATCATGTCGATCACGGGCGAGCCGGAGGGGGAGCCGATGAAGACGGCCGTCGCCTATGCCGACGTGTTCACCGGCCTGTATTCGGCCGTCGCCATCCTCGGTGCCCTCGAGGGCCGCCGGAACAGCGGGCGCGGCTGCCATATCGACATGGCCCTTCTCGACACCCAGGTCTCGGTGCTGGGCAACCAGGGCATGATCCAGCTCCTGACCGGCTCGCCTCCGCCGCGCTACGGCAACGCGCACAGCTCCATCGTGCCCTACCAGGTCTTCCCGGCTTCGGACGGGCACATCGTCATCGCCTGCGGCAATGACGGCCAGTTCCGGCGCCTCTGCGAGGTGCTGGGCACCTTCTGGGCCGACGACGAGCGCTTCGCGACCAATCCGGCGCGCACGGCCCATCGGGACACGCTCGTGCCGATGCTGGCGGCCGAGACGCGCAAGCGGCGCAAGGGCGATCTTCTCGCCGCCTTCGAGAAGGCCGTGGTCCCGGCGGGCCCGATCAACACGCTGCCGGAGGTCTTCGAGGATCCGCAGGTCGTCCACCGCCGGATGGCCTTCGACCTTCCCGATCCCGAGGCTCGGGGGGGAACCGTGCCGACCTTGCGCGGCCCGATCGTCATCGACGGCGAGCCGGCGGTGGCCCGCGCGCCCGCGCCGCATCTCGGCCAGCACAACGAAGAGGTCGCGGCCGATCCCGATTGGAATTGAGCCGGCTTGCGGACTTCACCCTTCGTCAAGGACGAGCGGGACAAGTGGGCGCATGAACCTCTCCGCGCCCCGCCTCCTCACCTTCGCGCTTTCTTTCGCGCTGATCGGCCTCGCCGTCGCGAGCATGTATTTGAAGATCCCGACCGTCGGGAAATTCGTGGCCGGGCACCGCACGGAGTTCTTCGTCGGGGCCTATGCGGTGCTGGCTCTCGGCGTCCTGTCCCGCCGGCTGTGACGCAGGAGCCTATTCGCCCGGCGCGGCGGATGCCTCGCCCGCCGGTGCATGGCTCTCCTCCTCCCCGAACCATTCGGCGAGGCGCTCGAGGTAGAGATAGACGACGGGCGTCGTGAAGAGGGTCAGGACCTGGCTGACCGCGAGGCCGCCCACCATCGCATAGCCGAGCGGCTGGCGGATCTCCGTGCCCGTCCCCGTGCCGAGCATCAGCGGCACCCCGCCCAGCATGGCGGCCATGGTCGTCATCATGATCGGGCGGAACCGCAGCAGGCAGGCGCGCCGGATCGCCTCGATCGGCGCGAGCCCCTGCTCGCGCTGCGCCACGACGGCGAAATCCACCATCATGATCCCGTTCTTCTTCACGATGCCGATGAGCAGCACGACGCCGATCAGCGCGATGAGGCTGAAGTCGAAGCCGAACAGCATGAGCGTCGCGATCGCGCCGACGCCGGCCGAGGGCAGCGTCGAGAGGATCGTGAGCGGCAGGATGTAGCTCTCGTAGAGGATGCCGAGGATCAGGTAGACGGTGAAGAGGGCGGCCAGGATCAGCATCGGCACCGTCGCGAGCGAGGCCTGGAACGCCTGTGCGTTGCCCTGGAACGAGCTGATGATGCTCGCCGGCAGCCCGATCTCCCGCTGGACCCTGTCCACGGCGTCGGTCGCCTGGCCGAGGGCCACGCCCGGCGCGAGGTTGAAGCTGATCGTCACCGCCGGGAACTGCCCCTGGTGGCTGATCGAGAGCGGCTGCACGGGCACCGTCGTCCACCGGGCGAAGGCCGAGAGGGGGACCTGCCCGCCGGTCGTGGGCGAGCGCAGGAAGATGTTGTCGAGGGTCGAGACGTCGTGCTGGAGGGCGGGTAGCACCTCCATGACCACGTAGTAGCTCGCGACCTGCGTGAAATACTGGGCGATCTGGCGCTGGCCGAAGGCGTCGTACAGCGTGTCGTCGATCATCTGGGTCGTGAGGCCGTAGCGGGCGGCCTGGTCGCGGCTGACCGTGATCGTGAGCGTCGTGCCCTCGGTCTGCTGGTCGGTGGCGACGTCGCGCAATTCGGGCAGCGCCTTGAGCTTGTCGAGGAGGCGGGGCGCCCAGGTGTTCAGCTCCCCGACATCGGAACTCTGGATCGTGAACTGGAACTGCGTGCGCGAGGCGCGCCCGCCGACGCGCACGTCCTGCGCCGCCTGGAGGAAGAGGCGGGCGCCCTCGACCCGGTCGAGCTGCGGCCGCAGCCGGGCGATGATCTGGTCGGCGCTGGCATCGCGGTCGTCGCGGGGCTTGAGGGTGACGAACATGCGGCCCGTATTGGACGGGTTGCCCGCGCCCCCGACCGCCATCGCGACGTGGTCCACGGCCGGATCGCGGAGCACGATGTCGCCCAGCTCCTGCTGCAGCCGCGCGATCTCGGCGAAGGAGACGTCCTGGGCGGCCTCCGAGATGCCCGTGATGAGGCCCGTATCCTGCTGCGGAAAGAAGCCCTTCGGGATCAGCATGAAGAGCGTCACCGAGAGCGCCACGGTCGCGAAGAAGACGAGCAGCGTCGGGAACTGGTGCCGCAGCACGATGTCGAGCCCGCGCCCATAGGCGTTCTGGAGGGCGTCGAAGGCGCGCTCGCTCATGGCGTAGAAGCGGCCGTGATGGCTCTCGCGCGGCGGCTTCAGGAAGCGCGAGGCCATCATCGGCGTGAGCGTCAGCGAGACGAAGGCCGAGACGACGATCGCCATCGAGAGGGTGACCGAGAATTCGCGGAACAGGCGCCCGATGATCCCGCCCATCAGGAGAAGCGGGATCAGCACCGCGATCAGGGAGACGCTGATCGAGATGATCGTGAAGGCGATCTCGCGCGAGCCCATGATCGCGGCCTCGAAGGGGGGCACGCCCTCCTCGACATGGCGCGAAATGTTCTCGAGCATGACGATCGCGTCGTCCACCACGAAGCCGACCGCGATCGTGAGTGCCATGAGCGAGAGGTTGTCGAGGCTGTAGCCCGCGATCCACATCAGCGCGCAGGAGCCGAGCAGCGAGAGCGGCACCGTGATGCTCGGGATCACCGTCGCCCAGAAGCTGCGCAGGAAGAGGAAGATCACCATCACCACGAGCGCGATGGTCAGGAGCAGCGTGAACTGGACGTCGTGCACCGCCGCGCGGATCGTCTGGGTGCGGTCGGAGAGCACGAAGATGTCGATGCCGGCCGGGATCGTGGCGACGAGGCGCGGCAGCGTCGCCTTGATCTTGTCGACCGTCTCGATGACGTTCGCGCCGGGCTGCTTGAAGATGACGAGGAAGACGCCGCGCTTGCCGTCCGCCCAGCCGGCCTGCTTCATGTCCTGGGCGCCGATGACGGCCTCGCCGATATCGCGCACGCGGACCGCGCCGCCGTTGCGGAAGGCGACGACGGTGTCGTTCCACTCGGTCGCGCGGGTGATCTGGTCATTCGTGTAGATCGTGAAGGTGCGCTTGCCGCCGTCGATCGTGCCCTTGGGGGCGTTGGCGGTCGCGACGGCGAGCTGGCCGCGCACATCCTCGAGCGACAGCCCCTTGGCGACGAGTTTGGCGGGGTCGAGCTGCACGCGCACGGCTGGCTTCTGCTGGCCGCCGACCAGCACCTGCGCGACGCCCGAGATCTGGCTGATCTGCTGGGCGAGCTTGGTCTCGACGTTGTCGTCGACCTCCGTCAAGGGCAGGGTCGCGGAGGTCGCCCCGATCAGGAGGATGGGAGAATCGGCGGGGTTGACCTTCCGGTAGGTGGGCGGGCTCGGCAGGTTCTTAGGGAGCTGGCCGCCGGCGGCGTTGATGGCCGCCTGCACGTCGTTCGCCGCCGCGTCGATATTGCGGTCGAGGTCGAACTGGATGACGATCGCGGTCGAGCCGAGCGTGCTCGTCGAGGTCATCTGGGCGACGCCGGCGATCTGCGCGAACTGCGTCTCGAGCGGCTGGGCCACGGCCGAGGCCATCGTGTCGGGGGCGGCCCCCGGAAGCTGGGCCGTGACCTGGATGGTCGGGAAATCGACCTGCGGCAGCGGCGCCACCGGCAGGCGCGGATAGGCGATGATGCCGACGAAGACGATCGCGACCATCAGGAGCGAGGTCGCGACCGGGTAGCGGATGAACGGCCCGGAAATGCCCTCGCTCATTGCACGGGCTCCTCCGCGCTGGAGGCGGTCCTCGCAGGCGGCTCCCCCGTCTCGACGAGGGAGCCGGGCTGGAGCCGGTACTGGCCGGCGGTGACCACGATTTGCCCGGCCTTCAGTCCCTCGGTCACGAGGCTGCGCCCGTCGCCCTCGTGGTCGACGGTCACGGGCTGCACCGAGACCTTGCGGTCCGCCCCCACGACGAACACGTAGAGCCCCTTCGGGCCGCGCTGCACGGCGGCGCTCGGCACGACGGCGACGTCCCGGCGCGTCTCGACGAGGAGGCGCGTCTTCACCGAGAGGCCGGGCCAGAGCTTGTTGTCCTGGTTCGCGAAGGTCGCCTTCATGCGGATGGTGCCGGCGGCCTGGTCGACCTCGTTGTTCACCAGGGCGAGGTGGCCCCGGCCCAGCTCCCGCCGCCCGTCCGAGCTGAGCGCGACGACCGGAACCTCGCGCGCGGCGAGGGCCTCGTTGATGCGCTGGACCTGCTCCTCGGGCGCGGTGAAGACCACCGAGATCGGCTGGAGCTTGACGATGGTGACGATGCCGGCCTGATCGTTCGCGTGCACGATGTTGCCGCGGTCGATCAGGCGGAAGCCGGTCTTGCCCGAGAGCGGCGCCCGGATGGTCGTATAGTCGAGCTGGGTCCGGGCATTGTCGATCGCCCCCTGGTCGCCGGCGATCTGCGCCACGAGCTGGTCGACCAGGGATTGCTGGTTCTCGAGCTGCTGGCGGGAGGCGAAGTCCTGGGCGCTCAGCGTGCGGTAGCGCTCGAGATTCGCCTTCGCGTTCTTGAGATTGGCCTCGTCCTGCGCCTTCTTCGACAGCGCCTGGTCGAGGGCGGCCTGGTAGGGGCGCGGGTCGATCTGCACGAGAAGGTCGCCCTCCTTGACCATTTGTCCCTGCTTGAAGGCGACCTTGACGATCTGGCCGTCCACCCGGCTGCGCACGGTCACGGTGACGTAGGGTTCGACCGTGCCGAGGCTGTCGAGATAGACGGGGAAATCCGTGGTCTCGACGGCCGTCACCGAGACCGGAACGGCGGCGTCTGCGCGGGGGCTCGGGCGCCCGTCGGCTCGGCGGGACGCCCAGAGCGCCCAGGCGCCGACGAGGACGAGGACGAGCGCGACGCCGGCGATCAGGCCGCCTTTGCCGCGAGGCCCCGCGGAATCCGTCTTTGCTGTCGTCATATGCGCCCGCTTACCTTCGCTGCGCGAGAGGCCGATGGCCGAGACTGCGCGCCGGCGCCGGAAGGAGGCCGGGAGGCGCAGGCGGCCGGCTTCGGATCACGCTCCGGCCGCTCGATCGATTCTGATATGCGTGGGGAGGGACCCGCCGCAATGGCCGGGACTGCGACATCGTCGCCCCCGGCCAGGGCCGCCTCTATCGCGGGCTGAGATTGCCGCCCTGGATGCGGCGGAGCGAGATTTCGAGGCGGGCCTCGGCGGCGGCGATCTCGCTCATGACGCGCCGCGTATAGAGCATGTGGTCCTCGGCCGCCTTTCCGGCCGCCGCCGGGTCGCGCGCCATCACGGCGTCGTAGATCGCGCGATGCTGGTCGCGCAGCACGTCCCGGACCTCGGAGCGGGCATAGAGCTTCTCGCGATTGTGGAAGACGCCCTTGCGCAGCATCCCCGACAGCGCGCGCATGATGTGCAGAAGCACGATGTTGTGGCTGGCCTCGTAGACGGCGAGATGCAGGTCGACATCGGCCTCGGCCTCGTTCCGGGACTCGGCCTCGTCATGGGCGAGGTTGATGCGCTCCATGCAGCGGGTGAGCGTCGCGCGGTCCACGTCGTTGGCGCGTGTCGCCGCCAACCGCGCTGCCATGCTTTCGAGCGTGGCGCGTAGCTCGAGATAATCCTCCACCACCTCGCCGCGATCCGACATCAGCTCGATCAAGGGGTCGGTGATGCTGGTGGCCAGCGGGGCCACCCGGCGCCCGCCGGCGGTGTCGGACACGATCAGCCCCTTGTCCTCGAGCATCTTCAGGCCCTGCCGGAGGGTCGGGCGCGAGACGTCTACCTGCAGCGCCATCTCGCGCTCCGGCAGGAGCGGATCGCCAGGGCGCAGTGAACCCTCGAGAATCAGCCCCTCGATATGCCGGGCGGTGGTTTCGGCGGCGCTGCCGCCCTTGCTCCGTTCGCTTCTCATGGCGCGCCTCGTGGCCTCAACCGCTTCGCATGACCCGATAGCAGCTTACCCGAAGCGGTCGCTGCGGCGCAATAAATTTTCCGCTTGACTGGATTGGTAAAATCAATTTACCGTGCCGCGCAGTAAGGTAATTATATCTTCAAGGCGCCCCGTGGCGATCTCGCCGCCAGACATGCGCTTCAGGGAGGAGCCTGGATGAGCCGAGCCCAAACCCCAGCCGCTCTCGAAGGGCCGCAAAAGTCCCTCGGCGGCACGCAGCCGCCGAATACCCATCCAGACCTTCAGCACTCTGAATCCAGTGCCGCAAACGACGGGGAATGAAGCGCTATGAACGGACGCGACACTTCGCTTGAAGCATTGCGGGACGGTGGACAGGCGCCATCCTCGCCGAAAGACACCACTCCGGCGGCATACCCTGCATCTCCTTCCGAACGGGCGCCCAAGTCTGACGATGTTGCCCGCGTGATGCTGTATCTGCATCCCAAGGTGGCGCGAAAATTCAAGGAGATGGGCTTCGTCGAGAACCGGAAAGCTCATGATGTGTACCTGGACGCTCTGGACCTCTATCTGGCCCGGCAGGGTCACGGCGGTCTCAAGGGCGTGATCGGACGCTAGTAAAGCAGCATACAAGTAAATCAGTATGACGGAAAATCCAACGTTGTTGCGAAAGCGGACAAGAAGGCTACATTCGGCCTCTCGTCAGATACTAACAGCGCCGTCCGAATGGACCGAGACCACATCTAAAGACGGCAAATAGCGTTTCGGCACACGCCCTGGCCATCTATCTGGCCGTCGGGTGCCTGCGCTTCAGGGAGGAGCCGCCATGACCCGACCGGAAACCCAAGGAGCGGCCTCGCACGCCGACCTCCTGAACCGCCTGCGCGCCATCGCCGGCGCGGCCCATGTCCTGACGGCGGATCGCGAGACGCGCCGCTATGTCCGGGGCTTCCGCTATGGCGGGGGGCCCGTGGCGGCGGTGGTGCGGCCCGGCTCCCTGGTCGAGATGTGGCGGGTCCTGAAGGCCGCCGTCGAGGCCGGCTGCGCGGTGATCCTCCAGGCGTCAAATACCGGGCTGACCGGCGGTTCCACCCCCTGGGGGGAGGATTACGACCGCGGGATCGTCCTGATCAGCGTCATGCGGCTCAAGGGCGTCCACCTGATCGAGGGCGGCCGGCAGGTCGTCTGCCTGCCCGGCGCCACGCTGGACTCCTTGGAGAAGCGCCTGCGGCCGCTCGGGCGCGAGCCGCATTCGGTGATCGGCTCCTCCTGCATCGGGGCCTCGGTGCTGGGCGGCATCTGCAACAATTCGGGCGGAGCCCTGGTCCAGCGCGGGCCAGCCTATACGGAAATGAGCCTCTATGCGGAGATACGCGAGGACGGCTCGGTCGGGCTCGTCAATCACCTCGGGCTCGATCTCGGCGAGGAGCCCGAGGAGATCCTCGCGCGGATCGAGCGCGGGGACCTGCCCGCTCCCGCCCCGACCAATGCCTGGGCGTCGGACCGCGAATATGCCGCCCATGTCCGCGACATTGAGGCTGAAACGCCGGCCCGCTTCAACGCCGATCCCCGGCGCCTGCGCGAATCCTCCGGCTGCGCGGGCAAGCTTGCCGTCTTCGCCGTTCGCCTCGACACCTTCGAGGCGGAGAAGGAGACGGCCGTCTTCTATATCGGCACGAACGATCCGGCCGAGCTGACGGAGATCCGCCGCCACATCCTGGGCCAGTTCCAGAGCCTGCCGATCGCGGGCGAATATATCCACCGCGAAGCCTATGACGTCGCCGCGCGATACGGCAAGGACACCTTCCTCTTCATTCGCAAGGCCGGGACCGACCGGATGCCGGCCTTCTTCTCCGCCAAGGCGCGCTTCGACGCGCTGACCGAGCGGCTGGGGCTCGGCACGAGCGTCTCGGACCGCCTCGCCCAGGCCGTGGCGGGGCTCGCGCCGCAGCACTTGCCCACGCGGATGAACGACTTCCGCGACCGCTACGAGCATCACCTGCTGCTGCGCATGGGCGGGGCGGGCATCGCCGAGGCGCGGGACTATCTCGCCTCCATCTTCCCCTCGGCCGGCGGCGACATGTTCGAATGCACGCCGGACGAGGGCACGGCCGCCTTCCTGCATCGCTTCGCCGTGGCGGGGGCTGCGGTGCGCTACCGCGCCGTCCATGCCCGCGATGTCGAGGACATCGTCGCCCTCGACATCGCGCTGCGCCGCAACGACCGCGATTGGGTCGAGCATCTTCCGCCCGAGATCGAGGCGAAGATCGAGAAGAAGCTCTATTACGGTCATTTCTTCTGCCACGTCTTCCACCAGGACTACGTGGTGAAGAAGGGCCACGACTGCCTCGCTGTGGAGCACGAGATGTGGGCGCTCCTCGACGAGCGCGGCGCCGAATACCCGGCCGAGCACAATGTCGGCCATCTCTACCGCGCCAAGCCGGAACTGGCCGGGTTCTACCGCAAGCTGGACCCCACCAACACGCTCAATCCCGGCATCGGCCAGACCTCGAAATGCGCCCACTGGCACTAAAGTATGATCCGAAAAAGTGGATCCCGGTTTTTTCGAAAAGATCATGCTCAAACAAAAGGATAGAGCGTGATGGCGGTTCGACGAAGCGTCATCACGCTCTAGCGGCGCCGGATCGGGGCGGCTCGCCGTCCTGATCCGTCGACTCCCGCAACCCGTCGTTTACCATGCCCGCTCGGTCCCGCCGGGCGGCATGGTTCAGCCTGCAACCGACACAAGAAAAGGGAGGGTCAAGAGGGGAATGGAATTCCACCATGCCTGAGGGCCGGCCTCCATGCGGGGCGGCATCCGACCGGCGCCAGTCACTCACCGCTTCATTTCTGCAACCGCGCCCGCGAGCCGGCCCGGCCGCCTTGCCGTGCGCATTCCGAACAAGGAACGTCTCATGATCTGGTCACAGGTATATGACCCGTTCGGCAACATGCTGTTTTCAACAGTTGCCGCCGCCATCCCCGTCCTGGTTTTGCTGGGCGCGATCGGCATCTTCGAGATGAAGGCCCATCTCGCCGCGATGCTGGGCCTCGTCGCCGCCCTCCTCGTCGCCGTGGTCGGCTTCGGCATGCCCGCCGGCCTCGCCGGCATGTCCGCCGTCTACGGCGCGGCCTTCGGGCTGATGCCGATCGGCTGGATCATCCTCAACGTCATCTTCCTCTACCAGCTGACGAACGAGAAAGGCGAGTTCGACGTCTTGCGGCTCAGCATCCGCAACATCTCGGACGACCGCCGGATGCAGCTCCTGTTCATCGCCTTCAGCTTCGGCGCCTTCTTCGAGGGTGCGGCGGGCTTCGGCACGCCGGTCGCCGTCACCGCGGCCATGCTGATGGGGCTCGGCTTCTCGCCGCTCTCGGCCGCGGGCCTGTGCCTGATCGCGAACACCGCGCCCGTCGCCTACGGCGCGCTCGGCACGCCGGTCATCGCGCTCGCCGCCGTCACCGGGCTCGACCTGCACGAGCTTTCGGGCATGATCGGCCGCCAGCTGCCGCTCTTCTCGCTCATCGTGCCGTTCTGGCTGATCTGGGCCTTCGTCGGCTTCCGCCGCATGATGGAGGTCTGGCCGGCGCTGCTCGTCGCGGGCGGCAGCTTCGCCATCCCGCAATATCTCGTCTCGAACTTCCACGGACCCTGGCTGGTCGACATCGTGGCCGCGCTCGTCTCGATGGTCTGCCTCGCCCTGTTCCTGCGCGTGTGGCACCCGAAGAACGCCATCACCGAGCCGCCGCGCGACTGGTCGTCCGACGAGGTCGCCGACGAGCACAAGGAGGTGTCCGAGGAGGCGCTCGCGTCGCGGTCCGTGGTCAAGGCTTGGATGCCGTGGGTCATCCTCAGCGTCTTCGTCTTCCTCTGGGGCGTGCCGCAGATCAAGGGGATGCTCGACGCGATCTGGGCCCCGAAATTCCCGGTTCCGGGCCTGGACGGCCTCGTCCAGAAGGTTCCGCCCGTCGCGACGGTGGCTCATGTGGAGCGCGCGGTCTTCGGCTTCAACGTGCTGTCCATGACGGGGACCGGCATCCTGCTCGCGGCCATCGTGTCGGGGCTGATGCTGGGCTACGGTCCGATGGCCCTCGTGAGAGCATATGGGCGCACCTTCTGGATGATCCGCTACTCGCTGATCACCATCGCCTGCATGCTCGCGCTCGGCTACGTCACCCGCTATTCCGGCGTCGATGCGACGATGGGCCTGGCCTTCGCCAATACCGGCTGGCTCTATCCCTTCTTCGGCACGCTGCTGGGCTGGCTCGGCGTCGCGGTCACGGGCTCCGACACGGCGTCGAACGTGCTCTTCGGCGGCTTGCAGAGGGTGACGGCGCAGCAGCTCAACCTGAACCCGGTGCTGATGGCGGCCGCCAATTCCTCGGGCGGCGTGATGGGCAAGATGATCGACGCGCAGTCCATCGTCGTCGCCTCGACCGCCAC
>OEIU01000869.1_pt1 | contig 23563 bp, 14 predicted proteins | sample 1539221 | NCBI WGS metagenome assembly OEIU01 (sample SAMN03792071, study PRJEB22550) | activated sludge metagenome | feature: wastewater treatment plant; material: activated sludge; isolation source: Wastewater treatment plant of a petroleum refinery complex | place: Argentina: Zarate | collected...
CGACCTGCCCGATCCCGACTGGGAACCGGTGATGAAGCGCGCTTCGGCGATCGTCACCAATCGCGGCGGCCGCACCTGCCACGCCGCGATCATCGCGCGCGAACTCGGCGTGCCGGCGATCGTCGGCACCGGCACCGGCACCGACGACATTCCGGATGGCGCCGAAGTCACGATCTCCTGCGCCGAAGGCGATACCGGCTTCATCTACGAGGGCCTGCTCGAGTTCGATCGCATCACGGCGGATCTCGGCAAGATGCCGCCGGCCCCGCTCAAGATCATGATGAATGTCGCCAACCCCGAACGCGCCTTCGACTTCGCCATGCTGCCGAATGCCGGCGTCGGCCTGGCCCGTCTTGAGATGATCATCGCCAGCCACATCGGCGTGCATCCGAAGGCCCTGCTCGAATACGACAGCCAGGACGCCGAGACAAAACGCAAGATCGACGAACGCATGGCCGGATATTCCAGCCCGGTCGATTTCTACGTCGACCGCCTCGCCGAGGGCATCGCCACGATCACCGCCGCGTTCGCCCCGAATCCGGTCATCGTGCGCCTGTCCGATTTCAAGTCGAATGAATACGCGAACCTGATCGGTGGCGCGAACTACGAGCCGCACGAAGAAAACCCGATGATCGGCTTCCGCGGCGCCAGCCGCTATGTCGATCCGAGCTTCGAAGCGGCCTTTGCGCTCGAATGCCGGGCCATGAAGAAAGTCCGCGAGGAAATGGGCCTGGTCAATGCCTGGGTCATGATCCCGTTCGTGCGCACGCTCGGCGAGGGGCGCAAGGTGGTCGAGGTGCTGGCGAAAAACGGCCTCAAGCAGGGCCAGGACGGCCTCAAGATCATCATGATGTGCGAGGTGCCATCCAATGCACTGCTCGCCGATGAATTCCTCGACATCTTCGATGGCTACTCGATAGGCTCGAACGACCTGACCCAGCTGACCCTCGGCCTCGATCGCGATTCGAGCATCGTCGCCCACCTGTTCGACGAGCGCGATCCGGCCGTCAAGAAACTGCTGTCGATGGCGATCCAGACCGCCAAGCGCAAGGGCAAATACGTCGGCATCTGCGGACAGGGCCCGAGCGACCACCCGGATCTCGCCGAATGGCTGATGGAGGAAGGCATCGAGTCCGTTTCGCTGAATCCCGATACCGTCGTCGACACCTGGCTCAAGCTGGCGAAGAAGAAGGCCGGCTAGGCGCAGCCTCGCACCGGGAGCCCTTCGCCACGACGGCTACCGCCGTCGTGGCGCGTCATCTGGCGATGGCTAGGCAGGCCTGGTCATTGCTTGCCGGCATCCTCGGTCGTCGACGTCGACGACTCCGGGATGGTGTCGATTTCGCCCACCTTCACGGTTCCGGTCCGCACTCCGAATTTCGGATCATAGGGATCGTCGCTCTCGCGCAACTGGCGATAGGCGATCGATCCGTCGACCTGCTTGCCGCCAGTCGCCTCCCAGGCATTCGTGCTGACACCGGCTGATTCCGTCGCATCCACCTCGGTCTTCTGGGAAGTGCCGAGCGCCCCGCCGGGGGCGCCGACCTTTAGCCCGCCAACGAAACCGAGGCGCGATCCGGTGGCCTCGAGCCTGGCGTCCTTCCAGCGCGATTTGGCGCGCTTCATCGCGGTGGCGTCGGCATATTTCGGAATCAGGCTCTTGAGCACGCGGTCGGCTTCATCGACCTGCTGCGGGCTCAACTCCGCATAGATCGCGTTGCGTGCCGCCGCATAGCGCTTGTCGCCGCGCTCGGCGGCCAGCGTCACCCAGGCCAATGCCCTTGGCATGTCGGCCGGCACGCCCTGCCCCTTGGCATAGATGATCGAGAGGTTGTACTGGGCCGGCTTGTACGCATAGGCGGCGGAGGTTTCGTACATCTCGATGGCGAATGCGACCTGGTCCCTCTTGAATGCCTGAACGCCCTTCTTGAAGAAAAATACGCCCGGGCGCGCACTGGTGGTGGGTCCGATGACTCCCGCCTGCCGCTGCGCATCATCGCGGAATTCATGATTGACCGGGTTTCGCACGACCGGTGCGCGAATCGTGATCGCGTCCATTTGGGCGCAGGCGACGCCTGAAAGAAACAGCACACCGGCGGCGAGCCGCCGGGCAAGACCAGAGCCAGTAGTCATGACAACCTCCCGAATTGTCTAGCCATCCTGCTTGTCGAACTCCTGATGTCCGTTCCACCAGTCCCGTGGTGCTGTGCTCGTCGTGACCGACCGCTGCTGCTGCCCCGCGCCCCCGAAGATCGCAGCCTCGGTCCGGCAGGCCAGGTTCGATGCCGACTGGCTTTCAATGGACGTCGCGGGCGCGTCGAACGTTGCACGGTCCCGGCCGATTCACGAGGCACTTGCGCAATCTGCCGGATATACGTACATTAGTACGTATGGACGAATACGACCTGACCGAGAACCAGCGTCGCGTACTGGAGCACATCCGCCAGCACGTGGCCGAGCGCGGCCGTGCACCGACCCTGCGCGAGATCGCCGAAGCCCTCGGCTTCGCCCGGCACAGCTCGGCGCAGGATTACGTCAAGGCCCTTGAGCGCAAGGGCGCACTGGAGCGCATTCCGCATCGCGGCCTGCGCCTGAGTCACCGCTCACGGACGCCGGCGGCGATGCTGCTGCCCCTCGTCGGCCGCGTGGCCGCCGGCAGTCCGATCCTCGCCACCGAAAACATCGAGGGCGAGTTCGGCATCGATGCCAACCTGTTCCGCCCACGCCCGGATTACTTCCTGCGCGTGGTCGGTTCGAGCATGCGCGATGCCGGCATCCTCGATGGCGACCTGGCCGCCATCCATCGCACCAGTACCGCCGACGATGGCCGCATCGTCGTCGCCCGGGTCGACGATGAAGTCACCCTCAAGACCCTCGAACGCAAGCGCGGACGGATTCGCCTGCTCCCTTCCAATCCCGACTTCGCACCGATCGAGATCGATCCGCAACGCGAATCCTTCGCCATCGAAGGACTGTATGTCGGCATGATCCGGAGAACCTGAGCGATGTCTGCCGTACTTGCCTCACCCCTGCCCCGAACATCCGCCCTCGGCGAAATACTGCGCCACCCGGGCGTCTGGCGCGGCGGCACCGAACAGGTTTCCTCGATCCGCACCCGGGCCAGCGGCAATGCCTCGCTCGACGCCCTCCTGCCCGGCGGTGGCTGGCCGATCGGTGCACTGACCGAAATCCTCATCGAGAACGATGGCCTTGGCGAGCTTGAACTGGTCATGCCGGCACTCGCCGCGCTGACCCGGGCGCGCCGGCGGGTCGCCATCATTGCGCCGCCCTATCTGCCCTACCCGCCCGCCCTCGTCTCGGCCGGCGTCGATCTCGACCATCTCGTGCAGATCGATGCCGATGTCGCCGACTCGCACTGGAGTGCCGAGCAATGCCTGCGCGCCGGCTGCTGCGCGGCAGTCCTGCACTGGCTGCCGGACGCCGATTACAGGCAACTGCGCCGCTTGCAACTGGCTGCCGAAACCGGCAATGCGCTGGCCTTTCTGTTCCGTCCCCTGCGGGCCATGGAAGTGTCCAGCCCGGCCGCTCTTCGTCTCAAGATTTCCCGCAGGGAAACAGGCACTTGCATCGAAATCCTCAAGTGCAAGGGCATCACCGGCCGGCAGGCGCACGAAGCGGTTCAATTGCGCGCCTGAAGCCGTGCGGCGTGTGCCGGGGCTCGCGCTTCCGCGGAGTGCCGGAAATCGCCGCCGCGGGGTCTACTTGCGCAGCACCACCATGCCGCCGCGCCGGTACTTGCCGGCCAGCATGAGCCAGCCCATGCCGCCCCAGCGCACCAGGTCCGACAACCAGTCCGGCAGTCGCGCGAGGCCGGGCATCTCGTACTGGATCATGGCCAGCATCTTCGGCGTCGGGTAGACGCGCGCACTGCGGAAACCCGCGGCCCGGCCCAGCCGCCAGATGACGCGCGGCGGCATGTCCTGCTCGGTCACCCCGAAGGACTCGACCGCGGCACGCGAATGCTCGGCTTCGGCATGGCCAACGCCGGGTTCGATCGTGACCAGCACGCCACCCGGCCTGAGCGCGCGATACACGTTGCGCAACGCGGCTGCCGGATCCTCCGCATGATGCAGGGCGTCGTAGAACACGGCTGCATCGAACTCCTCGTGGAATCCGAGCGCCTCGTAGTCGCAAACGCGAAAGTCGAGGTTGGCGACATCCGACTCGACGCGGTTGCGTTCGGCCAGGGCAATCATGTCCGGCGCGATGTCCTGGCCGGTTACGGTGTAGCCACGGCGTGCGAAAAAGACACTGGTCCAGCCGCTGCCGCAACCCAGGTCAAGCAATCGCGCCGGTGCCTTCGGCAACACCATGAACACGCCGCCTAGATCGGCCAGCAGCCTTCCGCAGTCGGGATCCGAGAACGGTTTGCCCTGCGCGTGCAGCGCACCGAGTTGCCCAATCCTGGCGACGTAGTCGATTTCATCCTGCTTGGCCACGGTTCGACGTCAGCTGCGCGCGCGATACTTGCGCGCCACATAGTCCTCGACCACACCGATGAACTCACTCGCGATATGGTCGCCACGCAGGGTCATCGCCTTCTGCCCGTCGATGAAAACCGGCGCCGCCGGCGACTCACCGGTTCCGGGCAGGGAAATGCCGATGTCGGCATGCTTGGATTCGCCGGGCCCATTGACGATGCAGCCCATCACGGCAAGCGTCATGTTCTCGACGCCGTCGTACTTGATCCGCCATTCGGGCATCTTCTCGCGCACGTGTTCCTGCACCGACTGCGCCAGTTCCTGGAACAGCGTGCTGGTCGTGCGACCGCAGCCCGGGCAGGCCGTCACCATCGGCGTGAATGCGCGCAATCCCATGGTCTGCAGCAGTTCCTGGGCCACGATGACCTCGCGCGTGCGGGATTCGCCAGGCTCCGGCGTCAGCGAGATGCGGATGGTGTCGCCGATGCCTTCCTGCAGCAACACGCCGAGCGCCGCGGTCGAGGCGACGATGCCCTTGGAGCCCATGCCTGCCTCGGTCAGGCCCAGGTGCAATGCGTAGTCGCAGCGGGCAGCCAGGTCCCGGTACACCGCAATCAGCTCCTGCACGCCCGATACCTTGCAGGAAAGTATGATGCGGTCCCGCGACATGCCAAGCTGCTCGGCGCGCTCCGCCGAATCAAGTGCCGAGCGGATCAGCGCCTCGCGCGCGACGCGCGCAGCATTCCATGGCTCGGCACGCGCATGGTTTTCGTCCATCAGTGTCGCCACCATGTTCTGGTCGAGCGATCCCCAGTTGGCGCCGATGCGCACCGGCTTGTCGTTGCGCAGCGCGGTTTCGATGATGGCCGAGAACTGGGTGTCCTTCTTGCGCCCGAAACCGACGTTGCCGGGATTGATCCGGTACTTGGCGAGCGCTTCCGCCGCTGCCGGTTCATCGGCCAGCAGCTGATGGCCGTTGTAATGGAAATCGCCGATCAACGGGACATGCGTGCCCATCATCGCGAGCCGGTCGCGGATCCTTGGAACCGCCGCAGCGGCTTCGGCGTTGTTCACGGTCAGGCGCACGAGTTCGGATCCGCTGCGCGCCAACTCGGCGACCTGTCGTGCCGTGCCAACGATGTCCGCGGTATCGGTGTTGGTCATCGATTGCACGACCACGGGCGCGCGGTCGCCGACAATGGTCGAGCCAATGCGAACGCCGATGCTGGCGCGGCGCGGATGGGCGCTGTCAGGAGTACTTGTCATGCGGGAAAAATGGGGCCGGAAGCCCGAAACCGTGGGTAGTTGAAGTATGCAGGATACCCAAGCCTACCCGCTTGCTTCCAGCGGCGATTGCGCTTCGCGATCGAGCCCCTCGTCAGGCAGTTCAAGTGGTGGTAGGGCGAAGCGCAGGTAGGCTCCCGCCGATTCCATGATCCCGGCGCCATTGACTTTCAGCGCACAGGCGGAGGATGGCCAGCGATGGGGATCTGCCGGCAGGGTCAGCTGGATCGCGGCCGGTTCGCGCTCGAACAGTCCCGGCGTCAGCAGCGAGCCATAGATGGCCGATTCCGAGGATTGCAGGGGCGAAAGCAGGATGCCCCGCCGGTCGTTCAGCGGATTGTCCGTCTCGTCCAGTGCATTGACGCCGATGGCCAGCGAGCGCCTGGCCATCAATCCGATGCCTGCATCGACGCGACCGCTGTCGTCAATGCGCATCCAGCGAATCACCCCGACCATCCAGTCTGCAGCCGCCGAACCGCTGTCGGGGAGCGACAGTCCGACCAGCTCGCCGACTTTCGCCCGTACGATTTCCCCGTGGCCGCCACGCTCCCAGAGCACGCGGTAGCCACCGAAGCCCTGGTCGAGGACCTGCACGGGCAGTGGCTGGGTGCGCATCTGTTCGCTTGAGTTGATGGCCCAGGACGCCGCCGCATCCTGGTCGGAAATCTGGATGGAGGTGCCGCGCACGCGGCGCAGGAAGCTCTCGAAGTCCTCGTTGCCGGCGAGCACGAAATGCAGGTCGTGCAGGCCGATCACGCTGAGCAGGGTATGTCCGCCCGGGAGGCGCACGTGGTCACGCGTGCCATCGGATGTCCAGCTGTCGACAAGCCGGTGGGCGAGATCGATATCGACCTGCACGGCTGGTCCGCCGCGCATGCGAAAAGTGACAAGGCGCACACCCGGCGGCAGGCGCGAGACCTGGGAATCGATGTACTCGAGCAACGGACCCAGCTTGAGGGAAAGCACCCCATCCGCCGCGGAGGTGCGCTCCTCGGGCAGGTAGCCGGGCCCGCGATCACTTTCGACATCGACGGCGTGGGTGGCTTCGCTGACCTCGGATGCCTTGCCCAGCTCGCAATAGGGAGCGAACGTGAAGGTCAGCGCAATCACCTCGAGCAATTCGCGCTGCGTATAGCGGTAGGGATTCGACAACGCGAGCAGCAGCGCATGCGCATACGCCGAACGTGCGCTGATCGGCGCGCCGATGACGCTGTCCTCCACGGTACGGCTTTCGAGGCCCAGCGAAGCGATGAAGCGGTAGGTATCGTGCATGCCCTGCCAGGCCCCGGCGGGAGGCGTCCTGTAGAGCAGATAGGCCTTGTGCAGGCGCGCGCCGCCATGCATGAGCGCGCGGGCCGCAGCCAGCGCGACATGCTTGCCACGAAGCATCGGCACGGTCCCGCTGGGCGCGCAATAGTCGTAAAGGGCGATTCGATAGCCAAGCGCGAGCTCGCTCTGGAACTCCTGGGCGAGCTTGCCGAGTTCGGCCCGCTGCGGAGGAAGCGGAAAACTCGCGCCGAGAATCTGCTTGTCGACCAGCCCGGCCAGCTGGGTCACCGGACCACGCAGGATTTCGAGCGCCTCGAGACGCTCGGTCGCCGCCATGCGCAACCGGTTCATGGCGCACAAGGCGTCGACCAGCATGCGCGCGGTCGCCGAGAAATTCGCCAGCGGCAGCGCGGACACCCATGCCCGGACGGCACGTGATTCGGTATTGAAATCCCCGGCCTTGGGCGAACGCCTTTCAGGCAGGTCACGCAAGAGGCGGCGGTGCAGCTCGGTCATTGTCCGGATCCAGGCCCTGTTGGCGTAGCGACACCCGGTAACTTAGCAAATATCGGACCAGCAGGTCCGCGCGGCATCCTGCCGGTGCGGCGCACGCTCCGGCCCCGCTCAGCGGATTCGCCCCAGCGCCCCGGCCAGGACTCGCGCGACGAGGCGTTCGCGCAGCGAGGACGGATTCGCCAGGCCCATGCGCTGCAGGGCCTCGTGGTCGACAGGACCCGGCCAGACGGCGGCCTTGGCCAGACCCAGCCATCGCGCGGGTTGCGTGCTTGCCGATTTGAGCCACTTCAGTGCAGCCAGCAGGCGCAGTTCCACGGCATCGAAATCGCTGCCGAAAGGATAGTCCGGCAACAGGCCGGATATTCGCGCGTTGCGCAGGCGGGCCCGCAGCGCGGCCTTCGTGTTTGCCGACCAGGATTCGGGAATCGCGAAATCCACCGGCAGCTTGCGTGCGGCGATTGCCTGCTCGACGAGCTCCCGGTGGAAGGCGGCGTCGCTGATGGCGAGCATGGCCTTTACGCATTCCTCGTCCGTTCGCCCGCGCAGGTCGGCGATGCCGTATTCGGTAATGTAGATGTCGCGCAAATGTCGCGGAACGGTCGTGTGGCCGTAATTCCAGCGGATGTTCGAAGTCAGCCGGCCGTCCACCCGTCGCGTCGAGCGCAACATCAGGATGGAACGCGCGTCATCAAGTTCGTTGCCCATTGCGACGAAATTGTGCTGTCCGCCGACGCCGCTGACCACGCGCCCATCCTCGATCGCGTCCGACGCTGCCGCGCCCAGGGCCGTTGCAATCATGCATGTGTTGAAAAAACGCGCATACCGGCGCTGCCTCGCCGCCAGCGCCTCGATTCCCCGCTGCAGTCGGTTGACTTCGGAAATCCGGCACATGGCAAGGCCGTCGTAATCTTCGCCATCGAGCGCACCCAGCCATCGATACAGTTCGCTGGAGCCCAGGCAAAAGCCACCTTGCAGATAGCGGCCACCGCGCAGGACGCGACCGCGGATGTGTTCGTCCAGCTTCGCCAGGGCTTCGGCGGTATCGAATTCGTTGTCGATGCTCTCGCCATCGGCAAGGCGCAGGCGACCGCTTTCGATGCGCGAGCCCGACGCCAGAATGCCCAAGCCGGCCAGGCGATCCACCTCGCCCTGGTCGAGCCGCGCCGGCAGCACGCCGCGGTCGCGCAGGATACGCGCATCGCCCGGACCCATCTGCGAACCAATTGCGCCCTCGTCGAGCGCTCGCTGCAGGGCGAGGTCGTCGTACACGCGGCGTACCAGTATCCCGCCGCGGCGCAAATGCATGAATCCGTCCATGATCATCTCGCTGGATCCATACAACCCGGCGCGGAAGGGATCGGCACCGCCGATTTCGAAATGGCCTGCCGCGTCGTGCGCGTCCGCGTAGAGACCACGGATGATTTCCAGATAGTCGACATTGCGCTGCTGACGCAGGAGCAGGGCCTGGACGATCGCATCCGAGAGCGCGCCTATGCCGATCTGCAGGGTGCCGCCATCGCGAACCAGAGTGCTCGCGTGCAAGCCGATCGCGTACTCGACGTCGTCGACATCGTCGCGCGGCAAGGCAAAAAGCCTTTGGCCACCCTCGGGGGCGTCGAGCACGACATCGAACAGACTTTCGCCATCGCCGACGTCGGCATCGCCGCCGAGGAATGGCAACGCCTCATGCACGACGCCTACCAGCATCGGCTTCGGCATGCCGGCGTCACGGATCCGGTCGAGCAGATCGAGGGTGACGTCGGGATTGCAGCCGAGGCTATAGCGGACCATGCCATCCTGCATTCGCCGCGCAATCAGCTGGACGACGACGTTGATCCCGGTGCCGGCCAGATCGCGCGCCACCGAGGTGTAGTTGAGACTCACGTAATCGCGCTGGGCCTGGCGCGACCGCAGCATGGCGCCGGACTGGAAGTAGAACTCGTGGACGCGGATATTCACCGGCAGGCGATCCTCGCGCATCGCGGCGACGTAATCGAGGGTCGGATAGTCGTTGCCGAACTGGCGCTCAAGGAACGGCATTGCAAAGCGCCGCTCGAGGTCCGCGGATGGATTCGGCACATCCAGCGAAAGCGCCGTATGGATCGTCAGTCGGCGTCGCCGATCGACCGCTACACGACGGTACAGCGCATTGATCAGGCGATTGGGCTTGCCCAGGCCCAGCGGAGTCGCAAGCACGACGTGCTCGCCGCAGGCATCGAGGATATGCCCGGCACACGACTCGATGTCGACCAGTTGCCTGGAACTCCGCATGCGCGCCTCGCCGGTGGAAGGTGTCGCATCCTACTGCGCAACGACGACGGATGGAGCATCGGCGCGTGCGCCAATGCCGGCAAAACGGAGTGCCGCGAAGCGCACGCTGCGCGGATCCCGAGTGCGGCGCAACCGGCCGGCAAGCTGCGAGCGTTGCGGGGCCATTCGGATCCCGCCAAGCGCGACTTCAGGCGAAGCGAACGAGATCGCAGCCGGAAGATTCCTACCGCCCGGACTCCGACCTTGGGTATGATCGGGGCCGGGGCGGAGGAACTTCATGGCAGAGCGATTCAAAATCGCGATCGTCGGATCCGGGCCGGGAGGCCTTTCGGCAGCGGCGCGCGCCGCGGAGCGCAACGAGTCGCACGTGCTGCTCGAAGCGGAGCCGCACCTGTCGAACACCATCTACCTTTACCAGAAGGGCAAATACGTGATGGACGAGCCCGGCATCCTGCCGTTGCGCTCTCCGATCCCGTTTTCCGCCGGACTGCGCGAGACCATCCTCGACGGCTGGGACGAAGCGGCCGCCCGCCTCAAGATCAACGTGCGCCACCAGCACGAGGTATCGGCGATCAAGCGCCGCGAAGACGGCATCTTCGAGATCAAGTGCAGGAACGGAAAATCCGTCGAGGCCGATTCCGTCGTGCTTGGCATCGGCCTGCAGGGCAACCTGCGCAAGCTCGGCGTGCCCGGAGAAGACCTTCCTTTCGTCCAGTACCAGCTCGACGATCCTGAAGCCTACGAGGGCGAAACCATCGTCGTCGTCGGCGCCGGCGACGCCGCCATCGAGAACGCTGTCGCGCTGGCCAGGCAGAACAACGTCGTCATCATCAACCGCAAGGACGAGTTTGGCCGTGCCAAGAAAGGCAACGAACAGGCGATCCTCAAGGCCATCGACGACGGCCTGATCGAGTGCTACTACAACTCCTCGCCGGAAAAAGTCGAAGCGCTCAGCGCCGGACGCAAGCCTGGTCGCATGATCCTCAACACGGCCAATGGCCGCGCCCAGATCCTGCTGGACAGGGTCATCGCGCGCCTCGGCGCCACCGCGCCGCGCGGCTTCGTCGAGGCCTGCGGCGTCGTATTCCCGAACAAGGATCCCGCTTCGGTGCCCGCGATCAGCGCGCAGTACGAATCCAACGTCAAGGGGCTCTACATCGTCGGCGCGCTCGGCGGCTACCCGTTGATCAAGCAGGCGATGAACCAGGGCTACGAGGTCATCGAATACATCACCGGCACGGCGGTCGAACCGGCCGATGCGCCGCTGCTGAAGGCCAAGTTCGCCAATCTCAGGGGCATCGGCAGCGTCGACCAGGCGCTCGCCCAGATCCAGAAGAACGTCCCCGTGCTTTCGCACATCACGCCGCTGCAGATGCGCGAGTTCATGCTGGACTCCGACATGCGCACGCCGGCCGACGGCGAAGTGATCTTCGAGCGAAACGACTACACCAACAGCTTCTATTCGATCGTCGAGGGCGAAGTGCGCATCGCCGTCGAAGGCAAGGCTCAGCCGATCGTGCTGCGCCGCGGGGAATTCTTCGGCGAGATGAGCCTGATCTCGGGCCGCAGGCGCTCGGCGACGGTCGCTGCGGGACCCAATTGCGTGCTCGTCGAGACACCGCGGCGCTCGATGAACCGGCTCATCAATTCCGTGGAAGCGGTCAAGGCCGAGATCGATCGCGTCTTCATCATGCGCGCCATCCAGTCGCGCTTTGCCTCCGAGGCCAGCACCGAGCAACTGGTCGAGATGGCTGCGAGTTCCACCCTGCAGCGATTCAAGGCCGGCGACTACGTGTTCCGCGAAGGCGACGATGGCGACTGCCTGCACCTGGTAAGGGTAGGCTCGCTGACCATTTCGCGAAACATCGGCGGCAAGGAAATCGTGCTGACCTATGTGGCCGCGGGAAACTATGTCGGCGAAATGGCGCTGATGGGCGAGTCGAAGCGCTCGGCAAGTGCCCGCGCCGCCATCGCCACCGAGACGATCCGCCTTGATGGCGCGGTCTTCAAGAAACTGATCAACCGCATTCCGGCGCTCAGGCTGCGCCTGCAGAAGGAATTCAAGGACCGCACGGCGGCCAACCTGGCCATGCAGTCCCTGCCCGGCGGCGGCGACATCATCTCGTTCCTGATGGCCCAGGGCGCCGGCGAAGCCACGGACATCCTGCTGATCGACGAATCGCTCTGCGTGCGCTGCGACAACTGCGAAAAAGCCTGCGCCGAGACGCACGGCGGCACGTCGCGACTGGACCGCGAGGCCGGACCGACATTTGCCAATGTGCACGTGCCGACCTCGTGCCGTCACTGCGAGCACCCGCACTGCATGAAGGACTGCCCGCCCGACGCATTGCGGCGCGCCCCCAATGGCGAAGTGTTCATTGCCGACAACTGCATCGGTTGCGGAAACTGCGAACGCAATTGTCCGTATGGCGTCATCCACATGGCCAGCAAGCCGCCGAAGAAGCCGGGCCTGCTGCAATGGCTGCTGCTGGGCCGCGGACCCGGACCGGGCGAAGCGCCTTACGACCCCGAGGCGAAAAAGGATCCGAAGGCCAAGAAGGCGGTCAAGTGCGACATGTGCAAGGACCAGGCAGGCGGCGCGGCCTGCGTGCGCGCCTGCCCGACCGGCGCCGCCATCCGAATCAGTCCGGAGGAGTTTCCCGCCTATGCGCAATCGAGGCGCTGAGCGCATGTACCTGCAGGCGGAATGCTCCACGCCCGGCACCGGGCGGCGCGCCGCCTTGCGACGGCACGACCGGCACAAAGTACGCGGTCGGCAGGCATAGGAGCGCACGGTGCACGACTCCATCCTGACCCATGCCAAGTCGCGCTACCTGTGGATTTCCCTCGCGCTCAGCGCGATATCGATCGCACTGTACGTCTGGCACGATCCGGGCATCGCGCCGAATGGCGGCACCTGGCTCGGCTATACGCTTGGAACCATCGCCGCCCTGCTGATCGTCTGGCTGATGCTGTTCGGGATCCGCAAGCGCAGCTATTCGACCACCCTCGGAACCACGCGTGGCTGGCTTTCCGCGCACATTTACCTCGGCACCACCCTGATCCTGCTCGCGCTGCTGCACTGCGGATTCCAGTTCGGCTGGAACCTGCACACGTTCGCCCTGGTGCTGATGCTGGTCGTGATCTTCAGCGGGTTTTTCGGCGTCTACGCCTACCTGCGCTACCCGACGCTGATGACACGCAACCGCGAGAGCGCGACGCGTGACGCCATGCTCGATGAAATCCAGGAGATCGACCAGAACGCGCTGGCGCTCGCCGATGGCATCGCCCCGGAAATCCATGCCGTCGTGCTGCGTTCAATCGAGAACACCAGGCTCGGCGGCGGCGTCTGGACCCAGTTGCGCGCGCGCGACGGCTCCGATATCGCCATCGCGCGTATACGCGCCGCCATCGAGAAGCGCGAAACGCAGCTCGGCGCCGCACCTGCGTCACTGCAGGCTGGGCAGACCATCATCGCCATGGTCGATTTCCTCGCCGGCCGTGCCGATGACAAGCAATCGGAAGCCCTGCGCAAGCTGATCGACATCCTCTCGCGCAAGCGCAGCCTGGCCACGCGCGTGGCGCGCGACATCCAGTACCAGGCAGTAATGGAAATCTGGCTGTACTTCCACGTGCCGCTTTCGGTGACCTTGCTTGCCGCGCTGATCGGACACGTCATTTCCGTCTTTTTCTACTGGTAGGACCCCGGCCGGACCATGCCCCTTCACGCTGCTGACATGACAACCGGGAGGCCACTCCGATGCGCTGGCTGATCCGTCGTGTCCTGAAGAAGGGCAAGGGCTCGATCTCCTACGAGGACGACACCCACTTCGGCGAAATACTGACCATCGGCCGCGCTTCCGACCAGGCCATTTTCCTGCCCGACCTGCGTGCCGCACTCAACCATGCCAGCGTCACCGCGATCGGCAATGGGCAGTACCGGGTTGAATCGCTGATCATCGCCGGCATTCGCGTCAACGGCGAGATCACCTATTCGGTCACGGTCGGGGCCGGCGCCGTCATCGAACTCGGCGCGACGCGCCTGACCCTGCTCGATGCGCGCGGCGATTACGATGCCGCCGTCGAGGTATCCACCATCGACAAGAGCGAGCAGGCGGAAATCAGTTCGCGACGCAAGAAGCCGACCAGCCTCTCGCAAACCTGGATCAGCAAACGCTGGCCATCCTGGGTCGGTTTCATCGTCGTGCTCACCCTCGGCCTGCTGCTGCCGGCCGCAACCCACGTGGTGCCCGGACTGAACACCGTGTTGCGCTATTCGCCGCTGCCGAGCACGGCGTTCTGGAACCCCGGCGAAGTGGACGCCGCCCACCAGTTCTTCGCCATCGACTGCAAGCGCTGCCACCAGAATGCGTTCCTGATGGTGCGCGACAGCGCGTGCACGTCCTGTCACGTGAAGACCAAGGCCCACGCTGACCCGGTGCGCTTCAACATCCCCGCGCTCGGTGACGCCCGTTGCGGAACCTGCCACCAGGACCACAACGGCAAGCGCGGCATGGTCAGCCCCGACCAGCGGCTATGCGCGGATTGCCATGCCGACCTGAAAGAGCGGACCAAGGGGGCCAGCCAGATCGCCGACATCGCAGATTTCGGCAAGGCGCATCCGCAGTTCCACGTCAGCCTTCCCGGCTGGTCGGTGAACGGCGATTTCACGCCGAAATCGATGCCGTGGGCATCCGGGCTGAAGGAGAACTCGGGACTCAAGTTCAACCACGAGAAGCATCTGAAGGCGGACGGTCTGAATACCCCAGATGGGCGCAAGGTGCTGACCTGCGAAAACTGCCACCAGCCCGACGCGGCCGGGGCGGCAATGAAGCCAATCGCCTTCGAGACGATGTGCCACGACTGCCACCAACTCGGCTTCGACACGCTCGCTCCGGATCGCGAAGTACCCCACGCAAACGTCGAAGCGGTCACCTACACCCTCGATGAATTCTATGCGCGTCGCGGCCTCGAAGGTGGTTACGCGGATGCGCGCGCGCCGACGATCGTGCAGGTTCGGCGTCGCCCGGGCTCTCCGCCGCTGTCGCGCCAGGAGCAGGTCGAGGCGCTCGCCTGGGCGCGAGACCGTGCACGCGAAGCGGCCCGCACATTGTTCACCGGCAAGGCCTGCGTGACCTGCCATTCGATCAGCCCGCCGGCTTCCGGCGAGGGCAACTGGCGGGTGGCACCGGTGCGGGTGTCGGGTATCTGGTACGTCGAGGCCCGCTTCAACCATGCCAAGCACGAAACCATGACCTGCCTGGACTGCCATGAAGGCGCGAAAGTCTCGCAGGCATCCAATGACCTTTTGATACCGGGGATCGACAACTGCCGGGAATGCCATGGCGGTGCCGATGCGCGTGGAAAAGTCGCCAGCACCTGCATTGCCTGCCATGCCTACCACCGTTCGCCGCTGCTGACACTGGACAAGCAGCAATAGGCGCAAACGGCCGACTGAGCTATGATCGGCGCAGGGTTCCGCATGCAGGCTCGCAGCAGGCAACGGGAGGAGGGATGGGGATCATCAGATTCAGCGCGCTGTTCATTGGCGTTTCGATGCTGTTTGCCTGTGGGGGTGGAAGCAACACCGGCAGCAGCGACGGCACCAATCCGGGTCCGCCCGCAGGCAATGGCGATTCCGGCTGCGCCGGCTCATGTGCCAATGCCAATTCGTTCCTGACCGTCGAGGACGTGCAGAAGGTCATTGCGCAGGCTGTCGCCGAAGCGCAGGCCCAGGGCATGCCGGCCACCATCACCGTGATCGACCGCGTTGGCAACGTATTGGGCGCCTACCGCATGACCGGCGCGCCACCGACCCAGAAGGTCGATTCGCAGCGCGGCATCGTCGGCGGCCTGGAAGGGCTCGACCTGCCGAGCGAACTGACTGCCATCGCCAAGGCCATCACGTCGGTCTATTTCTCCTCCGAAGGCAACGCCTTCGCCTCGCGCACGGCCGGACAGATCGCGCAGGAACATTTCAATCCGGGCGACATCACGGCGCCTTCAGGACCGTTGTTCGGCGTGCAGTTTTCGCAGTTGCCCTGCTCCGATATCAGCCGGCGCTTCAACGGCATCGGGCCGGATGCCGGTCCGCACCGCTCGCCGGTCGGCATTGCGGCCGACCCTGGTGGCCTGCCGCTGTACAAGGCCGGCGTTCCGGTCGGCGCCGTGGGCGTTTCCGCCGACGGCATCTATGGCGTGGACACTTTTGCCGGTGACATCGACCGCAACATGGACGAATTCATAGCGGTGGCCGGCACCTACGGCTTCGCTGCGCCGCAGGACCGCCGCGCCGACCGCATCACCGCAGGCGGCCTGACCCTGCGCTACGCCGATGTCGAGTTCAACCAGCTGGCGCGCGATCCGGCCACGGCTCCCGCGTTTTCCACGCTCGGACCGGGCACCGGTGCGGTCATCCCGATTCCTTCGTTCTTCAGCGGGACCATTGCGCGCGGCCTCGCCTTCGGCCAGGTTGAATCCGGCATCCGGCCTGACCCGGTCAACTTCCCGGGTCTCGATGCGTTCGTCGTCGACGACGGCACCGGAACCAACCGCTTCCCGCCTCGCGACGGCACCGACGGCCCGAATGCCTTGACCGCCGATGAAGTGCTGACCCTGTTGCGGGAGTCCCTGACGATCGCCAACCGGACCCGGGCCCAGGTACGCAAGCCGCTCGGTTCGCCTGCCGGCGAGACCGTCGTCGTCGTCGATACCAACGGTGTCGTGCTCGGCATCGTGCGCTCGCGTGACGCCCTGCTCGATGCAGTCGACGTGACCACGCAGAAGGCCCGCACCGCAGCGTTCTTCTCGGGTGCCTATGCCGCCGCCGACATCGCTTCGGTTGCGCCGGTGACCTATCTTTCCAGCACGCTGGACCTGGCCAACGGACGCGTCGCGTTCACCTCCTCCAACCTGACCAGCAATCCGGCCGACTATGTAAGCGCGCTGCAGGCCTTCCTGCCCCAGCCCAATGCACTGACCGACGGTTCGATCGCCTTCACCAACCGTGCGATCGGCAATCTTTCGCGACCGTTCTATCCGGACGGCGTGCAGGGACGCCCACCGGGTCCGCTGAGCCAGCCGATTGACCGCTGGAGCGTCTTCAAGACCGGCCTCGAACTGGACCTCGACTACACGCAGACCGCGCTTTTCGTGGCTTCCTACCTGCAGCAGCTCGGCGTGACCGTCAGCCTCGACGGCACCGATCTGCCCCCGCTGGGCGATGCGCCCCGGAATTGCACGGGCATCGACCGCCTGCCGAACGGCATCACCCTGTTCGGCGGCAGCGTGCCGATCTACCGCGGCAATACCCTGGTCGGCGCGATCGGCTCATCGGGCGACGGCACCGACCAGAGCGACCTCGTGGCTTTCCTCGGCCTGCACAACGCCGGCGTGGTCCTTGGCGGCGCCATCGGCAACGCGCCGCCGTCGATGCGCGCAGACAACCTGGTCCCGCAGGGTGCACGGCTCCTGTACGTGCAATGCCCGCAATCGCCGTTCCTGAATTCCACCGAGCAATACGTATGCGAGGGCAAGTGACATGCGTATCGGAAACCTTCGTCGCACTGCCCTGATCGCCGCAGTCTCCGCGGCATTGACCTTCGTCGCTCCGCCCGCACCGGCCCAGGGAACGAGCGTGCCGGGCAGCTGGTTGCAACTGATCGGTCTGATCCCCGCGCCGACCTACGATCCCTACGAATCGCAGATTCCGCGGCGCCGCCCGGGTCACCCGCCCGAGCCGTTGCCGATGTTCGTCGAGCAGAACCCGGACGCATTGAATCCGGCACCCGTGGACCAGGCCGGCAGCTTCGTGCCGGTTCCCGACCGCTGGCGCATCATGGAGTCGCTCGGCATCAACACGCCCTGGTACGACCCCTACAACCAGAACGTGCTGAAGGGTGACAAGCCGATGTTCGGCGAGGACTGGTTCTTCGCCTTCACCGGCATTTCCGACACCCTGCTCGAACCACGCGGCATTCCGACGCCGGTCGGCCCGCAATCGGGTCCCGAGCCCGGCTCCAACGACGTGCTCGGCGATACCAACCAGATCATTTTCGCGCAGACTGCCATCACCAGCTTCCTGCTGTACAAGGGCGATACGGCGTTCAAGCCACCGGACTACGAATTCCGCGCCACGCTGGCGTTCAACTACAACCGCGTGCAAACCCAGGAAGTGCGCGCCCTGCAGCTCGATCCGACCTTCGGCAAGACCCGCGACGACGGGTTCATCGGCGTGCAGGAACTGTTCATCACCAAGGACTACCGGACCGCCTCGGCGCGCTACGACGTCGACGAGGTGCGGGTCGGCATCCAGCCCTTCTCCTCGGATTTCCGCGGCTTCCTGTTCCAGGACAACCAGCCGGGCGTGCGCTTTTTCGGCAACCGCGACAACAACCGCTGGCAGTACAACCTGGCCTGGTTCCGGCGTCTCGAAAAGGACATCAACTCCGGGCTCAACGATGTCACCAAGTCGCCGCGCAACGACGACATATTCCTGGCCAGCGTCTACCGCCAGGATTTCCCCTTCGTCGGTTTCGTATCGCAGGCGATCGTCGCCTACAACCGCAATCGCGAGGATTCGAGTTTCTACGACTCGAACGGATTCATCCAGCGCCCCGCCGCGATCGGTCGCGAAGCGCCGCGCACCTACGACGTGGGCTACATCGGCTACAACGGCGACGGCCACATCGGCCGGCTCAACCTGACGGTCGCGGCCTATGCGGCGATCGGCGACCAGTCCGCCGGCGTCTTCGTTCCCGACAAGACGGATATCCGCGCCGGCTTCTTCGCCACCGAAGCCTCGATCGATTTCGACTGGGTCCGGGTTCGCGGATCACTGGCCTATGCCAGCGGCGACGACAATCCCTACGACGACCGTTCGACCGGCTTCGACGCGATCTTCGAGAATCCGATCTTCGCCGGCGCCGACACCAGTTACTGGGTGCGCCAGAATATTCCGCTGATCGGCGGCGGGGGCGTCGCCCTGGCCAGCCGCAATGGCCTGCTGGCTAACCTGCGCCCCTCCCAGGGACAGGGCCAGTACAAATTCGCCCACCCCGGCCTGCAACTTATCGGCATCGGCGCCGACTTCGACCTGACCCCGCAATCGCGCGTCTCGGCCAACATCAATCACCTGTGGTTCGACAAGACGGACATCCTCAAGGCCGCGCGCGCCACCGCGGATGTCGGCAGGAACATCGGCACCGACATCTCGGTTGCCTGGATCTGGCGGCCCTACTTCACGCAGAACGTCATCCTGCGCCTGTCGGCAGCCACGCTGCTGCCTGGCCAGGGCCTGAAGGATCTCTACGGCAAAGACACCAGGTACTACTCCGTGCTTGGCAACCTGATCTTCACGTACTAAGGGGGCGCGCAGGACAATGAAGCGATCCATCGCTGCCATCTGTATTGCCATCATCCTGCCGTGCGCAGGATCGGTTCTTGCCTCCGGCGGAGGTGCCGAACGCGTCGAACGCGAATATGTCACCGCGCCGGATGCCCCGGCCTTTCAGACCTGGGACCAGGCCGACGAAAAATCGCGCGGCTGCGTGAGTTGCCATACCGCAAGCGACCGCAAGACCATGCATGCAAGCCCGGCCGTGGTACTCGGCTGCACCGACTGCCATGGCGGAAATGCATCGGTCAATGCGCCTGCCGGGGGCACCGGGGGCGTCGACTACCGTGCCGCGATCGACAAAGCGCACGTGCTGCCGCGTTATCCCTCGAAATGGGAATCCAGCGCCAATCCGGAACGAAGCTACACGTGGCTTCTCAAGGAATCCCCGGAATTCGTGCGTTTCATCAATCCCGGCGACCTGCGCATCGCGCGCGAGGCCTGCGGCGCCTGCCACCTGCCAGTCATCCAGGCCAACGAGAAGAGCCTGATGGCCAATGCCGCGATGTTCTGGGGCGCGGCCGCCTACAACAACGGCATCCTCCCGTTCAAGCACTCGATCCTCGGCGAAGCCTATGGTCGCGACGGCGAAGCGGTAACGGTCGACAACGGCATTCCCAACGACGAGACCATGGACCGCCACGGCGTGCTGCCCAAGATCAGCCCGATGCCGGCCTGGGAAACGGTGCCACCAGGCGATGTCTTTCGCATCTTCGAGCGCGGTGGGCGCAACATCAACAACATCTTCGCCGAACTCGGACTGCCCAACGAATTCGGCCTGATCCAGAAGCTCGAGGAACCGGGCCGGCCGGACATCAGGCAGTCGTTCCGCGGTCCCGGCACCGCCCTGCGGGTTTCCATTCCGGTCCTCAACATCCACAAGACGCGCCTCAACGATCCGTTCATCTGGATGCTCGGCACCAACGACAACCCGGGTGATTTCCGATCCTCCGGCTGCAGCGCCTGCCATGTCGTCTATGCCAACGACCGCGACCCGCGGCATTCCGCGATCTACGCAAAGTTCGGCAACATGGGTGCCACGCAGCAGGCCGACCCGACCATCCCCAGGGACGAGCCGGGCCATCCGCTCAAGCACGAGTTCACGCGGCAGATCCCGACCAGCCAGTGCATGATCTGCCACATGCACCAGCCGAACATGTTCATCAATACGATGCTCGGCTACACGATGTGGGACTACGAGTCCGACGCACCGTTCATGTGGCCGGAAAAGCAGCAGTACCCCGACGCGGAGAAGATGCGCAAGATCCTCGACCGCAATCCGGAGGAAGCGGCGATCCGAGGCAAGTGGGGCGACCTCGACTTCGCCAAGGACGTCTCCCTGCTCAACCCGCAGCTCAAGGACACCCAGTTCGCCGACTACCATGGCCACGGCTGGAACTTCCGCGCCATCTACAAGCGCGATCGCAAGGGCAACCTGCTCGACAAGGCAGGCACCAAGATCGCCGACGACGACCCCGACAAGTGGAAGAAGGGCGTGCACCTGTCGTCGATCCACGTCGACGTCGGCATGCAATGCGTGGACTGCCACTTCTCCCAGGACGCCCACGGCAATGGGTACCTGAAAGCCGAAGTCATGGGTGCGGTCGAAATCCAGTGCCAGGATTGCCACGGCACGGCCGATGCCCTGCCCACCCTGAAGACATCGGGGCCGGCCGCATCGAAATACGGCACCAACCTGCTGCTGATCCGCAATCCGGACGGCAAGAAGCGCTTCGAATGGGTCGGCGACCAGCTGATCCAGCGCTCGGCGGTGACCCCCGATCTCGAATGGACAATGAGCCTGGTCAAGAACACGACAGATCCGCTGTCGGGCAGCTACAACGCCAAGGCCACCCGCGCGCACACGATGGCCATGGGCACCGACGAGCTCAAGTGGGGCGCCGACGTCCCGCTCGACCAGCGCGCGCACGGCGAAGACAAGATGCTGTGTTACGCCTGCCACACCTCGTGGACGACCAGCTGCGGCGGTTGCCACCTGCCGATCCAGGCCAACTGCAAGACCGAAAAGCACAAGTACGAAGGCGGCTTCACGCGCAACTTCGCCACCTACAATCCGCAGGTTGCTCGTGACGAGATGTTCTTCCTCGGCAAGCACGGCAGCATCAAGGGCGGCAAGATCGCGCCGGTGCGGTCCTCTTCTGCACTGGTGCTTTCATCGACCAACATCAATCGCGAGAAGATCTACATCCAGCAGCCCCCCGTTTCGGCATCGGGCTACAGCTCGCAGGCGTTTGCGCCGCATTACCCGCACACCGAACGCAAGACGGAGACCAAGGACTGCGAGGATTGCCATCTGTCCAAGGCCAACGACAACAACGCGATCATGGCCCAGCTGCTGCTTTTCGGCACCAAGTTCATCGACTTCATCGGCTACAACGCCTGGGTCGGCGGCGATGGCCAGATCAGCGCTGTGCAGGTCACCGAGTGGGACGAGCCGCAGGCGGTGATCGGCAGCTACCTGCAACGCTACGCCTACCCCGACTGGTACAAGGAACACCAGGATCGCGGCCTCGAACTGCCCAAGGCGCAGCAGCATTCGGCCGGCGTGGCCAACTGCCTGCAACTGCGTGGCGAATACCTGTTCGTCGCCGAAGGAACCAGGGGGGCGCAGATCTACGACGTCGCCAGCATCGCCAACAAGGGTTTCTCGCAGAAATTCGTGACGGCGCCGTTCTCGCCGCTCGGCCAGGACACCGCGATCAAGTCGAAAAACGCGACCTGCATCGCCCTGGCCACGACCCAGCCGGTTGCGCCAGAGCGCAATACCGGCGAGCTGATGCGCGACAAGAACGAGGAACAGCCGATGCATCCGGTCTACAAGTACGCATTCATCACGGATGCCGAAGAGGGCCTGATCGCAACCGATATCGAAACCCTGGCCGACCGCGAGCCGCGCAACAATTTCATCGATCGCGCGATGACCTGGAACGAGAACGGCGTGCTTGACGGCGCGCGCCACCTCGCCATCGCCGGCACCACGTTCTACGTGGCGACCGATGCGGGCATCGTGGTCCTCGATCTCGACGATCCCCTGAAGCCGCGCTACCTGACGACCATACCGATTGCCGATGCGCGGGCGAGCCAGGTGCAGTTCCGCTATCTCTTCGTGACGGCGAAGGACGGCCTGCACGTGGTCGACGTGACCCTGCCGGAGAAGGCGCATGAGGTGGCTGGCGCCATGTTGCCGCTGCGCGACGCGCACAAGCTGCACGTCGCCCGCACCTACGCCTACGTGGCCAACGGGGCCGACGGACTGGCCATCATCGACGTGACCAATCCGGAACATCCCGGCCTCTACGAGATGTTCAACGCCGGCGGCAAGCTCAACGACGCGCGCGACGTGGTCGTCGGAACGACCAACGCCTCGCTGTTCGCCTATGTCGCCGACGGCGCCAACGGCCTCAAGGTCGTCCAGCTCACGTCTCCGGAATCGCAACCGAAGTTCTACGGCTTCGCACCGGAACCCAAGCCGCAGCTCATCGCCTGGTATCCGACCAGCAAGCCCGCGCTGTCGCTATCCCGTGGACTCGAGCGCGATCGCGCGGTCGACGAGACCGGGCACCAGGTGGCGGTATTCGGCCGTATCGGCGCCCGTCCATTCAATCTGGAGGAAATGCGTCGCCTGTTCCTGCGTGCGGATGGATCGCCCTGGTATGTCAGCAACGATGCCGACGACCATGGCACTGCGCAAGCCGGCAGCAGCGACTCGCTGCCGGAACGCGGCAAGGGCAACGGTCCCGCCACCTCGCCCGCGCCATTGCATTGAACGAGCCCGGGGGCTCCCGCCGACCCGGGAACCCCCTCGCCATGAGTGCTGCCGAAAACCTCGCGACCCTCAAGCGCTTCCATGCCGCATTCGCCGCACGCGACGGCGTGGCCATGGGCGAGTGCTACGGCGCCGACGCCACCTTCCGCGATCCCGTATTCGATCTGGCTGGAAAGGACATCGGTGCCATGTGGCGCATGCTGTGCTCGCGCGGACTCGACCTTCGTGTCGAATCATCCAACCTTGAGGCCAACGCGGATAGCGGACGCGCCGAGTGGGAAGCGTGGTACTCCTTCTCCGCAACAGGCCGGCCCGTGCACAACATCGTCAGGTCCGAATTCCGCTTCAACAGCGGGAAAATTTCCAGCCAGGTCGACCGCTTCGATTTCTGGCGCTGGTCTCGCCAGGCCCTCGGGCCGGTCGGCGCCCTGCTCGGCTGGACACCGCTGCTGCGCAACAAGGTGCAAGCCAATGCCCGCGCCGCGTTGCAACAATTCATGTCATCGGAACAGCGGACGCGCTAGCCGCGGTTGCCACTTGCGATCGTCCAATGACCCGCGCCGGTCGATGCCGCGGTGGCAGGAATTCCGTGTGCAGACG
>OEIU01000870.1_pt1 | contig 23551 bp, 25 predicted proteins | sample 1539221 | NCBI WGS metagenome assembly OEIU01 (sample SAMN03792071, study PRJEB22550) | activated sludge metagenome | feature: wastewater treatment plant; material: activated sludge; isolation source: Wastewater treatment plant of a petroleum refinery complex | place: Argentina: Zarate | collected...
TGCCGCTGACCACCACACCCTCCATCAAGCAATTGCCGAAACCGCTGCAACACAAGGTGGAATGGGACAAGCAAGCGAAGGAGCTGGTCATCCGCCAACCATTGACGATCGAGGAAACCGCGCAACTGGCCGAAACGGTGACCACGCCGGAAGAACGTGCCGCCATCGTGCAAGCCGGCGAAACCAGCCGCACCACGGCGGTGGAAGTGCGTCTATGTCCCGCCGACACCGGCGAGGTGTTGTCGGTGCCCGCTCTGGCCTTGCAGGTCCAAGGCGAACTGCAATTCTTCGACGACCCGGAAGTGCTGGACTATCCGTTCAACCTTTCCGGTTACGACGCCAATCCGGGCGCGGAAGATTTGCAGGCGCTGGGTCTGGCCGACCGCATCGCCAGCGGCGGCCGCATCGACGTGAGCGATGAAGGCAAGGTCAAGTTCGGTTTCATCGCCGATCTGCAGCGCGACTTGGGTTCTGCCTACAAGCCCGAGCACTGGGACGAAGTAAAGCTGGCTGCGTGGTTGTGCCGCAATCTGCCGGATTCGGGCATCACCCATGCATCCAAGTGGGCTTTCGTACTGCACTGGTTGCGCAACCTGCTACAACAGCCCGGATGCGATCTGGCTCGCGCGAATCGACAGAAGTTCCTCATGCGCGGCCTGCTGGAAAGCCGTATCCGCGAATTGCGCCGCAACGCGGTCAGGCAGGCATACCAGCAAGTGCTGTTCGGCGAGGATGCGCGCGCACGGGTGAAGGTCGGTGGCGAGTTCAACGTGATCTTCAACCCGCAGGCGTATGCGCCCAATGCCGACTACACCGGAAAATACGGCGATTACGACTTCCGTCACCATTACTACGGACGCATCGGTGATTTCGACAGCCGGGAAGAATTTGAGTGCGCGTGCAAGCTGGACCAATTCGCCGCGCAGGGCCGCATCAAGTTCTGGGTGCGTAACCTGGTCAACAAGCCTGGCTGTTCATTCTTCCTGCAAAAAGCCGATGGCCGCTTCTTCCCGGATTTCATCTGCCGCTTGCCGGACAGCAGAATCCTGGTCGTCGAATACAAGGGCGGTCAAGGCTGGACTGATGCGCAGGACGACCGCGACATCGGCAACCTATGGGCGGAATTGTCCGGCGCGCAATGCCGCTTCCTGATGGTGCGCAACAAGGATTGGGCGCAGATCGAAGCGAAGCTCTGAAAGCGAAGTCGCTGGATGCCGGGCTGACCAGCCATTCGGCTGTTCGCGTCGCTGCATGCAGGATTCGAGGATCAGGATCACGCATCGGGCGGCGTGCATTTCGGCTCAGCGGCTGCCGAAACGCACCGGCGGACGCCAGCTGAACAGATCCACGAATTCTCCAAACACCTGTTCGCTCAGCCGGCGCGCCGTCGTGCCATGACCATGCGTGTCGCGCAGGATGCGCTCGACATGATGCTCCGGTCCCGCCGCCTCGATTTCCGCGCGGTACTCGGGCACGTGCAGCCAGCGCTGAATCAGATGCTCGTCCGCTTCGAGATGGAACTGCAGGCCGTAGGCGCGCTCGCCGTAGCGAAACGCCTGGTTGGCGCAGGTCGGCGTGCTGGCGAGATGCACCGCGCCGTGCGGCAGATCGAACGTATAGGCATGCCACTGGAACACGTGCTGGCTGCCGTCGAAATGCCGGCACAGTCGATCCGACTGCGCCGCCGCGCTCGGATGAATGCGATACCAGCCGATTTCGCGCACGGGATTGGGACGCACGTTCGCGCCCAGCGCCGCCGCCAGCAGCTGCGCGCCGAGGCAGATCCCAAGCACCGGCATGTCGCGGTTCAATGCTTCGCGGATCGCCACGATCTCGGTGAGCAGGTGCGGATGGCGTTCGGTCTGGTCGACGTTCATCGGCCCGCCCAGCACGATCAGGCCGTTGTAGCGGCTGACGTCGGGCTGCACCAGCGGCTCGCGGGCGAAGTTGATGTAGCGGACGCGGAAGCCGCTGCTGCGCAGGAACGGATCGAGAATGCCGAGCGGTTCTCTGGCCGAATGCTGGAAGACGAGAAGTTTGCGCATGCGCCTGCACGATAGCAGAGGCGCGCCGCGTCTTTGCCGTCAGCGCGGCGTCAGGTCCGGCACCGGCACGTTGGGATCGGACGCGCTGTGCTCATGCTGCAGCGGCAGGGAGAAACCGAACAACGCGCCCTGTCCCGGTTCCGAGCGCGCCCACACCTCGCCGCCGTGACGCGTGACGATGCGCTGCACGATGGCCAGTCCCACGCCTGACCCGGGATATTCCTGCGCGCCATGCAGGCGCTGGAAGACGCCGAACAGCGACTCGGCGTAGCGACCGTCGAAACCGATGCCGTTGTCCTGGATCTCGAAGATCACGCGATCCTTCTCCTCGCGGCCAGTGATTTCGATCCGCGGCTGTTCGACGCGGCTGCTGTACTTCACCGCGTTGTCGAGCAGGTTCTGCCACACCTGCAGCACGAGTCGTGCATCGCCGCGCGCCGCGGGCAACGGACGGACGGCGATCGACGGCGGTACCGACGAGGCATACGCGGTCTGCGCATGACTCGCCGCCTCGGCGGCGAGCGCATTCATGTCCAGATCGCTGCGCTCCAGCGTTTCGCGACCGCAGCGTGCGAACTCGAGCAGGTCGTCGATCAGCGTGGACATGCGCAGGATGTTTTCGCTGATGCGCGCCAGATAGTGGCTCGCCCGGCTCTCGCCGTGCGGCGCCAGTTCCTCGCGCAACAGGGTCGAGAAGCCGTCGATGGCGCGCAGCGGTCCGCGCAGGTCGTGCGACACCGAATAGGAGAATTCTTCCAGATCCTTGTTGGCCGCACGGAGTTCGGCCGTCTGCGCCTGCAGATGCCGGTTGAGCGAACGGATGCGCTGGGTCGCACGCCGCTGCTCTTCCACCTGCTGCTGCAGTTCGGTGTTGATGCGCGCGGTGCGATCACGTTCGTTGCGCAACTCGGCGACCAGCGCTTCGTTCTCGAACGCCGTGCGGATCTGCTGCTCGATCGATTTCGTCTGCCGGTTCGCGATGACCAGCATCACCGGTATGTAGGAAAGGAAGGCGACGCCGAGAATGATGCGGTCGCCGCCCATGAGTATCTGATTGATGGCATACGGCGCGATGAACGGAATCAGCAGCGCGGCATAACCATGCCGCACCGGCGCCTGCGAGCCGATGCCGGAGGACGACGCACCGATGAAGAACACCGCCACGATGACTTCGAGCTGCGGATCGCGCGGCAGCAGCCAGGTGCCCGAGAGCGACCACACGCCACCGGCCACGGCCGCCAGCGTCAGCATGAGCGTGCGCCAGCGGTGCGTTTCCTCCGCCGTGCGTTCGCGCGACAGATAGCCGCGCGCCACCCGCCAGCGGACCAGCGTCACGGCCATCAGCAGCACGTACCACGCGATGCTCGCCCACCAGCCGTGGCGCGTATGCGTCAGCCAGACGAGCATGGCACCCGCGTAGGTGCTGCCGAACAGCGGTGAAGTCGTCAGGCGCGACATCAGCGACACCTGCTCGACGAGCACGCGCTCGTCGAGTCGGCCGGCGGGATGGGCTGCAGTCGCTGCGGGATCGGTCATCGTTGTAGTTCCGGTGCGCACGGCGCGCACCGTCGCGGCAGACTCGCGAGCGGCGATTCCCCTGTCAATGAGCATTCTCCGGCTGCGTTCGACACGGCTCGCGAGCCGTGCGAGCGCATGCGCAACTTCGCCCCCACCCCAGCCCTCCCCCGCTACGCGGAGGAGGGAGCAGAAGCGACCGGAATTCCTCAGCGACCGCCCGACTGCGTGATGCCCGCGGCGCTCAGGCGGAACGCCAGCTCGGCCGACGCGATCGACGAGGCATAGCCGTCTTCCTGGATCACCGTGACGCGGCCCAGTGCCGCGTTCACCACGACGCCCTTCAGATCGTCGACCCAGCGATGCAGCACTTCGCGCGCGCGCAGCAGCGACGCTTCATCCACGGCCGCGTGGCCCGGCGCTTCGAGTTCATTGCCGAGTTCGATGATGCGCTCGGCCGTTTCCTGGATCTTCTGTTGCTTCTCGGTGCTCATGGGAATTCCCCGTGGTTTCAGCCGTTGCGGTTCGGTTCAGGTGGCGCAGCGCGTTCAGCGTGCGCGTCTGACGGCGAGCACGCCGTCGCCGATCAGACGGGTCGTGAAGCCCGCGGTCTGCAGACGTGTCGCCACTTCGTTCGGCACGTCGCGTCCGCTGGTCAGCCGGTTCGGCGTGCCGGTGTAATGGAACAGCGGGCCGTTGCGGCGCAGGACTCTCGCCAGCTGATCGTAGAAACGCTGCGAATACAGTTCGCCGGCAATGCCGAAGCGCGGCGGGTCATGCAGGACGGCATCGACCGAACCGTCCGCGATCTCGCCGATGCGTTCGGAGATATCGCCGGGCGTCACGGAAAGGCGATCGTCATCCGTTTGCGGCGACCACGGGTTCAGCGTGCGCAGCCACAGCACGTCGGGATTCTTCTCGAACGACAGCACGCGCTGCGCCTGTTCCTGCAGGCACCACGCCGCGAAGTAGCCGAGGCCGCCGCACGTGTCGAGCACGATCTTGCCGCGCGGTTTGATCAGCGCCACTTTGCGACCTGCATCCTCCCAGGGCGACACCTGCGCCGTCGGCAGCATCTTGATGCCGTCGATCTCGAACGTCGGTGCGCCCCACGGCGTCGGCACCAGCTTGATCAGCGAATTCGTGTAGCGGGCCACGGGCTCGAATGAGGTACTGGTCCAGTGGTAGATCGTGCGGTCCTTGCAGGCATCGAGGTACGGATAGCGCTGGCCCTGCCATTCCCATGCGTCTGCAGCAATCGACACCTGCGTCGTCGTGCGGTCGAGATCGAGAGAACAGGCGAGCGTTGCCGCGCCGCTGCGCGCAGCGGCGAGCAATGCTTCGTGAACGGGCAAGGTGAGCAGCGGACCCATGGATACGCGCGAGCGTATCAGACTCTTCCTGTGGGGCCGGCTTCAGCCGGCCTTCTGCAGAGTCAGGCTAAAGCCTGACCTACAGTCGGAAGCTCTTCCTGTGGGGCCGGCTTCAGCCGGCCTTCTGCAGAGTCAGGCTAAAGCCTGACCTACAGTCGGAAGTTCTTCCTGTGGGGCCGGCTTCAGCCGGCCTTTGCAGCTATGCGCCGGGTTCTGCGGGAAGCTCTGCTGCCGCTGCCTTGCTCTCCGCCGGCCGCACCTGCCAGCCGCCCTTGCTGGTGTAGTGCGGATTGACGCGCGCGACGACCGTGCCGGCCACCGTCGTTTTTCCCACTGCGGCGAGTTCCGGCATGGTCGTGTACATGACCAGATCGCCGCGCTCCAGGCGCGGCACCTTGTCATCGATCATGGTGCTGAAGCACACGTGCGTGAGGTCGGTGCGCGCGAGCAGTTCGTTCAGCGTGCCTTCGGGAATCGTCCTGTCGTCGGGATTGGCGATCTTCACGCTGCACATGCGCCCCTGCACGCCCAGCACGACCGCGAGCACCGCCCTGCCGTCCTTGAGCGAGCAGTCCAGGTGTTCGCAGGCATATTCGAATGCCCCGGCATTGCTCTCGAAAGTTTTCGCTTCGGCCATCTCTTCGACTCCGTCTCTCTGCTGGAGCGGGATGCTAGCCGATGGAGCGAGTCATGACAGCGGGTTTCGCGCTGCCTGCGCGTATAATCCGCGCCCCCTGATTTCCCATCGCGCCATGAACGAATTTCCTCCCTGCCCACAATGCAACTCGCTGCTCACCTACGAGGATGCGAATCTCTACATCTGTCCCGAGTGCGCCCACGAATGGCCCAGGCATGCGACGGTTGCGGAGGATGAACCGCCGGCGGCGATCCGCGACGCCGTGGGCAATGAGCTGCACGACGGCGACAGCGTGACCGTGATCAAGGACCTCAAGGTCAAGGGCTCGTCGCTGGTGGTGAAGATGGGGACGAAGGTGAAGAACATCCGTCTCGTCACGGGCGATCACGACATCGACTGCCGGATCGACGGCATCGGTGCGATGCAGCTCAAATCGCAGTTCGTGAAGAAGGCGTAGGAACGCCTCAGGGATTCGAGCCGCTCGAACTGAAGCCGGCTCCGTTCGGACGCCGAAGTGGCCATGTCGCATGGCTCCTCGGGCCGATGAACACACTCATCGCTTTCTCGACACTGCGCGCCACTCGAATCACGCAGGAGATGACGATGAAGTGGCCCGTGACGGCGCTGGCATGCGCTGTGTTTTCGATGAGCGGCTGCGGCAGCGATTCGCAGGAGGCGCCGACGCCTCCGCCCGCGAGCGAGCAGCCTCCACCCGACACCGGGCAACCGCCGCCGGCGAATGGCGGACAGACCGGCAACGTCGACGATCTCACGCCGACCGCCATCGGCGCACCGCTCGGCGCAGCAGTCAGCAAGCAGATCGGGACGGAGGGCGGCGAACTCGCGACGGCCGATGGCGCGCTGATCGTGATCGTTCCCGCCGGTGCGTTCGCCGTCGCGCAAACCGTATCGATCCAGGAAATCACCCGCTTCGCGCATGGCGCGAAAGGCCGTGCGTTTCGCATCCAGCCGGAAGGGCTGCACACGACGGCGCCGATGACGCTGCGCTTTCGCGTTTCGGACGATGACCTCGCCGGCACCACGCTCGATCTGCTGACGATCGGCTGGCAGGACGATACCGGGCGCTGGCATGCCTATGCCGCGCCGCAGATCGATACGGCCGCGCGCACGCTCTCGGTGCCGACGCGGCATTTCAGCGACTGGTCGATGATCGCCGGCGCACAGATAACGCCGGCCCGTGCGATCGTGCGCACCGGCGAGAATCTGCCGCTGCAGGTGATCAGCTGTCGGAAAACCGGGCTGCCGCCGGACGGCGAACTGGAAATACCCACCATCGGTTACGACGACTGCGAACCCTCGCCCATCGCGTCGTTCAGCACGCGCAACTGGGCGGTGAACGGCGCACCCGGTGGCGGCGGCAGCATCGGCACCGTGGTCGCCGACGCAGACCGCTGGTCGGGCAAGGCGACGTTCCATGCGCCAACGACGAAGCCACAGCCCAACGTCGTGGCCGTCTCCGCCGAACATCGCTTCGACGACGGCAATGGTCCGCACCAGCTGCTGGTGGCGAACGTCACCCTCGTCGATGCCAACGCCACCTGCGACGGCATGGGCGCGGTGAAACTCTTCGACGTCGATGTCTCGCTCGACGACTTCAGCTACCTCGCCACCGCGGAGCATCGTCGCCACGAGGGACATCACGCGGGCCGGCTCGTCGGCAAGCTGACGAAGATCACGCAGGGCAACCTGCCGTTCGACGTCTGGATGTCCACCGAGGAGCCGCTGCGCGACGGCTTCGTGAAGATGCACGACTCATACATATACGAGCCGCCGTCGGGCGACGGCTACAGCGGCACGGTCGTGGCGGATGGCATTCCCCACGATGCGCCGAATGCGCCGAGCTTCGTCTCGCTGAAGCTCGACTACTCGACCTGCACATTCGATCTGTTCGCCAGCTTCACCATCGTCGGCACGCTCACTCACGACGGCGAGAGCGTCGAACAGCCGATCGGCATGGGCGGGCTGTATCTCTACGGACAGGCGATTCCGCCGGAACAGCTCGGCACCGATACGCTCGACGGACGGGCGAAGGTGCAGGTGTCGACGGATACGGAAATCACCGGCTACGTGCCCTTCCAGGAAGCCGCCGTGGAATGGCAGATGAGCGGCGAGACCTGGGCGCGATGGCGCATTGCGCCGCGGGATTGATCCCGATCTAGCGACGTGGCCCCTCATCTTCCGGCTGCCACGGCCGCAATTCCTCCGGGCGCTGGCGCACATACGCCAGCACCTGGCGGCGTTTCTCGGGACCGCGGCGGCCTTCGTCGCCGCTCGCTTCCTCGCCGAAGAATTCGGGCATGCGGTCTTCGATGCGTTCGTAGATGCCGCGCCAGAGCTTCTTGAGACCATGAATGGATACGTCCAGCGGTCCCATCAGTGCTTCGTCGGAATCGTCGAACAGGGCGAACCACAGCAGGCGGCGCTGCGATGCCGAGAATCCGAACAGCGGCGCCTGATGCTCGAAGGCGTTGCGCGCAGGAGGACCCGGCATGCGCTTCAGGGCGCCGGCGCGCGTGAGTCCGAAGAGCGCCGGCCGCTGTTCCGGCAGCAACGCGGCCAGCGACGCTTCATCGCGGAATTGCAGCCGCTCGAAACCCGACGCCATGGAAAACGGTTCGTTGCCGGCGCTGGTCTCGTAGTAGATCGCCTGCGGGTTGTAGCCGTCATGAAAGGTACGGAAGGCGTCGTTCGCCATCGCCATGGTCCGCTGCGCCTGCGGCTGCAGCAGATCGTGACCGCGCAGGGAGAAATGCATGATGAACATGTCGAGGTCGCCGCGCGCGCTGGCGGCGCCGATCTCGCGGTCGCTCATGAGAGCGAACTCGTCGTCGAGCAGTGCGCGGTACACGCGACGCGTGAGAAACGCCGCGGGCCGGTCGTGCATCGACAGCGCCTGCGTGAAGGCGCGCGGCAGGATCATGGTCACGCCCCAGCCCTGCACGCGCTGGGCGGCCGGTGCGGCCACGTCTTCGAGCACCGCGCTGATCATCGAGGGTTCCTCGAGCAGCTGCGGCCACAAGGCCGACAGCGCGCGCGCCATCGACTCGTCGATCCCCAGCCAGGGCGGCAGCAATGTCAGGCATTCCGCGAGATCGCGGTGCGCGGCAGGCCGATAGCGCAGTCGTTGGTTCGTGCGGATGCTCAGACGACGATCCTCCGCACACACGCGGGTGCGCGGATTCTAGCGGATGGCCGCGACGTCTTTACAGGCGCCCGGCACGCAGCAGTTCCGTGAGTCGCCCCCAGGTGCCGTAGGCCTTCACCGCCTGCTGCAGCACGCTTTCGAGCGATGCCGGTCCGTTCGCATCGAGGAAACGCGCACCGGCGCGCGTGTTGAGATAGATGGCGTGCGCGTCCAGGCCGTCGCGCTCCAGAAAACCCAGGGTCACCAGCGCATCGAGCAGATCCGGCGCGGCCTTCGCTTCCAGACCGAGCGCGCGGCAGAGCTGGCCGCAGGTGCGCGGCCCCTTGCCGAGTTCCGTGAAAACGCCGAGTTCGACCGCCGTCAGCAAGATGCGCGATACGCGGAACGCAAATGCGGTTTCCAGGATGCGCTGATCCGCGGCGCCTTCCGTCAATGACATGCACGCGCCCAGGCGGCGGCCTGCACCCGCGAGTTGACGCCGAGTTTGTTGAGGATGTTGGCGACGTGGCGCTTGACCGTGTGCAGGCTCAGCGAGAACTGGCGGGCGATCTGCTTGTTGCTGTCGCCGGCGGCGATGCGGATCAGGATCTCGCGTTCGCGCAGCGTCAGCAGACTGGCGAGGTCGGCGGTCCGTTCGAGCGACGCTGGCATCGCAGTCCCCTGCAACAACTGCGGCAGCAGGCGGTCGAGTGTTTCGGCCAGCACGCGCCGCAGTTCCTCGCGAAGCTGCAGCCAGGAATCCGCCGGAAGATTCGTCCGGCGGGAATCCACGAGCGTCGCAACGTGCCAGGAATCCAGGCTCATATCGATTCTCCCCATGTTCGATTGGGCATGGCTCATGCCCGATGGAAGGGATGCTAGGAGAGGCGACTGCGGCGCCCAATGCTCTAAAAGAGACGGGCTCTAAAAGAGACCGGCGCGGTTCTGGGTCGATCGACTTCGTCTGATCCCCTCCTCCGCGAAGCGGGAGAGGGTCAGGGGTGGGGCCTCTTTTCTTACTGTGGGGCCGGCTTCAGCCGGCCTTTTTTCAGAAGTCAGGCTAAAGCCTGACCTACAGAAATCCCCCCATCTGTCCCCCGCTGCGCGGAGGAAGGGACGCTCGATTCGATCTCATCTCATCGTTCAGCGCCAGCGGCTCGAAGCCGAGCAGGACTTGCCTTCGACCTCGCCGTCACGTCACGCTTGCGAATGGCTTCAGGACTTGCAGCACTGCTCGATGACGTCGCGGCGATCGCCAAACTGGCCGCCGCTTCGCTGGACGATGTGACCGCCGCGGCCGGCAAGGCCGGATCGAAGGCGGTCGGCGTCGTGGTCGACGATGCGGCGGTGACGCCCGGCTATGCGATGGGCTTCACGCCCGATCGCGAATTGCCGATCGTCTGGAAGATCGCGCTCGGTTCGCTGCGCAACAAGTTCCTGTTCCTGCTGCCCGGCGCGTTGCTGCTCAGCGCCTTTGCGCCCTGGGCCGTCACGCCGATCCTGATGCTCGGCGGCGCGTATCTGTGTTTCGAGGCCGCCGAGAAGATCATCGAGGCGCTCGCCAAGACCGCCGGCAAGGTCGACAAGTCGCCGCACGTCGAGGAACTCGCGCTCAGTTCGACGCAACTGGAACTGCAGAAGATTTCCGGCGCCATCCGCACCGATCTCATTCTGTCCGGCGAGATCATGGCCATCGCGCTCGCCACCGTCGCCGATCGGCCGCTGTTGATCCAGGCCGGTGCGCTGGCCCTCGTGAGCCTGTTCATCACGGTGGGCGTCTATGGCGTCGTCGGACTGATCGTGAAGATGGATGACATCGGCGTGCATCTCGCGCAACGCGACTCGGCCGCGGCGACAGCCTTCGGGCGCGCGCTGGTCAAGTCGATGCCGCGCGTGCTGCAGGGACTGAGCTTCATCGGCACGGCCGCCATGTTGTGGGTCGGCGGCGGCATTCTCGTGCACGGGCTCGAACACTTCGGACTCGACCTGGTGCCGCACGCGGTCGAACACCTCTCCGAAATCGCCAGTCACGTTCCGGGCATCGGCGCCGTCACGGGATGGCTGACGTTCGCGGTGGGTGCCGCCGTGGTTGGATTCGTGGTCGGCGGTGCGATCGTCGCCATCGTGCATCTGGCGCCCAGCCGCCGTCACTGAGCCCGGGATACATGCCGTTCGAGATTTCCCAGCAACCGGATCACATTCGCATCCGCCTGACCGGCAGGGTCAGCGCCATCGACCTGGACGATCTCGCGCGCGAAGTGCATCGACTGGAGGACGAGCGCGGCCCGGTGCACAAACTCACGGACCTCACTGGCATGGATGCCGTCGATGTCGCCTATCCCGAAGTGAGCGATTTCGCCGACCGGCGGCGCACCCGGCCCATGAAGGCGCCGGTCCGCTCGGCGATCGTCGCCAGCCGCCCGCTGCAGATCGGGTACGCACGCATGTTCCAGACGCTCAACGACAATGCCTTCGTCGACATCCGCCTGTTCACCAAGGTGGATGAGGCGCTGCAGTGGCTCGCGGAGTCCGTCATCGTCGACACTGCGAAAGACGGCGCGTGAAGACTGTGGTCGAACCGAGGCGAGCGCTCGCCGCAGGGACGGGCACCACCCGTCCGCTCGTCGCGAACGCCCTTGCCGCGATCAGGGATCCGGCGGGCGAAGGATCGCGCACGTTCATCGCCATTCACGCAGACGAAGCGCTGGCTGCCGCGGACCGGATCGATGCCCGGCGCCGCGCCGGCGGAAGCCTCCCCGCACTGGCCGGCGTGCCGATCTCGATCAAGGACAACATCGACGAAGCCCACATCACGACGCTCGCGGGTTCGACGGTGCTGATCGACTCACCTGCAGCATCGTGCGATGCCGGCATCGTCCAGCGTCTGCGCGATGCCGGTGCCATCATCATCGGTCGCACCAACATGACCGAGTTCGCGTACTCGGGTCTCGGCATCAACCCGCACTACGGCACGCCGCGCAATGTCTTCGATCGCGCCGCGGAACGCATTCCCGGCGGCTCTTCATCGGGCGCTGCGATCTCGGTCACCGATGGCATGGCAGCCGCAGCGATCGGGACGGACACCGGCGGATCGGTACGCATTCCAGCGGCGCTGAACGGGCTGGTCGGATTCAAACCGACCGCGCGGCGCGTCCCGCTCGACGGCGTATTGCCGTTGTCGACCACGCTCGATTCCGCGGGGCCGCTGGCGAAGACCGTCGGCGACTGTGCGCTGCTCGACCGGATTCTCGCAGCGGACACCGATGCGGTTGCGACACCGCTGCCGCTGCGCGGCCTGCGCGTGGCGGTGCCGCAAACCGTGTTCCTCGATGATCTGTCCGATAACGTCGCCGATGCATTCGCCGCGGCGTTGCGCCGGCTGTCGGCCGCCGGCGTACAGATCGTCGAATCGACCATGCCGGAGTTCGCGCATGCGGCCGAGGTCAACTCGCGCGGCGCGCTCGTCAGCGCGGAAGCCTTCGCGTGGCATCGCCGCTGGATCGAAACGCATCGCGAGCGCTACGACCCGCGCGTCATTCTGCGCATCCTGCCGGGCGAACGGATTTCGCCGCAGCAGTACGACGAATTGCTGCAGCGACGCGCGCGCTTCGTGGAGGAGATCGACGCGATTGCCTGCGGCTACGACGCGCTGCTGATGCCGACTACACCCGACACCGCACCGGCCATCGCCGACGTGGTCCGCGACGATGCGTCCTATCTGCGATTCAACGGCCGGATGCTGCGCAATGCGTCGGTCGTGAATGCCTTCGACGGCTGCGCGCTGTCGATTCCCTGCCATGAACCCGGCAGCGCGCCGGTTGGGCTGATGATCGCCGGCATGGGCAATGCGGATCGCAGGGTTCTCGGCATTGGATTGGCGGCGGAGGCGATCGTGTCGCTGTGGGGCCGGCTTTAGCCGGCCTTCTGGAGTCAGGCTGAAGCCTGACCACAGGGGAAGTCGGGTCGCTACTTCGCCTTCGGCAATGCCGGCGGCGTCCCGATCAGTCCATCGGGACGCGCGACCTTCAGCATGCGCAGATACGCCGGACGTTCCTCCACCTTCTTGCGCCACGCCACGACGTTGGGAAACTGCTCGATGTCGACGATGTTGAGACCCGCGGCGAAATTCACGGGGAACAGCATCATGATGTCGGCGGCGGAAAATTCCTGGCCGCCGAAGTACGGATGCCTGCCGAGGAAGTCATCGGCAAACTTCACGACGGCTTCGGAATCGACCAGCCGCGGACGGTTCGGCGCCGGCTGCTGCCGTCCCTGGATCAGGGTGACGCGATAGTCGGCAATCGCACGCGAGGCGAACGAGCCTTCGGCGAAGTGCATCCATTGCAGGTAGTACGGAAAGTCGGGCGAATCGACCGCCGGACGCAGCCGTCCCGCGCCATCGCGGGCAAGCAGCAGTTCGATGATCGCGCCCGATTCGACCATGACCTGATCGCCGTAGCGCACGGTCGGCGCCACCGGCATCAGCGGACTGACCGTCCGGATCGTCTGCATCGAACCGGCGATATCGCCGCGCTTGTATTCCAGCGTGTAGGGCAGCCCGAGTTCCTCGCATAGCCACACGATGCGCTCGGAGCGCCGGCCCTCGATGTGGTAGATCGTCAGCGGTGCGGAGATGGTGGCTTTCATCGCGGGGGCCGCCGGCTCGGCAGCCTGCGTCGTTCCGCCCAGCGAGACCAGCAGCAACGCGATCAGCGTGATTCTCTTCTGCATGCGCCTTCTCCCTTTTGAAAGGTCAACGGTAGCACGCCACTTCATCGCTGCGCCCGCGCAGATCGTCTATCGATTCTCGTAGCGGCTGAGATCGAGGATGCCGGAAGTCAGCGGTTCGGCGCGGGTGTAGTCCGCGCGGACCGTATCGCTGAGCTGCCAGAAGCCGGCATCGGTACGACGCACGCCGAAGCGGTCGAGCAGCCGGCGGTAGTCGGCTTCGGTGCGCAATGCCTCGATACGCGCGACGAGTTCGGCGAAGTCCTTCTCCTCCACCTGCAGGAAGATGTTCGGATAGGCGCCGACGACGCCGTTGGCGATCGTCAGGCTGTCCTCGGCGACGAGCCGTCGCGACGCTTCGTCGAACATGGAGGAGATATTGGTGTAGGCGCTGTTGTTCAGGAGGGTCAGCAGGCCATGTCCCGGCACCTTGATCACTAGCATCTGAGGCAGGATCGATGCCGCCGTACCGCGCACCGCATCGATCTTCTGCAGCGTTGCGATGCTGCCGCGCGACAGACCGGACTGCTCGAGTTCGTAGGCGTGCTGCAGCGCGCCGGACAGGCGTTTCTGCAGCAGGCCGAACAGTTCCAGCCTGGGTTGCGACGTGTGGTAATCGATGGGCGTGGGCAGCACTTCATGCTCGAAGTAGCTGTCGAGATAGTCCCGCACATCCTTCTGCGCACCGCGATACCACTGCTCCACTTCGGCGACGCGCTGCGGCTGCGGCAGGTAGGCCAGGAAATTCATCTCCGCTTCCATGCGCAGGAAGTCCATGTACATGCGCGTCATCACCTGGTGCGAAGCCGTGCCGTAGACATCGAAGCCGGCCACCAGCAGGTAGTGGATGCGTTCGAGAATCGGATAGTCGATCAGCCAGGCGGTCTGCGGCGGCTCGCCGACCAGGCCCTTGAGCACGCTCGCGCTGTCGGAATGGCGAAACACGGTCAGCGCGGCATTGGCATTCGTGCCCTCGCCGTCCCAGACCGTATGCAGTCCGGCTGCGCCGAGGGCCGCGCTGTTGGCGCGGATGAAGTCGCCTTTGGCGTGCAGGTAGTCGCGCTGCGCCTTCGCATACTCGCGCCAGCGGACGATCGACAGCAGGCCGCTTTCCGATTCCGCCGGCAGGCGCAGATGATGGTTCTGGTCGGCGAGGAAGGCGGCGAACTCCTGCGACACGGCCGACCGCGGCGTGGTGAAGAACACCCAGAAACGATCCTGGATCACGTCCAGCGCGACATTGCCGCGGCACACCGGACCCTTGATGAAGTTCATGATCGTGAACTGCGCTTCGTCGAGCAGGAAGGCGTGACGCGCCTGATACGGAATCCGCTGGAACGTGATGAACGGATTCGAGGCCGTCTGCACGTCGTAACCGGGCAGCGTGTCGACCGGGTAGTCCGCATCGATGAACCACTGGCGCCAGCGATCGCGCCGTGCTGGCGTCAGTCGATAAGGCATGTGCGTCTTGGCAATGGTCGTCGACGGATCGCGCCACAACCGGTAATAGACGCGCTCGACGCCGGGATCGTCGTAGGGACGGCGTGTCGCGATGAGACTCAGCGGCTGGCCCGGCGGCGTGCGCGAGCGGACGAGCTTGAAGTAGATCGTGTCGGCGCCGCGATCCTCCATGTAGAGATGCGCCAGGAACAGGTGCTCATACAGGTAGCGCGCCGCGAGCCGCTGCCTGGGACTGTCGCCATTGAACAGCGTTTCCCAGTACGTCGCTTCCTGTACCAGCGACGCAGGCAGTGGCGCAGGCGCCGCCGCGGGCGCACCGGCGGCGAGCCATTTCGTCAGTGTCTCGTGCTCTTTCGCGTTCAATGCCGGGAAGCCGAATGGCATGCCCCACAGCGGATATTTGCCGGCGAACGTATCGAATGACTCGGCGGTCGGGCATTGCTGCGAGCGCGACAGGGAGAAATCGAATGTCTCCGGCAGCACCTTGACCGCCGGCAGCGGATGCTCCTGCTTGAGCTGCAGCATGCGCGCCATGACGCCGGCCTGCAGATTCGCCTGCGGAGAATCCTGCCGCTCGTTGAGCACGGGATGGAATCCGGCGGCGCGCCACTGCGCGGTCGTCTGCTGGTCCTCGAACAATCGCGTCAACCGCGCTGGCGCGACCCGCGCGACGCTGTACACCAGCTCCGGACTCGCCCCGCGCAGCACGCCTTCGTAGGAATCCAGTTTCAGCTGGCAGGGTGCGTCGTAACAGCCGTGACACACGAGACAGCGGTTGTTCATCACCGGGCGGACATCGCGCTCGAACTCGATGGGGACGCCCGCCGCTGCGGCGACATTCTCCTTCGGTCGCGTCGGGCCGAAGCGCTCATCGAGCGCGTGGCCCGCGATGGTCACGCAGCCTGCGACCGCTGCGAATGCCAGGCACATCAGAAGCAGTCGGCGGTTCATGCGCCGACGATAGCACGCGAGATGCGGCGAAGACTTACGTCCCGCAGAACGTGTTCAGCACCCGCTCGTCGGGCCGTGGTGGCTGCAGGTAGGCGGCATTGTCGGGCTGATCCTCGTAGGGACTCTGCAGCACCGACAGCAGCCGGAAGAATGGCGCCATGTCGCCGTCGTCGGACGCCGCATTCAATGCGGCGTCGACGCGGTGATTGCGGGGAATGAAGGCCGGACTCGCCTGGCGCATCTGCGCCGCGCGGCCGGCGGGCGATTGCGGATCGCGCGCGAGGCGCTGGCGCCAGTCGGCCAGCCAGGCCGCGAAGTCGGCATGGTCTGCGAAGGATTCGTGCAATGCGGATTCATCGCCCGCCTCGTCTGCGGCGACGGCGAGTCGGCGGAACGTCAGCGTGAAATCCGCATGTGATGCATGCATGACTGTCAGCAGGCGGCGCACGAGTTCGAGGTCGCTCTCCTCGCTCGACGCCAGGCCGATCTTGCGATACAGCGCCGCCAGGAAGTTGTCGTTGACCTGGGCGATGAAGGACTGCAGCACGTCGACTGCGAGTTCGACGGCCTTTTCGGAATCGGCATGAATGAGCGGCAGCAGCGTCTCCGCGAAGCGCGACAGATTCCATTGCGCGATGGCAGGCTGGTTCACGTAGGCGTAGCGTCCGCCGCGGTCGATCGAACTGAAGACCGTGCCCGGATCGTATTCATCCATGAACGCGCAGGGACCGTAGTCGATCGTCTCGCCGGAGATCGCCATGTTGTCGGTGTTCATGACGCCGTGGATGAAACCGACGCGCATCCATTCGGCGATGAGCACGGCCTGTCGCGTCGCGACTTCCCTCAACACGGCCAGTGCAGGCACGTCGGCCTCGCGCGCGTGCGGATAGTGGCGCGCGATCACGTAATCGAGCAGCGTGCGAATCGCTTCTTCATCGCCTTGCGCCGCGAAGTACTGGAACGTCCCCACGCGGACATGGCTCGCCGCCACGCGCGTGAGCACCGCACCGGGCAGTTCGCGTTCGCGAAACACCGGTTCGCCGGTTGCGACGACCGCCAGTGAGCGCGTCGTGGGAATGCGCAGCGCATGCATCGCCTCGCTGATCAGGTACTCGCGCAGCATGGGACCGAGCGCAGCACGACCGTCGCCGTTGCGCGAAAACGGCGTCTGGCCGGCGCCCTTGAGCTGGATGTCGCGCAGCACGCCGTCGCGATCACGGATCTCGCCGAGCAGGATGGCGCGCCCGTCGCCGAGCCGCGGCACGAAGCCGCCGAACTGATGGCCGGCGTAGGCCATGGCGAGGGGCGTCGCGTCGTCGGGGAGCTGGTTGCCGGAGAACACGGCTGCGGCAGTCTGTTCGAGCGCCCGGTCGACCCCCAGCTCGACCGCGAGCGTGCGATTGAAGATGAGCACGCGCGGATCCGGCGCCGCCGCCGGAGCGACTCTTGCGTAGAAACGCGCTGGCAGCGCGAAGTAGCTGTGTTCGAAGCCGAGTCGCATGATCGGTCGCCCGTCTTCGTGTGGGTCAGGCTTCAGCCTGACATCCGGGGGTCTTCCTGTAGGTCAGGCTTCAGCCTGACATCCGGGAATCTTCCTGTAGGTCAGGCTTCAGCCTGACATCCGGGAGGCCGGCTGAAGCCGGCCCCACAGGAAGAAACAAGAACCCTACTTTCCCTGAAACCGCCCCGGACGCCGTTCGGTCATCGCGCGCACGCCTTCGGCGAAGTCCTCGGTGACCTTCAGCTTGAGCTGTTCCCGATGCTCGTGCGCGAGCGCGGCGCGAATGTCATCGACCAGACCGAGCCGCAGCGTTTCGCGCGTGGAGAGCAGCGAGAGCGGCGCGTTCTCCGCGATCCGGTTGGCGAAGGCGAGCGCGGCGTCGATCAGGCCATCGGCCGGCGCCATCGCGTCGATCAGTCCCCAGTCGGCAACGTCTTCGGCCTTGTAACGATCGCCGGTAAGAAACATCTGCGCCGCACGCTGTTGCCCGATCACGCGCGGCAGCGAATGCGTCAAGCCGAATCCCGGGTGAAACCCGAGCTTCACGAAGTTGGCGGCGAAGCGCGCCTCCGGCGTCGCCACGCGAAAGTCCGCGGCGAGCGCAAGACCGAGGCCCGCGCCGACGGCCGCACCCTGTACCGCGGCGATGATCGGCTTGCGGCTGGCGAAAATGCGGATGGCCTGCGCATAGAACTCGGCCAGCGGATCGTCGCCGGCCGCGCCGAACCCATTCGGCGATACGAGGTCCGCACCGGCGCAGAACGCCTTGCCCTCGGAAGCGAGTACGACAGCGCGCACGTGCGCATCGGCATCGAGCGCATCGAGCCTGTCGGCGATCTGCTGCAGCAGACCCACGGTGGCGAAATTCTGCGGAGGATTGCGGAACGTCAGCAGCCGCACGTGACCGTGCGACTGCACATCGATCTGTTCATTCATGGGTTCAGCGCCTGGGAAAAGGCGCTCACCCTAGCAGGCTGGCCTGCCGGCGGCCAGCCAGGCCGCCCGTTTGCGCAACCGCACCGGCAGGCTCTTCAGGCCGCGCAGGATGACCATGCTGCTGCTGAGATCGAGTTCGTCCAGCGATACGGCAAGTTCCAGCGATTCCACGGAGTTCACGATCTCGCGGATCGCGCACTTCATTTCCTGGCGCGCGAGCATGGCGCCCAGGCAGTAGTGCACGCCGATGCCGAAGGCCAGGTGCTGGTTGGTGTTGCCGCGGTCCATGTCGAATTTGTCGGCGTCGGCAAAGCGCTGCGCGTCGCGATTGCCGGACGCCCAGCACAGCAGGACCAGCGAACCGGCTGGAATCGTCTTGCCGCCGAGCTGCGCTTCCTGCTTCACGATGCGCGGCAGGGTCGGCACGGGCGAGTAGAAGCGCAGCACTTCCTCGACGAACTTGCCGATCTCCTTGTCCTGTTCCTTGTCCTTCGTCGACTGCAGGCGCTTGAGCAGGTCGGGGTGCGTGGCGAGCGCGTGCATCGAGAAGGCGATGCCGTTGCGCGTCGTGTCCACGCCGCCGGCAATGGCCGTGGTCGTGATCGCCATGAGTTCGCGGTCCGTGAGCTGCGGCGCGTCGGAATCCTCGATGCGCGCGTGCACGAGTCCGGAGATGAGATCCGGGCGCGGGTTGACGCGCCGGTCATCGATCGCCTCGCGGGCGAAGCGCTGCAGCTGCATGACGTTCTCGGCGTGCTGCAGGAGTTCTTCCTTCGTGCCGCCCGCGCCGACGTGCGCCACCATCGAGTCGGCGCCGCGACTGACTTCGTCGATGCGATCCAGCGGCAGGCCCAGCGTGTCGCAGATGACGCGGATGGGAATCGGCATGGCGAATTCGCGGACCAGATCCGCGCTGCCCGCATCGAGGAACTTCGCCACCTGGTCGCGGCAGATGCCGACCACGCCGGCTTCCATGCGCGACACCACCGGTCCGGTGAAGGCATGCGAAATCAGCTTGCGGCGACGCGTGTGCAGTTCGCCGTCGACTTTGAAGCTGTCGGCCGGGTCCAGCACCATGAGGCCCTGCGACCGGATGTATTCGTCCACCTCGGGCTGGAACGGCGAACGCACGGCAGCCGATACGCGCATCTCATCCGAGAACACTTCGGTGTTGCGCGCGGCCTCGACGATGTCCTCGTGCCGCGTCACCAGCCACGTGCGCATCTTCTCGTCCAGGTGCACGGGATCTTCCGCACGCAGGCGCTCGAAGTACGGATAGGGGTTCTGCATCACCCGCGGATCGGCGAGGGTGAGACTACTGAGCGGCGGCTGCGTCATCGGATCGACCCGTCGTGTAGGAAAAGACAGGCGCCGAACATACCAGAGCCGCGCCCCCGCCCCGCCGGGTCGCCGGGAGCACTACCGGCCGAGTCAACAGGCGCTGCGGCGGCAGCCAAGAGTACCGGCTGCGCCTGGCGTCTTCTTTCTTCCTGTGGGGACGGCTTCAGCCGGCCTGCGTCCAGCGCCTGAGGCCGGCTGAAGCCGGCCCCACAGGAAGAGCAAGACGGGAACTAGAAGCCTGCAACCGCCGGAATGATCTCGCGGCCGAACGTTTCGATGGGCGCGATCTCGTGCACGTTCGGCATGTTGAAGATAACGTGCTGCACGCCGACGTCCGCGAAACCGCGACACTTTTCGATCACGTCTTTCGCGCTCATCTTTCCGGGCGCCAGATGCACGGTATTGAGTATCGTCGTCTCGATGGTGCCGAAGTCGCGGCCCAGCCGGTCGCAATGCTGCTTCAGTACGTCCAGCTTGGCCTTCACTGCCGGCGGATCGCCGAACAGGTTGCATGCATCCGCGTACTGCGCCACCAGTCGCAAGGTTTTCTTCTCGCCGCCGCCGCCGATCATGATGGGCAGGTGCGGGCGCGACAGCGGCTGCGGACTGCACAGCGTCTGTTCGAGCTGGAAATGCCTGCCGCGATAGGGGCCGTTGTCGCTGGACCACATCTGTTTCGCGATCTGCAGCGTCTCCTCCAGCCATTCGAATCGCTCCGCGATCGGCGGAAACGGCGTGCCGAGGCCGCGCGACTCCTGTTCGTTCCAGGCGGCACCGACGCCGAACCAGGCACGACCGCCGGAGAGCACGTCGAGCGTCGTGACCGTCTTGATGAGAATGCCGGGATGACGATAGGTCACGCCCGTCACCAGCGTTCCCAGCTGGATCTGCTTCGTCACGGCCGCCATGAAGGTCAGCGCCGAATAGCCTTCGAGCATCTCCATCTCGGGCGGCCCGACGTAACTGATCTGGAAGAAATGATCCATGACCCACAGGCTGCGAAAGCCGGCCGTGTCGGCGGTGCGCGCGATGTTCGCGAGCGTCGGGCCGATGGCCGCGGCGCCGCCGGGCCAGGTGAAATTGGGAATCTGCAATCCGACTTTCATGGGCGTTCTCCGCAACCGGTCGCGCAGTAGCCTGCGTCAGCGCGGCGGCCCAAGTCCAGTCGTGAACGTCGCATGCAGCCACGCGCCGACGGAGTCCACTGGCGTGTACTGCGCCCGCAGGGTCGTCGGTGCATTCCGCACGACGACGGCGCGACAGGCCCACTGCAGCAGATCCTGATCGTTGTAATCGTTGCCGATGGCCCAGGTGTCCTCGCGCGAAATGGCGTGCGTGCGCGCTATCCACGCCGCAGCCTGGGATTTGGATGCGCCCGGCGCGAAGGCTTCGATCCACAGGCTGCGGCCATCGAGCGGCGACGTGGCGCGGATCACGCTCAGTCCGGGCAGTTCGCGGCGCAGCTTGTCGAACGGCTCCGCCGCATCGGCGTCCGATGACACGGCAAGCAACTGACTCGCGGGACTGTCCGCCGCGCCGTGCTCGAAGGCGCGGCCTTCGGCGACATAGCGCGCCAGTCGCCGCTCGAAATCGGCATTGGGCTTGCCGGTACGATGAAAACGGAAAATGTGCTGGTCGGGAATGGGCGCGTGAATCATGAAGTCGAGTTCATGACCGAGAAACGTGCGGACGGCGAGTTCGGTCTGCTGCGGCTGCAGGGTGTGCGCGACCAGCAACTGCTGAGTGCGCCAGTCGAGAATGCCGGCGCCGGAAGAGAAGACCAGATAGTCGATCGGGAACTCCGCGGGGATGACGTGCCGCGCCGTCGCCAGCGCACGGCCGGTGGCGATCGCGCGTACGACGCCGTTCGCGCCGAGCGTGTGCAGCGCCTGCACGTCGCGCGGGTCGAAGGGCTGGCCGCGCATGAGCAGGGTGCCGTCGAGATCGCATACGAGAAGACGCAGCATCGAATCGTCCGTCCGCTTTTCGATGACGCGGAGCATATACATCAGCGGGCCGTATCATCAGCCCGACTTCGCTGCGCCCGCCATGTCGTCATATTCATATCCATCTGGATATGTAAAAATTATAAAAATCCCTGTGTTTTTCACATGTATTTACATTAAATATCCAATCAGTTATTAATCAGGCATGCCGAATCCTCGCGATGTACTTTTCCGCACACTCGCCGACCCGACCCGGCGGGCCATCTTCGAGCAGCTGTGTCGCGAGGGCGAACAGACGGTCGGCGCGCTGACGGCCGGCGCCGGCATCTCGCAGCCCGCCGTCTCGAAGCATCTGGGCGTGCTGAAGCAGGCCGGCCTGGTGCGCGATCGTCATGAAGGCCGCCAGACCCATTACAGCGCGCAGGTCGCGGCGCTCTCCCCTCTCATCGACTGGACCCGCCAGATGGCCAGCTTCTGGCAGAGCCGGTTCGACCGCCTCGAAGATCTACTGCGAAGGATGGACCAATGAACTCACGATCGATGAACGCGAACGAGACGCTCGCCGTCGTCGCCGAACGGGAATTTCCTTTTCCGGCGGAAAAGCTGTGGCGCGCGCTGACGCAGCCGCACCTGATCGAGGAATGGCTCATGAAGAACGACTTCAAGGCGGCGGTGGGCCATCGCTTCAATCTTCGCGGCGACTGGGGCGGCGTGCTCGACTGCGAAGTGCTCGCCATCGAGCCGCACCGCACGCTCTCCTACACCTGGAATTTTGCGCACGATGACCCGGCCTTCGCGCTGCAGAGCGTGGTCACGTTCACGCTGACGCCGACGGGCAGAGGCACGCATCTGCGCATGGAACAGTCGGGCTTCCGGCCGGAGCAGAAACAGGCCTACGGCGGCGCACGGCATGGATGGCAGCAGTTCCTGGCGAAGCTGGAACAGGTCGTCGCGCGGACGGAGTGAACGATGAAAGCGAAGAAGACGGCCGCAAAGCGCAGGACCATAGCGAAAGCGCCGCGCGACGCGAATGCAAAGCCCATCCTGCTGTCGGGCGGCAATCCGCAGATCGCGAAGGGCTACGGCGACGCACCCGTGCAGGCCTACATCGCCGCGATGCCGGGCTGGAAGAGCGCGCTCGGCCGCCGGCTCGACACGCTCATCGAGCGCACCGTTCCCGGCGTGAGCAAGGCAGTCAAATGGAACTCGCCGTTCTATGGCGTCGAGGGCCAGGGCTGGTTTCTCAGCCTGCACGTGTTCACGAAGTACGTGAAAGTGGCTTTCTTCCGCGGCTCGTCGCTGCGGCCCATGCCGCCCGGCGAATCGAAGCAGAAGGAAGTCCGCTATCTCGACATCCGCGAGGACCCGCCGCTCGACGAGGATCAGTTCGTCGCGTGGGTGAAGCAGGCCAGCCGGTTGCCCGGCGAAAAGATGTGAAGGAGCGACGGCCATGAAAAAAAAAATCCGCGACCTCCGCGACGAAGCGCAAGCGCAGTCCGACGGCAGCCAAGGAGGCAGACGCTTCCGCCAGGATCGATGCGCGCATCGAGGAACTGGCCGACTGGCGCGGCGAGACGCTCGCGCGCATCCGCAGGATCATCCGGCAGGCCGATCCCGACGTCGTCGAGGAATGGAAATGGCGCGGCGTGCCGGTGTGGTCGCATGCCGGCATCCTCTGCACCGGCGAGAGCTACAAGAGCGTCGTGAAAATGACGTTCGCCAGGGGCGCTTCGCTGCCGGACCCGTCGCGCCTCTTCAACTCGAGCCTCGAAGGCAACACCCGTCGCGCCATCGATGTTCGCGAAAAAGAGAAGATCGATGAGAAGGCGCTGCAGGCGCTGGTGCGCGCGGCGGTGGCGTTGAATCTGTCGAAGAAGAAGGCCGGATTGAGATGAGGGTTTCTGTGGGTCAGGCTTTAGCCCACTAGTGTCCGGTTAAGCCACTACCGCGCGCGCGGAACTGACTGATCCAT
>OEIU01000871.1_pt1 | contig 23542 bp, 25 predicted proteins | sample 1539221 | NCBI WGS metagenome assembly OEIU01 (sample SAMN03792071, study PRJEB22550) | activated sludge metagenome | feature: wastewater treatment plant; material: activated sludge; isolation source: Wastewater treatment plant of a petroleum refinery complex | place: Argentina: Zarate | collected...
CCTCGGGGAGGGGGACCTCCGGTACCGCCACCGGGTGTCGCCGTTCGTGGGGATGACCCTCACGGCGCGGGTCGTGCGGACGATCCTGCGCGGGATCACCGTGTTCGGCGAGGGCGCGACGGACGCCGCCCCCGGACGACTCGTGACGCCGGCGTGGGTGGCGTGAGCGCCCCGCCGGACGCCCGCACCGTGGTGCGGCCCGACCACGCGCTCATCGCGCCCGAGACCCACGTCCCGGGCCCGGTCCCCGGCTGGTCCGGCGCGGAGCACGTGACGCTCATCGCCCCGCCCATCGGGTCGCGGTTCAGCATGGCCCTCGTCCGCCTGGAGGCGGGGGGCGCCGCCGGCCCGCCGCGCGCCGGCGCCGGCCGCGCGGTCTACTGCCTGGAGGGGAGCCTGACCCTCACCGCCGACGGCCTCGACCACCGCTTGAGCCCCGGGGCGCTGGCGTACGTCCCGCCCGACGCGGTGCACGGCCTGCGGGCCGACACCGCCGCCCGGATCGTGGTGTTCGACAAGCCCCACACCGGGGCGCCCGGCGCCGCCCGCGGCCGCCTGGTGGTGACCGACGGGACCGCCGTGACGCCGCAGCCGATGCTCGGCGACCCCGCCCTGCGGGTCACGACGCTGGTCCCCGAGGCGCCCGAGCTCGACCTCGCGGTGAACCTCATGACCTTCGATCCCGGGGCGGCACTGCCGTTCACCGAGACCCACGTGATGGAGCACGGCCTGCTGGTGCTGGAGGGCAGCCTCGTCTACCGCCTCGGGGACGCGTGGTACCCCGTCCGGGCCGGCGACGCCATCTGGATGGCCCCGTTCTGCCCCCAGTGGGCCTGCGCCTACGGCACCGCCCCCGCGACGTACCTGCTCTACAAGGACTGGAACCGGGACCCGCTGTCGTGACGCCGCCGATCGACGTCCACCGCAACGCGCCGATCGACGCATCGCGGCTGGAGGGCGAGATCGAGGAGCTCGCGCGGTTCTCGGACACCCCGTACCCGTCGGTCACCCGGATCCTGTTCACCGAGCAGGACATGCGCGCGCGCACGTGGCTGATGGAGCGGATGACGGCCGCCGGGTTGACGGTGCGGGTGGACGCCGTGGGCAACGTCTTCGCCCGCTGGGAGGGCAGCGACCCGGACCTGCCGGCCGTGGCGACCGGCTCGCACTGCGACGCGATCCCCGACGCCGGGCGGTTCGACGGGGTCGTCGGGGTGCTGGGCGGGCTCGAGGCGATCCGGGCGCTCCAGTCGGCCGGCCACACCCCCCGGCGGGCCATCGAGCTCATCATGTTCACCGCCGAGGAGCCCACCCGCTACGCGCTCGGCTGCCTGGGCAGCCGCGTGCTGGCCGGCGTGGTCACCCGCGAGCGGCTGGACGCCCTCCGCGACGCCGACGGCGGCACCCTCGACCGCGCCCGGGCCGCCGCCGGGGTGGTCGGCGACGTGATGGGCGCGACCCTGGCGCCCGGCCACTACGCCGCCTTCCTGGAGCTCCACATCGAGCAGGGCCCCGAGCTGGAGGCCGGCGGCACGCCGATCGGCGTCGTGACCGCGATCGCCGCGCCCGCGACGCTGCGGGTGGAGCTGTCGGGCACCGGCGGCCACGCCGGCGCGGTGCTGATGCCGCTGCGCCACGACCCGCTCGTGGCCGCGTCCGAGGTGGTGCTGGCCGTCGACCGCGAGGCCCGCGGCAGCGGGGCGGGTGACACGGTCGGCACCGTCGGCCTGCTGACAGTCGAGCCGGGGGCGGTGAACAGCATCCCGCGGCGGGTGCGGATGGACATCGACATCCGCCACACCGACCTCCCCCGCCCCGACGCCGTGCTCGAGCGGGGGCGCGCCGCCGCCCGCGACGCCGCCGCCCGCCACGGGGGGGGGGACGAGGGGGGGGTCCCCAACGCCGACGACCCCATGACCTCCGACCCGGCGCTCATCGAGGCCATCGAGTCGGCCTGCGCCGAGGAGGGCCTGGAGGTCGTGCGGATGATCAGCCGGGCGTATCACGATTGTGTCTTCATGGCGCGCATCTGCCCCGCCGCGATGGTGTTCGTGCCGTCCCGGGGCGGGGTGAGCCACCGCCCCGACGAGTACACGTCGCCGCGCGAGATCGCCCAGGGCGCGGCGATCCTGGCGGGGGCGCTGCGCCGGCTCAGCGCCTGAGGTCGATTTGCACAGGCTGTGGAGAGAACCGTGGGATGTTCACGACCCTGTGACGGCGGTCGCTACGATCCCGCGGTCCATCGAACCGGGGAGCGGCGGATGAGCGAGGGCGCGGAGCTCGACGTGCTGGGCATCGGGAACGCGATCGTCGACGTGCTCGCGCACTGCGACGACGCCTTCCTCGAGTCCGAGGGGCTCGTGAAGGGCTCGATGAACCTAATCGAGGTCGAGCAGTCGAAGGCGCTCTACGGCCGGATGGGGTCGGCGGTCGAGGTGTCCGGCGGCGCCGCCGCCAACTCCATGGCCGGAGTCGCCTCGTTCGGCGGGCGGGCCGCCTACATCGGGAAGATCCGCGACGACCAGGTGGGCGAGGTGTTCGCCCACGACATCCGCGCGGTGGGGGTCCACTTCGACACCCCCGTCGCCGCGGACGGGCCGCCCACCGCGCTGAGCCTCATCCTGGTGACGCCGGACGCGCACCGCACCATGTCCACCTACCTCGGCGCCGCCACCGAGCTGGGGCCGGAGGACGTCGACACCGACCTGGTGGCGCGCTGCTCGGTCACGTATCTGGAGGGGTACCTCTGGGACAAGCCGCGCGCGAAGGAGGCGTTCCGCGTCGCGATGGCCGCCGCCCACGGCGCCGCGCGCCGCGTGTCGCTCACGCTGTCCGACTCGTTCTGCGTGGAGCGCCACCTCGAGGAGTTCCGGTCGCTGGTCGAGAACGACGTCGACGTGCTGTTCGCCAACGAGGAGGAGATCCTCGCGCTCACCGCCACCCGCGACCTCTCCCATGCCGTGTCGGCCGTCCGCGGCCGGTCGGAGATCGTGGTGATCACCCGCTCCGAGCACGGCTCGATGGTCGTGACGGCGGAGGACACGGTCGAGGTCCCCGCCGCCACCGTCGAGCACCTGGTCGACACGACCGGCGCCGGGGACCTGTACGCCGCGGGCTTCCTGCACGGGCTCACCCGGGGGCGTCCGCTGGCCGAGTGCGCCCAGCTCGGCTCGCTGGCCGCGGCGGAGGTGATCTCCCATCTCGGCGCGCGCCCGCAGACGTCGCTGGCGTCCCTGGCGCAGGGGGTCGCGTCCCGGTAGGAACGGCGACGGCGGCTGGTAAGGTGGCCGCCGTGCCGATCGCGGACTCCATCACCGAGCTGATCGGGCGGACGCCGCTGGTCCGGCTCTCGCGGGTCGCGGACGGCGCCGGCGCCCAGGTGCTCGGCAAGCTGGAGTCGTTCAATCCGGCGGGGTCCGTCAAGGACCGCATCGGGCTGGCCATGGTCGAGGCCGCCGAGGCCGAGGGCCGGCTGGTGCCGGGGGAGAGCGTCATCGTCGAGCCCACGTCGGGCAACACGGGGATCGCCCTGGCGTTCGTGGCCGCGGCCAAGGGCTACCGGTGCATCCTGACGATGCCCGAGACGATGAGCGTCGAGCGGCGGACGCTGCTGCGCGCCTACGGCGCCGAGCTGGTGCTCACGCCGGGGGCCGAGGGGATGCGCGGCGCGATCGCGAAGGCCGAGGAGATCGCGGAGTCGACGCCGGGCGCGTTCGTGCCCCAGCAGTTCCAGAACCCCGCCAACCCCGAGGCGCACCGGCGCAGCACCGCCGAGGAGATCTGGTCCGACACCGGCGGGGCCGTCGACATCCTGGTCGCGGGCGTCGGGACCGGCGGCTCCATCACGGGCGTCGCCGAGGTGCTCCGCGACCGCAAGCCCGACTTCCGCGCCGTCGCCGTGGAGCCCGCCGACTCGCCGGTGCTGTCCGGCGGCACGCCCGGGCCGCACAAGATCCAGGGGATCGGCGCCGGGTTCATCCCGGGGGTGCTGAACACGGCCGTCTACGACGAGGTGGTGACGGTCGACGCCGACGCCGCGTTCGCGATGGCCCGCCGCCTGGCGCGTGAGGAGGGGATCCTGGTGGGGATCAGCGCCGGCGCGAACGTCCACGCCGCGGTCGAGGTCGCCCGGCGGCCGGAGAACGCGGGGAAGGTGGTCGTCACGTTTCTCTGCGACACCGGCGAGCGCTATCTGACGACGCCCCTCTTCGACGAGGGCTGAGGCGCCCGCCGGGGCACCGGCGAGGGGTGAGCGATGGGAAAGGCGCAGGCGGATACGGCGACGGGCGACGGCGCCGGACCTCGGAGGAAGCGGCTCAACCGGGTGCGCTACGAGGAGGAGCTCGCGCGGCTCGAGGTGGAACTGGTGGCGATGCACGAGTGGGTGCGCGACACCGGCGTGAAGGTGCTGGTGATCTTCGAGGGGCGCGACGCGGCGGGGAAGGGCGGGGCGATCAAGCGGATCACCGGCCCCCTCAACCCGCGGGTGTGCCGGGTGGTGGCCCTCCCGAAGCCCACCGAGCGCGAGCGCACCCAGTGGTACTTCCAGCGGTACGTCGAGCACCTGCCCGCCGGCGGCGAGATGGTCCTGATGGACCGCTCCTGGTACAACCGCGCCGGCGTGGAGCGGGTCATGGGGTTCTGCACCGAGGACGAGTACACGGAGTTCCTCCGCAGCTGCCCCGAGTTCGAGCGCATGCTCATCCGCTCGGGGATCATCCTCGTGAAGTACTGGTTCTCGGTGAGCGACGACGAGCAGGAGCGCCGCTTCCAGGACCGCATCGACGACCCCACCAAGCGGTGGAAGCTCAGCCCCATGGACATGGAGGCGCGCGCCCGCTGGCTGGAGTACTCGCGGGCGAAGGACGCGATGTTCGCCCACACGGACACCAAGCAGGCGCCGTGGTACGTGGTGGAGGCCGACGACAAGCGCCGCGCCCGGCTCAACTGCATCCACCACCTGCTGAGCGCCGTGCCCTACGAGCACGTCCCGCACGACCCGATCACCCTCCCGCCCCGGCGCGACGACGCCTCCTACGTCCGCCCGCCGATGACCGACCAGACCTTCGTGCCCGACCACTACCCGTGATGCGACGCCCCACGCCCTGAGGGGGCCGCCGGCCGGCGCCGGATCGCCGCCGGCGCGGTTTCGCGCCATTTGGCGTTTCCGGTGCCCGTCGATTGACGCATCGGTCAGGGTCCCGGGCCATCTCCTGGACGTTCGGCCAGGGCGGTCGCTCCTATGCTCCTCGGGACCCGGGGGCGAGCGGAGGGTGTCGGCGGATGGTCCAGAGGAGGGCGGTATGCGCATGGATCGCGCTGGTCCTCGTGGCGGCCGGCCTGCTGGCCGCCGGGCCCGCCGCGGCGCAGCAGCCCCCCGTGGTGCCGGGCGCGACCTACATGGCGGACGTGACGGCCGCGAGCCGGGCGCTCACCCGGGTCGGCACCCTCCTGAACGGCGCCGGCAACCTCGACGCCCTGGTCGCCACCGTCCCGCGCGCCCGGAAGGCGGTCACCCGCTTCGACCGGCGGATGTACGCCGTGAGCCGCTACCGCGTCGCCGACCCCGCCACCAACCGCCAGCGCGGCCGCCTCGCCGCGGCCGCGCCGCCCGTCACGGACGTGCTGACGCGCTACCTCGACGCCGTCCTGCTCCGGGACCAGGGGCAGATGATGGCCCTGAGCGCCGCCGTCACCCGCCGCACCGCCGCCTTCTCCGCCGCCGGCCAGGCCCCCTGATCCGGGGATGCGCCACATGGCGCATCCCCCGACACGCCGATCGGCGCATCGCTCCCGGCGGTCAGGGGCGGACGGCCGTGAACAGGTAGCGGTTGAGGCTGAAGAAGGAACGGTCGCCGAGGGAGCGCAGGTCGTCGCGCCAGGCGGCGACCTCGCCGGCGGGGACCCCGTGGTCGGTGACGAACTCGGCGATGAGGTCGCGCATGCCGGCGCTGTAGGTCTGCGGGTCGTACCCCACGTTCAGCAGGGGGACCACCGCGACGCCGGTGACGTCGAAGCCGGCGCCGCGCAGCAACTCCGGCAGCTCCCGCGGCAGGCCCCGGTGCACCAGGTGCGCGTCCCACGCGGCGAGCACCCGCGCCATCCTCGCGTCGTCGGACGAGCGCCACACGATCGAGTCCCAGTCGGTGTCGAGCACCGCCAGCCGCCCGCCGGGCCGGAGCACCCGCGCCGCCTCGCCGAGCGCCCGCGGCATGTCCTCCACGTACTCGTAGACCTGGGTGCAGACGGCGGCGTCGAACGCGCCGTCGGGGAAGGGGAGATCGGTGACGCTCGCCACGTGGAACGCCGGCGTCGCCGCCCCATGCGCCAACCGACGCCCCGCCGCGATGGCGAGCATGTCGGGGCTCACGTCGATCCCCGTCAGGCCACCCCCGGCGCCCACGCGCTCGGCGATCGCGGCCGCCAGCAGCCCGGGCCCGACACCGAGGTCGAGCACGCGCTCCCCGGGCCGCGGGTCGAGCGCCGCCAGCACCGCCCGGCGCTGCGCGACGACGTCGGGGGTCACGTAGATCGCCTCGAGCGCCTTCGCGCGCTCCCCCTCGAACCGCAGGGTGGCGGGGCGCGACCCCTGCTCCGGCGTCATCCCGCCCGGCGGATCATCAGCGTGCGCCGCTGCCCCCGCTCGCGGAAGCCGAGCTTCGCGAGGAACGCCTGGCCCGGCGTGTCCACCTCCACCAGCGCCGCAAGGTGAGTGCCGCGCCGGTCGCGCACCTGCCGCGCGATCTCCGCGACCAGCAGGGTGCCGATGCCCCGCCGCCGCGCGTCGGGCACGACCCCCATCCAGTTGATCCACCCCTCGGGCAGCATCGCCTGGGCGAAGCCGAGCATGTCGCGCTGGTCGCGGGCGACCGCGAACGCGTCGAACCCCTCCGCCTGCTCGTAGCCCGTCGGCTGGCCCATCTCCGCGAAGGTCGCGAGCCCCTCCAGCGCCATCCGCTCGGCGTTCTGGAACGCCTCCGACCAGTCGTTGCGGTACGGCTCCACCGACACGCCGGACACGTGGGGCGCGGGGGGCATCCCCTCCAGCGGCCGGGCCATCACCGCCATGCGGGCGTAGGGCTCGAAGCCCTCGGCGCCAAGGAGCGCCCGGACGGGGTCGTCGTCGGCCACCTCGACGTCCCATGGCGGGTCGCCGACCCGCTCCAGCAGCGCGCGGAGCGCGTCCGGCCCGTCGGCGCGCAGGCCCTCGAGCCGGAGGGCGCGGGCGGTGGGGGACGGCCCCGGGTCGCACGACGCGCCGACGACGGCGACGCTACTCGAGGTAGGCCTCCAGGTCGTCCACCCGCACGCCGAGCCCCTCGAGGTGCCGCCGGGCCTCGTCGAGCTTCTGCTCGGTCCCGGTCGCCTCCATGATCACCCAGCCCTCCGTCTCGCGGATGTCGGCGCGGCGGATGTTGATCACCACGTCGAACCGCTTCGCCAGCGTGTAGATGATCGGCTCCTTGATGAGCTGCTCGGGGAACGTCAGCTTGAGCCTCTGGCGGGTCAGGTGGGCGCCTCCTCGGAAGGGGCGCCTATACTAGCCCGCATGCCACGGCGCTCGCTGCTCGCATGGCTCGGCGGCGCGAAGGAGTCCCTCGTGCGGGACATCGAGGTGGCTCGTGAGCGCGACCCCGCCGCGCGATCCACCGCGGAGGTGCTCCTCTGCTACCCGGGGCTCCACGCCGTGTGGCTCCACCGCGGGGCGCACGGTCTCTGGAACCGCGGGCTCCGGCTCCCGGCGCGGCTGGTCAGCCAGTTCTCGCGCTCCCTCACGGGCATCGAGATCCACCCGGGCGCCACCATCGGCCCCGGCTTCTTCATCGACCACGGCATGGGCGTGGTCATCGGGGAGACCACCGAGATCGGCGAGGACGTCACGCTCTACCAGGGCGTCACCCTCGGCGGCACCGGCAAGGAGACCGGCAAGCGGCACCCCACCGTCCGCGACGGCGTCACCGTGGGCACCGGCGCCAACGTCCTCGGGCCGGTGGTGCTCGGGGAGGGCGCGAAGGTCGGCGCCGGCTCCATCGTGGTGAAGGACGTGCCCCCGTACTCCACCGTCGTCGGGAACCCCGGGCGGCCGGTCATCGTCGACGGCCAGAAGGTGCGCGACGTCCACCACCCGGACATGCAGCACACGCGGCTCCCCGACCCGGTCGCCGAGGCCATGGCCTGCCTCGTCCGCCGCGTCACCGAGCTGGAGCAGGACCTCGCCGACCTCCGCGCCGGCCGCGCGCCCGCGGTGCGGGTGCCCGATTCGGACGAGGACTGCCTGCCGACGGCCCAGGAGGAGATCTCATCGATCCTCGGCCTCAACCCCGGGGCCGGCATCTAGCCGTCCGCCCCGGCGCCGCGGCGGCGCGCCGACGCCACCGGGGCGTCGGGCACCTCCGGTAGGATCCTGCCGGTGTCCGACCTGCTCGACGGCCTCAACCCGCCGCAGCGCGAGGCCGTCCTCCACGGCGAGGGGCCGCTCCTCGTGCTGGCCGGCGCGGGCAGCTGCAAGACCCGCGTGCTGACGCACCGCGTCGCCCGCCTCATCGCGGAGGAGGGCGTCGGCCCGGAGGAGATCCTCGCGATCACCTTCACCAACAAGGCGGCGGGCGAGATGCGCGACCGCATCGGCGGCCTCGTGGGGCCGCGGGCCCGGGCGATCTGGGCCAGCACGTTCCACTCCGCGTGCGTCCGGATCCTGCGCCGCGAGGCGGAGAGCGCCGGCTACGCACGCGACTTCTCGATCTACGACGCCGACGACCAGCTCCGGCTCATCCGCCGCTGCCTGGTCGAGGAGGAGGTCGACCCCAAGCGCGTCGCGCCGCGCGGCGTGCAGGCCCGCATCTCCGACGCCAAGAGCCGGATGGAGGGCCCGGGGGAGGTGATGGCGGCGGCGGAGTCCTTCAACGAGGAGGTCGTGGCCCGCGTCTACCGCCGCTACGCCGACGCCCTCCGCGCCAACGGGGCCATGGACTTCGACGACCTGCTCATGGTCACCGCCGGCCTGCTCGAGGGCGACGCGGCCGTGCGCGCCCGCTGGCAGGGCCGGTTCCGCCACGTCCTGGTGGACGAGTACCAGGACACCAACCACGTCCAGTACCGCCTCGTCCGCGTGCTCGCCGAGCCGGAGCGCAACGTCGTCGCCGTCGGCGACGACGACCAGGGCATCTACTCGTGGCGCGGCGCCGACGTGCGCAACATCCTCGACTTCGAGCGCGACTACCCCGACGCCCACGTCGTGGCGCTGGAGCAGAACTACCGCTCCACCGGCACCATCCTGCGGGCCGCGAACGCGGTCGTGGAGCGCAACCCGCACCGCCACCCGAAGCGCCTGTGGACCGACCTGGGCGAGGGCGAGCCCATCACCGCCGTCGCCTGCCGCGACGAGCACGAGGAGGCCCGGGTGGTCGCGTCGGGCATCGACGCGGCCGTCGCCCGCGGCGAGTCGCTCGCCGACATCGCGGTCTTCTACCGCACCAACGCCCAGAGCCGCGCGATCGAGGATCAGCTGGTCCGGCGCTCCGTCCCGTACGTGGTGGTCGGCGGCCCGCGGTTCTACGAGCGGGCCGAGATCCGCGACCTGCTGGCGTACCTCCGCGTCGTGGCCAACCCCTCCGACGGGGTCAGCCTCGCGCGGATGCTGGGGGCGCCCAAACGGGGCGTCGGCCCCGGCGCCATCGCGAAGCTCGAGGCCCACGCCCAGGCGCTCGGCATCCCGGTGGCGGACACGCTGCTGCGCCCCGACGAGATCCCCGGGCTCCCCGCCGGCCAGCGCGCCACGCTCGGCCAGAGCGGCGCGCTGCTGGGCGACGTCCGCGACCACATCGCCGCCGGCACGCCGCTCGACCGGGTGCTGGACGAGGTGCTGGAGCGCTCCGGCCTGCGGGACGCGCTGCTGGCGGAGGGGACGTTCGAGGCCCAGGGGCGCATCGAGAACCTGGAGGAGATGGTGCGGGTGGCGGCCGAGTTCGAGGCGACGCAGCAGGAGGCCGGGCTCGCCGACTTCCTCGAGGGGATCGCCCTGCAGGCCGACGCGGACCTGGTCGACACGAGCGGCGGGGCCGTCACGCTCATGACCATCCACAACGCCAAGGGTCTGGAGTTCGACACGGTGCTCATCACCGGGCTCGAGGAGGGCCTGTTCCCCCACGTGCGCTCGGACACTCCGGAGACGCTGGAGGAGGAGCGGCGCCTGTTCTACGTGGGGCTCACCCGGGCGCGGCGCCACCTCACGCTCACCCACGCCGAGAGCCGGGCGATGCACGGCGGCCGCGACTACCGCCTGCCGTCGCGGTTCCTGGGGGAGATCCCGGCCGACGCGCTGGCCGAGCCGCCCGGCGGGCGGCGGCCGCAGCGGCAGACGTGGGCGGGATCGGCGATGGATGCGCCGGCGCGGGGGGCGTCGTTCGCGACGGGCGACTCGGTGCTGCACGCGACGTTCGGCGAGGGCGTGGTCACGGGGATCGACGGGGGAGGGGACCTGGTGCGGGTGCGCTTCGCGCAGGACGGCTCCGAGCGGCGGCTGATGGCCGGCGCCGCGCCGATGAGGAAGGTGGGCTGATGGCGGCGGTGATCATCGACGGCAAGCAGGCGGCGGCGGAGCTCCGCGAGGAGGTCCGGCGCGGCGTCGACGAGTTCCGGCTCGCCTACGGGCGGGTGCCGGGCCTGGTGGGGATCCAGGTGGGCGACGACCCGGCGTCCGAGCTCTACCAGGCCGGCAAGGCGCGGGCGGCTGAGGAGGCGGGGATGATCTCCCGCCGGGTGGTCCTGCCGGACACCACCACCCAGGACGAGCTCAACGCGCTCATCGACGAGCTGAACGCCGACGACTCGGTCGACGGGATGCTGGTGCAGCTGCCGGTGCCCGACCAGCTGTCGGAGGTCGCGATCGCCAACCGGATCCACCCCGACAAGGACGTGGACGGCTTCGCGCCGATCAACCTGGGGCGCCTCATCCGCGGCGAGCCGGGGTCCGTGCCGTGCACGCCCGCGGGCGTGATGTGGGTGCTCGACCGGGCCGGCATCCCGATCGAGGGCGCGAACGCGGTGGTGGTGGGCCGCAGCCTGATCGTCGGCAAGCCGATGGCCCTGCTGCTGACGGCCCGCAGCGCCACCGTGACGGTGGCCCACTCGAAGACGCGCGACCTGCGGGAGCTGTGCCGCACCGCGGACATCCTGGTGGCCGCCGTCGGGCGCCCCGAGATGATCCGGGGCGACTGGATCAAGCCGGGCGCGGCGGTGATCGACGTCGGCATCAACCGCACGGATGCGGGGCTGCGCGGCGACGTGGCGGGCGACGAGGCCCGCGAGGTGGCCGGCTGGTTGACGCCGGTCCCCGGGGGCGTCGGCCCCATGACCATCGCCTACCTCTTGGCGAACACGCTCGAGGCCGCCCGGCGACGGGCCGCCGGCACCAAGACAACGGGAGACGACTGACCAGATGAAGATCGCGATTTTCGGCGGCACCGGCGACCTCGGCCGTGGCCTCGCAATCAACTTCGCCGCGGCCGGCCACGAGATCGTCGTGGGCTCGCGGAGCCAGGAGCGCGCCGACCAGGCCGCCGCCACCCTCCAGGAGGCGCTGCCGTCCGGCACGTTCACGCCCCGCGAGAACGTCGCGGCCGCCGAGGAGGGCGACCTGGCGATCGTCTCGATCCCCTGGGAGGGCATCGACTCGACCATCCCGCCCATGGCCGACGCCCTCGCGGGCAAGGTGGTCGTGTCGGTGGTGAACGCCCTGAAGTTCGGCAAGAGCGGGGCGATCGCGGAGCAGGGCGAGGCGCTCCCGGCACAGTCGTGCGCGCACCGCATCCAGGAGCTCGCCCCCGAGGCGAAGGTGGTGGTCGCCTACAACAACCTGCCGGCCGCCGGCCTGCAGGCGCAGCACCACCTGGACGCAGACGTGCTGGTGTGCGGCAAGAGCCGGGAGGCGCGGGAGCAGGTGATCGAGCTGACGAAGGCGATCCCGGGAACCCGGGCGCTCGACGCCGGGCCCCTCGCGAACGCCCTCATCATCGAGGGCTCCACCGCACTGATCATCAACCTCAACCGCAAGTACGGCGGCGAGGCGAGCCTCTCCATCTCGGGGCTCGAGAACGCCCCCGAGCGCCCCTAGCGTCTGCGGTGCGTCACGTGGCGTCGCCGGTCGACGCCACGTGGCGCACCCGGCTCACCAGCCCCGCCAGGTGGTGAGCTCGGAGACCGGCCGGCGCGGCGGGCCCTGCTCCGGTGGAGGCTGGAGGAGCCGCCCGAGGTAGACGAAGCCGACGACCGCCTCGCGGTCCGCCAGGCCCAGCGCGGCGAGCACCTCGGGGTCGTCGGCGGCGGCACCGGTGCGCCACATCGCGCCGAGGCCGCGTGCGTGGGCGGCGAGGAGCAGGTTCTCGATGGCCGCGGCGACGGCGTCGCGGTCCTCGCGCGCCTCCACCGGATCCTCGCCGGGGTGGACGACGCACGCGACCACCACGGGCGCGCGCTCGAGCCGCTCCCACACCTCGCCGCGCGCGTCGCCCGTCAGGACGATGAAGCGCCACGGGGCCGTCAGGCGGTGGTTCGGCGCGGAGGCGGCGGCCTCGATGAGCTCCTCGACCAGGCCCCGCGGGAGGGGCTCCTGGCTCACCTTGCCGACGCTGCGGCGGGTGCGGATCGCGCGGAGGACCGCGTCGCCGCCGCTCATCCGTATCCCAGCTCCTCCAGGCGCTCCTCGCCGAACCCGAGGTGATGGGCGAGCTCGTGCAGCACGGTGATCCGCACCTGCTCCGTCACCTCGGCGTGGGTGTGGTGGTGGTCGAGCAGGGGATGCATGTAGATGGCGATGTGGGCGGGGAGCATCCCCGACGGCAGGAACCCCTCGCTGAGCGGCACCCCGGTGTAGAGGCCGTACAGCGGCCGCGACCCGGGCGGGACGCGCTCCTCCACGGTGACCGCCACCTCCTCGAACGCCGAGGCGAACGGCTCGGGGATGGTGTCGAGGACGTCCGCCACCAGTTGCTCGAACTCCTCGCGGCCCATCTCCACGGGACCGATGGTACCGGCCCCCGCCGGACGGGGGGCTCCGTGGCCGTCCGAGCGTCGGTACCGGGGCGGGGCGCCACGCGCTTTCCTGGATGCCGTCAGGACGACGGGGAGGTCGGAGCATGGTGTGGCGCACGCTGAGATTCGTGATCGTGCTCGCGGCCGTCGTGGCGGCGATGAACGCGATCGCCGGGCACGCGGCGGCGGAGCCGGCGGCGGCGCAGCCCACCCCGATCCCGCTGTCGACGGCGCTCGACATGCTCGAGTCGGGGGCGGCGACGTCCGCGACCCTGGAGGCCACGCCCGGCGCCACCACCCTCACGGTCACGCTGAAGGGGACCGAGCGCGTCACGGCGCTCCCCGCATCGCTGATCGAACGGGTCATCGAGGCGGCGCGCCAGGGCGGCGTGCCGCTGCGCGTGGCCCAGCCGGCCACCGAGCCCGCGGCCGCACCCGCCGGGGGCGGCGGCGTCGACATCGAGGGCTGGGTGCAGACGTGGGGTCCCCTCATCCTCCTGGCGGGACTGGTGATCGTGTCGGCCCTGGCGCTGCGCATGGCGGGCGGCGCCCGCTTCAAGCAGCAGGTGCGGGCGGTGAGGTCGCCGATCCGGTTCGCCGACGTGGCGGGCATCGACGAGATCCGCGACGAGGTCGCGGAGATCGCCGAGGTGCTGCGCGAGCCGGAGCGGTTCGAGCGGGTCGGCGCGACGCTGCCCCGCGGCATCATCCTGCACGGCCCCCCGGGCACCGGGAAGACCCTGCTCGCGCGCGCCGTCGCCGGCGAGGCCGGCGTGCCGTTCTTCAGCGCCTCCGCCTCGGAGTTCGTCGAGGTGTACTCGGGGCTCGGCTCGAAGCGCGTGCGCGCGCTCTTCGCCGCGGCGCGCAAGGCGGCCCCGGCGGTGGTCTACATCGACGAGATCGACGCGGTCGGCGGTCGCCGGACCGGCCATGCCTCCGCGGGCGAGCGGGAGCAGACGCTCGACCAGCTGCTCGCGGAGATGGACGGCTTCGCGAACGACGTGCAGAACCCGGTGGTGGTGCTGGCGTCGACGAACCGTTTGGCCGACCTCGACCCGGCCCTCGTCCGCTCGGGCCGTTTCGACCGGAAGATCGCGGTCGGGCTGCCGGGCCGGGAGGCGCGGCGGGAGATCCTCGACGTCCACCTGCGCGGCCGTCCGCTCGCCCGGGGGACCGATTCGGCGGCGATCGCGGCGTTCACGGTGGGCATGGCGGGCGCCGACCTCGCCGCCCTGTGCAACGAGGCGTCGTTCGAGGCGGCGCGCGGGGGCGCCGACGAGCTCTCGCTCCCGCATTTCCGCAGGGCCCTCATGCGACTCGCCGCCGGCCCCGAGCGCCGCGGCCGGCTGCTGTCGGACGACGAGCGGCTGCTGGTGGCCTACCACGAGATGGGCCACGCGATCGTCGGGCACATGAGCCCCCTCTGCGACCCGGTGGAGCGGGTGACGGTGATCCCGCAGGGCCAGGCGCTGGGCGTCACGATCGCGCTGCCGGCGGAGGACAAGTTCCTGGCGACGCGGCAGGAGTGCGTGGAGCGCCTGGCGATGATGATGGCCGGCCGGGCGGCGGAGGAGATGGTGTTCGGCGAGTTCACGAGCGGCGCCGCCGACGACCTCAGCCGCGCCGCCGCCCTCGCCCGCCGGATGGTGGGGGAGCTGGGCATGGGGGCGCCCACCACCAGCGCGAGCCTGGCGATCGGCCTCCCCGGCGCCGACGTCGCCGAGACGGCGGAGCGCACCGAGCGGGCCACCCGCGCCCTCCTCGAGGACGCCTTCGCGACCGCGACCGGCCTCCTCGAGCGGAACCGCGGGCTCCTCCATCGCTCCGCCGACGCCCTCCTGGAGTCCGAGGCATTGGAGCGCGACGAGCTGGCCGCCCTCCTCGGTCCCCGGCCCGCCGCCCGCAGGCTCGACCCCCTCGGTCCCGTCCCCGCCTGACCCCTGGGACGCCCCGGAGCCGGGGGGAGATGGTCGTCCGACGGTCCCCGGGGGTCCGGGTCCCATACCACCGGGGGGCGGCGCCCCGTCCGAGGGACCGGTGGCCGGGGGCGACGCCGGCCGTACGGTGATCGTGCAGGACGGGACGAGTGAGACGCGACACGGAGGTCCGAGCGATGAAGCGCAGCCTGGCAGGAAGCCGCACCGCCCAGCAGGGCGTGACGTTCGTCGAGGTGCTGATGGTCACCGTCATCGTCGGGCTGCTGGCAGCCGTCCTCATCCCGGCGGTCCTCGGCCAGCAGGAGAAGGCCCAGGGCGGCGCCGCGCAGTCGCTGCTGCGCACCGGGGCCAGCGCGGTCGAGTCGGCGTCGGTGGACGTCGGCTACATCGCGATCACGCCGGCCACGCTCCACGCGGTGGAGCCGAACATCGCCTGGCAGGCCGGCGCCGGCGCGACCACCGGCGCGAATGCGGTCTCGGTGTCCGCCCTCAGCGACGCCGGCTACACCCTCACCACCACGACCCCCAGCGGTCAGACCTTCGTCCTCGTGAAGGACGCCAACTCGATCCCCACGATCACGCGGACCTGCGGCCCGGGCTGCACCTGGTAGACGGCGCCGCCGCCCGGTCGCATCGGGCGGCGGGTCAGCGGTCCTCCGGCAGGAAGCGGTCGGTCACGGCGGTGGATGCGTCGATCGGCTTGGTGATGAGGCCGTTCGCCGTCATCCACGCGGCGAACGCCGCCCACTGGGCGGGGTCGACGGCGAGGGTCGGCACGTCGGACGGGGAGAGCACCGGCGCCGTCTCCCGCAGCTGGGCCTCCACCGTGGCCTCGTCCAGGTCCTTGTTCGCGTCCAGCAGGTGCTCGACGGCGCCCGACTGGTCGGTGGCCGCCCAGTCCTGCCCCTTCTGGAGCCCGCGCAGGAACGCCCGCACCAGCTCCGGCCGGTCCCGCGCCACCGTGTCGCTGGTGACCACCACCAGCTCGTCGTACGTCGGCACGCCGTGCTCGTCGAGCTTCAGGGCCGCGACCGGCTGGCCCTGCCGCTCCAGGTCGACCAGCTCGATGTTCCAGTACGCGCCGATCACCGCATCGACCTTGCCTGCGGCGAGCGCCGGGCTCAGGTTGAAGCCCACGTTCTTCACCGTGACCGTCGCCGGGTCGCCGCCCCCGTCGCGGACGACGGCGTCCAGGAGGGGTCGATCCGACGGCAGCCCCGCCGCGCCGACCGTCGTGCCCTCCAGGTCGTCCGGCCCCGAGATGCGGTCGGTCCGGTAGATCACCGCGTTCAGCGGGCGCGTCACGATCGCGCCGACCGCGACCACCGGGACCCCCTCCGACCGCGCGATCAGCACCTCGGGCTCGTAGGAGATCGCGAACTCGGCCCGTCCGGCGGCCACCCGCTTCAGCGCCGCCGCCGGGTCGCTCGGCACCTCCGGATCCACGGTCACGCCCTCGTCCTCGAAGAAGCCCTCGTCGATCGCCCCGTAGATCCCGGCGTGATCGGTGTTGGGGAACCAGTCGAGGATGAGGCGGGCGGACTGCTGCCCGGGCTCCCCGCCGCCGTCATCGCCGCCGCAGCCGGCGACGACGGCCAGCGCAGCGACGGCGGCGATGATCAGGGCGATGGCGCGTCTCGGGGTCATCGGCGTCTCCAGGAGGGTCGGGAGGGGCGTCGGCGGTGGGGGAGGACCTGGCGCTCCGCGAGGCCGACGAGGCCGAAGAACGCCATCCCGATCAGCGCCAGCAGCACGATCGCGGCAAAGCTGCGGGCCGTCGCGAACTGCGCGGTCGAGAACTCGGACAGGTAGCCGAGGCCGCGGTCGGCCCCGACGTACTCGGCCACCACCGCCCCGGTCACGGCGAACACGGCGGCCATCCGCAGGCCGGAGAAGATCGTGGGCATCGCGGCGGGCAGCGTCACCCGGCGGAAGGTCCACGACGGCGTCGCGCCGAGCGTCCGCACCGCCCGCTCCAGCTCGGGGTCGACGCCCCGCAGCCCGTCCACGCCGGTCACGACGACCGGGAAGAACGCGATCACGAAGGCCACCATCACCTGGGCGGCGCCGTAGTCCAGCCAGATCGCGACGAGCGGCGCCACGGCCAGGATCGGGATGGCCTGGCTCGCCACCAGCCACGGGTACAGGGTGTGCTCGGCGATGCGGGAGCGGGTGATCAGGATCGCCAGGCCCAGGCCGATCGCGGCCGCGAGGGCGAACCCGACGGCGGCCTCCGCGATCGTGGCCTGGGCGTGGAACCACAGGCGGTCGCGGTCGTCCCAGAGGACGTCGCCGACGTCCCCGGGCGAGGGCAGCAGCCATGCCCGCGGCGATGCGACCCAGATCGCCATCTGCCAGGCCAGCAGGGCGAGGAGGGGCAGCAGCAGCAGCGGCAGCCGGCGCGCCCAGCGGCGGGACCGCGGTGGGGGGGCCGCCTGCTCGGCGGCGGTGGTGGCGAGGCGCCCGGCCGTGCTCACGCCAGCGCCCCCGACGCCCGCAGGGCGCCCATCAGCCGCGCGCGCAGGGCGGCGAACCCGGGGCCAACCGTGTCGTCCAGGCTGCGAGGGCGGGGCAGATCGACCGCGATCTCGTCCACGATCCGCATCGGCCGCGGGCCGGCCACCAGCACGCGGTCGCCGATCAGCAGCGCCTCGTCCAGGTCGTGGGTCACCAGCACCGCCGTGGGCCGGCGCTCGGCCCACGTCGCGCCCAGCACGCCCTGGAGGTCGGCGCGGGTGAGCGCGTCGAGCGCGCCGAACGGCTCGTCCAGCAGCCACGTCCGCGCGCCGGACAGCAGCGTCCGGGCCAGGGCGCCGCGCTGGCGCATGCCGCCGGAGAGGGCGTGGGGGTAGTGCTCGCCGAACTCCGACAGGCCGAACCGGGCGAGGGCCGCCCGCGCCGCCCGCCCGGCCTCGCGGGCGGGCGCGCCGGCCAGGGTCGCGGCCATCGCCACGTTGTCCTCGAGGGTCCGCCACGGCAGCAGGGCGTCCCGCTGCGGCATCAGCGTCAGCGTGCCGAGGCGCGCGGGATCGGCGCGGTCATCGACCAGCACCTCGCCGGCGTCGGGCTCCATCAGGCCGGCGAGCACCGACAGCAGCGTGCTCTTGCCGCACCCGGAGGGCCCCACCAGCGCGACGATCTCGCCGGGCGCCACCCGCAGGTCGACGCGGTCGAGCACCTCGACGTCGCCGAGCCGCAGCGTGACGCCGCGCGCCTCCAGGGCCGGGGCGGCCTCAGACGGCATGCAGCCAGCCGCCGGGACCCGGTTCCCACGGTGCGCCGTCGGCCTCGCGGATCGCCACGCCGGCGCCCGCCTCCAGGCGCCCGACGACCGTGAGCGGCACGTCCAGGGCCGCCCGGCAGGCGTCGACCGCGGCGGGGGGGAGCGCCGCCAGCAGCTCGTAGTCCTCACCGCCGGCGGCCGCGAGGTCGGCGACGTCGAGCCCGAGGGCCGCGGCCACGTCCGGCACGCCGCCCGCGACGGGGAGGCCCGCCAGGTCGATCACCGCCCGCAGGCCGCTCGCCGCCGCCATCCGCCCGGCGTCGAGCACCAGTCCGTCGGACAGGTCCATCATCGCCGTGGCACCGGCATGCGCCAATCGACGCCCCGCCTCCAGGCGCGGCAGCGGGCGCCGGTGGGCGGCCACCAGGGCGTCGCGCGCCGCCAGCCCGGGCAGCAGCTGCGGGTCGTCCAGCAGGCGCAGGCCCGCGGCCGCCGCGCCGAGGGCGCCGGTGACGCAGAGCGCGTCGCCCGGGCGGGCGCCCGAGCGGCGCACCGGCTCGACGTCCGGCGCCGCGCGCCCCAGAGCGGTCACACCGAGCACCAGGACGGGGCTGGATGTGACGTCGCCCCCCGCAACCGTCACGCCCACCGCTCCGGCCAGGTCGTCCATCCCCGCGTAGAGGTCGTCGATGTCGCCGTCGGTCAGCGCCCCGGTGGGCAGGCCCAGCCCCACGAGCGCCGCGACCGGCTCCGCGCCCATCGCCGCCAGGTCGGACAGGTTCACGGCGAGCGCCTTCCAGCCCAGGTCGCGCAGCCCGGTGGTCGCGCGCCGGAAGTGGACCCCGTCGACCAGCATGTCATGGGTCACCACGGCGCGGCCGCCCAGGTCGAGCACCGCGGCGTCGTCGCCGATGCCGAGGATCGTCCCGTCCCGGACCGGGTTCCGTGCGGTGATCCGCTCGATGATCGCGAGCTCCGACATGGAGCGCGTCTCCCTTCGCTGGCATTACCCAGATCAGGTTCGAGGGTCGAGGCCTGCGCCTCCTCTCAGCCGCCCTGCGGCAGCTCCCCTGGTGACGCGAATGTAGCAGCCGCGCCGGGAGGGCGGCGCGCTCAATCGGGCGGATGGACCGCCGATACGCACGTCAGGACCCTCACAGTGACGGAGGCGGTCGGATGGACGGCGTGGACGAGACGGGCGTGGCGACGGCCGAGGGCGAGGCCCTCGCGCACCAGCTGGTCGTGTTCTCCCTCGGTGAGGAGGAGTACGGCATCCCGATCACCCTGGTGCAGGAGATCATCCGCTACAGCGCCCCTCGGCCGATCCCGGGGAGCCCCTTCCACGTGGAGGGCGTGATCAACCTCCGCGGCCGGATCATCCCGGTGGTCGACCTCCGCGCCCGCTTCGGCATGGGCGGCGGCCGCCCCGAGGAGGCCAAGATCGTCATCGTGGAGATGGCGACGATGGTCGTGGGGGTGGTGGTGGACGAGGTCCGCGAGGTCCTGACCGTCGACGCCGACCAGTGCGAGCCCGCCCCCGAGGGCGCCGGCGACGGCGACTACCTCCAGGCGGTCGCCAAGCTGGAGGGCCGTCTGGTGGTCCTGCTGGACATGCCGCGCCTGCTCGGCGACCCCGCGCTGGCCGCGTAGCCCGACCCGCGGGGGTCAGCCCTCGCGCGCCCGCCGGTACCGCTCGAGCGTCCGCTCGCGGCGCTCCTTGTGGTCCACCAGCGGGGCCGGGTAGTCGCGACCGATCCGGCATCCGGCCCGCCGCTGCTCGTCGTCGTCCATCCGCCACGGTTCGTGGATGCGGTCGGCGGGGACGTCGCGCAACTCGGGCACGTAGCGGCGGATGTAGACGCCGTCGGGATCGAACCTGCGGCTCTGGAGCACGGGGTTGAGGACCCGGAAGTAGGGCGCGGCATCGGTGCCGGTGCCGGCGACCCACTGCCATCCGCCGTTGTTGTTGGCGGGGTCGCCGTCGACCAGCCCCCGCATGAAGACCGTCTCGCCGCGACGCCAGTCGATGCCGAGGTCCTTCACCAGGAACGACGCGACCACCATCCGCACGCGGTTGTGGATCCACCCGTCCTGCGCCAATTGGCGCATCCCCGCGTCGACCAGGGGGAATCCGGTCTCGCCGCGCGTCCACGCCGCCAGTCCCGCCTCGTCGTCCTCCCAGCGGATACGGCGGAACTCGGGGCGCAGCGCGGTGCGCAGCACCTCGGGGTGGCGGGCCAGGTGGTGGTGGTAGAACTCGCGCCAGCAGATCTGGCGCCAGAACGCCTCCCGCCCCGCCGACAGCCGGCCCGGCAAGCCGAGCGCCCGGCCGATCTGGGGGCCGGTGCACATGCCCAGGCGCAGGTACGCCGACAGGTGCGACGTGGCGTCCTCGCCCGGCAGGTCGCGCGCCTCGGCGTAGCCGTCGGCCCCGCCGTCCCTGATGAACCGCACCAGCCGGCGGCGCGCCGCCGTCCAGCCGGCCTCCAGGGGCGGATCGCCCGCGGGGAGGCGCGACAGGTCGTCCCCGGTCACCCGCGGGCTGTGCAGCTCCGACGGCGCCGCGACGTGCCCGGGCAGCGGCAGGTCCCGCCAGACCCGGGAGAACGGCGTGAACACCAGGTAGCCGTCGCCGGAGCTCCCCGGCAGGTCCTCGACCTCGGCCACCTGGTCGCCGGCGACCACCTCCACCCCGATGCCCGCCTCCTCGAGCGCCGTCCGCACCCGGTCGTCGCGGGCGCGGCCGAGGGGGGACACCTCCCGGGTCCACGTCACGACGTCGGCCGCCGCCTCGTGCGCGACCTCCGGCACCACCGTCTCGGGCCGTCCGTGACGGACGATCAGGCCCGAGCCCCGGTCCCTCAGGTCGCGGTCGAGTGCCTCGAGGCCGGCGCGGAGGAAGCGCAGGCGGGGCAGCGCCTCGTGGTGGCGGCGGTCGAGGATCCCGGGGTCGACCACGAAGAGGAACGCGGCGCGCCCGCCGTCGGCCGCGGCGCGCACCCCCGGGTGGTCGGCCAGGCGCAGGTCGCGCCGGAACCACACGAGGGTGGTCCGCCCGCCGCTCACGCCGCGCCGGCGGCCTCGCGGGCCCGCGCCTCCAGCAGGTCGCGGGTGAGGCGGTGGCGCTGCGCGAACGCATGCGCCAATTGGCGCCTCACGAGCGGCGCGGCCAGCCGGCCCAGCGCGCCGAGGGGCAGGCGGTAGGTCACCCGGTCCGACATGAGGGTCCGCCCGGGGCCGAGCGGCTGGAACAGGTGCTCGTGACGCCACGCCCGGAACGGGGAGCGCTCGGCCACATCGACGATCCGGCGCGGCGGCTCGACCGCCGCGATCCGCACGCGCCAGGTGACGCCCACCGGAACCGGCAACTGGCGCATCCGCATCGTCACGAGCGCCCCCGGCATCACGGGGAAGCGGCCCGTCACATCGGTGATCCGGGTGCCCCGGGGGGAGATGGACGCGGCGTTGCGCGTGTCCAGGTGGAAGGCGAAGACGTCCTCGACGGGTGCCGCGATCTCCACGGACCGCTCGAACGTCTCGTCGTGCGCCATCGGCCGATCCTAGGGGGCGCCGCCCGGCGGCCGAAGGGGATCCGCGGGGGCGGTCCTCAGGCGGCGGCGGGCGAGGGGACGGCGCCGCGCAGCGCCGCCATCTGCCGCTCGAGCCCCTCGCGCAGCCCCACCGTGGGACTCCAGCCGAGGGCGTCGCGGGCGCGGGAGGTGTCGGCCCACGTGCCCGCCACGTGCCCGCGCGCCGTGGGCGACGGCACCACCGGCACCGGCACGCCGGCGATCTCGCCGATGTGGGCGAGCGCATCGTTCAGGCTCGCCGGGCTCCCCCCGCCGACGTTGAGGACGCCGGAGCCGCGCTCCGCCGCCGCCATCGTCGCGGCCACGACGTCGTCGACGAACGTGAAGTCGCGCACCTGCGTGCCGTCGCCGTGGAGCGGGGCGGGCAGCCGGCGCAGCGCCGCCTCGGCGAAGCGGTGGAACGCCATGTCCGGCCGCTGGCCCGGGCCGTAGACCGTGAAGTAGCGGAGGATCACGGCGTCGGGCACCAGCGAACGGGCCACGCCCTCCGAGGCCAGCTTGGTGACCGCGTACGGCGAGCCGGGCCGGGGCCGGCGGTCCTCCCGCAGCCGCCGCCCGCCCGCGTCGCCGTAGACCGACGAGGCGCTCGCGACCACCAGGCGCCCCCCGCCGCGCCGCGCCATCGCGGCGGCCAGGCGCTCGGTGGCCCGGACGTTCCGGTCGATGTGGGCGAGCGCCCCGGCGCCGAAGCTGTCGCGGACCCCCGCCTGGCCGGCCAGGTGGAACACGACGTCCGCGCCGCGGAGGTGGTCGCGCACGTCGTCGCGGGCCAGGTCGACCCGGGCGAACGCGAACGGCCCGCGGGAGGCGAGGCCCGCGATCCGCCGCCGCTTCTCGGCGACGGGGGTGAAGTCGGTCAGGCGGTCGAGGCCGCGGACCGTCCACCCGTCGTCGAGCAGCAGGGCGCAGAGGCGCGAGCCGATGAAGCCGGCCGCACCGGTGACGACGCATGTTCGGGGCACCGAACATGGAACCTACCAGGCACCGATGTTCGCCCTCAGCGGTGCGCGCGGCGGGCGCCGGCGCGCAACGTCGCGCAGCGTCCGCTGACGATCCTGATCGTGCGCTGCACCCGGACCTGGCCCAGCGACGAGCTGAGCCGCAGGCTCACGTTCATCCGGCCGCCGCAGACCGGGAGGCGGGGGAGGCGCACCGCCACGGTGTGGCGCCGCGCGGAGGCGAGCTTCCCGCCACGGTGCAGGGTGATCCCGGCCCCCGTGATGTCGGCCGCCCACCGGAGCGGGCCGCGTCCCTTCGCGGTGAAGGAGATCGTGACGCAGGTGCCGCACCCCTTGGGCCGGCCGGCCGAGACGGAGGCGAGGGCGGGACGCATCGAGGCGACCAGCGACCCCGTCGGGCTGGGCGCGCCCGAGGAGATGGGACCGGCCGTCCCCGACCCGCAGTTGCGGTTGGCGTCGCACGCCGTCGCGCGGTACCAGCGCCGCACGCCCGCGCCCACGGGGTCCGTCATGCGCATCGCGCCCGTCGCGTCGGGCGCGATCGGGGCGAACGTGACGCCGTCCGACGACCCCTCGAGCCGGACGGAGGCGACCGCGGCGTGCTCCGACGCGTAGGCGCTCCAGTCGCGCACGCTCACCGACACCCACACCCCGCCGGACGACGGCGTCGCGGTCACGACCGGCACCGGTGGCGTCACGTCGTACCGGCGGGGGGGCCCCCCCCCCCCCGGCGCGCGCACCACGCCCCCCCCCCCCCACGCGTGCCCGCCGGGGCCGACCAGCCGCCGCGCCGCCCGCCCCCGC